>Ga0210044_10000465_pt1 | contig 61314 bp, 71 predicted proteins | sample CryGey13umfilter_2_FD_183959 | JGI IMG/M metagenome (GOLD analysis project Ga0210044, IMG submission 183959) | Groundwater microbial communities from aquifer in Utah, USA - Crystal Geyser 4/9/14 3 um filter (SPAdes) (version 2) | ecosystem: Environmental > Aquatic > Deep subsurface >...
CTGCCGTTTGGCCCGGTATTGGTATGGTGGACGTGGAGTTTCCCATGGGGAACAAACGTTACCCCGTGGAAGACCTTCAGCGTGTAGATGTTGACGATGCTGGGGTGGTGCCTCCCTTCACCAATTCCGCTCCAGGTGGTGTGCCTGTTGTGGAGGTCAGTGGTGGCCCTGTAGCACTCCTGCCCAAGAGCCAAACAAGGGAAGCCAATGCACAGCGTGTTGCTGAGGCTTTCGTGAAGCGGGCTCTCTATTGGTCCGGAGCGGATCGACAGTATTCGGCTACAAAAGAGGAGCAGGCCACAAAGGTCTACTTCTGTCCTAAGTGTCGGGCGCAAGGTGTGGAATCACAGCTTCGCCATGCCAACTACAAGCGTCGTGGTGGGGTGTCTGAAAGGCTTCTGGGTTGTGGGATTTGCCTCTTCTTGATCAAGAAATCTGATATCCCCAATTGCCCTGACCACCAGACGACTGAGGAGCCCTAATGGCTTTCCTACGTTTTGCCAATGCAATGGTGGTGAAGCCACAGATCACAACTTCGGGGTGGTCTAAGGTTCGCACGGCTTCTGTTGCCCCAGCGGTCAACCTCATGGCACAGGCAGAGGAGATTCTGGGTGAACCCCTAGACCCTGCTAGGTTCCTAATCTCCCATTGTACGATTGTGGCTTCTGTGGATGTGGAGAAGGTTCCCAATGTGGTTCTGGGCAACATCAAGGTGGGGAAGCACGGTCGGGTCATCAACCGCAAGTTTGATGACTACTACGTCACCCCTGACACCTTCAAGTACATCAACAACAATGGCGACTGTTGGAGTCGAGATGTCCTCTTGATGTCTTTCAAGACCTTCATTGCAGGACAGAACTACCAAGAGCACGTTCAGATTGAAGAGCAGTCCAAGGGGCGGCTTATTGATGCCGTGGCTCGGGATATTGGAGAGTCGGTATACATCGACATCCTTGTGGCTACGGATCGCAAGCACAAGCAGCTCATTCAGGACATTCTGGATGAGAAGATGTCCACCCTTTCCATGGGATGTACCACGGCATACACCATCTGCACCAAGTGTGGAAACGTGGCTGCAGATGAAACGGATCTGTGTCCCTGTATCAAATACGAAAAGCTGAACAAGTTCATGGACGAGCGTGGACAGCAACGGGTCATTGCAGAGCTGTGTGGGCACCCAAGCCTTGGGGAAACCGCTGGGGTGGAGTTCATTGAGGCCTCTTGGGTGGCCAACCCTGCGTTTAAGGGTGCAGTTATCCGTAACATCCTTGATCCTGTGGGCATTGCCAAATCCGAGATGAGGGTTCAGGCAGAACTCAATCGGATTCCTCAAGTGTGGCAGGGATCCAATTACCTCAAGGCCGCATCTTCTCGTCAGGCTTTTGACTTTGGGGAAGAGGATGGGGGTGGGGAAGAGGAAGCAGCACCCGAAGAAGCACCTAAGGACAACAAGTCCAAATTAGAGGACCTTGCCGACAAGGTGGAAGATCAGGTCACCAAGAAGGTGGAAGAAAGGGTTCAGAAGGAGCTGGAAGAAGAAGATGTGAAAGATGCAATCTCTCCAGAGAAATCTTCAATTGCTCCCAATAATTCCATTATTAGGCAAGCCTATACTCAGGCAGTAGGGGGTTTGCTCCGCACTGCTTCGTCTGAAGTTGCTTTTGTTGATGGGTTGGCTTCTTTGAATCTGGCCTATGGCATTGAAATCCCTCTGAATCTCTATCGAGTCGCCGTCAAGGTGGGCTCGTTGTCCGCATACCCCTCGCAAGAGAGGTATCTCACTACATGCTCACATGTGGTGGGTTCAAATCTCAATTCCGCTGATGCCAGAACGTTGGTTCGCATTGGCAAACTACTTTCCCGAATGGGGAAATAGAGAAACCCCGCAAGGAGACCACAATGGCTAATCGTCAGCGCTTGTCTTGGAGTCAAGGGGCACTTCCCGTGGAACGTGCCGCTGCTGCCCACCCTGCCACCCCCGATGAGGGCGCGGCTCACCCTGCACACACGGAAGATCCCGGTGTGCATGACTACGAGAATGGGGACACCTCGGCTTGGGCCGAGGATCCCACCTCGGGTCCTTACCCTGCATCCGCACACCCTGCCACTCCGGATGAGGGTGCTGCTCACCCCGCATTCAAGGCTGCGGCTCAGGACCTCCGTGCTGCTGTCGAGCGCAAGGCAGCTCGTTGCGTTCGCATTGCCACTGCTCTCCTTGGCCACAAGGTTGCAGAGTCCATGGTTGAAGACCAGGCACTTGCCTTCATGGACCTGAGTGATTCCGCCATCACCGCCACCCTAGGCCGCCTTGCTGCTCTTGTAGTGGCCGGAGAGGACGAAGAAGAGGAGGTTGAGGACGAGGTTGAGGACGAGGTTGAGGACGAGGTTGAGGACGAGGACGTTTCCAAGAAGGCTGACGACACCCTTCTCCGCAAGCTCCTTGCCGAAGAGGGGATGCTAGAGGAGGAGCCTGCCCCTAAGGGTGCAGAGAAGGCCGCTCTTGACCAGATCCTTGCTGCACTTCAGGGAGTCTCCGCTCGCCTTGATAACCTTGAAAAGGGGGTCACTGCTCCAGAGGTTGCTTCGGATGACGAGCTTCTTGAGCAGATGTTGGTCGAAGATTCCGTTGACCCCGAAGTTGATGCCATGCTTGCGGAAATGGCAGACGAAGATGCCCTTGACGAAGATGCCCTTGACGAAGATGGCACTGATTTCGACATTGACATGGGTGGGTTGGAAGACCCCATGGGCCTCATGGACGAGGAGTATGTCAGTGACGAGGATGATGCAATCCTCAACTCTCTGTTTGCGGGTCAGTCCCTCTTTGCAGGTGAAGAGGAAGAAGAAGAGGTTCCTGCAGCCAAGACGGCTGCCCTCAAGCCCCGTCCTAAGAAGGCCTCTGCCGGAGCAACTCGTTTGGGCGGCGTAAGCAAGGGTGCCAGCTCTGAGATTGCAGATCTTGAGGCCCTTTGGCCTTCAGCACCTGACCTCTCCAGCCTCTACGGCCGCTAGTTCCCTCTAGGAAACCGTATCCCCCGAGAGAGATACGGTTTCCTTGTTTCTCCAAGGTTTAGTCAGAGCACCTGCTCCGGACAAATAAATCTTCGGTAATCATTAGATAAGGGCCTACATATAGTAGGTAACTATGGGCTGGTTGGATTTCCCACAAGCCTTTCTTGAACCCCCGTTCCTGTGAACAATGAGGAGAAGCTAAAATGCCTCTACTTGGACAGGCGAGTGGTGGATGGACTGAGTCAAGCTCAGCGCTTCGTATTCTGCACCTTGGTGTGCGCAATACGATTGGCGTTCTTACGGCTGACGCGTTCACCCAAACCAACCCGCCCATCGTAACCGTCCTTTCTACGATCTCGACCAACGTTAGCACTGGTGTCTTCGGTGTGCTTTCGGGATCTGTAGCTTTCTCGCGTCCTGACGCGGGTTCCAACCACATCGGTGGCAACGCTGAAGGCCTCGCAGTTCCTGCGCAGGAGACCTTCGTCCGTCCTCTCGGGTTGTTCATCAACTCGGCAGCCGGAAATGCCTTCGAGAATCAGCCCGCTCCTGCTTCTGGCAAGTGCCCCTACGTTTCGGCGCAGGGCACCTACGCCAGCGGTCTGTTTGAGACCCAGGCACTCGGGGCTTCGACCGGTGGTGTTGCTCTCGCACAGGGGGCCGCTCTGACCTACGTCACCGGACAGGCCCTCATTGCTTCGCGCAATGGCTACCTGATGCCTTCGGTTGACGGTTCTGACGGTGTCACCTCACTCGCCAACGCAGCTAACTCTGCGGATGTCGAGCACGGTGTTGCTGTTACCACCATTGGTGTCCTCAAGATGCCAGCAGACTCGGTCCAGGCCGAGCTTGTTTTCGATCAACGCATTTAAGGAGGACCTGAAGATGGCCGCTAGTAACGCTGTTCGTCAGAAGATCATCCAGGACTTCATCGGGACTCCCCGTGGTCGTGCGAAGCTTGCTGCTTCCATGACGCAGCCTCTCAGGCTTCGTCGCGACTACATGGCGGTTGGTCGTAAGACCTTCCTCGTGGAGCAGCTCCCTGATGGTGCCCTGCCTGTCTACGACAAGGACCCAGATGTCACCGCATACGTTGTTGGTGAAGAGGGTGAGAACATTCTCGCCATCACCAAGCCACGTCGTGTGATCTTCCCTCTGTTCGAGATTGCCTCGAACCCAGAGATTCCACTCACCCAGATCAAGGAGCGTCGTTTCGACCTCATCGAACGTGCCCAGGACCTCGCTCGCGCGCAGATCCAGGCCGCTGAAGATGAGCGCGTATTCGCGGTTCTTGACGCAATCGCTACCAACGGCTTTGACTCCATCGCCGGTGGTGAGAACCCTGACGTTCCTGTCGTTGCCCCAATCTCGGGTGCAGTGCTTGCGGACGCCTTCGCTCTCATCGAGCGCCACGACCTTCGCGTTGCACGCATCTACATGAATGCTCGCGATTATGCCGACCTTCGTAAGTTCGGCCGTGACATCCTCGATATCGAAAGCCAGCGTGAGCTTCTCAAGACCGGTCTGATGGCTACCCTCTGGGGTGCTCAGATCATCGTCAGCCGCCTCGTCCCTGTGGGCACGGTCTACGCATGCTGCGAGCCAGATATGTTTGGCCGGATCCCCGTGCGTACCGAGCTAACCGTTTTGAGTGCTGATGACCCTAAGGCACGCACCATTGGTTTCTCTGTTTTCGAGAATCTGGGTATTGGCGCTTACAACCCCAAGGGGTTGGCAAGGTTGACCATCACTCGCTAGGTTGTTAGCGGGTTTTCCCAAAGGGTGTCCTTCACGGGGCACCCTTTTTTTGTCTTCATTTTTTAGAGCACTGTACCACAAACAGGAGTCCGCAACACTTGCATACAAAAACTGTTGTCTTCTTTGCAGTTGTATGCTATTGCTGATAAAAAATCTTGGAGGTACAATGCTTTGTGTTGAGGATTTGGATGAGTGTAAGCTCCGGTTCCTGTACGAACAGGAGGGCTATTTAGATCAGCAAATAGCAGAGAGATATGGGACGTATCAAGTGAAGATCTCAAGAATGAGATCTAAGTGGGGCATCCCTACTATTAGCATGTCAGATAGGATTTCGAGAGGGTTGCTTCCTCTGACAACTCAACAGAAGGAATTGTTGTTGGGCTCTTTGTTGGGGGATGGTTGCATGAAGGCCACCAGTGCAAAAACCGCCAGGTTTATTGAGAGACACTCTCTTAAACAAGAAGGGTATTTGCGATGGAAGGCTGAGATTCTAGGGGATTATGTCTCTTCCACCTACCCCGTGACTAAATGGGAAGGGGATGTCCCCTATCCTGGGATAGAGTTCGCCACCAAAAGCTGCCAAGAATTGTACCCCTACTTCGACTTGTTTTACAAGTCGGGTAAGCGTGTGTTCCCAGCCTCCCTCAGCAATCTGCTGTCCCCATTCTCTCTGGCCATATGGTACTTGGATGATGGCAGCATCAAGCAACACACACACCCTAGCATCTCTTTTGGGTTAGACTCGCGGAGTCTGCACAGGGCTACCAAGGCATTAAGAGCATTAGGGCTTCAGCCTCAATATCTGGGTTCAGGGGGGAGGGGATCTATTGTGTTTCCTGGGCAAGCCGATTTGTTTTACCAAATAGTGGCTCCCCATGTGCCTGAATGCATGCAATACAAGCTACAGACACAGAAGGAGAGGAGGATTGTCGATGTAAATGCCAAGAGGCTGACACCTGAACGGGCTCGTGTACTGTATGAAGGTGGGATGTCTCTCAAAGACATTGCGGATGCTTACTCCGTGGGCCGTTCTACTGTTAGAAGAAGACTACAGGAGATGGGGGTTCCTCGGAGGGTTGTGGGTCGCCTAAGGCCCTCCTTTAGCCTAGAGGCTGCAAAGGTGGCCCTGCAGAATTATGACCCAAAGGTTTGGGCTACTCTCTCTCTGAGCCAGCAGGAGACCTGGGTGGGGGAAATCCTTAGCATATTGCTTCGGACCCCTTTCCCTTTCCCCTCGAAAGTTGAAAATTTGCAGAAAGAGTTTAGGTTCCTCTTAGAAAAGTCCTTACGGTTAGATGGGGTGGATATTAAGCCTCTTTCCCGGACGGGGTTGAGAATTTGCACACCCTATTTCCCAAACAGATATAAGGCAGCCTACCGTAAAACAAATTCCGCTTGGGAAGGGTGGCATGATCCCAAACACCTGCAACGAGCTATCCTTTTCCAATTAAAGGTGGGTGATCCCGTAGTACCACATAGGGTTCTTCGGGCTTTGACTGCAAACTGCAGAACCCCAACGGTATTCCGCCCCACCATTGCTAAGTTTGTGTATGAGAATTATGCCCCAAAGGGTGGGAAGGTTTGGGATCCTTGCTCTGGATATGGCGGCAGGCTCTTAGGGGCAGGAGCTGCCGGGGTGCAATACTTGGGGACAGATGTGGAGCCTCAAACTGTTGCAGGCAACCTTGCTTTGAGTGCGGATTTGGGCTTGGATGCAGAAGTGGTTCTTTCTAAGGCAGAGGATTTCAATCCTGGGAAGGTAGATCTAGTGTTCACATCCCCCCCCTACTTTAATGTTGAAAGGTACTCGACCCGAGATGCCCAATCTTACAAACAACACCAAGAGTTTAACCTTTGGTTGGAGGGGTTCTTGAGGCCTGTTATTCGGACATCCTATGCTTCTCTGGGGGTGGGGCAATATCTGATTCTGAATGTGGCCAACATTAACTTACCACGCCAAACTCTTCTCTTGGTGGAGTCTACATGCCGTTTGGCAGAGGAAGAGGGTTTCATCCATGAGCAGACGTTGCACATGCCTCTTTCCAACCTTAACAGGAAGAACGGGATGGAGCCTTTGCTAGTCTTTAAGAAAGGGATTGCTAGCACACCTAGTACGAGAAAGAGCCTATTCGAGGGTCTGGGTATCGGAACATACAACCTCAAGAAGCCTCTTGGCTAGGTCTTCCTGAAGTCTGTCCATAGATTTGGGCACATCCTTCAGCCCGCAGGCATGCTTGGATCCACGACACAATTCGGTGGGGGGTTGGAACAACCGTTCCAACCTTGGTGGTTTTATTTGCCTATTGTGGAGGTGTGTTGAGTGCAACAGGGGGTTGGGTTATGCAGGTTTTAGGTTGTGTCCAGAGAGTGGCCGCTAGGTTTGCCGCAAAGTCTTTGTATCTAGAGGATACGGGTGAGTACATTGTGGTCAGTGGGCCATATGACTTGATGCAACAGGTGTACCCAAAGCTCAAGTCGAGGGGTTTCTGGTATGACTCTTCTGTGCGGGCATGGGGGATTGAGAAGGCAAAGATGACACCTGCAAAGATGAAAAACCTCCATGCTCTGTTGGAGCCTTACCTGCCCAAGGGCGATGCTTTGTCTGAAGAAACCCCACCCCCGCCACCCCCGCCAAAGAAGATTCTGATTCAGGTGCCTTATGAATACCGCCACATACCACGACAGGCTGGGGGTGTTTGGGACTCTTGGTCCAAGTCATGGGAGTTCTCCAATGCTTCCGTGGCGGAAAAGGTTGTACAAAAAGTGGAGGAGGCAAGGCTAGAAAAGCCAGTGTCCCCTGTACCGCTCACGAAACGCGACCCTAATGCGGTCGTTTTTACTGAGACAGGCAGAAGTAAGCGCGACATTAAACACCCGCTCAATTCCTCCTTTAGGGATCCTAAGTCAGGAAAGATCCTAACGGTGGTTAAGGTAGACTCCTACTATGTGTCTGAGGATGGTCTGTCTTTTGGTTTGCCAGATGATGCCGGGTGGGTTCATACGATACACGCGGTGGTGGAAGGAGGGGAGGGTGCGGTTCAAGAAGTGGAAAGGGATGAGAAAGCAAGGATGTCAAAGAGTCAGGCTCTCCACTTAGAACAGGATCTGATTAAGAGGGTTGTTGTTCCTTCAAATTACCACAAGGCCCCCCACCCACAGAGAGTCGTGGGTGAGATCTTATTGAGGAGGAACCGGAGGAATGTGCTTTATGGTGGTGGGACTTGGTGGGTTGTTCAGCCTGGGAAAGCCATCTGGTACATCCGGAATAATGGGGCAGATGGTGACGATTGGTCTGCTAACAATGTCCAGACCAACGGCGCAGGGGCAATGGGATACCATGTTCCTTACACCAAGGAGATGGATGAGACACTCCACCAATTGGATGAGTCCTTGGGTGAACACTGACCGTTCCTTGGAACCTGCCTAAACAGGTGGGTCCCAATTCGAGCCTTTGCCGTTCCTGGGTTGGACGAGTACCTCGGCAGTAAGGCTCCGGCCCAACGGTGGGGGCTGGATCTGCGGAGCAGAGGCACCAGCCTTAGGGGGGATCAGACTGGGGGGCACGCCACATGCTATCATCTTTTTTTTGCGGGTTTAGGGGCCCGTGCTATTTTTAAGCCGGTAGGCCGCGAAGGCAGCGTCAAATAGACGCTGCATGTCAGCATCAAGGGGGATTGCGGGTGTCACCTCGCTGAGGCTCTGCACCAAACCGGTGCGGAGATCCGTAGCCGTGCGAGGCTCATCCGGCATGTACTCCCGGCACTTGGTGCACCCTACGGCGCTCGTAGCACTGCGATGGAACTCACCACAGGCACATTCGTGGGTGAAGCCACTGTGGATTGCGTTGTGGATGGTGTCGTTCATGGTGGGCTCCGTTCCTCCCCTAGAACGCATGCGGGGTAGTCCGTGAAACCACGGGTGCCGTTTTTTTCCCCCTATACTGCTGAAGACATAGGAGAACACCCTATGTCTGATATTTACACCTCTGTGCTTCGCATTGCATCCACTCTTCCTGTAGGCAACCCAACTCGGCGAGAATTGCTCGCATCCCCTGTAGGCAACCCAACTCGGCGAGAATTGCTCGCATCCTTGCAGGCTACTGCTTCTAAGGATTGGCAGATCCTAGTGGATGGTCCTCATGTCCGAATTCAGTGGCAGGACCACCCCCACAATAACCTGGTGATCCAGGAGCTTCCTAGCAAGCCTTTCAAGGCTAAGCTCAAGAAGGCTTCCTACTGGGTTTGGATTGGGCAGGATATTCCGTATGAGGGCAGGGGTGCTCTACTCATGGTGAACATGATCCAGGACATGCACCCCAGTGCTTCCATGACCTTTGATCAGGCTGTGGCAGCCATGAACAAGGCCGTAGCGCTGGCAGTGGAGCGGTCCATTGCCAGCGGGACTCCAGAGAAGTCCCTCACAGGGTTTAAGCACATGCCCCACATGGAGCTGGTGCATTACCTACAGGTTGAGCCTTCAGACTACAAGCCGGTGGTCATCCGGGGCACGGCTTTGTATGTGAAGAGCACATGGCAGAGCTTCACCTTCTCAGAGGTGAGTGAAAACCGAAAATATCAAGAGATGCCTGATTTTTACCAGTCTAGCTCACCACGGGATAGCCGCAAGCTATTCACGCTTGTGAAGGCTCAAGAGGAGACCATTCGCAAGATGACCGTGGCTCAATTTCAGGAAATGCTGGACAAGAACAAGATCCACTATAAATACGTTCCTTCAGTGTACAGGTAGGAGGTTTCATGTCTGCTTTAATTCATCGTGTAGCCAGTCGGTCACTGGCAGGCCAAGCCCCCAGTGAGACCATTTCTACGCTGGTGTCCAAGATCAATTCGAGCTTTGGTCCGGATTGGGAGGTCTTCAAAGAGGAAGTCAAGGACCTTCTCCATGAGTATCGGGATGGGGCGGGGATCCAGGGCCCTCCGGGATCCCTTTTGCGGTCCATTAGCGTTGCTGCAGAGGGTGGCCGGGTACCCAAGGTTCCCAATGCCAAGGAGTTGTACTACCCTTGGTACCGCGCTCGAGAGATTGAGCTTGAGCGGGCTAGAGAGCAGGCCTATCTGGCCTCAACGGTGGCTGTACAGATGTGGGCTAAGGACAAGTGGAGCAAGTCTGTTCGCATCCCGAAAGAGGATGCACAGGTTCCATGGAAGCCAGGGCATTTGTTGGTTACCACCAACACCATCATGCAGGGCCACGGTTTTGATAGCTCCAGTGGGGCCTCCTTCAATGTGCGGTCTTTGGTTATTGGGGCAGAGGTTCCTAAGGGAACGGTGGTGGGTAAGCGTCTCCTGGGGGGGGAGACCCAATACTTGGTGAAGCCCCGTGGCGGACCTAAGGAAAAGGCATACATGGCCGCAATGAGGTTGAAGGCTATCCTGGGTCTCTTGCGGGGATCTGTGGATATGATGCCTGAGAAGCAACGGGAGAGTCTGATTGCTGAAAGGGACAAGCTTCAACCCTTGGTGGAGAATGCAAAGCTGGGTCCCTTGGTATAATGGTGTCCTCCCTATACTTCGTGGTAGGGAGGACCAATAGGTTCTGGGGGCTTTTTGGCTAAAGACACCACACCCGTTTCCCTCGCTGTCAACATTGCTGCAGGGCTCAATCCAGAGGATTGGGTTGGAGGGTACCGGGAGCTGAAGAAGGGTCTTGGTCTTTCTGAGCATGTTGCAAGGAAGGTCAGCAAGCTCCTGAAGGAACGCTCTGGCATTCCTGCCAAGAGAGCCGCACCCTCCCCTCTTGTGGATGTTGTCCCAGAGATGGGGGGCGGAGGCTCCTACATGGAGATGCCAGATGGCAGGTACATCTTCGAATGGGAAGACCGAGGTGTCCAAAGGTCTTTGGTTATCTCCGAAGCTGAGCTGAAGAGTCTCATTCTGGCCTACACCAAGGATGGAGACAATCAGACCATGCAGGTGACCGCCACGAAGCATGGGTTGACTCGTAGGGACTTCCACAAGGTTAAGACCATCTATGGGGCCACCAAGGACCATGAGCCCTTTACGCTCAAAGAGCTTGTGGAACGTCCTGTAGCAGACTTGGCAGATGAGCACCTTGCGCTCAAGCGACGTCACCTGATGCAGACTGTGGAGAAGGAGGACTATCGTCGTGTCCAAGAGGATGCGAGGAAGTGGATTGCCTTCAGCCAAGGTGTCCTCGATCCGTTGGCGGATATGGTGGAGTCTTTGGTGGGGGCTCGCCCCTCCCCTGAACGTCCAAATCTTTCTTGGACCCCTAGGTCCGGGTATATCACTCTGTACCAGGGTTCGGATCTCCACTTTGGGCTCACTGTAGAAGGTGGCCAGTACAACCGCCAAATGGCCAAGGAGCGGTACGCTTCAGGCTTGTGGCAGGCTGTGGAGCATGGTCGTCAGTCCTATGGTGACCCCGACTACATTCTCCTCTACATTGGAGGCGATGTGGCCCATGTGGACAACATGCAGGGAGCCACTTCCTCCATGCGTCACACACAGGATATGGATGGCACCCCTGATACCATAATCCAAGGCATTGCAGAGATGTACCTGGCAGAGGTGGATGCCCTTTTGGCACAGGGAGAGCGAATTCATGTCGCTTGTGTTCCTGGCAACCATGATGAGTTGATCTCCCGCGCCTGCGCTTCCATCTTGTGGGCAGCATACCGGAACAATGGGAATGTGTCCTTTGGTAACCTGACGGGTTACCATAGCTACGAAGTCTATGGCAAGAATGCCATTGTAGGCCATCATGGCCATGGTGAGAAGACCGCACCGAGTCTTGGTGCGAACCTAGGGTCATGGTTGCGCAATGCAGGCTTGAGCGTTCCCTACCACTATGCCATCACAGGGAATCTACACCACCTTGCGGCAAAGGAAGATGCGGGTTGTATTCTGATCCAGCAGCCCTCACCCGCACCTGCGGATAGATACCACACTAAGAATGGGTATGATAGCAGCCGAAGGGCTACAGTTGGTCTCTATTTTGGGAAGGAGGAGGGTCTTCTTTCCATTAGGTACATTGGTTTTTGAGTTTGACACCAACCCCTCCTTCCCCTCCTTTGAGGTTGCTGGAGGGGGTTGGTGTCCTCAAAGGAGGTTCACATGGCGAAGACCGCGAGCTTGGTATTTTTCTACATGGGGGAGAAGTCCTACCTGAAGCAACTGGCTCAGGAGTCGGTCCCTCTGCACAAAGCCATGGAGGGGTATGACCACACAGTGCTTCTCCACCACACGATTGAGGCTGGTCCTTTTGAACTATCTGCACAAGCTAGGAAGATGGCTTCAGTTGAGGACATTCCTACGAAGGAGAACTTCGTTCGAGAGCTTCAGCGTCTAGGCAAGGAGGGGTATACCGTTGACCTCTTCATCTTCTCCCATGGGTCACCGGATGTATGGTTGGTCAGCAAGGGCACCTATGGCCAGAATGCCTTCATCCATGCCAATTACATTTTGGACAATGTCGACCCTCTTGATCTGCGCATTGTTTGGCAGTGCAACTGCTATGGTTCCACCCTCAATAGGGTGTGGAGCCGCTTGGGGGCCAAAGCTTCTGCGGGAAGTCGTTATGTCAACTTCTACCCTACTCGGTTCAATGGATTCATCAACCGGTGGCAGAAGGGTGAGCCTTTTGGCAGGGCTGTGGCAGACTCTGACACGGCGTGGTTGCATTTCCCCGTACAGTTCTATATCATGACGGACGCTGTATCTAGGCTCAAGGAATGGGGAGGGGCTGTGTATCAGGTTCCCTTCATCCTGAACCACACCCATGCCTCAACGGACTACTTCAGGACCTGTTGGTTTTCAGACAGTGAATGGCAGATCGAGTTATCCGGCAGGCAGAACATGTCCTATAGCTCTGAGATGATGGTAGATGGGGACCCTGCTGTTTGTCGCAGTTAGGTGTCTCACCCTCCCTTGTAGATGTAGCTCATATCCTTGTTGTCTTCAACAAGACGGATGGAGCAGTTCTCTGGGTTTGGTTCCTGTTGAGTTGAACATTTCTTGTTCTAGCGTGTGGCGGTCCTTGCTGAGCATGGTGTCTCCTATGCTTCTCCTACGTTTCCATCTACGGTTCTGAAACCTTGAAATGACACCTCAGCACAGTGAGCATGTCTGTCAGGGTGTGGGTGGGGGCCTCATGGGGGGATACACCGGTGGAGCCCTGCCAGAACCCCTGACAAGTCGGACATTCGCGCCAGCCTTGAATCAGGGTGGTCGTTTGAGCCTGATGGGTACAAGGCACCCCTTGGAGCCGGGGGAGCTTGGCTAGGAGCTTGGCCTGTTGGTTGGGGGCAGTAGCTCCACAGGTCGAGCAGATCAGCATCTTGCCTCGTCCCTTGTAGGTGGGGGCGTAGCAACAGCGTGCATTCTCAGGGTCTGGTGTAGGGAGGGGGCTAGGACAACCTTCACGTTCACGGGTCATGCACTGGGGCTTGGGCTGTGCATGGTAGCTCGTGTACCCTCGCCCGAGGACAAAGGTTCCCTTGTCCTCACCAACCCACATGCACTCCCGCATCCAGCATTTGCTAGGGTCACAGCAGGCGACATTGAATCGGGTTGCAAGCATCTGTTTTGTCCTTCAATAGGGTCACTTGTGTAAGGGGAGTCTCCCCCTTACTACGCACAACCCATGCCAAATGAAACTTTAGGGGCTCCAAAAAACTTAGGTGTTTCAAAACATAGGTGTTTCAAAAACAGAGCAATCAGCGTACTAGATGTGCAAGTACAAAGGAGTACAACACCATGGCTGACCGCAATGACACTCGCTACACGGATTCACAAGCCCCATGCAAGATGGTTGCATGGGCAGGCCCAGATCTGACCCTAGATATGGGGGGGTGGTCCGGTGAGGACCCCACTGAGTTCCTAGAGGCGATTGAGGACGAGGCTCGTGTCTGCTTGGGTGAGCCTCTTGCCTGTATCCGCATCGTGGACGTGAGTACCAATCAGACGCTACTTGAGAAGTAGCTTCCCACCAAGGGGCTTCAAGTCTAGAGCTTTTGCTAGCTCCCCATCTGCTTTTCGCACCATCCTCCCTGCCTGGCGAACCCCATTGTAGAGTGTGAAGGGGTCCTTTCTCTCTCTCTTGGGGCGGGGGATGATGGAAACATCAAAGCCCAACAGAGCACTCAGCTCAGTCACGAGGTTGTCTGTGCTGATGAGAGCCATGCTGTCCCCATAGGTCTGTAGGATTGTCTCCGTGTAGAGGCCTTCACTGCCTGAAGGCCAATCCCAAAAAGGATCCGTCAGAGTCCTTGGGGTGTTCCCCCATATGGATACATCCGTAGCCCCTACTAGGAATGCATGGAAGCGTCGGTCCCCTTTACCTAGGTGTCGGATCAGCATTTGACCCTCTTGACTCTCCAGTAGAACCATCCAAAGGTTGGCATACCAACTCCAAGGATCACGAACCGTGCCAAATAGTCTGCGGTTGTCCTGCCACTCAAAAGGGATGTCGTAGAGGCTAGGGTAGTTGGAGGTGGGCGTTGGCACTCCTCCAGCAAGGAGGAGGATCTGGGTCACCCATGCCTCTTCGGTTTCAAACATGGGGAGGTACAAGAGATTGCTTGTGGCGACAGGCATACAAAACTCGCTATGTGGAGGCACATAATACCGAGGCAAAGGAAAAGGCCACCTAGGGTTGCCCCTAGGTGGCCTTGAGAGTGGAAGATCTTACTTTAGCCGTTGTGGCTTCCCCTTGTGCTCCATGCACGTTGGGTGACCCAAGCACATCCGTCCCAAACCATCCCGTCCCATTCATCCCCTACTTGAGGGCTGGATGGGGGGCTGCCCGAAGGGAGGCGCTCATCCAGAGCGGTTCGTTCTACTCGTGTGGATAGTCCAACGCTTGTCTTCATGAAAGCCATGGTGTGACTCCTATACTCAGGGTGCTCAGCATAGTCGGATTATTGTCAAATCCGACGTAGGGAGCGAAGAAACTTCTGGTTTGTTTGAGTCTCTTGTTGGATGCGTTCCACGACTTTCCAAGTGGGCTGGTATTCAGCCCAATCCAGATCGATGACAACTGTGTAGCGGGCCATTTCTTCAACGAACTCTTCATAGCCCTTGTGGAGCTTCTGGAGGTATTCTAGGGGGAGCCCTGCCTCTGCATCCCGGCTACGGAGGTTGATGCGCTCTAGGGCCTTCTCCGGCGAAACATTGAGGTATAGGATGACATCGGGGTAGCGTAGGAACCCCTGCATGACGTGGAAGTGGCTGATGTAGGTTTCCCAGTCACGCGCATCAAGGGTTCCCTCTTCATAATGCATACGCGCGAAAATCGTATCCTCATAGATGGAGCGATCAAGGATCGCAGGCTTCCCACCCCAGACAATCTCTTGGTGTGCTTTGAAGCGTTGTGCGAGGAAGAACATCTGCATAGGGAAGGACCAACGAGCTTGGTCCTTGTAGAAGTCTTCCAGGTAGGGGTTGGACGCCACAGGCTCAAAGCGCGCAGTGTAGCCCAAGGCATCCGCAAGCTGTGTGGTGAGGGTGGTTTTCCCTGCTCCGATTAGGCCGGAGACCACGATGAAGGGTGCGCGCTTCTGAATGTCCATTTGTGTCCTCTCTGGGGGGGACACATAGCCTACCCCGGTTTGTCTTCTTAGGGAAGTGTGGCAGGGAGTATTCTTCGTGTGATTTCCTCAATGGAGTCTGTAAAGGAAATCGAACCTCTGCTGGTTTGGTTTGTACCTTCCCTTTGAAAGAAGATACGCTTCTTCACCCAGTCCACATGGAAGTGGTAGGTGTTCGGTTGCAATTCAAACCAGAAGTCTGTGGGTTTGTTGCCCTCAGAAATTGTAGTCCACTCTCGTTGGATTGGGCTGTGGCAGGCTTCTGCTAGGTATTGTGCAAGGCTGTGAATGAACGTGGAAGCTGCGAGGAACATTTGATCCTCAAGCGATGTGACAGAATCAAGCATTCGTGGTCCACTCCATTTACATTTCAGCGGGTATAGGAAATGTACAGGGGTGCCAATGGCTTTGGGACACAACATGAAGGCCTTTCTGTCTAGCATTGAGGCTGAGCCGGGGGTGTGGTCTGCCACCCTCTTGGCTAGAGACTTTAATGTAAAGCCCTCATCCGCCCGAAGGACGTTGAGGGCTTTACATAGTCTAGGGCTGGCACACCGTAGGTCTGTTGCGTGTGCTTGCTGTGGCACCGCTGTAGACTTCTGGTGGCCGGGTCACTCCTTGTAGTAGTTGACTCGATTGCCATCGGGGTATTCCACCACGACACAAGAGAAGGTGGTGTGTTTGTCATGGGCATCGCACTGCTCAAGCACCAAGCGGGCCTTAGAAAGGAAGGCCAAGCGAGCAGCCTCAGATGCAGCCTTTTCCTGAAGAAGCTCTTCCTGTTCTTCCTTTGCTGCTTGGATCACCCGCTCCAGTTCATTGATGCGCTGAATGAGGGTGGCTTGTGGGTCATGGGTTAGCGGCATGGGCATGGGTACAGGCTCCGGGATGTCTTTGGTAAGCGGTTCTTCCAAGAAGAGGTCAGACAAGTCTTCTGCAAGGGGGGTGTTGGGGATGACTGGCCAATCCTGCTCTTCAAGGATCAACTTGAGGGAGGTGGCCTTTGGAAGGGCTTCTCTCTTCCATCGGCATTGTGAAGCAAGGAAGAAATAGAGGAAGGGTCCGGCAATGAGAAAGGGCCTGCTCTTCCCTCCTAGAAGGGCCTGGATGTCTGGTACCAAGGTGTCAGATTCAATGGCCTCATGCAACACCCTAGGATCGTAGTCACATGCAACTTTCCACCAAGACTTAATCACACCAGGCGATAGGTGGAGGAGATCTTCAATATCCCTTGCAAGATACAAGGGAACCACGTCACCTCGCCTTGTCTTGCGGATGTTGACGCCTCTCAATTTTGCTTCATCATAAGCTTCAAAGCCACTGGGGTAACCAACGGCAACAGGGGTGGGGCCCTTGTCGCGTAGCTTCCAGCAGGTGTTGACCACAGCACGGACAGGTGGGGCCTGCTTCCCCTTGCCCATGTAGATGTAGAGTAGAGAGGCTTCCTTGGAGGTGAGGCTTTCTTTTGACATATGTTCTCCTTGCGGTCTTTTACCCCAACTATGGTTGGTTTTAAACCTCACGGAGCAAAGTACGTTAGCCTCCCTATAGCGGGGAGAAGATAGGAGTCTACCCTTGCCCAAGAACACACTCATCGCCCATGTCATCCGGTTGGCGCATGCAGACAAGTCCTTGCGGAAGGATTTGCTGCGTGTTGCTTTATCCACGGGTGCGTTGTCTCCTCAGCAACGTCGGATTGTTGCTTTTGGTTCCACTTCAGTGGTTCAGCAGGCACCTATCATCATCCAGCAACCTCCTATCATTGTGCAACAGGAGGCCCAAGCCCCCTCTCCAATGGCAATGCCTGCCCCCATGCCCTTCTTCGGGTTCCCCACGACCCCTCCGCCAATGGCTCCGGCCATTGCCCCCATTCCTGCAGTGGGGGGCCCTACCCCCTCCTTTGGGGGGATGCTGGTGACAGAGAAGACACAACGAGGGTTTAAGTCAGATCTGCTCCCTGAGTTGGACCGTAGGGTCCAGATGGGGGGGGTGGTGGGGGTGGTGGCTGCAAACATGGTCGAAGAGGTTAAATCCGCTTTTCTATCAAAAAATGCCCTCTACAACGTCCTAATCCAACACCAGTCCGCTTTTGAGGGGGACTCTGAGTACCTGCAAAGCATTCTCCAGCTCATTCAGGTGTGGGCTTCAGGTCCCACGAATAGGGGAGCCTAAGCATGGCCCAGGAAGGGCTACTCCTCCGTGTGGCCCATACGGGGAAAGCGGCTGGTTCGATCCACCTGTCCGATATTACGGACGGTGTGGATGTTCTGACTTCCTTCCGCAAGGCTGGTGCAATTTACGTCCCCCACCCCTCAAATGGTGGGGAGTCTGTTCTCATCTATACTGGGTCTGTGGCGATCTCCCATGGTTCTGGGGCAATCCGTAAGTTCGTGGATGCGGGTTATCTAACGGTCGAGTTTGTGGCGGGTGCTGGATTTGCTGCGCTCCTTCCATCCGTGCTTGACGAGGGTGCTCTCCTTTCCACGACACCGACCACAATTAACTTTGTGGGCGCAGGTGTAACAGCAACCTCGGTTGCTGATGCGATTACTGTCACGATTCCAGGAGGGGGTGGTTCGGATCACGCCACTTTATCTAGTCTGGGTTGGGCGGTGTCAGGGCATACCGGAACAGCTTCCAGCGTGGCAGGGTTTGATGGTGCGGGGGCTACTCGAACCTATCTTGTGGGTTCAGATCTGCAGGGGTGGGATGCAGATCTAGATGCTCTGTCTGCTTTGGCAACCTTGGGGATGGTTGCTAGAACAGGTGCTGGAACCTATGGCACATGGACGCTCCTGGGCACTGCAGGCAACATTGTCATCACCAATGGCGATGGGGTTAGTGGTGCGCCTACATTTAACGTGGGCCCCAATGTGATCACCACAAGCACCGTGCTCACCGGGGATGTGTCTGGAACACTCCCCGGTTTGCTATCTGTGGTGGATCTGACGATTGCAGGGGAAGCACAGGGCTCGCTTCTTTACTTCAATGGCACAAATTGGGTTTCATTGACACCCAGCACTGTGGGGTTGGTGCTAACCACTCAGGGTGTTGGGGCTAACCCTGAGTGGTCTAGTGCTGGCTCTTCCTCTTTGTTGTGGGGAGCTTCCACTGTTGGGACTACCACTACCACCCGTTACTTGGCTCCGGGATCAGATGTGGGTTTGGCAGAAACCGTGTCAAATCAGTTTCGCGTGGTTCGCGGGGGCACAATACGAAGCCTGTATGTAAGACACAACACACCCGCCGGAAACGGTCTGCCCATTGTCTATACCTTGAGGGTGAACAATGTGGCCACAACACTGACAGTTAGCTTGGCCTCCACAGGCTCGGATGTTAGTGATCTTGTTCATTCGGTTGTGGTGGCAGCAGGAGACCTGTTGGATTTTGAGGTGACAAAGGCTGCAGTTGTTGAGACCTCTCCCACTAACGTTGTGGCAATGGTAGAGTTCGTCTGATGGCAACAAAGACGTACCTCTACCGAGCTTCTGGTGTGACCTCAGCGGATCTGATCCCTCTGCTTGCACCTACAGCCACACCCATTGTAGGTGTGGCTCTCAATGATGCGCTAATACCTATTTCCATAGATGAATTGGACAAGCCGGACTTGGATGATGCTATGGCATCATTGCAGTACGATTTTGTTGCAGAGTACACGGATCCCGCACCTATGGTCTCCCGGACAGACTTTGGTGTTCGAACCTCGGATCCTACAGGGATTGTCCCCAACGCAGGAGACTACTATTACAATTCTGCGCTCCAAATGGAGATGCGGTATGACGATTTCAGAAGCAAGTGGCTTTCCATTGAGACTTCCGAATTCCAGTTTGGTCGTGATGGTAACACCGCCCCTGGCCAGTATTACCGCTCTTTGGATGGGCGTGTGATGTCTTCAACCTTGGGTTGGTTGGCGGTCCGCTCTGGGACCGTGGTGTCCTTTGGCTACACCAGATCCAATGTCACAAATGCTACCTTTGATATCCATCGGAATGGTGTTTCTCTGGGTTCCGTGGTCTCGAGTGCGGTGAGTGGGAGGGACGTGGTGCTTAACGGAGATTTTAGCTTCGGGGAAGTTCTGTCCGTTCAAAATCTGATTGGCGGCAATGTGACAAGCAATGCTTTGGGTTGGGTTAGGGTGAAGTGGAGGCCTTAGGCTTCCTATACTTTAGCCCTCTATGAGATTGTCTCTGGTGCTGTTAACCATGCATACTTAGGGGTGCATCATGTCTCTGCCAACCATTATTGCCAGCAACCAGACCGGCTCACCTGTAACGCTGACTCGTTTGGGTTTGACAGTCCCTGCAAGCGGCACACTTACCCTTACCGCCTATGCCTATGTGGATGAGATTCTTCATGACGAGTCTCTCCACTCCGCCATTGTGGCGGACAGCATCCTTCTGGATTACGGCCAGGGGGTTCTCACCAAGGGTGATAGCCTCAAGTTTTTCAATATCATCACCCAAGAGGTTCGGATCTCGGTTCGTGCCATGTCCACCACCAACGTGGGCTCCCTCTCGGGTGCAGGTAGCACCATGGACACCAGTGTCACGCTGGTGGCGGATGATCGGGTCCTGCTGACGGGTCAGGGCACTGCAAGCCAGAATGGTGTTTGGGTTGTGAAGTCGGGTGCTTGGGTTCGTCCAGATGACTTTGGCACAAGCCAGTCTGCAGCCGCAGCAATGGTTGCGGTCCAGGAAGGAACCCTGTACGCAGGGCAAGTGTGGTTGTGTACCGCTCTGTCTGGTTCCGATGTTATTGGAACCAACAACCTCCCCTTCGCGCAGATCAGCGGGTCTGGTGGTGGTGGTGTGGCGGACCTTCAGGGCGCATATGACGGTGGCAGCACCATCACGACGGCTGGCACAACGGATATTGCTTTCACCCTCTCCTCGGGAGATTTCACTGTAAATTCTGGCAGCGTTCTGTTTGGTGGGGCCACCCCTCTCACAGCTTTTGCTGTGGATTCGGGCACGATGTCTCTGGACTCCACGGACACCACCAACCTGACCATGACTGCAAACAATGCTGGGGACAAGACCCTTGCCATTGCAGCTAGCAACTCAGGGGTGGGTACGGGCGTCATCACCATGACGGCTGATGGCACGATTGACCTTGATGCTGTAGGTGCCTTGAGCCTCAATAGCTCCGGTGCAGCAATCAACATTGGCAATGACGCTGTAGCACAGGCCATCAACATTGGCACAGGGGCCGCAGCCCGTACAATCACTGTCGGCAACGCCTCTTCTACCACCACCCTAGACCTCAATGCAGGCACTGGTGGTGTGCTCGTAGACTCCACTGGGGTTGTCTCCCTGGATGGCGTGGGTGCCTCGAACTTCACAACCGATTCTGGAACCCTGACCCTAGCAACAACCACTTCAGGTGCGGTGAATGTGTCCTCAGCGGGTGCTGTAGACGTTCAGGCGGCAGGTGACGTTACCCTTGACTCCTCAGGTGGCACTATTGGTGTGGGTACCGATGTGGACACGGGGGCGATTAACATTGGCACAGCCGGTGCCCGTGTCCTCACGGTTGGCTCCAACACTGGGGCCACCAGTGTGACAGTGCGTACTGGTACCGGCGGTTTGCTTCTGGACTCCCCTACCACCACGGTGTCTGGCAACCTTCTGGTTAATGGTACCACCACCACGGTCCATTCGGAAGTGGTCAATGTCGCGGACAACTTCCTATACCTTAACGCTGACTACACCACTGTTGCTGGGATGGCAGGTGGCATGGTGGTCAACAGCCTCCCTACCACAACTGTGGATGTGGTGGCAACAGGTGGCTTTGTGGCCCGTGCAGGGGCGGCTAATGCCTATGTAGCGGTTGCCGAAGCGGTCACAGCTATTGCGGTGGCCTCGAATGGTGCCACCCTCCCACAGGCCACCATCAATGTGGATAGCACTACGGGATTCCCCGCAAGTGGGACAGTGTACCTCACGACCACCAATGGTGTTGAGGCTGTCACCTACACGGGTGTCACCGGGACCTCTTTCACAGGATGCTCTGGAGGTATCGGTACCCTTGCAACAGGAGACCTGGTAAGCACAAGCGCCACAGCATTACCTGTTGAGGGAGACTTCATTCAGGTTTCGGGAGCCAGCAACCAGAGCAATGACGGGCTCTACGAGGTGTTGAGCAACCTCAACGGTGTACTCACTATCAAGGGCCTCGGCACAACCGCAGGTACATTTGAATTCACCCAGAATGACTTCATCACAGACACCACGGTGCTGGGCAGCATCACCGTGGTTAACGTGGGTGTCCAGCAAGTATCTGCAGCTGGGGTTTTCCAGTATGGTTATGGCTCCAATGCCGGTGCCTTCACCTTTGCGGATGTGACCACAGGGGCTGCTGCACTCTCCCTGCAAAGTGCCTACGCGGGTGGAAATACAGTCACAACCTCTGGTGGAAACTCCTTGGTTGTGGCTGGGTCAGAAGCTCTTAGCGTAACCGCTACAGGTGGCCTTGTGCTTACCACGGGGTTCAACTTCGACGGGACCTCCTTCGACGTACAAATGACGGGGGACAATGGCTTCTCCATTGATGGCACTGCTTCTTCCAACGTCACTGCGACGAACACTGCTTCTACCACACCCGTGGTAATGACAGTGGCTGCATCCAACACCGGAGCTACTTCTGGGGATGCAACCGTTCAAATCAATGCCACAAGCACGAATGGGGCAGGCATCATTGACTTGAACGCGGATGATACTATCACACTGGATGTGTTGTCTGGCGGTGCCATCAACATTGGCACTGCAGCCGTTGCAAGCACCACCACAGTAGGCAACAGCACAGGGGCTTCAGGGGTCATCGTTTCCTCTGGCACGGAAAAGGTGGTAGTAGATGGCGTCACCTACTACGGCAACAGTGCTGGAGCACCTACAGCCACGGTGGGTGGGTTTGCGGATGGTGACAAGTACTATGACACCAACTTGGATGCCGAGATGCGTTATGACGCCACTCGCACTAAGTGGCTGTCTGTAGAGTCCATGACACTGCAGGTGGGTCGCAATGGTGTTACTGCTGTTGACCAGTACTACCGAGGGACGGACGGTCGTGTGATGTCCTCTGCTCTTGGGTATTACATGCCACACAATGGCACGGTTGTAGGTTTTGGGTACACTCGTTCAGACTTGGATGCGGCCACCTTTGATATTGTTGAGGGTGGTACATCTAGGGCAACTCTGGCCTCTTCTGCAGTAGCAGGGGTGTCCAATGCTCTGAATGGGGACTTCTCGGCTGGGGGTGTTCTAGCCGTAGTAAACCAAGCGGGCGGCAACTCCACTTCAGATGTGATGGCTTGGGTCAAGGTTAAGTGGCGTGCCTAAGTTTAGGTTGGGGGTGTTGTGGCTCTGCCCATTGTGATTGCCAAAAACCAGACCGTGGGGGATATCAATCTCACACGGCTTGGTCTTGTTGTACCTGCCAGTGGGCAGATTACCCTCACGGATTCCTCATGCTTCTTTGAGATTGGCTCGGATGAGTCTCTTAACACTGCAGTGGGTTCTGGGGACATTGTCATCAATGACGGTTCTTCAGATCTTTCCACAGCAGAGGCCTTGGCCTACCTAGACACAACCGGCAACCTTAATGGGCCTGTGACAGGGGCGAGTGCCGGAAAGCTGCTTCGTCTCCTAGACGCCACTGGGAGGTACACAGAAGCTGCGGGTGTGGTCGTCTATGATCCCTCGACAACGGACCCCACAAGCCCCTCTCCGTCGAATGGGGACCTGTACTACAACACCGCCCTGAACCTATTGATGGCTTACGATTCGACTCGCACGAAATGGCTATCTGTTGTGGAGGGTCAGATCTCATTTGGTAGATATGGCACCACTGGTGACGGGGCATACTATCGTGGTGCGGACGGCCTGTCTTATAGCTCTACAAGAGGTCGTAGTGCTGAGTTCAATGGTACAGTGGTGGGTATTTCCTACACTCGTGGGGAAACCTCTTCCGCAACTTTTGAGGCCACGGCAAGTGGCAGCACGGTTGCGGATTTGGTGTCGACTGCGGTGGCAGGTAGTAGCACAGCCCTTGATGGGGTTTTTTCTCAAGGGGATATTCTGGGTGCCCGAAATGCGGAAGGAGGCGCTGACACCTCTAATGTGCAGGGCTGGATTACCTTCCGTTGGAGAGTCTAAATGACTGTGATCATTGCGAAGAACCAGACGGTAGCTGACCTCCCCCTGGTTCAGACCCCCATCCCCAACAACATGATTCTAGCAAGTCCTGCTACAGTGACCTTGACAAACTATGCAAGTTTGAACGAGCTTCGCGAGGATCAACAGCTTCTAGGATATGTTACCTCCGGAGATGTTGTGCTGAACGATGGGTCCGTGGACTTGACCATTGCCCAAGCACAGATCCTTCTCACAGAGTTGACTTCTACCACCACGACATCCTTGGACGTGGCTGCTACAGCAACTGCAGACCACCTACCCTTGGCGGATGGTAATGGTTTCATCCACCCTAGTTGGGTGGCTACAGCACAAAGGGTTCGTGTAGGGCTTTCAGGATCGGTTGAGTTCACATCGATCAAGGCTGCAATAGCCTCCATCACGGACGCAACAATTACAAAGCCTTATGTGATTGATGTGGGGCCGGGGATCTACACTGAAGATCCTTTTACAATGAAGTCGTATGTGGCCGTGGTTGGACAGGGAATCCTTTCAACTGTCCTTGAGACCACGGACCCCAACAACCATTTCATTACAGGAGCACCAGGAGCCTATCTGAAGGGTGTGGGTGTTTTAGGGCCATCCGGTACAGGGTTGGCTACGCTGTACTATGCTTCAGAAAGCAATGTGCCTTTCTTCATTGTGGATGTGGTACTCCATGGTGGGTATTACGGGGTGTGGGTCAATCCTGCTGCGGCACGCGGGATTGTGCATGCCATAAACGTGGGGAACCACTATGTGGGTTCGCCCATGAACACGTTTATGCGCTCCACGGGGTATGGCAACATCACAGCGATGTCTTCCGGGTTTATGTCTGGACCCTCCTCGTCTGTTGTGCATGGGTTTTACTGCTCGGGTGCCAATGCCGAGATGACCTTGGATGTCTGTTTCCACCGGAATGCGGGGTCTACCAACGGTCTTTTTGTGGATGATGGGTCTTTTGTCCGTGCAAATGGATGCACTTTTTCGAGTGGTGTAAATGCCATCCATCTCGGACCCACAGGTTCAGGAACCCAGGTGACAGCAGCAAGCTGCACCATCAAAAACGGTGGCTTCTCAAGCCTCGACCTATGGACAGAGTCCTCCAGTGCTATCCTGACCTTCATGGGAGTGGCTGACCTTCATCAAGTGGATGTCATGGCGGACACCCTCCTAGGTCTCATAGTGCATGAGGACAATGTCCTCTCGGGCACCATCGTGTCCGGGGAGCTGTGGTTGGGGGCTAGCCTTGGTTCCACTACAATCCCTGTGCGAGCACTACTCCAGAGTACTGCCCCCACAGGGTATGTCAGCGGGGGTGCCGTCACACGGGGCACAGGCCTTGAAGTGGATGTCACGTCAGGTGTGGGTTTTGTCAATACGGGTGCTGGAGTAAACCATGTGGTTTGGGGTGCGGCAAGCGCCCTTACCATAGGCGCAGACGTGGATTTTTGGGTCTATGTGAACAGTGCCGGTGTGGTCTCTGTGGCCCTCAGCACCGAGCCTTCGGAGGAGGCGAACATCCTCCTTGCAACCGGCCGATCGAATTCTTCCAGCATCGTCAACCTGACCACCTACCACATTGCAGTTGACCAGTCCTTCGAGCGGCTCCACGAATTCATCACCGACACTATGGGGGTGGTCTGGATCACGGGAGGATCGGTCATCAAGAGCACTGAGCCTGGGCTGGGGCTTAATGTCACAGCGTCCAGTTTTTATGTGGGGCTGGATAGCCTCACAACCGCTGGTGCAACTCCCATCACCTTCATCTACTGGTATCGGGATGGGTCCGGTGGATGGAGTCACACATCCAGCCAAACGGACATCAACACCGCCTACTATGATGCTAGTACAGGCACTCTGACCTCAATTCCTTCAGGGGAGTGGAAGAAGGATGTGTTGTATGTGACTGTGGGGGGCGACGGGACCGAATACCACATGGTGTATGCTCAGGAGACGTTTGCCTCTCAGGTCCTGGCCGAAGCAGGAGGGTTGCCCGTCCCACCTGAGCTTCTGGCGAGGCATGCTCTGCGTCTGTTTGGTGCCGTGGTACAGCAGGGTGCTACGAACCTCACCACACTAGTGGACCACCGTCCAACATTTGGCACCCAGGGCACAGGTTCCACGGCGTCCACTATCCATTCGGCATTGTCAGGACTGAATGTTGATGATCACACCCAGTATTTATTGCTGGCCGGAGGCTCTTCCAGAAATGCCTTGACAGGCACCCTGGACGCCTCTGGTGGCACTTTGGTCCTACCCACGGCCACGGATCCTGCTCAGACTCAAGAAGGCTCCGTGGAGTGGGACTCCAACGATGACCACCTGACTGTGGGTACAGGCACTGCCCGCAAAATCCTGATGAACCAGGGAGACAGTGCGGGAGGTGACGTGGGAGGGACGTTCCCCACTGCTTTGACAGTCACAGATCTGACGATCAGTGGCGAGTCCCAAGGAGACCTGCTGTACTTCAACGGAACGAACTGGGTCCGTCTTTCTCCAGGCACGGATGGGCAACAGCTTCAGACTAATGGGGCAGGGGCCAACCCCTCATGGGAAAACCCTTTTGTGCCTCAATATGCACAGAGCACCACTCTGGCCAGCACATCTTCAACAGGCTGGCTGACCTATGTCACCTTGAATACTACGACCTTGCCTGCGGGGACCTACAGGGTGGGCGGGTGTTTAATTTGGCGTACCTCTCATGACGCGAAAGCTAGGGTGACTGTCGATGGTGCAATTGGGTGGGAAATGCAACAAGAGGGGGAGGATACGGGCACTGATCAAAGGATTCCAGGGTCTGGATTCTACTATGTGACCTTTGCTACTACCACAACCCACACGGTCCTTCTCCAATACACTTCGAGTAGCAACTCCAGCACCATGTCGGTTTACCAAGGTGCTATAGATATTGTGAGGGTGAGCTAATGGCCCATATGGAGTATTCCTACAACGTAGCCACGGATTTCCCGAATGGGCAGGTCAATGTGGGAGTGCTGACTTCACAAATTTTACGGAGCACACTTTCAGCAACCACAATGTCTCGTTTTGATGGGGTAGCCTATGATGAAGGCACAGGTGTGGTGCGGGTGTTGTTTACCAACACCACCCCAATCCCAGCATCCGATCTTCTCATCTTGGATGGGGGACTATCTGCGCCTTGTGGTGGGATCCTTGGATCCCATAATGGATCATTGGTTAGGTTTGAGCCTACTTTTGAGGTTACTACAACGCACAAGGGTCTAGTGCAGGTTGTGGAGTGGTTTGGCACGGATCTGGGTGGGGGCTCGTATACCGACCTTGCAAAGGATGCGCGGTATGTGTGGAGCAGTGGTGGGACTCTTAAGTCTATCACGACAACGGAGTATGTTTCCGATGGGGGCATTCTTAACCAAGTGGTTGAGAAGTTTTACACTGCTGACGGCAACAAGCGCGTCAAGAAGAGGAGTTAGCCATGGCAGAGGTTGAAGGGGTTCAATACCCAGAGTTAGATGCAAATGGGAACACCAAGGTGGCTTTGCCCACCATTGGTCTTGCTGGCATGGCTGCGGTGACCGTTGTCAATGTGCCTGTGTCATCATCCAACTTGAATAAATCATGGCAGATTACGGTTCTCCCTAATGTCATGGAGGTCACCGATATTTGTGTCTGGAATGATTTGGTAGGCCCCAAGGGTCGCTGTTACCTTGCAGGCGGCAAATACCGTTGTAGGACGCCTGCTGTGGAAGGCTCCGCGTTTCATTTTGCCCTAGTGGATCGTGATGATGTGGCGGGGCTCTTTGGGATGTATGGTCTGACTAGGACCCACATCCTGTTGAACACCGTTGTGGGTACGATTGCCCCTGGGGAGATCGTAACCGGCATTACTACAGGGCAGACCACAAGAGTTCTGTCTGTAAATGGTACGACCCTTGACGTGTCCTATGCGGATGGTCCCTTCCAGGATGGGGAGTCTGTCACCTTTAGTGGTGGTGCCACAGCCGTTTGCTTCGATTGGGTTGAAGGGGACGTGATTGAACTGGGCAGGAGTGTTAAGGACGAATGGCTGGAAGGTTTGGAGGTGGGGGAGTTCAAACCCGGTGACAGTCGAGAGTTGGTTGCAGGGCTCTACTTACGGGTAATTGTGTACAACGCTTCTCAGGTTGATTCCCTCCGTGTCAAAGTAACTCTTGAATTAGCAACCGAATAGGAGATTAGAATATGCCTATGCCTACTATTACGGACCCTAAGTCAGTGACTATTGCTGGGGAACCAGCTAAGAGATTGGTTACTGTGGTAAAGGTCCATAAGACAGAGCCTAACATCTTACAGATTGTTAGGGATAAGGTGGCAACAACATCTCCTAAGTAGGGGGTTGTGGGGGTTCTGATGCGCGCATTGGTTTTGGCTGGTGGGGGTTCTAGGGGTAGCTGGGAAGCAGGGGTCTTGAAGTACCTTGCTCGATCTGGCCAGTTTGACGAGGGGTTTGGCTTCGTTTCTGGAACCTCGGTGGGTGCGATCAATGCTGCAGGTGTGGCAATGTTTCCTGCCAAAGATTTCAAGCAGGCCGCAGCATTTGTGGAACAGATGTGGGTTCAGCACATCAACCGCACAAAGGATGTGTGGAGGCTTAGGTGGCCTTGGGGCATCCCCTCCTTATGGAACCCATCCGTGGGTATTCCTGGGAATTTGGAGCAAATTCTAACTAGGATTGTGGATATCCAAGCCATCCAAGAGTCTGGGGTGCAGGTGCGCTTCGCTTCCGTGGATATGGTTTCAGGGCAGTTGGTTGTACACACAAATGCAGACCTGCTTCAATATGGTATTTCCCCCATCATGGCTTCAGCTAGTTACCCTCTAGCTTTCACCCCCGTAAGTGTGGGTCCACACTGGCTTTCTGATGGTGGTCTTCGGGATACAGCCCCTGTTGGGGCTGCTATTGATGCTGGTGCGGATGATATCACCATCCTCACTACCCGCAACCCCTATGAGATGGATCTGAAGCCACAGGCAGAAATGAAGAACATCATGCAGTTTGGGCTTCGATGTCTGTCTCTTATGATGTATGAGGGTGTCCAATCTGATGTTAGGATTGCCGAGGTCTACAATCGTTTTGGTAGCATTGGTGCCACGATGCGTAAGCATGGTGTGGATGAGGTAACCATTGCCAAGGTTGTGTCTGAAATGGGAGCAGACAAGAAGGTAGTGAAGCTCCGTGTATTGTATCCCTCCCGCAAGCTGCACACTTCCTTGGATTTTTCTGGGGACAAGATGCGCGAACAAATTGCGCTGGGTGAGGCGGATGCTGAAGCACTATTGAAGTAGCTTTGGTGTTTCTCTTCTCCTGCTATGGTCTTTGCTTTGCCCTCATGGAAGGTAAGGTAGAGGTGCTCACCAAACCCATGGCCCGCCTTCCCTTTGGAGTGGGAGGCTTCTTCCAGCGTATGCTGTCTTGTGCTTACTGTACAGGTTTCCACTGTGGTTGGGTTCTTGGGCTTGTGACAGGCCGCTCGGATCTTGTGGTGTGTGCTTTTTCTGCATCCGCTTTCTGCTATACGGTGAACACCTGGGTACGGTGGCTAGAGTCTTATCTTGAAGCCAAACCCTGACGGTTGGGATTCTTAATGTCAAACATTAACTGTGCTGTAGCCCTTCGCGAGGGCGTTAGTGGCTTTGGCATTTTTGCGAATGCTATTCGTATCCGTGAGGAGTCCGATCAAGAGGTGTATTTGGACTTCTGTATCTACTCCGCAGAGGACAATCTTGCTGAGGTGGTGGCTCGGATTCGTATCCATAAGAGTTTCCTACCCATTTTGGCGGAGAGGCTCAATGTCGAGGTGCGGGAGATCCCAAGTAGGGAATCCAAGCAGGGATCTTCTTTGCTCTACCTTGTGAAGCCCGCAGACAAACCCGAAGCTTGATTTACTGTTTCATGGGTATGGTGGCCCTAACACCTGGGAGTGACAAATGGCCGTAGAATTTGTGCGAGGCGATTTCCAACCTTTCGTAGTCATTACAAAGGTCCATCTGGGCCAAATTGAGACAGACTTGGAGCAAGGTGAGGTTGTACTCTATGATGGTACCACCATGCGCCGTGGCTCTGAGGACGTGAACATTTCCTCTCTGCGGGCAGCTGTTAAGGTGGGATGGCTCATTCCGGAAGCCAACGAAGGGGCCCATGAGGCCCGCTATGTGGCCAAGTCTGCCGGAGTGGAGATCCGAGCGGCAGACTCCAAGAGCGCAGATCGAGGCCCCGCCCGTCATATGGGGATGGTTGAGGACGAGGAGCGTGATATGGGTGGGCTCCAAGAAGTCCGGCCAAGCAATGCTCTTCGCACCCACAAGGCGAAGTTTGCTGGGGAAGTTTCTGAATACGATCAGGGCAAACCCATCAAGAAGAAAGCACAGGTAATTCCGGAAGAAGATCAAGAGGGTCGTGTTATTGGTGCTTTCAAGAACTCCGCGAAGGCGAAGAAAATTGATATCTCCTCTACGCAGGCTTCGGTCCTGAAGGGTCAGTTGGGACCCACGGGTGTTCAGGGTGTTCAGATTGAGAAGTTCTCAGCGGCTTCCGAGCATCTTGAAGACATTGTTCCCAATTCGGCCAGCACTGGTGTTCCTGATGCCGGGGTTGCAGGAGAGGGTGCGGGGGAGCAGTCAGAAGCTCGTGCCAAAGCCTCAGCTCTTGCTGAGGCTCGTCGCCAAGAACGTCAGGCCATGGCTCAGAAGACCTTGGGTGAGGCTACTGTTTCTGCATCTGGAGAGGCTATCCAGAACACCGAAGCTCGTGTGACTGTCCCCAAGGACATGGACACCACGGTTAAGATCAGCTCTGGGGCTACAGCCGTAGGTGATGCCTCAGACGGTGTGGTCGTTGGTCACATTGGTACTGCACCTACCAAGACACCTGAAGCACCCATGGATGAGGTCATCATGGATGAGGTGCCTTCCGATGCAATTGTTCAGGCCAAGATCGAGATGATCCAACAGTTCGTCCCTGGGTTCAGTTGGGACATGAAGGATCATTGGAAGGCTCGTGTCAAGAAGGCCCTTGCTTTGAAGGGCAACATGCCTGCCCTGAATGCAGTTCTCTCTCTTGAGACGGATACGGTCCGCAAGCATGTCATGCAGGCAATCTACGGCAACTAGGCCCGCGCTATCCGGTCTATAACGAACCCTCGGTAGGAAATCCCTACCGGGGGTTCTGTCTTTTGTGGAAGGTCCATCATGAATCGACGCTCCGATCTCTCACCACCACTAGGCTTCCCTGGCGGACCTTGTCAGGTGGTTGAACGCATTCAGGATGTTCGAAACCCACGGCTTCGGGAAGAGTTGATCGAGGATGTGGAGAAGGGTAACAAGCTGGACAACGCAGAAGCGTCCCAAGTCTATGACTTGGAGACTGAACGTGGAGCTACAGGGACGAGGTTCAAGAGGCTTGTGCTGACCCCCCATGCACAATATCGTATGGACCAACGAGGAGTCACGGTGAATGAAGTCCGCCTAGCTCTGCAGTCTTTCCACAAGGCATGGGGGGATTTCAAGAGTCGTGGGGACGTGCGGGCTAAAGAATGGGGAGATAAGCTTCAGTCCTCAAGCCCTCTCCTGTGGACAGATCCAAAGCTACACCTAGCGATTGCCATTACTGCCCCAGGAAAGGGGGAGGATGTGAGGTTGGTAACCACCTATTGGGTTGGACAGTCTGACCCTAGGGCGACCTCTTGCAAAGTTGCCGATGCATACCTGAAGGAGGCTTGGAGCCCTTGGGTGAAGGACTTGGTGTCTCCCAAGTCGGAACTCAACCTCCCTACGGATACTGATCGGGAAAAAGAAGTGGCACTTCCTTCGGGTGCTGCTACACCCAATGCCCCGGCAGGTGCTGGTGGTGGTGGCAACCGTGTCATCCCTAAAGCCGAGATGAACACTCCTGACAATGGGGTCTCGGATCGTCCTAGGACTGTGGGTGTTCCCGGTGATCAATATGGTGTTCCTTACAAGGAAGACTATGGGTACGTCACCCGTCGCACTATGGCCTCTGCAGAGCTGATTCTTTACAACCAGGAAGCACCCAACAAGGAAATCCAGTATCCAGAAGACGGAGCGAATTACGCCCCCACCAGCCCAACCCATTGGAGAACGGGACCGGGTAGTGGAGACCAAACACGTCCTCCTGCCTATGCCCCTCCAGACGCACACCTGGACGATGTGCCTGCAGGCAGCTCAAGGGTGGTTCCCAATGGTGATGGTCAGATGTTTGACATCGGCTTCCGTACCGCAGCTACCCTTGGTGACATTGCCTCCCAGACGGGCCCTGACGTACACCAGAAGGCTCTGGGTGTCCAAGTCCGCCTGTCGCGTGCTGACCCTCAGAAGGGCATCTGGACGTTTACAGCGATGGGGTCCAAGGGTAAGGGTTACACCATCAAGATCAAGGGGCTGCGCAAGGGCAACATCAAGAGCCTTGTGAAGGCGCAGGTTCAGGTGTCCTGTGACTGTCAGTTCTTTCGGTGGCAGGGTCCTGAGCACTGGGCCAGCACCAACCAGTATCTCTATGGCAAGCCTGTGGGGACCGCTTCCCGTCCAGACGTGAAAGACCCAGGCGGAAAGCATTGGGCCTGTAAGCACATTGTTGCCGTTCTGGGACAGGTGGGCCAGTACCGGTTGGCGTCCACAGACACATGGTTGACATCTGAGACAGAGGTGTTCCCCGAATGGGCCAGTGTCAGCCGAGTGGCAGATCGATTCCAGTCTCGTATTGTGGGGCAGCGTGTTGCATCTCTGGCTTTAAAAGCAGCGGGTGAGGCTGATCTTGAGCAATTACAGCGTGGCCTGAAGATCGTGTCTTTTCTTCTGGAAGAGGCTAAGGAGCTTCCTCTGGGCTTCGCGGGGAAGCCGGGTAATTACTTCAAGAGTCCGAAGTATCCCCAAGTAGGGCTCTACTCCACTTTTGTTTTGCTGGTTCAATCTGGCCGAGCTTGGGGGGAGTATGTCATTGACCACAAGACAATCCCCCCCAAAAGTGCCAAGGCTTTGGAGTTGGCCGTTCGCCTGCTGAGTGTACAAAGAACCCCCAAGGATCTAGTCAAGTGGTTTGAAGACAATGCCAAGCGCTTCACCGTTCTTGTGGAAGCAGGTCGTTGGCCAGAAAGAAGTGAGGAGGTTGGCATTCGAACCATTGGTTCTTTTCGTGTCCATGACACCGTAGGTTCTTCCCCTAGGGATTGGGAACGAGCGGAGCGTGTTCTTACACGGGCAGAGCGAGCCTTGTCCAAAGTGGGGCTTCCAGGCTTCTCCAGCATGGCCTATGGCGATGTCTATCTGGTGGGTCAGTTGGGTAGGAAAAGTTGGGCGGCATGGTTCATGCCAGCAAAGGATTCCATTTACCTGCGTGTCAACATACGAGGAGTCTCCGAAGAGGACTCTGCACGACACCTTGTCCATGAGCTGGCACATCGCTATTGGAAAAATAAGTTGTCTTCAAACCTAAAGGCGGCCTGGAACAGCCACCATTGGGTTATGTCCAACAACGCCTCATCAGGGCGAATTCCCGAAGTGGGGGAAGTACTTCCCGTGCTGGTGAACAACAAGACCGTCCGGGTTAAGGAGTATAGCGGTGGTGCAGCAGTGCTTGTAGAAGACAAGAATGATAAGCCTGTGGGCACCGTGCCTAGAATGAAGCTCTTCAGTTGGATGGCAGATGCAGAACACAAGGGAAAATTCCCAAGTCTCTATGCAGCCACTGACGCAGAAGAACACTTTGGAGAGTCGGCCTCCCTCAAGGCCTTTGGTAATCTCAAAGGCGAGAACCTAGAATCCTTCAACACCATCTTCGATATCTAAGGAGAACCTCCATGTCAGATCTACGCACCAAGATGCTCCGCATTGCCTCGAACCTCCCACAGGGGGATCCCACACGTCGAGAGCTGTTGAGCGCCCTCTCCGAAGTCAAGCCCTACAAGTTCCAAATGGGGTTGACCATCCCCAACGAGTACTGGCGTCCTGAAATGGAGGGGAAGTTCCTCAAGGCCATTCAGAAGGTTCTCCAGCATGGGGTCGTTGCAGGGAAGTTTCCAGTGGGTGAGATCAAGGGTGGCACGGTCAAGATCCAGGATGATGGCTTCTATGTCAATTCCATGTTCTACCCTGCCAGCATTGAAGAGACCGAAGCAGCCTACCACCATGTGGACAACTATTACACCCGTCGTAAGATGTGGCCCATCAACTGGACTCTCAGCTCAAATGGTGGGTTCTTCACTCAAGTCCACAAGGCCCTCCCTGAGTATGGCATGGTACTAGACATTGACTGGTATGCCGCTGAGCATATCACCGAGTACTTCCGATAGGGCCTACTAACCCTAGTTAAGTGCACCCATTAGGAGAATCCTCACCATGTCTGACTTGCAATACCGAATTGCCCATCTTGTTGAAACACTTCCTGAAGACTCTGGAATGAGACATAGCCTCACGGCTATGTTGAAGGAAGCCCTGGCGTTTCAAAAGGATGATGTGCAGATTAAGACTCTACAAGGGGAGAAAATCGTCCCTGCCCTTGTGGCGGGGTCGTGGGCTCTGCACAAGGCCGTGGCAGGTAGTGCATGGGTTATCACCTTCATTCCATCGGGGAAGGTGGTGCTATACCCCAAGACAAAGGCAAAGGGTCTGGCCATGGTTGAGGAGATGCTAGAGGAGGTCCCATCACTTCTCCATGCACGTTCTGAATCAGATGTGATGGCCCACAAGGACTACCTGTTCACCCTGTCTTCAGGAATCCTCCCCTTTTCAAGTATCCTCGCTAAGGAACGTCTCCACAATCTTGGAGAGCCCTCTGGGAAGTCGGGAGATCAGTGGGGCCTTCCTGGTGGCTCAATTCGCATCCGTGTAGGTGCTCGTGACATTGTGGTCACCAAGTACCGCATCAACGGCCTGAAGTTGGTGAACGGTCGGGATGCCATTGACGCTGTGTGGGAAACCATTGCCATGGTGGACCAGTCCAAGGTGGACCGGGCTAAGCTGGAGTCTTGGATTCACATGGTCAAGAATGCTCCCACCACTCAACAGCTTCGGGACGAGTATCGCGAAGGCCGCTGATGGGTAAGGTGGTACTTTAGGAGTACCCACCATGCCCATCTATGGTTACCAGTGCTTGTCTTGTGACTTGGAATTCGACGTAAGGAAGTCCATGTCCAAATCCGATGTGGCAGAATCCTGCCCTGATTGTGATGGTGACACCAAGAGGTTGATTACAGGTTGTGGCATCATCTTCAAGGGTGACGATTGGGCTTCTAAGAACGGTCGCATTGCATCGCAAATGCGAGCTAAGCGTGCCGATTTGGGCGTTAAGCAAGAGGCCCTGCGCAGGGACACAAACATTGGTGGGCGGCTTGTCCCCAATGTGGAGGGGGAACGTACCGATTCCTGGTCGGAAGCGGCCAAGCTTGCCAAAGACAAGGGCAAGGATATAGCAGGGTATGAGAACATGCAGGCCAAGGTCAAGGCAGACACAAAGCGCATTGTCTCCCGCTAACCCTTTGATAACCTTGTAGGTTGTGAGAGGTTTACAGATGGCCAGCCCAAGACTCATCGGACGTTATGCACACCATGTGGAAATGATACTCCCCCACAACAAGGGGATTCGATCTTACTCGGTGGGCTCCGCTAATGCTTTGGATACAGCCTTCACGGGCTCCACTGCCATGTTCCAAGTACCAACCGGTGGTACCTACCGGTCACCCACCATTCAACGCAAGGGGCTTGGTCGTACCCAAAACAATAATCGGGGCCTTACCCACATGCTCTACGACCCAGAAGACTTCTGGGTGGGTGGTGGTGCAATCCCCCATGATTCGGATATCTCCTATGTGAGAGTGGCAGAGGTGGACTTCGCAGGTGTTGTTCAACCGGAAGGACCCATCTTCATTGTGCCTCCTCCAGGGTTCCTGTCCAACCCTCGCCCTTCCCTATCTCTTGCAGGGACCGCACCTCTTCTAGTGGCCTTGGCTACTGGCTTACCCCCTGTAGGTAGCTTGCACATTGTGCTCCCCACCTTCTCGGACAACATCCGTATTAGAAATCTGGATGCGGGCAACCCTTTGTTTGTCGCCTTCGGTGACGGCCAGCCTTGTGTCCAACTTCCCTTTGGACAATTGGAAACCTTCTACGATGCTGCTGTGAAGGACCTTTTCCTGTTCAGTACAGGTGGGGCTGTACTCTTCGATGCACGCTTTGCTCTTGTTAATGGTGAGATGGGATAGGCAATATTCGTTCAATATCTCCTGCATATTGTGGGGAGGACACACAAGTCCTTCTCCATAACAAGGAGTACTCCCATGCCATTTATCTGCAAGGTCCGCACGGACATTCCTGACGGAATCCTTCAAGTTCTCGATCTCAAGCCCAACGAGTCTCAGCGCAACCTCATTTATGAGCCTGCGGGTCAGACCAAGTACATCAACCGTTCGGCGACGGATACGGTTGTTCTTTCGGTGGCTACTACTCAGGCCACTGCCCATGGGTTGGGTGCATACCTCATTGACCACGTCATTGACGGTGTTGCGGCTGTTACTATCACCGCAGCTGTAGCGAATGCAACGGCCGCGTTCATTGTGGCAACCTACCTCAACCTTGGTGCTGCTTGCACTGTGGCTGCAATCAACACGGCCCTCACCGCAAATGGTGTTGCCAATGCGGGTGCAGGCACCTCGTTGGTCGCAGGTGGTTCTGATGGTACCGTAGTTGACGTACTCAAGATTCTTGCGGGTGGTGACTATGTTCTCCCTGCAGGCTCGGTTGTTGGTGCTCTTGCAGCACCTGCAGGCTTGGGTGCTTTCACCGTCGGCACTTTCCGTCACACCTATGCTACAGGCGCATTGAACATCTCTTTGGGTGAGGGGCATTTGTCCCAGTTCACCGCAGCTACCTTCTCTTGGGGTGGTGTTGCTGGCGCGGCTCTCGTTGTCTACGCAGACGACGGTTCGCTCCTCTAAGTTGATCTAACCCAGAAGGGGGGCTGGATGCCCCCCTTCTCTGTGGAGAATACCATGGATCTTAAGAATTCATACACGACCTCGGATCTCTACTTTGCAGCCTACCTCAAGGTAGCTTGTGTCCTTTTCATGGATACAACTCGAGAAGGCAACAAGGTGATCTTCCATTTTGATCCCGGCACAGACCCCAGCACGATGCGTGAGCTGAAGCGTCAATATTTCAGTGGGGTTGCTACTGTGTCCGCTCTGGATCTTACACAAGCCATCAAGTGGGCGAAGTCTCTTACACATCAGGGCTAATTGGAGGTTGCCATGGCCGTTGCATTCGATCAAGGCCAGGAACTCACCCGTGGTGACCTGGACATTTACCTCACCAACCCCAGTGGCAACCCCCTGAATGTGTATGGCATCACCTACGGCATTTACTTCGTAGATCCCGCAACCAGTGCAGAAGTGCTCATTGGTTCGCCTACAAGGGTCCCTGTGAACCCTTCGGTGGGTGAGTACTACGCTGCCCTGCAAATCCCACCCAACGCCACAGCAGGCTCCTACCGCATTCGTTGGGCCATTGTGGAAACCGCAGGGGCAGAGACAACCTTGGTGGTCCAAGAGTTTACCGTGGTGTCCATCGCTGGCACAGTCTCTACCAGCCCCTACTCCGTTCAAGAACAAGAGCTTATCAGCAAGCTGAGGTATCTCCTTCGAGACCGCAACCCTGACCGCAATTACCGGTTCCGCCCCCCTGAAGGGGAAGGTCAGGTGGGGTGCTATAATCAGGTGTTCGGGCACATCTGGGAAGATGAGGAGCTGCTTCAGTTCCTCCAGATCGCTCTCTGGAAATGGAACATGCAACCTCCAGAGACAGATGACCTCTCCAACATTAGCACCCTCGCCATGCGGAAGCCTTCTTGGCAAGCTGCCCTTCTATGGGGGGCTCTCGTTAATGCCGCCCAAGCCTTGGCTTATTCGTGGACTGCCGATGAATTCAGTTACTCAATCGGTGGCATCAGCCTCGATATTGAGAAGTCCTCCAAGTATATGGACCTCAAACGAAACGCTGAAGAACAATGGGATAAACTCACCGAAGCTAAACGGCTCACCACAAAGTTCTTCAGTGGATTGTCACAGCCTCGATTTGGTAGAGGGGTTAGGAGCGCCTTTGGTGGGGCTACTGGAAGAGGGGTTCTTTCTCCTCGCAGTTTTATGTGATATTGCTGGGTTTCTAGTCCACAACCAAACCTTCCGCTTACAAAGTAGGGAGAGGCGGGCATGGTGGTAGGAATCCTCAAGGGGGATTGCTACCAAGGCAGTAGTTCCTGTCAAAGTGGCACAAGACATTCGGATGTCTTCGCGATGAACGGATCAAGCGCCCCAGCACTCAGCCGACCATCCCAGAAAGGATTCATCCTTCGCATCCGTAAGGATGAGGAAGAATCCTTCTTCAGTCTGGAACCCTCTAGCAGTAGCACCCACAAGAGCGTTGAGGTGTAGGGAGGGAGGTTGGACGTAGAAGGCTTCCGGTTCCTGCACTGGATCATAGAGATAGTTGAAGTCCTCTAGGTTGTTCCAAGCCACTTGCACCTTGGAGTCCTTGTGCCAATCGCGCGGGTTGCGTGGTAGAGTGGCAAGGCCACCTACTTGGAGGCCTTGGTGGGACTTGAGTGTGTGGCTGATGAAATTCTTGCATTCCGTGTTCGTCATGGCTAAGTCTCTAGAGGTTATGTGAAGGTCTACTTGTATTTGGGAGTCTTGGCAAGGTTTTCTATGCACAAACGGTGGAATAAGTCTTGTTGGACTTCTTTTTGAATCTCGGGGTAGAGACCCAAGGTCTGGAGGATTTTGGTGGTTTTTGCAGAGGTTGGTTGTGGGAGCACCTTGTCAGGGAAGCAGGTTGTTTTCAGGAATTCTTGTAGGTCTTCCAGTTGTTTGTTGGGGCCTCCTTCAAAGTTTACACGGGACTCCAGGAGTCCCCCACCAATGCTTCCATCTGTTTGACGGAAGAAGGTCCAGTCCCATCCAAAGATGGAACCCCAAGCAACGTCTGTGTGGGCTTTGATGTGGGCCTCTCCGTAGACATCAGCATTCCCGTGAATGAAGACTTCTCCTTCTACACGGGCATTGCCTGTGACAAGGACATCTCCCCAGAGCTCTGCTTTGCCGAAAACAAAAGCATGTCCTTCGATGAAGGCTGAACCGGACAGGACAGCTTGCCCTCCAACATTAGCATTGCCTCCAACTTCAGCCCGATCGCTGAGAGAGGCAGTCCCTCGAACAAGAGCATAGCCACCCACTACAGATCTATCCTGGATGTTGCATTCGCCGTATACATGCGCATTGTCTTTTATGGTGGCGTAATCTAAGACTTTTGCATGGTCATGGACTCTTGCATAGTTTAGGATTGAGGCATGGTAGCGTACTTCAGCCTTGCCATAGACCATTGCTGTATAGTTGAGGGTGGCAGTAGGAGCCACATAGGCTGTATCCGCGACCCAGCCACCTTCCGAACCATCAGGGTTCTGATGGCGATGGGCGGGTACATCGCCATTGCCATCTTGGAAATCGAATTTACTCATGACCACCCCAACACTTCTGGTTCAAACCACGCCTAACACCAATCTCCAATTCTGGCTTGTTGCTCAAAGCTTCCAACACTCTGGTGGCATCACCCTCATTGAAGGGATGCCGTGTTGGCATGGCGTTCTTTGCCTATATATCTGTGCTGTAGGAGGTATATATGGCTCATAGAGAACTTCTGCGAGAAAAGCTACAAGAGGCTTTAGAGGCTGTTGACGGACAAGCTTCGGTTGTGGAGGCCTTGCAGGAGATTGTTTGGCTCCTTGCAACCTTGACCGTGTCTGAAGACGTGATGGTGGAAAGTGTCGTATCCGCGTATCGGGATGCGTGCCAACAAGCCTATCAGGTCATCTCCGAAGAGACAGAGGGTGAGGTCAATTAGGACTCTCTGTTCAGTATTTTCTTGAGTGCGTGTCAAGACTTTTTGTCTCACCCACACCCAACGAGCGAAGCTAATCTTTCATCATTTTTGTTTGGTTTAAGCCCTAGGGGAATACCCAATCGGGTACATCCTGTGTCAAGACTTTCTTGTTCAGTATTCCTTGGAAAGGTGGTCATAAATTGGTGTGACCGTGTCAGCATAGGCACGGGCCATGGGTCCCGATCCATTGTACTTGCGGAGCGTCTTCCAGATGTTCCCATTAGTCCTTTGAAGGTGTCCCTGGAGGATGAAGGCAGCACACCGGAGGTTGGTTTCAGGGTCCCAAAGGTCCTGTGATTGCCTGATGAACCCTTCCTTGACAAGAGTTTCACTCCAGACCTTGGGGTGGATTTGAGTCAAACCGATCTCCCCAGAGGATCCCAGTGCCTTGGGGTTGCAGGTGGACTCATGGGTCACCACTGCGGAGAGGAGGGCAGGCGACATTCCTGTCTCTCCAGCCACCTTTTGGACTAGGGCGTCTAAGTCTTCGGATCCACGTTGTCCACAGAGTTCAGTCCATTGTGGTGTGGGGACAGGGATGGGCTCCAAGGTTTGGAGCGGGGTGTTGCGACACCCCAAGAGGATAATGATGGCCAGCATCTTAGTTCCAAGCCCCCTTGGTAGAGGTCCTGACGACCTGGCCGCCACGACGGCGGAGGACCACATGGGGGTCCTTAGAGGGCTTGGGGGTGTCATCCGGCTTGGGGGCGGGAACACGGTCCCGCATTTGCTCCCAGATGAGCGAAGCGGCTTGGTAGTGATCCTGGGAGTTGCGGCGAGCCATTGGAACCTCCTTGTAGATCTACTACGCAGGAGGGGGAGGCTCTGAAACTTGAAAGTGGTTTTGTTGAGGCGGTGAAGGGTTCGTGCTTTCCTCAATTCGGGCTTTAGGCTCCTCTACAAAGGCTGGATTTGTAGCATCTTTTCCATGAATCCAGTACCTCTAGCACTTGAAACCCCCCTTTTTTTGTTTCCACCAATCGGGTGTCTCAAGGACTTCCTCTGTGAACATATCATATAGGTGGGTGGGGATGAAGCCCAACCCTTCTTCTCTAAACCATTCCCCACTGCGAGCCCTACACCGATACTTCCGTAAGTCCGCATGGACCTTCAGCTCTTCATGGCCGTGTCCAGGGGCATGAAGAATCATGCGTAGATTGTGCGGGCACCCTGTCTGGACCTCAGTTAGACGGCGTGCCACATTGGACGACCTCCCTACCTTGAAGTCGCCTGTAAGGTCCATCTGGAATATGTAGAGGTCATCACCGCCAATCATGCCACCATGATACCCCGCGCAATACTTTTCCAATACCTTTAGAGAGGTGTACCCTTAGAAGGAGTCCTCTCAATGTCTGAAAAAGCCCTAAGGTCGAATCTCATTCGTCTTGCTTCCTCCTACCCTAACCGCTCTGCTGAGCGCAGCCAAATCCTGAAGTTGGTTGCAGGGTTTGACGCCCAAGATATCGGCAAGATGGAAGACGGCGCTCTTGAGGAAGGCACCCCTGAGCAGACCTACCACGGTGAAAATTACACCGAGCAGGAACACTCTGAACTCCGTCTCAAGCATGAGAGGGGTGAGCTTTCAGATGGCAAGCCTGATGGACGCCAAGCTTCAGACAGCACCCTCTTCTCTGCACTCATTAAGTTGGCTCATGCCAACAGGGCAGCCCGCAAGCCTGTGCTAGGGATGCTCCGTGAGGCTGGGTTCTTGGATGAGAAGAACCGCCCCACTAAGCTTGCAGGTTGTGAGAAGCTTCCTGAAGGCGGTATGCGTGAGAACTGTGAGAAGAAAGTTGAGGAAGGCAAGGACGACAAGTAGCGCCCCCCCTCCCTCCAGAATCAAAGGGCGTCAGTCAAGAACTGACGCCCTTTCTTCGTTTCAGACCTTCACGGCATAGGTGAGGTGGAGTGGGGTCTTCAACTTCTGGGAGAGGCCAAAGATCTCTCGAAAGTCCAGAAGGGCTTCACACTGCACCTTGAACCACCAATGGTTGCCATTGGTCTGGGGGGAGATCTGGAAGTCAAACGTGACGGGTGTGCCCGGAAGAAGATGGGTCGGTACACCCCAACGGTCCCAAGTCTCAAGGGCTTGTCGAAGGTGCTTCTTGTTGGTGGAGGGTCGTTGCTGGAGATCTTCAATCCGGACTGCAAGGTCCCAGACATCCAAGTGGAGGTTGGGCCTCTCGTTGCGTGTGATGCTGATGTGAGGCCCCCATGCTGGTTCCTGAAGGGGCGGGCGGATGAGAGCCAAGTGGGGGCTATAGTCTACCCTACGGCCCTCAAAGATACGGTCCCGGTCTACCGCCAAAACCCAATCTGGGGCCATCTCTGCCAATGTCTGAGGAGCATAGAGGCGAAACCAGTCAGGGTCACACCGGAGGATAGACCAAAACCCCGCACGAGGTAGGCGGGGGTTGGACGGTCCATATTGGAGATATCCGGTGGCTTGGGGCATTTGCTCTTCCTCGATTCTAGTACGCTGAAGAGCAGCGTCTTGAAACCTAGAGGTTAGGTAAACCATATTTTGCAAGTAGGGTTGCCAGTGTCTCACGTTCCTTGGCCTCCACAGCTTCTTGTTGCTGTGCAGCCTTAAGTCTCTTCTGTTCGTCCTTCTTGGCTTCCGCGATCCGGTGCATCTCCCGAAGTTCGTCTTCCCAGCCCTCAGGTTGTTCTAACCATCGGGCTGGGAAAGCCACTCTGCTGATGATGCACCAGTTGCCTTCCCCATAGTAGTACTCAGCTGTAACCTGGATCTCCCCATTCTTCTTCACTTTTGCAGGTAGAAGATGGGTAGTTTCAGGTCTGCCTGTGATGCTCCTCCCAATGAGGACCACTGCGTGGGCCTTTTCATCCAGTTCAGTCTTGCCCATAGGCCTATTCATGGTCTTCTTCCTTGTTGCATACGCAGGACCTCTAGCTCTTATACGCAGGACCTCTAGCTCTTGAAACCCCCTAGACGTGGGGGTTCCCCAAAATCAATGTAACCCTCTACCGCGTTTGAGAAATGTCTAGGGGACATCCTGAAAGCTTCCAAGGGGGGGTGGACCAATGGAAAGGGAGGTCGTCAAAACAGGACCATTGTTCTGGAGCCAACTCCTCGGATTTATACGCACCCAAGGCAAAGGTGGTAAACACAACCCACCCTAGAGGACGGGCTCCTCTATCCGCGTTTAGGCACACAGGCTTAATCCGAACCATTAGAACCATTACATCACACCGTTCCTGTGTGTGTGTGTGCTTGGCTTGTGCTCCTGATCCCTGCCTCCATCTCCTGAAATGCCCGCTTAAATTCAGACTGTAAAAACTCTGGGGTGGCTTCGTGGAATTCGGCCAGGACCTGAGCACTCACTTCGAATTCTGGAAGCTCTTGGGATTCACCATTCTCTCCGATTAGGAAGGCCCTTTGTCCATCCAACAGATGCGCTACAAAATACTGCATTCGCTACCCCATCTCAAAGCGGGGGTCTTTAGGGCCATTGACTTCCTGGACCTGAACCCCATATTTTTTCAAATAGTCTATTCCATCCTTGCCGCCAAGGTATCCCCCATCCACTACGATGACCTTGACGACTCCCGCATGGTGGATGATCTTGGCACACATGAGACAGGGTTCGGCCAAGATGATCATCCAAGAACCTGCGGTAGGAACTCCACCAGCAGCCGCATTGCAAATGACATTCATCTCTGCATGGTGACACCCTCGTTCCATCATGGTGCCGGACTTGATGGGTGGGTACTTCTCCACCATTTCATCAATCCAGGCTTCCGCCTTGTCCCCACTCATAAAGGTTTTGACCCCCTTGATCTCACCATAATGAACAAGGGTTCCGCTAACTATCTTGTCATCCTGATAGATACCTAGAGCCACAATCTTGGCTTGGTCCCGATGGAAACCATCCCGTTCACAAAAGAACCCATGGCAGAGGTTCTCTGTAGCACCTCGTGGCCCCCCGTTGTACCCGTCTGCCAAGATCACATTGCGGGTGGGATCGAGGAGTAGAGCCCCTAGCTTGCGTCGAGGGCAGTTGGAAGCCTTGGCGAGAGAGAGACACTGCTCAATCCGGATTTGGATGTGCTTAGGTGAGATCATGGTTCTTCTCACGTTCCCCTGTTAGAAGAGACAAGACCACCCATAGGGTCGTGGGCAAAGTCATACTCAAACTTTTGGTTGGACATGGAGAAGTGGTGGTTTGCATTGTGGGCGAGAGGGGGGCCTTGGCAGCAACCCATGAGAAGAGCCAGATCCTCTTCAGAAAGCCATTCCCACCAATGGATGAATTCCTTGGGGTCCTTGACAACACCTTCTTTGCGGTTTTCAATCTCCTTACGGAGTAAGATCCCTAGGAAGTCGGTGCCACCCCCCTTGTGGAGTTCTTCAGTGGCGTTTTGGATGAGCCCTGCTAGAGCACTGGCCCAGGTCTTCTTGTCCGCTGAAGGGCCTTCAACCTCAATGGCTAGGTCTTCCTTACGGACAAGGGCGAACCTGTTGGGTGCAAGGGTCACCCAACACCCGTTGAAGCTCATCGTATGCTCAAGTAGCTTGGTCTTGGGCGGGCAGTACTGTTGAATTCGGTGCAACAAACAGTCGTAGTCTTCCAAAGGAACCTCCTTGAGTGTCCTTACCCGCTTCAAGGTGGGGTGCTAACTTTCAAACAAAAAAAAAGGCTGTCCGGTGAAGGACAGCCTTTTTGGAGGAAGCGGTGGGATTCGAACCCACGGAGGTTTGACCCCCGCTAGTTTTCAAGACTAGATCCATCGACCACTCGGACACGCTTCCTGATGCGGGTACCGTTACTCCTTCTGCACATGGCAGATGAGCTTGGTGGGAGAGGAGGGACTCGAACCCCCGACGACCGAAGTGCCGCGTTTACAGCGTGGTGTGGACTACCAACATCACACAACTCTCCCAGAATTCCACCATCCCATGGTGCAGCCAGTGGGACTCGAACCCACACACCCTTACGAGCACTGGCACCTGAAGCCAGCGTGTCTGCCATTTCACCATGGCTGCATTGGCAGAAGAGATGGGAATTGAACCCACGGACCCCTTTTGGGGGTCACCAGTTTTCCAAACTGGCACAGCTCACCAACCTCTGTCGCTCTTCTGTATTGGTCATTGGCGGAGAAGATGGGAATTGAACCCACGGACCCTATTGAGGCCCTCCGTTTTCGAAACGGACACAGCCCACCAACCTCTGTTGCTTCCCCGGAAAAGGTGGAATCGAACCACCATTACTAGAATTAGCCCACAATAGTGGGCTGCAGATCCTCAACATCTTCCGCTCTTTGGCAGGAGGGGTGGGAATCGAACTCACCACATCTGGTTTTGGAAACCGGATCGCCATCCCTGGGACATGCCCCCCTGCAATGGTGCAGCCAGTGGGAGTTGAACCCACACGCCCTTACGAGCACAGCCACCTCAAGGCTGCGTGTCTGCCATTTCACCATGGCTGCATAAGAAATCCAATTGGTGCTCATGGTGGGACTCGAACCCACACGCCCTTACGAGCAAGGGATTTTAAGTCCCCAATGTCTACCATTCCACCACACGAGCATTTGGAGGAAGGCAGGAGAGTCGAACTCCAATGCTTTCACATCGATCCGTTTAGCAAACGGGCCCCTGTCCACACAGGGATTACCTTCCAAAAACATGGTGGGAGAGGAGGGACTCGAACCCCCGACGACCGAAGTGCCGCGTTTACAGCGCGGTGTGGACTACCAACATCACACAACTCTCCCAGAATTCCACCATTCCATGGTGCAGCCAGTGGGACTCGAACCCACACACCCTAGAGTACAGGTGCCTAAAACCTGCGCGTCTACCAAATTCCGCCATGGCTGCATAATTGAAAAGGGAGGGCAAGTTGAGGAGTCGAACCTCTCTAATACCTTTGCTAGAGTACGCAAGTTGACGCTTGCTTGGTGCCCATTAAAAACCCAACAAGTTGGTGCGGAAGGTGGGATTCGAACCCACATGCCTTTTGGGCAAGGGTTTTTGAGACCCTCATGTCTGCCTTTCCATCACTCCCGCATAGGCCCCGTTGGTGTTGGGGCTTTACATCCTTATTCAGGTTTTCAATCTGTCTCTACTACGCTGAGGTCTTCACTTTTGAAACCTTTGCGTAGTAGGTTTCTTTGAAACGGAATCTTACAAAGAAAAAGCCCCTTCTGGTTGGTGTTCCGGAGGGGCTTTGCTCTGATTCGCAATTGGCGTTACGAGATCAGGTGCCTCCTCCGGAGCACGAGAGCCACAAGCTTGGCCGATATGACAAGCTGGACAATAAGGTGGCGCTGGGGAGGAGGTTGTTCATGTCGCCAACATACTCTCTGTGTTGTGCGCCGTCAAGAGGATATTTCTTGAAAATAGTTTCCTACCCTATATTAGCGCTTCAGGAACGAAGCAGCCGCCTGCCATCCCACAGCCGTGAGCTGCCTGAGGCCCTGGTTATCCACTCGTTTAGATAGCCACCCTTTTTGAAGGGCGTGTTCAAAGTACAAGTTGGGAAGGGTGTGGGTCACAAGGTCCTCTTCCTTGAGTCCCTTGTTGATGATGGCTAGGTTAGCCCAGTCCACAAGGATTTGTCGAGTACGTTGGTCAATAAAGGCAGACTCTGCTTTGCTTCGTTCCATCCGGATCCTCGAGGTCAATAGGTGTCTTATAACACGGGAGGATTATATCTACTAGGGGTAGCCCACCATGGCTCATGTTGATTATCGTTCCGAGGCTATCCATCTTGCGGCATCTTTCCCTGCGGGAAGCGAGGATCGTGTCCAGATTCTTGCCTCCCTCAATGAGGAGCAGATTCTGAAGATGGCTATCAGCAAGGACACCGAAGCCTTCCTTTCATGGGCTCTCCAGCGAAATGACGAGATGAGTCCTTCGTCAGTTGAGCGCTTTCTGGAGAAGGTTACAGGCCATGAAGCAACACAGCCTGTGGATGCTGTGAAGCCAAAGCGTGGGCCTTTGGAGGAGGGTGAGATCATCCTTTGTGATGCGCATCGCAATGGCAATCCCCAGAACGTGGAGGCTTGCGAGAAGTATCATGACCGCGTTGGGGTGGTGAAGGGTCGTACACCTGAAGGCCTTGTGATCCAGTTCTACCGCAAGGATACGGATCAGCCCGAGTCAGGTGCTGTGGCTTTCTTTGATGGTGTGGCTTCTGGCAAGGGCACTGGTCTGTACCGCTGGACGATGAAGGCAGACTACCAGGAGCGTGCTGTGTCAAACATGGCTCTTCTTGAGATCGTCTATCTGCGTGGGGGCACAACCCCACCTCCTCAGCGTGACATTGATGCTCTCCAGAAGTACGTTGAAGAGGGCCTTTCCCGTGGTGAGAATCGTTCGGAGATCTACCAGACTGGGTATGTTGGGAAGTTCGCCTACAGCAAGGAAGGCAACATGTACTTCGTGCTGTCTTCCCAGCAGCGTGACCGTCCTACGACCATCAGCCCAACCAAGGGTCGCATCTTGTACCTAGGGTATGTGGGTAAGCGTCCAGGTGGTTGGAAGGCTGATGCCAAGTCTATGGGTATTGCTGTCTAAGGGGGTAACTTTGGCAGACAAGGTTGGAGACAGCAAAAAGACAGCCGGTGCCCTTAGGGTCTACGAATATGTGGACCATGATGGCATTGTGTTTTGGAGTTTCGCCAAGCTTGCTCAAATCTCCACAAGGCGCATGACTTTGGACGATGTGCGGGGAACCCACTTCCGCACACACATTTCTGATGTTCAACGGATGGCTTTTCAGGCAGACATTCTGGACGAAGAGTGATAGGGGGTTGGTGAGGTCTTCACCCCTCTAGGAGCCCATATGGAAGATACAGTTCAGGATGGTGTATACGGAACCGTGACCGATCAGACTCGGGAAGCACTAGCAGGCATCCAGCAGCAAGAGCAGCAAATTCAGTTGGAACTGGGTCGGTTGTCCATCTTGGAACACCGTCTACACAAGCGCTCGGACGAGCTCCAAGCACAGGCACAGAGGCTTCTCAGTGCCGAGGCTATTCGGTTGGGTATCCCAACTGGTACACAATGGCAGGTGGCTCCAGACGGGGTTGCCAAGGCTGTTTAACAAGAGGGTGGGAGAATGGCTGCAGTACCCGGATGGGAACCCATCAGTGAGTATCCCTACCCTCCAGCAAATGTGCAGGTGTTCTCCCCCTTCCTAGGGGGTTGCTTCGACATTCGTTGGGACAACCCCTTGACCCTCTCCACAGGCCCCATTGCGTGTGGTGGTAAGTCCAACATGTCTTGGAACATTGTTGGAGTGAACATCTACCGTTCGGATACGGGAGAGCGCGGGCCTTATTTCCGCTTGAACAACTTCCCTCTAGGTATGGATTTCTACCGGGATTGTACAGACAATGCCCTAGTAGATGCGGAGGTTGTGGATTGGGGTTCACAGTGGGTGTCCAAGGCCAACTCCCCTAATAGCCGAGCATGGGTTTTTCGGACTAGGTGGACACCTATCGTAAAGAGAGAGGGGCAGTCCATCCCTGCAGATAACCCCACAGATGTGACTGTGACCATAGATGGCCAGACCGTGGTGCCAAGTTGGGTGAACGGCGTGTCAGGGGAGATTACCCTGATCAATACCCCCACATATGACCCCTCAACAGAACGTCTTGTAGACCCCATTCTGCCCAAAGCAGATGGTAGTTCTGTGGTGCAGGTCACCTACCATAGGCCAAGGAATTTCGTCAAGACAGACTTGGAACAGAAGGCCAAAATCTTCTACCGAGTCACCTCCGTGGCCGTAGATCCTACAGGCACAACCCCTTCAGGCTATGTGGAGACCCCTTTGGGGTACACCCAGCCTGCCTCCCCTATGGACGTAGAGTCTCTGGACTACATTTGGAGAGAGGCACAGAAGAGGAACCAGTGGATTCTGGAGCAGGGTGGGGAACGGGTCTACTTGTTCATCCGTAGAAACACCGGGGTGTCCTGTCCCTGTCAATGGGACGAACAGCTCTTTGAGTATAGCAAGCAGCCTCTTAACAGGTGCTTGGATTGCTACGGGACGGGGTTCCTGCGGGGGTATGAGGGACCCATCCCTTTGATTGTGGGTCCAGATGATGCTGAGCGTGCCGTGCGCCAGACCCCTACAGGGCGAAGGCTTGAGCACACTTATGAAGTATGGACAGGGGTGCGTCCGTTGGTCTCCCAGAGGGACTTCATCTTGAAGCAGACGGGGGAGAGATACAGCATTGGTCCAGTACGTCGCCCTGCGATTCGAGGCCTGCCTCTTCAACAGCACTTCAACATTGCCTATTTGGACGAGCAGGATATTCGGTACAAGATCCCTATGGTAGGCACAAGCCAACAACCTTGGCCAGAGACTCGATACACGAAGCCAGAAGAGGCCCCTTGTGTGGGTGGTGATCCCTTCCCAGTAGGTTATACCTATGAACCTAGCCCCATGGCAACAGAGGTGGCTAAGGTTCCTGATGGTAGAGAGCAGAGAGGCCGCTCGCCGGTTTATGCCAACTTGACCTATGGTGGTAAGGGGGGGTCATGATGGAGTTAGGTATGCCAAAGCGCAGGTATGGCTTCGTCGAGGTCCATGCCTGTCGCATTTGGCGCTTTAAGTCCTGGGTTCACTATGTGTTGTTTCAGGATTACTTGGATCCTCTCTTGCCCGCACACTTGAGGAGTAAGCGCCATAAGTGGGGGCACTTGTGGCTGTATGGTCCAGGTTCTGACATCTTGGCTAGGATAAGGGTGCCTATTGGCAAGTAGAATCCGAGGGGTGTTGGGAAAGCCTTGGTCAAAGATGGCTGGGGAGATTTCCTTGTCGAGAGCCACGCTGGAGAGGCTGGGGAAGGCCTTGGTGGCAGCGGTGGTCTTTGAGGCAAAGAAGGATTTCGCCAAGCAGGGGAGGAGGGCTACACCAAGAGGTAAGCCAGAAGGAATCCCCAACTCGGATTCCTTCTTTGACTCCTTTAGCTACAGGATCTCGGGCAAGTCCACCATTGAGATTCTGTCCACATGGCCTTGGATTGATCAGGTTGTGGAGGGTCGTAGTCCCTACCCTATGACGTGGCTCACCCAACAAAATGGGGTGTACCGCGTGCCAATGGTACAAGGCGATGGTACAGTGCTGGTTCGCACAGCTCCGCTTATTGTGGGCAATGCCTGGGTGCATCCTGGGTTTGCTAGACACACGTTCTTAGAGCGTGGTGTAAAGCGTGCTCGTCAGGAGATGGCTGACATCATCCTGGATGAGGTGAGGGAAATGCTGATGCAAGGAGATCCTTCAAAATGAAAGAAGTTCAAATTCGTTGTCTCACTCGTGAATTCCCTGTTCCTGATCTGGGGTTGCATCTTCAGCGGGGTAGGGATGTGTATGTAAGTGAAGAACAGGCAGACGCCTCTAAGGACCTCCAGGCTGCCTTGCAGATGGGAGTGGTGTCAACGACACATGTGGAACGAGCACAAAGCGTCCGGAAAGCTCTTGTTGTCTCCAAAAAACAACAAGGGCCTTCCGTTCCCTTGCTTGCCCCACCTGTCCGGCAGGAAGCCCCACCTCAACCTTTAGCGACCCCTGCGTTCACCCCGATAGATGTGGGGTTGGTGCGGAGGTTGGTGCGCGAGGAACTGCAAGCCTTTCAAGGGCGGGTCCAAGATTTGGAGTCCCGTACTGGCGAACGCCTTGATGGGCTTGAAAGTATAGTTGCATCTATGGTGAAGGATGCAGAGGTTGTAGAGGAGCCTGCCAACACAAAGACCCCCCCTACAAGGGGGCGTCCTAAGAAGGAGGGGTAGGGTAGATTCCCTATTCTGAGGGGTTGGGTAGAGGACTCTGCTCATGTTCAACTCCTTGACCGAATCTCTCAAGCAAAGGGTCATTACCGAGCTACGTCGGTTCTGGTCCTTTGATCCTCAGTACAAGGAGATTGTGCCGCACATCCAGGGCAAGTACTCATTCAAGGAACGCCCACAAATGGGCATCATTGTGAAGCCGGGATCAGCCAGCCCCATTCAGTTGTCGGCTGATAACTTCCAAGGCACAGTGTCTTCCTATGTGGTCTTACAAAAGGTGGGAGAGTCTCCAGGGCTGTCCATCGAATGGGTGAAGGAAGATGCCAGAGCCATTCAGAACAACGGGGGTGTGTTCCCAACACCTAGAGGGGTGTACTACATCGAAGTCCTACAAGAGAAGGTAGACCTTGGAGGACAGATTGTAGACAGCAAGGTCTTCTACATTGATCCGTTGTTGGAGGTGGTGAATGAGACTCCCACCCTACAAGATCCTCTCACATGGGTTCTACAGCGAGGGGTGTTCCATCCGGGCTCTCTTCAGTTGTTTGAGATGCCAGGGAACCTGAAGCTGTATGTGGACGTGAATTACACAGCGGACCCCACAACCGGGGTTGTGACTCTTGTGTCCCCATTGCCAAGGGGCACCTGGTTGTCAGCTGACTACAGATATCCAGGCACAAGTACGGGCCCGTTCCTTTTGAAGGAGGGCCGTGGATATAGTCAGGTGCTTCCTGGGGTGGTGTTGGCTTTTGGCAGGAGAATCACCATAGGGGATCGGATGGCCGTTGTGGTTTCCGATCGAAGGAGTCCTGTTGCCCTAGAATACGGTGGACGATGGGAGGCAAACTTCGACCTAGACATTATGGCTCGGGATGTGGTTGCCCAAGGGGAGCTTTGTGATCGAACGATGCTCTACCTATGGGGGATTGCACGGAACCGTCTGTCTGGCGAGGGTATTGAAATTACCACGGTTTCGTTTGGTGGTGAATCTGAAGAGGTATATGATGAGAACGGGGACGACTACTTCTACAATGGCTCTATCTCTTTGACTATCCAGTCCGAGTGGGCTATCCATGTGCCTTTGGACTCTGCATTTGGCCATGTGTCAGCTCAGTCCATTGCACAGGCTGCTGCGTCAGCGGGCATGGCAGATGATGAGCGGATCCAGAATGAGGAGCAGAATCTTCAGTTGGTGGGAGATCTGGATATGCTCAACGTACAAGATCCCTTCTTCCGGGGGGGCAAGGCAACATATGAAAAAATTAGTTAGCACGGTGTGGTACACCGCTCTTCAGTTGAGTATGCCTGGCATAGGCCCAATGGCCCAGGTTGCAGCAACCATGGCTCGAATCCGCTTAGCAAATGGCATCCGGTCGGTATCCTATAAGTCTGCAAAAGACAGGAGGCCAGAGTGCCAATCTACAAGTACAGCTGCGAGGGTTGCGGGTACGGCTTTGAGGTTCTCTACAAGAGCATCTCAAAGGCAGAGACTGAGGTCAATTGTGAGCTTTGTGGCACAAGAGCTTCCAAGCAAGTCACGGCGGCAAGCCACCGATTCAACCACGTCCCTACAGGGCCAGTTCCCCAGAACACCGGAACCTCCGATGACTGGAAGTTTGACAAGATCATCGGACGAGATGCTGAGGTCAAATGGGAAGTGATCAACAAGAGGAATGCGGAGAAGGATCGTCTCATTAGAGATGAAGCTAAGGCAGGTCGTCAGATCACAAGGGACCATCTGGTTCCTTCAGGAGAAGCTCCTGGAGTATTTCGTACCATGTCTGAACCAGAGAGGGTGGTGGTAAACAACAACCGTTCCCAAGCGGAGGCAGCTCGTTCAAATCTGCCTCCACTACCCCCTCTTCCGACCAAGAAGTAGCCAACCCCCCGGCTTTAAGGGGTGGACCTCAAAAACTGAAAAGTCGCGCTGTGTGTCTCCCCCTCGTTTGAGGGTGGTCAAAAATAGAACCGAGAGGGGGGTCTGCCTTCTCGTTGATGGTTCTATACCTCTCGGTGCTTGAACATCTTCTCTTATTGGGGTTCAGATGGCTAACTTTCCCGGCAAGAATTACGCTCCTCCTGGTGTCTACACACGGACCCAGTACGAGAACCCCACGCAACCTCTCTTGGCGGGCCTGAAGCTCCCCATGTTCCTAGGGACAGGATCTGAGATCCTATCCCAGATGGACTTGGAAGTTGTCCGTGGCAGCTCCTCCAAGGTTGACCAGCGTGTGGTTGGTGAGGATATGGCGGGTCGCTCCGTAGTGTCTATCAGCAACACGGGCGTTATCACTTTGGGTGCTTTCGACGGGGTGCAGGACCGCATTCAGGTTCGCAACTACCCGGTGGTTACCGGTGCAGGCACTGGCACCACGGCGACAGATTCTAGCGCCGTGTCTGTGACCATCAATGACCTCCCAGTGGTTGTGCTCCAGATGTCAGGCACAACTGGTGTGTTCAAGCTCTCTACCGCCCCCAAGCTTGGTGATGTGGTTAGGGTGTCCTACTTCTTCAACCGCACAGACACTCAGACGACAGATGCTGTGTCAGCCCAGGTTGACAGTACCACAGCCATTATCTATGGTGCAATGGCTGAGTCCTACACCATCGTAACAGGGGAGAATGATACCCTAGCTTTTACGGTGGATGATGCAACCAGTGTCTCTGTGACAATCCCTGCATCCAACACAGGGGCTCCATGGTCGGCCTCACAAATGGCTTCGTTCATCAACAGCGGTGCCTTTGGCACCTCGTTGGTGGCTTCAGCCTACGTTAACAACTTTGGTGTGAATGCTGTCCAGTTGGTTGCAGATCGCAACCTTGTTGTTGGCAATGGCACGGCCAACTCCACCGTTGGTTTCACGAATGGTGATGCCACCCTCCGCAACAAGACCTTTTACACCTTTGAGGGGCCTATTGTTGATGGGACCAACGGTGGTGTGACTACCACGGATCCTGCAGACACCGTGGTGAAGGTGAACGGGGTTCAGATCATCCCTGTCTCGGTTGATGGCCAGACCCGTGCAGTGGTTCTACCCTTTGCTCCTGAAGTGGGTGCGGTAGTTACGGTTCAGTACTACTTCAACACTTGGCAGGATACCTTCGACTATCTTGCACACACGGAAGTCACCACTGTTTTGCGTGCTGGTGCAACTCCTGACCGTTCGGATTACCTCTCGGGTTCGGATTTTGTCCTCCAGGGTGACAAGATTCTTTGGGGCACTGCTGCCACCGTAGCCTCGGGAGTTCATACTGCGGGCACGTCCTTCTTGGACAGCACCCAGATCACCCCTACCCTTGTGGATGTACGTCAGTACTTGGCTGAGGCGACCGCTGTGACAAACACCGCTGTCTCTCCTCCACAGACTTCCACGACAGTGTTTCAGATGCCTCTGGCACCAACGACAGGTAATGGTCGCTCAACCCCACTGGGTCAGAGTCTGTACCAGTCCGTGACCAACAGCCGTATCGACCTTCCCACCAACCGTCCAGATCTGGTTCAGGCCTACTGGGGCTTTGGTGTGCAGGACGCTATGGACCGTGGCCCTGTAACGGTCACCAAAGTGGACTCGGCGTCTTCCACGTTGACACTGGCAAGTGCGGTTCCTGTAGGGGCACAAGTCTTTGTGTCCTTCTACTACAACACCCTTGCCGACCAGGATTACACTCTCACGGTGGAGAACCCAGGGGCAGCTGGTGTGGGCACCTATAGCATTGTGGATGCTTCTGGTGTAGCACTGCCTACTCCACTCTTCGGCACGAAGTCGGCAGGCCTTGCTGGTGTGGCTCTCCAGTTCCCATCGGGCTCTGAGCGTTCCCCAGACGTGCGTTTTGAGTCTCCCTTCACCACCACACTCTTCTCAGGTGCGGTGGAAGAGGATGTGACGGTCACTTTTGCGTCACTGGACTCTACGCTTGCTAAGTTCAGCGTAGGCGGTTCCAATACCTACTACGCAATCTCGGGTGCTTCGGATAACCTCAACGTACTGGTGGATGGTTCTTCGGTCACAGGCAGTGCGGTGAACTTCACGGCTGTGAACGGTGTGTCTGGCCTTGGATTTCATGCATCTCTCCTTGGAGAGGAGGTTTCCTACACGGCTGCTTCGGGTGACACCACCTTTGTGATCGACAGCACCAACAGCGAGATCAACCTCACGGTAGATGGCAAGCTGATTGCTGGTGTTGCAAATCAGGGTGCTTCACAGACCATTGCCGCTTATGCTGCGGCAATTAACCGTGCTTCGGTTGGTGAGCAGGGTACTGCGGCTGCAGGTGGGGCTAGCAGCATCACCTTCACAGCTGCGGCTTCTGATCAGACCGACTACTACGTTGGCTGGACCGTGGTCCTAACCAATAACACCGTAGTAGGCACCCAAGGCCTCACCGCAACGGTTACGGCCTACAATGGGTCAACGAAGGTTGCAACGGTCACCCCAGGATGGGCAACCGTTCCGGATGCAACGACCACCTTCGCGGTCTTTGACCCTGCGGCTCGTCCTCAGTACATTGGGGCAACAAAGTTCTCCTCCGCATCCACCATCACCGCTGGTGAGTATGACACCCTTGTATTCCACTACACGGGTGACGTGACGGGAGTATCGGGCAACTTGACGGCCGTGGTGGCCCCTGCCACCTACGCCTCTGCTACGGCCCTTGCTGTGGCAGTTAATGCTGCTATTGCGACCCAGGTTGCAACCTTGGGCTCGGCTTTTGACGGTGTCGAGGTGGCGGTTACTGCCAATGCCAACGCTCAGCTGGTCTTCAGCCTCACCAAGGCTGGTCTGGACGGTGCTGGGTTCCTTGAGTTCATCACGGGTGTGTCTACGGCAGACTTTGCAATCCTTGGTGGCATCTCCACTGCAGCTGCTACTGTTGGAGGGCAGGTGAAGTTGGTGGATGGTCCTGTGGCTAGGGCCTTCCGAGACATTGGCAACAACACTGGTGCATACCTGAATGACCGTCTGGTCCTGCGTAACCGTTTGGTTCCAGGTGCAGGTTCGGTGGACCACCAGTGGTCCGTGGACCAGTCTTCCCTGCAGGTGGAAGGTTCTTCGGGAGCCGCACAGGCGGGTCTTGTGGTTAACTCCACTGGCTCTGCTGGTTGGCATGCTACGGTCATTCCTGCCACACTGGCGGGTGTGGTTGGGTTTGCGGACGGTCAGGCACCTACAGGCACCTACGGTGATGCTCGTGATGGCCAGCCTGTGGTGACCTTCTACGCTGCGGGCGGCACCACCGCACAGAACAACGAGTTCAAGTTCCTCGTGGACGGTGTCCCTGTGACAGTGCTCTTCACGGATGCATCCGGTGTGGCGATTGCCACGGGTGGCACCGCTGATGTTCCTGTGGGCCCCAGTTTGGTGGCAAACACTGTGATCAACCAGATTGCAGTGGCCATGGCCAATGCAGGCTTGGCGGGTTCGGCTGCAGCGGTCATTGCTGCTGGCATGTTGGTACAAGAGGGTGCAGGATTCCGAATCCGTTCGGCTCTGTCCTCTACCCTTGGGACGATCACCATTGGGGCCTCGAATGCTAACACCCGTCTTGGGTTTGTGTCAGGCGCTTCGGCAAGCCGTAGCTTGGCTACTCCCAAGAAGATGGCTTCTGCTCTGATGGCTCATGCGGGTGCCACCCTAGCCGTTGTGTTGATGACGACTTGGACCACCGGCTTGGCTGCCACGGGTTACTTCGCGGGTGAGGCTCTTGCAGGTGTTGTGCAGGATGCATCCAATGCAGAGTACCTTTTCTTCCAGAGCATGGGTAATGCAGGACGTGGCGTGTCGTCTTCGATTGCCTTTGCGGCTGCTGCAACACAGTCTGCCCTTCTCCCCGGAGTTGGGTTGGGTGTGGTTGCTGGAGATGGTGCCTCGGGGGAGGTTGGTGTCTCCGGATACTACGTCACCAGCACGGATGCTCTAAATGGGTCGGGTACGGCAAACACCTCCATGCTCAACACAGGTTCGGGCCAGGATGGCATCATTGGCCAGACCTACCGTGACTCTGTCACTGGCTTGACCTTCACCGTGCTAGAGCGTGCTGGTGGCATTGCTTACCCAGCGGGTGAGACCTTCACCTTCACGGTCCGTAATGTGACAACCTCGGACTCGAACCTCCCTATCCGTACCGTCCCTGGTGTGGAGCTTCTGGTGACCAACACCTTGGGTGTCGGCGTGCAGGATACAGCCAAGGTGTCTACGTTCAAGCGTAGTGGCAACGAGCCTACTATTGGGGACACCTACTACATCTCCTACGAGTACCAGAAGCGTGACTTCACGGCCAAGGTCTACACCAAGTTTGCTACTCTTCAAGCAGAGTATGGGGCAAACAGCCCTCAGAACCCTGTGACCCTTGCCAGTTACCTTGCCATTTTGAATGGTGCGGTTCTGGTTGGTGTGAAGCAGGTTGAGAAAGATATTGACGAGAACAATGATGGCATCCCAGACTCAGCGTCTGTGACCTCCTTCATTTCGTCTGTAGACGCCCTAGAGGGCGCTATGTCTGGCAACGTGCTGCCCAACATTCTAATCCCGCTGGATGTCCCCAGCGCCAGCACAGCGGACTTCTTGGCCTACATCACACGCCATGCAGACATTCAGTCTACCATCCGTTACCGTGCAGAGCGGACGGTTCTTGCCGGATTCCCTGCAGGGACTACCCCAAGGACGGCAGGTGACATTGCCGAGTCCATCAAGCGCTCTCGTCTGCGCGTGGTGTACCCTGACATTGCCACCCTTGTTCTGACTCAGGCGGATGGTACGGAGCAGGAGTTCTTGGTGGATGGCACCATGCTTGCTGCGTCACTAGCAGGAAGCGTGGTCAAGCCCTCTGTGGACGTGGCTACTGCTTGGACAGGGCGTAAGCTCTATGGGATCAAGCAAATTGCTCGAATCCTGAATGTCGTGGAACAGAACCAGTTGGCCGTTCGTGGTGTGACAATCCTTGAGGACAACAGCCCAGCGGTTCGCGTCCGTCAGGGCTTCACCACGGATATGTCATCTATCCTGACAAAGACCCCAACGGTCACCCCAATCGCTGACGAAGTACAGCAGCAGACACGCAACACGCTGGACCGCTTCACTGGCATCAAGTTCCTACCCGGAATTTTGAGCCAAGTTGAAGGCCAGACTTCCACCACCCTGAAGCTTTTGGTGGATGCAGAGATCCTGGCAAAATACACGGGCGTCCGTGCCCAGGTTGTGGCAGGAGATCCTACAGCAGCAGAGGTGGAGGCATTCTACCAACCTGTTTTCCCCCTACTCTACCTAATCGTTTCCTTCAACCTGAGATCCTCGCTTTAAGAGTACACTGAGGTTTGGGTTGTTAAGAACGGTGTGTTAGGTTCAGCCTGACACACCGTTCTTTTGCTGGATGGGCATTTACTGCAAATAGTGTTCCCCTATCTTGTCTATGAAGTCCCTCTAGGATAGGAGCCGTTGCTTCTTGGAGGGCCAAGCCATGTCCGAAGACTTGCACCCACTAAATCTTCGCTTGCTCAAGGCTCTGGAGGATGCCACCCGTAGTTCTGTGGAACAATCCGGGTACATTCAAAGGCTCGAGCGGGAGATGAATGCTTTGCGGGAGAGTGTTTCGCGTGACCTCCAAGGCGTGGCCGGTGTCTTTGACAATCGTCTCAGCGACTTGGAAGACGAGATGCGTACCACGAATGCCCACCTTGACAATTTAGTTCGTGCCACTGACACAACCAACACGATCCTCCAAAACTTTCTGGACTCCTTGGCCTCAAGGCAAGAGGCCGAATTGAAGATTGCGCAGGACGAGAAAGCTTTCCAACGCGAGCTGGAACTAAACAACATCAAGGTTGCGGCGGATGATCGGTCCTATATGCGAAAGTACATTGATGAGGTTTGGAACCTCTTCAAGCAGCCAATGGCCTATGTGCTTGCAGGTTTGGCTTTCTGGCTACTTGTCAAGTATTTGGATGTTCCTTTAACAATTGCTAGCAACCCAATCACGCATGTTCCGTGAGGTAAGATGCCCAACCCCCGCCCAATGCGAGTTCTTCTTGTTGAGGATCACTTTGCGGATGTTACACTAACTCGCAAAGCCTTTGGGCGTTTAGCTACGCCAAATTGTTTGGATGTTGTGTTGGATGGGGCGGAGGCTATGAAGTTCCTACGGAAGCAGGGTCGTTATGTCGATGCCCAACGTCCTGACTTGGTACTTCTGGACCTCAACATGCCTAGGATGACCGGTTTGGAGGTCCTACAGGCTCTATGGGGAGAGGACTCCCTACGCAGTATTCCTGTAGTGGTTCTGACAACGTCCTCAGCTGTACAAGACGTGCAAGGCTCTTATGATCTGGGGGCTTCCAGCTATCTTGTGAAGCCTGTGGGGTTTCAGGACTTCATGAGCATTGTGGAAGTTATTGAGACCTATTGGTTTCATACCGTGTTGTTGCCGAGTCAAGTATGACCCTCGCCACTATCCACATGCTCTCTCTTGGGGTTGCTGCGGTTAGTGTGCTGGGTTTTCTGGCTAAAGCCCTCCATTCAGAGTCTAAGTTCCGCCTCTTAGCCATAAATTCTTCTGATGTGGTTGCGATCCATGATCGGGAGGGGCGTTTCCTGTGGGTGTCTCCTTCCGTATTTAGGATGCTGGGTAAGACCCCCGAAGCTTTGGTTGGACACCTCCCGTATCAACTGTTCCACCCCGAAGATCTTAAGCCTCTTCAGGTCTGCTTGAAGACTCTCCATTCTGAGGCTGTACGCACCACCTACAGGGTGAGGGGTACATCGGGGCAGTACCTGTGGGTGGAAACCATCATGCAGCCTCGTAAGGACCTCTGGGGGCGATTGGTGGGGTTTCAGACATCCACTCGGGATGTGACTGAACAGCGTGACGCACAAGACCTCTACAGGTTCCTTGTACGCCACTTACCTAAGACCTCGGTCTTTCTTTTCGATGCACAGTTCAAGCACCGAATCGCAGGAGGAGACTTCTTAGACCTGGTGGATGAATGCCTTACTGGCAAAACCCTAGACGAGGTTTACCCCCCTGAAGTGAGCGGGGTGCTTTCCCCGTACTACTCCAGAATCTTTGAGGGGCATCCTTCAAAGATTGAGTATGCCTTTGGCCATAGGACATATCGTATCCACTTCCTTCCCATCTATGGGGCACAGGGTGTGGTCGAGATGGGTATGGCTGTGTTCCATGATGTGACTCAAGAGAAGGCGCATACTAAAGCCCTGCTTGGCCAGACTCAAGATCTGGAACGGTCGAATAGAGATCTAGAGCAGTTTGCCAACGTGGCCTCACATGAACTGAAATCTCCGCTACGGCGTATTCAGTCCTTCGTGGATCTCTTGTCAGATGATTATTTTGATTCCCTTACGGAAGAGGCAGACGAGTACCTTCAACATATCCGAGAGGGTGTTGAGAACCTACAGGCTGTGGTAGAGTCTCTCCTCGTGTACTCTCGTGTTCAGGTGCAGGATGCACGGAACAATATGACATGGGTAGACCTCAATCAGGTCTGTGAGGAGGCTATCCAAAGCCTCTCCCTCCTCATTGAGGAGAAGGGGGCTAAGATCAAGGTTTCTGGCCTCCCTGGAATGGTGGCAGGTGATGCAGGCCTTCTTCGTCAAGTTTTTGAAAACCTGATTGGCAATGCCATCAAGTTCACCCCTGAAGGCGTCGTCCCTGAGATTCAGGTATGGGTTGACCGCAACACCGTGAATTGGGAGATTGCGGTGAAGGACAACGGCTTTGGGATCGATCCCAACCAGCAAGACAAGATCTTCAAGATGTTCCACCGTTTGAACCACCATGTGGAAGGGACAGGCATTGGTCTGGCCCTCTGCAAGAAGATTGTGGAAACCCATCGTGGTGAAATTTGGGTGCATTCTGCTATTGGTGAGGGATCTACTTTCCGCTTCTCAATTCCAGATCACGCACCCTCCGATGTGATCTAGGTAACTCTCGTTATTTATCCTTTCTTTTGGTGGAAGATAGGATCCGGAGGTTGAGGCCATGCAGGAAACCAATGCGAAGTTGAGCAAGGTAGTTGCACAGCGCCTCAGGACAAACCAGCTGCTAAGAGCACTTGTAGAAGCAGAAGAGCCGTCCCATAAAGAGACGGCCCCTGTGAAAGCCAAAGAGACGCTTAAGGTCTAGTTGAAGGCTGCTGCTTCTTCATTTGCCCGCTTGAAGTACATGCGTACAAACTCGTCTCCACTGAAGGAGACAGCCTTCAACATGCTAATGGGCTCCCAGCCACCACGAAGCAAGGCCTGTACTTCTGCATCCAGATGGGGATCCATGTGGATCTCGCAGTCGATGATCTTCAAGCCAAAGCCTTGCTTGTTGGGTCCAGAGCGCACCGTAGGGGTCTGAACCCCGCCAATAATACCCTGTTCCCTTGCTGCGCCTAGTATGGCTTGCCCTAATGGAGAGTCTGGGGTGATTTGTACCTCATTTTTTCCATCCGCTTCAGCGAATTCCTCTTCCAAATCGGATTCAGTGAACCCACCTAAAAAGTGGATGAGACGTTGCCGGATACCAAAACGAGACATGGGACTCCTTAGCACTTGGAGACAGGTTTGAGCTTGTCATTATACCATGCGGTATCAACATTCCATTGGGTACCGCACACATCACATTGGTAGACTTCTCTCCCGAAGTATGCCCCCAAACGGGAAGCCCCATTGTTCGGGACAGAGTGTGGAACACCCTTGCATTTGGGATCGAAGCATCGGATTTTATGGGCAGCCATGTGTCAGACCTTGGTAGGGTGTTTCTAGCCTATATTCTTAAACTAGTATAAACGGAGGTTTATCCCCATGGCTAATTTGCGTCAAGGTCTGATTCGTCTTGCTTCCTCCTACCCTGCGAAGTCGGAGGAGCGTAGGACGCTTCTTGCTCTCCTCCAAGAGGAAGGCACGGCAAAGACTGCTCTGACAATGGAGAGCAATGTCTCTGTCATTCCTGTCCTGAATGGTCTTCTTCGCAAGGAGATGACAGCTGTGAACCAGTACATGGTTCAACATGCAGTCAATGACAACTGGGGCTACAAGAAGTTGGGGGGTATCCTTCGAGCGCAGGCCATTACTGAGATGCGTCATGCAGAAGCC
>Ga0210044_10000467_pt1 | contig 61247 bp, 55 predicted proteins | sample CryGey13umfilter_2_FD_183959 | JGI IMG/M metagenome (GOLD analysis project Ga0210044, IMG submission 183959) | Groundwater microbial communities from aquifer in Utah, USA - Crystal Geyser 4/9/14 3 um filter (SPAdes) (version 2) | ecosystem: Environmental > Aquatic > Deep subsurface >...
CGGTGGTGGCCAGGAAGGGAATATGTTTTCCCAGATTCGATAACTCCTCTTCTCCAGCGCGTTCAGCGGCGTCGCTGAAAAGCCTGAGATGATCTTCATCTAAAACTGCGACCGGATTCTTGGATAAATCATTCTGGGAACCACGGCCATTTTCAAGCTCCGCAAACGATTGCCTGACCATTATGGCAAGTGGCGTATTTTGGATTTTCGATAAACTCTCATAATGAGAATAAATGCTCGATGTAGATCGAAATTTTCTCAGGAATATTCTGTTGCCGGCTTCAACCCGTGAAAATTGGCGCCATTTCCATAACATTATCGCCCATGAAATTATCGAGAACAATATCAGAATGAACAATACGAATTTCGCAAATAGACCCGATTCCTGAATTAATTGCCAAGCGGATTTCCCAGGGACAACATCAAGATAATAAACATAATCAGACGCATTGGTGAATGGAATGTTTGTGAAAAGCATTAGCATTTCCTTTAATACGCTTGAGAATGGCAGATGTTTTGCATGCGGGAAAGCATCTTGCCAATTATGCAATAATGTGCGGCATTATCAAAGGCATCATTCATGATGTGCCTTGCTAACCGTAAAGCTGATCTGGGTATCTTTTCCCACTTGTATTCCCGCCGCCAATGATTGGGTGAGAACGGTTTGGGGAAGAACGCGGTCATCATTGACATATTCTATTTCGCCCAGCGCCAGCCCCTTTTCCGGAAGATCGTTTTGCACAGAGTCGATGCCCATTCCGATGTAATTAGGGACAACCACTATCTCCATTCCGGCGCGCAAATTAACGATCAAATCGACGATGGCGCCGCGATTGGCGCGTGATCCCTCTGATGGATAAGTGCGGATTATCACTCCGGGGTGAAGCTCCTCATCATAATCATAAGTGACCATTCCCGGCTCGAAACCATCTTCAGCAAGCCTGAGTTTCGCCTGACGCAATGTAAATCCCCGCAAATCCTCAATCAAAGCAATCTCACCGCCTTTGCTTATGACCAATTCGACAAGTCTTCCTCGCTTAACCTGCAGGCCGGCCATTGGCTGCTGTTTGAGGACTGTAAAGCGAGGCTTGGTGGCGGAGTACTCTTCAGAAAAAATCTTCCATTTGAAACCGTTCTCCTCCAAAATACGTTTGGCTTCCTCAGAATCAATGTTGGTTACTTCCGGAACCACAGCTTCATCACCTATGCCAATCACTAAAGGCATAATGAACGCATCTACAATATAGCCCGTAAACATCAGTAAAATTAAGGCACTGGAAATGATAATTCCGGCATGTTTTAGCTTCTCCCTTCTGGCTTTCTTGGGATCGATTCTCAAGTTACTCTCCTCATCCGGCACGCATAGGCGCCATCAGTTCCATAATGGTGCGGAAGAACCAGCATATCGCCCTCTCCGGTTATCGATTCCGATTTCAAACCTATCTGAGATGCGATGATCTTTTCGCGCGAAAATTCGCTATGCGCAATCAAAAAGCTGTTGACCACCTCCCAGTTTTCTTCTCTGGTGATGGTGCAAGTGCTATAGACCAATCGGCCTCCCGGTCTTACCAATCTTGCCGACGATTCGAGCATCTGCCTTTGCCGCTTGGAAATTTCAATGAGGTCAACCTTATGGATTCTCCATCTAAGATCAGCATTGCGGGCTAATGTCCCGATTCCAGAACAGGAAGTATCAAGAAGAACCGCATCTGCCAATCGCCTGGGATAGAACAGATTTACATCTATCCCTATTATATTTACTGAATTAATGCCCAATCTGTAAAGATTATTTTTCAGCCCCTTTAATTTACCGCGGTTGCTTTCCAACGCCAATAATTCGCCGCGCCCTTCAATGGATTCAAATATATTGATAGTCTTGCCGCCAGGCGCCGCTCCAATATCGAAGATCAATTCTCCAGAATGGGCATCTAATAATTCTGCGGCCAATCCTGCTGACGGATCCTGAAGATAAACAAGAGATTTTCTGTAAACATCGGTTTCTCTCGGATCACCGCCGCGTACGAAACGATAATACTTATGAAAATGCGGATGCCTTTCAAAACCCCCGCGATCCATCAATTGAGTATCATGACTATCTTCGCGAAGAGAATATGATCGGAGAGAGGGAAATTGACGGGAATTAGCCCATTCCGCAAGCTTTGTCGCTGTCTCGATTCCAAATTGCTCCATCCAATTCCGGCACAACCATTCCGGCAAAGAATAGAAAAATCTCAGATGACCGATGGGATCATTCTCCTTTTCAGGATATTTAACCCTCATCGGCTCCCGCTGATGATTTCTCAGGATGGCATTGACTAATGACGCGGCGCCCGGATTTTCGTGACGTGCCGCCAGAGTGACAAACTCATTGACCGCCGCATAATCGGGCGTTCCTTCGCTGAATATCAATTGATACAATCCCAAGAGAAGACATCCGTTCGTCCATCTGCTGATTTCCTTGCTCAAATAACAATCTCGAATAAATTCAAGCCGGCCTCGCATTTTGATTGCGCCGGTCACCAATTCAGTAAGCTGTCGCTTTTGATTGCTATCCAATTTATGAACTTTGTGAGCCCGCGTCAGAGCATCTTGGATGAATATCGACCCCGATTCAATGTTCAGGAAGCATTTTACAGCCGCCTCGCGCACCACCTCGTTCCCTCCCGACCTTCGCATAGTCTCCTTAGTTGGATGCTTCAAAAATGGAAGACCTAATATCGTTTTCCAGATGATATTGCTTGATTCGATGATAATGGCTGGTGCGAATGCTGGCTTTATCAAGGCCGGCAAGCAACGTCATATATTCCTCCGGGCGACCCACGCCGGGGATATGTGCTCGAATCATTAATCTAAGTCGATTTCGGTGAACCTTTTCGATCTCGAATAAACCTGGAGCGATGTCCAGCTCCTTCATCTGGCCATTCTTCTCACGTTCAACCGTTAAAGTAGGCCGATGACCATCAAGGGTCCATTCCTTTACACCATCGGGAATAGTGATGATATATTCCTGGAGATTAATTAGCTCAGACAGCGATTCCATAAATCCATGTCTGGCGATTATATGATGAACCTCTATCCCCTGTGGCAGAGCCTTGCGCAGTCGTTCCAACATCTCCAATTGGAATGGCGCGGATAGATGGATATCAAGATATTCGTCTTCAGATGTGTACCCAACCGGGAGCGGAGGACCAAATGATATTCGTTGATGAGGGCTAAAGCCCTGGGAATATCCGACAGGCATGCCCGCCCGGCTAACTGCTCTTTGGAAAATCCTCATCATATCCCGATGTCCGAGAAATCTCATGGAATCATCACGCAACCACCTAATCCGAATGGTGGATGATGGAATCTGAATTTGAGGCCCTTTCCTGACAACACGTTTTTGGCGACCATAGACCTGCAGTGATTCCCCTTCAGGCAACTCCTGATTTGTAGGCATCTCGTTCGAGCCCAGATGCCTTTTTCTCAATGGCTCCGCATTATAGGCTCTGATCTTTTCCTGCTCGAAGAACTTTTCGGAGATGCCCTTAGTGATATGAGACCAAGGGAGATGGTCTTCGGCTGCGAAACCCGCTAAAACTCGATGAAAATCGAATCCACATTTTTCAAATGCCTGTAGCCATCTCTCGTAATCGAAATATTCCGACCAGGCTTGGAGACGGAGCCCGGAATTATGTATCGCTATTAATACATTACCAATGTTTCGATCCGACCTGCTCAATACCCCTTCGACAATACTCGATTCCGCATGATGAAACCGCAAGTCAATTATCTTGGACTTCAATCCCCTCTGCAACATTCGATACTTGCTAAGGATTTCCTCCAACCCAATCTGCCTCTCCCATTGAAATGGTGTCATCGGCTTTGGAACGAAAGGCGAAATTGTGACGCCGATTTTTTTCCTCCCACCATATTGACGCGCCGCTTCTTCAACTTTTCTGATTAAATTAATAATGCCATCTATATCTTCTTCGGTTTCCGTAGGGAGTCCAATCATAAAGTATAATTTAATATTATCCCAACCGTGCGCAAATGCAGTCACGGAAGTTGATAGGATTTCTTCCTCCGTGATATCTTTATTTATGACATCGCGTAACTTTTGCGTGCCTGCCTCCGGAGCAAAAGTGAGCCCGGTTTTTCTGCCATTGTTGAGGGCATTTAATATATTCATTGAGATCGTTCCCGGGCGAAACGAGGGTATCGCTATTGAAGTTCTGTTTTGATTTAGTGAGCTATTAAGCCGAGATAACAGTTTCTCAAGACCCGAATAGTCTGTAGTTGACAGAGACAAGAGCGATATCTCTTCGTAGCCGGTATGCTCAAGGCTCTCGTCAATCTGCTTAATAATATCATCAATCACTCGCTCTCTTCTAGGGCGATATTGATATCCTGCCTGGCAAAATCGACAACCTCTGGGGCAACCCCGCATGATTTCGATGGACAATCTGTCATGGACAGTTTCTATATTCGGGATAATCGGAAGTGCTGGATAATATTCATTTTTGAGAGGAAGGACGCTACGGATTTTTATCACTTCGGCAATACCAGTTTCCATTGGCTTAAGCCCTGCACTTCCCGGACTAATTTTATAGAATGATGGAACATAACTGCCAGAAATTGAAGACAATAATCGCAGTCGCCCGCGCCGATTATTTGTTTTATATTCATTGGTCCGCGCAATGGCAATTATCTCATCCGCTGCCTCCTCGCCATCGCCCAGGAAAAATACATCGATAAAATCGACAAGTGGTTCAGGATTCAATATCGCCGGCCCTCCGGTAATTACTATGGGATCATCCTCTTTGCGAGATGAGCACGATAAGGGAATTTTCGCCAGATCCAAAATATCTAAGACTCCGCAATAAGCAATTTCATACCCCACTGAAAATCCGAGGAAATCGAAATCCTTGAGCGGAGTGAAAGTTTCAAGACTCCACAGAGGTATATTGTGTTCTATAAGCAGTTGCTCAAGGTCCGGAGCCGCGCAAAATGCCCTTTCGCATAACGCATCATTATGTCGATTGATACGATGATAAATAATCTGCAACCCCAAATTTGACATCCCAATTTCATACAAATCTGGGAAGCAAAGGCAGAATTTAATGCGGTCTCGATGATCCTTATGTATGGCGCCCACCTCGTTCCCAATATAACGTCCAGGCTTCTGAACCAATGGGAGAATTTCATTCATTATCTTATTTTTCATAAGATGACTTTATATAAATTCTAAGAGCCAAAGTCAAGCCATTTAAGGCGATTGCGCCCCCCCACATCAATCGAATTCGAGATGCGAAAATGTTCTGATTTATAATTCCGCCGGCAATGATGAAACTGTCATTGCCTTTCAAGCCAGTCTGATAATTTCTATCTTACGAGAAATTCTCAATTTACATTCGGTAGAAAAAGGTCGGGAGTGGCAAATTTTCCTCACGACTTGTGAGCCTATGGCTTAAAGCCGACCATCATAGGTCAAAACCTATAACCCTCAACTAAACCCCCTTCCAAATCCCAAGTCATACTCCCCAAGAATCCCTACCATTTACCCAAACTTTCAAATTCCACGCTCCAAATTAAGTAATGATATATCAATCACTGCATTAGCATCTCCAGTATTTATCAAATCGCATGCGTCAACAAGGGGAATTGAATTCCACTCCCCTATTATAGAGGCTCCTGTTTCCCTCCATATTGGTATGCCTTGATCACAAATTAAATAGAATCGTAAGTCAAGCCATTTTGGAACTTGACTCTTATGCTGACAAAATTTGATGCTATGCGTCGCCAGCAAATCATCATAGTATGTAGGGCGTGACGAAAATCACGATCTGCGTGTCTTTTACCTCGTGTTGATCATAGCGAAAAAGATAGCCTAAGATGGGGATGCTTCCCAATAAGGGGATTTTCACTCGGTTGATTTTTTCGCTTTGGATATTCAAGCCGCCGATCGTAAAAGTCTCCGCATTTTTAACACGCACTACCGTTGCCGCGGTGCGCTTACTGATTTCCGGCAAACCTTCGACACCCGCGCCTACCACATCACCAACTTCTGGCTTCACATACACGGTGATCTCTCCGCTCTCAGAGGCGAAAGGAGTGATTTCCAATTTGATGCCGGAACTGACCGACTGGAGTGTATTATATTGGTAGTTCTGCGAAGTGCCGGTTTGTATGACGAAGTATTGATCCTTAGTTATGCCAATTTCTGCCTTGCTTCCATTTACCGTGGCGATACGGGGATTGGCGCGGATTTTGGCTTCCCCGGATTGCACCATCGCCGCGAGGGAAGCGCTTAGTTCTGCCGTATATTTGCCCATATCGACCGCCATATCAGCATAGTTGGCGGCCAACGCCACAGGGTCTATGTCCGTATGATTGGTGACGATATTCCAGGGGTTATTGCCTGTTGAACGTGTCAGCGACCAGTCCAATCCCATTTTGCGCAAAGCCTCGTTTGAAATTTCGGTTACTACTACCTCAATAAGAATTTGCACCGGTGGCGCATCCAGAAGCCTTAAGTCATCTTTGATCCGCGCTACAGTCGCCGGGGGCGCGGTGATGCATACGCAGTTGGTCGTTTTTGAAGCTTTGACATACGGTTTGAAAAAATCGGAGAGCATGGTGATAGCTTCACTGGAGCTAATGTTTGATAAGCCGACCACTGCCGTTTCGGAAAGCAAACCAAAAGCGAGATCCTCCGGATTGGAAGACCCCACAAAATACTTACCATCTTTGAAGCTGTAGGTGAAGCCCGAGGGAATCAGAATCGCCTTCAAAACCTCCTCGAGTGGTTCGTCCACCGCCTCGTAAGTAACAAGTCCCTGGACGGTGTTATCCCAGACAATTGGAATACTGGCCGCCATAGCCAGGTCTGCCAGTACCTGACGTAAGTCGGTCTCGAAAAATGAGTTGGTGATCAGGGGTGCCGGTTCGGTGATGGCCTCGGATTCCAAGGAGTCCTGTGGGATTTGGCCTGCATCATCAACAATTCCCAATGAGGGTTTGATGGATTGCGGCAGCGATTTCATTTTAGAAAACCGCCTCTCCCGGCTGGCGACTGCATTCTTGTCGGAGTCGGCAATAGATAGGCTTTTCGCCTCAGAGATAGCGGCTTTGGCTCCCTCGAGATCCCCGATGCCCATAGACGCATCAGCCAAAAGCAATAGCAAGGGCAGACGCAAATTGACCTGGTCGATCTTGCCAAGTTCGCTGTTGAGAAAGCTGATAGCTTCCACATAGCGATGGTCATCCATAAGCTTGCCGGCAAAGCGCATTGCCTGCCGGCTCTCAAAGCTCTTATCCGAAGTCCCTTGAGCGTTAATTGCCGGGGGATTTGCCGCCATCAGCAATAGAATCAGGAGGAGATGAAAAAACAGGTATGATAATCTTTTTATGCCCGCGCGATGATCCATAAAAATTGACTCCTATAATTCCGGCGCTAAGGATTGGTCTAATTGGAGATGGTAATATCCGTCAGCTTGATGGTACTGCGGCGCACCCGTAATGCGTACTTGAAAGGTATGTGTACCGGCAGGGAAGAGCACGCTAAGCGAGCCGTCCGGCAGGACATTCATTGGGTTTAACTGGCCGCCATCCAGCGAAATTTCCCAATTTAGCATGATGTCCGAACCATATTGCGGGCCGGACCTTCCAAATATATCTTCCACAAAATACAGGGACGGCGAAGAGCCGGGCGGAGTGGGAGCCGTAGCTAAATTCCAGATCAAATTATTCGAAGATAAGATGCTACCATTGAGCGTAACTACTATGGCGGAATCGGTCTCGACCCGGTGAATCTGGCAATGCGTCCATTGCAGACTGAATTGGGCCCAGGTCGGAAATGGATATGGATAGGGCACCGCTTCCGCTATAACCGGCACATCTCCTCCTATTGCCTGCGAAGGTATCGGCGCTCTCTCAGGAGCTTGGATGATATTCTTTATCTCTTGGTTGGGGGCGGAGACATTAGGAATTTTCTCAGCAGTGCCATTTATATTCGTTTTAGCATCAATCCATATTTCTCCCACTATTGCCTCTTGAGGATAAACGAGGACCAGGCCAATAAGTATTATGCCTAAAAGAAATAGGGTTTTGATAAGAAAAATCGAGCCAATTAAGTGGGAAATTTTCATTGCTTTTTCAAATTAACTATATTGAATAGAGTTATTCACCAGCTTGATGACAAAAGGGTGTTTTTGAACGCCATATGCGGAACGCATGGGTATCCATATTGTTGATAAAAGAATCCAATTTTATTCCCCTCTCGAGAGGGGTGGCCGAAGGCCGGGGTGTGTTCTTTTTAGGGAAAACACACCCCGTCTCCCGCCGTTGGCGTGATCCACCCCTCTCAAAAGAGGGGATTGAAATGCTATTCTGTTCTCGCTTGGCCAAAACTCAGACCTAATTTGATGTGTTGCCATTTTGTCAACAGTCTGATGAATAGAGTTATTCACTTCATTTCGCCTTTGAGACGAAATTGAACTTCGAAATGGCTGGTTCACTTTCCTCATTGTACTTCACTTTGATAACCGCCTCGTAGGTTCCCGGTGCCAGCGCTCCGGGACACGGCACTACATACCCGCGGATTCTTTCGGGAAGGAGGTAATCCTGTGAGCTTCCGAAAGCGATGGGTTCCATCATAAGATTATATTTTTTATCATAGATTTCTATTTCCCCCTGTGTAAAACAGTGCACATTACCCACGTTCTCAACATTGACCACAAACGCCCGCATCATAGGACTTATCGGATCATAGGAAACCGAACTAATAGATGCTTTATACTCCAAGTTTTTCTTAAATGAAACGGTAACAAACAGTGTCCGTGCCAATTCAAACTCGGTGGGTAGCATCTTGCCCGTTTTCGAGGTCTCAAAGATGATCGCTGTGTAGTATTCACCATTAATCTCTGCCGGAGCATTAACATTTATTTTTGCTGACCCGGAACCCTTGGGCGGAAGCAAGAGAGGTTCTGGCGATACGGTTACCCACGACAGACAGGGTTTGACTATGTTCTTCGGGTCAGGATTGAGAGTTACCATTCCGCTATCATTCATTGACCAGTTCACGAGTCTTGCGCTAACTGACAAGGTATCGGGTGTGTAGTTGGTTAGCCTTATGCCCTTCGTCGTATTGCCGCCCGGCGTGATGCCGAAATCCAAAAGGTTAGTTGAGAGCGAGAACGGGGGAGCGGACGCTTCCATTAAGGCGCGTATAGCATCTGAAGCCGCTCCGGGTATCGCTTCGCCTTTTACGATTGAATACGGGAAAGCCCCTTGCACTAATTTACCGTCCTTGGTTCGAAGTTGAGCCTTAACCATATAAATTCCATCTTCAAGTCGTTTTGTCCCCTGTGCTTTGAACAATCGCCTTTTCCCCGGTAAAATATAACCCCGACCAGCTAATAATTGGGCTCTTTCCACGAGCCGTGCACCTTCGGTCCAGATGCTGACATCGCCCATCGCCACAGTGTGGACATTCCCAGTGTTCACTACAGCCAAATTAACCTGCCAGTTATTTCCGGTTTCCTGTCCGTTGGGGCTGAGTTCGATATCTTTAGAACGTTCCTTCCCCGAAGCGAGAAAAAGGCTGTCAGGTTCCAATTGGACATGGTTTTTACTGGATCGTGCCGTTACCAGAAGGACCGATGACACTGCTCGCGCCAGTTGAATATCCACTTGCGATTTATTATCTTTGCCAAAGTTGAAAGGTCCTGAGGGAACGCTAAATTCGCAGGTTATAAATGCATAATAGCCACCTTCTGCATCCTTTGGTGCACGAACCAAACCATCGACTATTTGTATTTTATCCACTTCCAATTCAAAAGTGTTGGGGCTGAACGTAATCCAATCCATGCAACTCCATTGCGTTTCTTCTTGGTTTACGGAAGGCACTCCCTCCTCGGAGATGCCCAGATTGTAAGTATGCATCGAGAAAGCGAGAGTCTCAGTGCCTCGATTGGCAATTTGAAGCTGAAAACCGGTCTTCCCGCCCCGGTTCACCGATATTTCCTGAATCAAGGGGACAATGGATACCTGCCCAAAAACGGATGGAGCCAGAATTTGGCTCCATAGCAATATCAAACCACAAGAAAATAAAACGATCAAATAATGAGGGTTCCTCTTGGCAATGAAATTAGGAACTGAATAAAACAGCATGGTCTTCTGTACTTCTTAATTAGAACGATATCCTAAAAGTTTACTAATTTCGGCCAACCGGGCATTGGCCGAAATACAGTTAAAAGCTTCGATCTACATCGGATCCGCCGGGCATATATTGCCGCCAGTCAGAAGATAATAACCGTCTTCCTGGTGGTAATCGACATCTAAACGAACCCTTATGGTGAAATAGTGATCGCACAAAGGTACACTGAACATGAAATTTTCGCCATCAGGTATCATAGGCAAGTAGCCGGCACCATCAAGGCTATATTCCCAGGTTAACGGGATGGCTGTGCCCCGAGTGGGCCCCCATCCTAATACATCATCTACGAAACGCAACGAGTCAAGGTCACCGCCGGCGGGTGGATTAGTGATGATCCATTGGCCATTATTACACGCGCTGGTCCCGTTAAAAGAGAGATAAATGTCGTCGTAAAGGGAGGCGCGATGGATCTGGGCATGGGTATGATCCCATGTGAAAGCGCATTCCATCTCGATCCACAGCTCGATATCCAGCCCCGGCCAAACTACAGCTGAGTCTGTTGAACAAAGCATCCACCCATCACCTCCGGAATAATTGGGATCGTAACACATTTCACCACTTGTCCAGGGGTCACTATATGTGATCCAGTTGGTGCAGTCATGACCCCAACCAGCGAGCGGGATTGGACCCTGAAGAGGATTAGCGAATGCCTGCACTGGAACAGCGAGTACCAATGCAATTAATAGTAACTTATACATGGAACTTCTCCTTTTATGAAGTGTTAAAAAAGGAGAGAATGCGCCCGATACCCTATGTACGGGTGCATATCTCGCCCGGCCGTCTCCGGGGACTCATCAATGAGCGACAACATGGCCCCCGGGACGGCATTTTTTTGAGAGAGAATTTGTCGGATGCACCCGGTTTCCGGGTTTCCCCGAAAAGCATCCAGCAAAATAATAGTTCGAATCATTTGTTTTCTTTGGGATACATCCATACTATTTTCCGATATGCCTGACCTCCGGGGGCGATGTTTTTCCCTCAAAACAGGCCCCCAGAGCGGCATGATATGAGGATCACTCACCCTCTCCTGCCTGAGCAGGATTCCCCAATCATATTTTATATAAAAACTCATTATTGCTCCGCGCTTCTTATTGCTTTTGCTTAAGCGCGGTTTAAGTGGCTTATATGTTCCTGATTGCATTCAATCCAGCCTTTCACTGCTCAGGTTTTTGTCTGCCCCGTTGGAATAAGTCCACTCTTATTGGCCGAGTGGGCAGGCGCCCCTGATACTCACATTCTTAATTGCCAACGCGCTTCTTGGACGAAATATAGGGAAGGTTTGGGGGGTTGGCAGAGGCATGGTTACCAAACTGTAACCCCCCGATAAGATACCTCCTCACTTTCACAAGACTTAACTCGAGCAACCAAAAATATCAATGCCATATCGTCCCTGAAAATCATTATTGGTCTTGGGGGCGGTTGAAATTTCAACCATAAGACCATCCGCAAAAACAAAACAATCAGCCCCAGAGATGCCATCAAGTCGTTAGATTCAAATATCCTGCAAACCATCAGTAAGACTCCTCATCGCATAGGACTGCTTATGAAAGTTATAATCATCATTCAGAAGGAAAAATAATCGGTCGCATAACTGCTTATAAATAAACCATTCTGCGGGCAATAAGTCAATATGAGTAAAATCAGTATGTTCTAAGTATGTCTTTCTACTCATCGATATTTTTTCAATTGGGATGACAAATTTATCTTCTTATTTCTCACTCCCAATTTCCTCCTGATCGTATCCCTGTGCTTGTGAACGGTAGCTAAGGAAATGTTAAGGGTTTTGGCTATCTCTTTGGAAGTATTGCCATTACGGATGAAGGTGGTGACTTCGATTTCGCGCGGAGTCAGGCGAGAATACAGATGAAGAGTTCCTCCGGCGGAAGAGGCCAGGTCCTCCAGATTCTTTTTCAACAAGTTGTAATAAGTCATATTTACTGTCCCATTCTCTCTAACGAGTTTGAGTAGCGCCGGCATAAATATTTTGTCGATGCTCTCTGCGGCCAGTCTCTTAATTTCCAACTTGTCCTCGTCGATATTAGCCAGGACCTCTTTCAAAGCGACATTCTTATCGTGCAACGCCTGCCTCTCTTTTTTAAGGCTCTCCAAGCTTTGAATCTCGTGAATTCTCTGCGCGACTATATCCACGATCTCTTCGAGGACAATGATGACCTCATCTGTTGGTGGGGTATCCCCAAAAGGGGAGTCCACTGATAGCCAGCCTTCAATTGTGTTCCCATTTGCCCTTACAGGTATGGATAATTTCCCACTGGAAAGATAGGTCGGGTTGTGGGCATCGGAAAATTGCTTATGGGTGATATGCTTATTATCCGGCTCAATGTTCCCGGCGGCATTTTGTGCCGTGTTGCCGAAATTGCCGGAATCAGGAACGCTCCGTTCCCTCTCAATAAAACCCGTTTCAACCGGCGGCGGGGCATTTCTCAGGGCTTTGATTGCTTTATTATCCAACCCAATTTGCCCGAGATGCGTGATTATCCTTTCGGCGTTGTGAAGAGTGAAGACCGCTCGTCTGAATAATTCGGCTTCATAAATTTCCTGGCAACCCAGGGCCAGACAATTTTCTATATCCATCGTCGCCCGCAAATTGCTTAGAAGTTTCAGTCTGGCCTTATTTTGGATTTCGGAGGATTTCCTTTCGGTCACGTCGTGGAGTATCCCCTCGATTCCGATTCTCCGGCCTTCCTGATCTTGAAGGATATGTGCATTGATTGAAGCCCAGCGGACAGAACCATCTTTCTTCTTCAAACGCACTTCAAATCCATTAACACTGCCTTCCCTGATTTTCTCGAGGAATTTTGTGCGCTCGCCTGGATCGAAATATAGATCCCCGGCGGAAACTTTGCCGACCAGTTCTTCAGGCTTGTAGCCGGCCATTTTTTCAACTGATGGCGAAACCACCAGAAGATTCCCGTCATTGTCGGTCTGATAATATAAATCGCAAAGATTTTCAAACAGCCCCCTGTATCTGGCCTCGCTTTCGCGCAACGCCTGCTCAACCCGTTTGCGATCGGTGATATTTCTTATTATGGCAATGACATACCTATCATTGGCTTCACACCCCACGGATAGCGAAAGCTCAATGCCGATCCGTTGCCCGTTTCCCCTAATGGACTCAAGCTCAAGTGTTTTGCCAATGGCCGCGTTCGGACTCCCATCATTGAAGAGTCCGCTTATATATTCTCTGTGCGTTAGGGTCATCTCCGGTGGCAGAATTCTGTCGAGCGGCTGTCCCATCATCTCTTTTTCAGGCAAGCCAAATAATTTTTCAGCGGCGGGATTGAATAAAGTTATGATGCCATTCCGGTCTATGGCGATCATAGCATCTATACTGGAAGCGATAACGGTTCGGAATAGAGATTCGTTACTGTCGGACATATTTGAGAAACCTGGCCGCAGAAAATGCGGACGAACCATATTGGCGATTAAAATTATATAAGTTTATTAAGAAGTCCATAGTTCATTTCAGTCATTAATATCATTGCCAAAATTAATATCAAGTTCCGTGCCATTTTCTAAGTTGTTGGTATATAAGACATCATTGCATCGTCATTGCCTCCGCGATTCCAAATCCTGGACATTGAATCCAAATTCTGGAATTCGATCTCTCAATTGGAATTGGTTATGCGGTTCTTTTTGATTTGGAAAATAATATACCCCTCACTTCATCAACCTGTTCTTGGATCAGGTATCTCTGATGCTGAATCACTTGAAGATTGCCCGGATAGGTTTATCCCACATAAAGACAATTAATATACTCTGTCAATAATTATATCTTAATGATAAATTGCCTTTGTATTCATACTCCGCAGGTTATTCCCGCGAAAGCGGGAATCCATATCTTTGATTAATATGGATTCCCACTTTCGGGAATGTTGAAAAAGCCAGGAAACTCGAAAAATGATCTTTACCTTCTCCTGCTTCGTCGGGAGAAGGTGTCCCGACTTGTCGGCACGGATGAGGGCGTAACTCCTTAAGCTCCCTCATCCTCCGACTCCTTCTCCCAATTAATGGGAGAAGGAGGGAAAGAAAAGAATTTTTTGAACTGCTTTCTTTTTAATGGCGGCCCAGCTTTTTCAACAAGCCCTTCGTGGGAATGACAGTAGGGTAACTTTTCTTACCAAATGGGGGTTTTCAACAATCCCCAGGGGTCTGCCTTACGTTTCATTTGTGATTGAGTGGCATTTTGAGCAATTACCGATCCTATGCTTTTCCCGATGAATCTATTCCTCAATTATCAATGGGGATCCGGAAGTATGAAATTACTTTTGACTTATTTGGTGGATTTTGATAACATAGGATTTCGCTATTCAATATGGCAGGAGATATGACTTGAGATTATACGAATACGAAGCTAAGCAATTATTCAGCAAATTCTCTATTCCCATACCAGGCGGAAAAGTGGCTTCAACGATCGATGAGGCGATTTCTGTTGCAGGAGAATTCGGCTATAATGTCGTTTTGAAAGCCCAAGTCCTGACCGGCGGACGAGGCAAAGTGGGCGGAATCAAGACCGCCAGGTCGAAGGGCGAAGTAGAGAAGTTTAGCGGCGAGCTTTTCCATCTGAAGATTAAGGGGTATCCGGTTGAAAAGCTCTTAATCGAACCTCTTTTGGATATTGAGAATGAATTTTATCTTGGAATGACTATCGACCGGGCCAATTACAAATTGGTGATGATTGCCAGTTCGGAGGGTGGAGTTGATATAGAGGAAGTTGCCGCGAAGGCACCGGAGAAGATTATTAAGAAGCCTTTCGAAATTGATGAGCCATTTTACGCTTTCGAAGGATTGGATTTGGGCAGGAGACTTGGAATCGAATCGAGAAATCTTCGCAAATTCGAATCGTTTTGTTCGAACGTTTACAAGCTATTCTACGCCTACGACGCCAAGTTAGTAGAAATAAATCCGTTGGTTTGTTTGAAAGATGGTCGCTTTATTGCCGCCGATGCCCGCATTTCGCTCGATGATGATGCCCTGTTTCGTCATCCCGATTTAGCCGAGATGGGAATTGAAAAGCGCCACGAGGAGGGCGAGCTGACTGTAAGAGAAAAGCAGGCGCACGAGTGGGGAATTCCATATCTTGATCTGGATGGCAACATTGGAATGTTCCCCGGCGGCGCAGGTTTTGGAATTATGGGGAATGATTTTATCCATTACTATGGCGGCAAGCCTGCTAATTTTATGGATTCGGGAGGCGGGCCATCACCGGATCGTATCGCCAAAATGCTCATTCTCCTCGACGAGAATCCGAATGTGAAGGCGATCTTCGGAGCGCGTTTCGGGGGCATTTCCCGTTGCGATGATTTCGCCAAGGGTGTGGTGATGTTTCTTAAAGAACATGGCCTTTCCAAACCCATGGTAGTGCGTATGACAGGGAATATGTGGCAGGAAGGGGTCAGAATCTTCAATCAAGCGAAATCAGAAAATCCTGAGCTTTTCAAGAATATCGAATTCCATGGAATTGAAACGCCCATCGAGGAGATTTCGAAACGGGCGGTCGAATTGGCAAGGTGAGCTATGATTAACAGAATCTTATTAACCGCATTCTCTTTAATTATTTTTCCTGCGGTATTGATGGCTATGGGCAATAAGAGCAATTCCAAACCAATTGCGTTCGAGGTTATTGAATCAGGAACTCAGGGCGGAACTTCGGAAGAGATGAATTTGATTGCCAAAACCGAGGCGGACTTCAAATATATTTGGGATTTGACTCACCGTTCTATCGAGCCTAAGCTTCCACAGCCGCCTGTGGATTTCAGTAAAGAGATAGTGGCTTGCGTGATGATGGGAGAAAGGACATCCTCTGGATATAAAGTTGGAGTGAAGAGCATAATTGAGAAAAAGGATAGCATCATTATTGACATATTTTATAATGAATCGGGAGGTATGCTGACCGTGATGACTTATCCTTATCAGATCATAAAATTTCCGAAGACGATCAAGAAGATTGTTTTCAATAAGATCACTGTAAAGTAAGATGGCGATATTAGTTAATGGCAATTCAAGGGTGATCGTGCAGGGAATCACCGGCGGGGCGGGTTCTTTTCATACCAAACGAATGATAGAATATGGGACGGATATTGTTGGGGGGATAAGCCCGGGAAAGGGAGGGCAAGTGGTCGAAGGGAGGCCGGTTTTTGACACTTGCTTTGATGCGGTTGAACATACCGGTGCGGATACATCGGTGATTTTTCTCTCGGCGAAATTTGTGAAGGCTGCGGCGGTTGAGGCGATTCGTGCCGGCATTAAATTTGTGGTAGTTATTCCCGAGCATATTCCTATTTTGGATATGATGCGGATCCGTAAGGAAGCTGTCGAATATGGGGCGAGGGTGTTGGGCGGAAATACGGCAGGCATAATCACGCCGGGCGAAGCCAATTTGGGTATTATGCCTGATATTGCGTTCTCGCCAGGCAGAGTAGGGACGGTATCACGCTCCGGTTCGATAACCTATTATATTGCCGATACGCTTACCCGTGCAGGGTATGGCGAAACCACCTGTGTGGGGCTTGGCGGTGACCCCGTGTTAGGTTCGACTTTCGATGAGATCCTTCAATTATTCGAGGAGGACGACAACACTGGAGCAGTGGTATTGACCGGCGAGATTGGCGGGGTTTATGAGGAAAGGGCGGCTGATCAGATTTCCAAGATGAAAACTCCTGTATTGGCTATGATTGGAGGAGTTTTTGCTCCGCCAGGAAAGCGAATGGGGCATGCCGGAGCAATTGTTGAAGGCACGATGGGCACTGCCGACTCCAAATTGCGGACACTGGAAAGGGCAGGAGCCCATATTGCCCGAACTTTCAACGACATTCCGGAAATTCTCTCAAGGCTCAAAGTATGATTGATGGCGAGGTAGGTTACGGCTTCTGATAATGTGCAATTGAATTTCGCTGAAAGAGAAGAAGAAAACTCTATTATTCCCGAAAAGATGGTCTATGCCTATCGGGGGGACAACGTAGAATCGATCCACCGCGGTTCGGCGGTGATTTGCGATTGCGAGGGCAGAATTACTTTCGAGGTAGGTAATCCGGAATTTAGCACTTATATGCGTTCTGTAGCAAAACCTTTTCAGGTGATTCCTCTCATTGAGACTGGCGCCGCCCGCAAGTTCGGTTTTACGAACCGGGAGATCGCTATAATGAGCGGCTCCCACTCCGGAGAGGATGTCCATGTGAAGACTTTAGGGGATATTCTAAATAAAGCCGGGCTTTCAGAAAGTGATCTCAAATGTGGAGTTCATATTCCTCATTATTATGCTGTTAAGAGCATCACGCCGCGTCCTTCGGATGTCTTTAGTCCCTTGCATAATAACTGTTCCGGCAAGCACGCCTCGATGTTGGCGCTCTGTAAATTCAAGAGTTGGCTCATAGATGAATATCTGGGATTTGATCATCCCTGCCAGAAGATGATACTGAAAGCTGTTGCCGATGCCTGCCATTACCCTACCGAGAAAATAGGTCGTGGCGTAGATGGTTGTGGCGCCCCTGTCTTTGCCCTGCCGCTTAAGAATATCGCTCAAGGCATGGCGCAATTGCTCTCACCGAACACTGTTCCGCGCGAAATCGCCAAGGTGTATTCAGGTATTACGCTTGCCATGAGGGAATACCCTGAAATGGTATCAGGAGAAGGCCGCTTTGATTATGAAATCGCTAAAGTCACTAACGGAAGGATTATTTCAAAAGCCGGCGCTGAGGGCGTGCAATTGTTTGGCCTCCCTGATGCCAGGATCGGAGGCGCAATCAAGATAGAGGATGGATCACGCCGTGCGGCCTATCCGGCTACAGTCGAGTTCCTCTACCAAACTGGCAACTTGTCTGAGAAGGAAGTTAGTGATTTGGGGAGGTTTGCAACGCCCGAAATCCTCGACCATAATAATGAGATTGTAGGAAGGATTAGAAGTCGATTCGAAGTCAGGAAAATGGACTAATTGATGGATTAGGATTGGAAAGATGAATATTACCAAATATTTCCCGGAGCTCAATTTGATCAAGAATGAGGAATTGAGGTCCAAGGTCGGGGTCATCTGGGCAGAAGCTATGCGAATAGGCGGATGGGAAGAAGGAGACCTTGAGAATATCCCCTTCAGCCTGCTGACAAAGGGCAGCGGCATCAATTTGATGGTCCATACCCGCGCGGTGACACGCACTGCCATTGAAACTGCAAAGATAATGGTTGATTCCTATGGAGATAGGATTAAAATAAATATCGATTTTCTTGTCGCCGGCGGGTTGCTTCACGATGTTGGTAAGCTATTAGAATATCGCCAAAGTGGAAATGATTTCATTAAATCTCCGGGCGGCAAATTGGTCAGGCACCCTTTCTCGGGAATGGCTTTAGCCGCTTCTCATAGCTTGCCCGATGAGGTCCAGCACCTGATAGCTACTCATGCCCATGAGGGCGATGGAGGCTTCCGCTCCGTAGAAGCCATTATTATCAACCATTCTGATTTTGTGAATTTTGAATCATTGGGCGGCAAGATTTGACCGACAGACCGAATCCTGCTTCAAATAATGTATTCTCATCTTTTAGCACGGTCATTACTTAAGGAGACAATGTGATTAGTCCGGCTGAACCATATCGAATTAAGGTTGTGGAACCTATACGGCTATTGCCGCGGCATCAGAGAATCGAGAAAATTCAAAGGGCACATTTCAATCTGTTCTTGATCCCGGCGGAGGATGTTTATATTGATTTGTTGACCGATTCGGGAACTTCCGCAATGTCCGATAATCAGTGGGCGGGACTGATGGTCGGGGACGAATCCTATGCCGGATGCCGCAATTTCTTCCATTTTGAAAAAACAATCAAGGAGCTGACAGGTTTTGCGCATATCATTCCTGTCCATCAGGGACGCGTTGCCGAAAATATATTATTCTCAACTATTTTGTCAATAGGCGATTCGGTCCCATCCAACAATCATTTCGATACTACCCGTGCGAACATTGAGAATCAGGGCGCATCGGCGGTCGATTTGGTTGTGGAGGAGGGGCGGCATCCAGAGCTCGAATTTCCTTTTAAGGGCAATATTGACATTCAAAAACTGGAGTCATTCATCGCGAAGGTCGGGCCCAATAAGATCCCACTGGGAATGATTACGCTCACCAACAATACCGGCGGCGGGCAACCGGCTTCAATGGCGAATATCCGCCAAGTCTCGCAGATCCTTCACCACCATAAGATTCCGTTCTTTTTTGATGCCGCCCGTTTTGCCGAAAACGCATATTTTATCAAAAAGCGCGAGAAAAGTTATTCAAACAAAAGCATTCGGGAAATTGCCCAAGAGATGTTCTCTTATGCGGATGGTTGCACCATGTCGGCGAAAAAAGATGGATTGGCTAATATTGGCGGCTTTATTGCCGTCAATGACGATTCCTTAGCTGTTCGCCTTGCCAATCTGCTGATTCTCATTGAAGGTTATCCCACCTATGGAGGATTGGCAGGCCGGGATTTGGAAGCCGTAGCTCGTGGTTTAGAGGAAGTTACCAATGAGGATTATCTGGAATTCCGAGTGAATCAGATTGCTTATCTTGGCAAGCGGCTGTCCGAAATGGGAATTCCCATCGTGAAGCCGACTGGAGGGCATGCGGTCTTTGTCGATGCTGGAAAATTCATCAAACATATCTCCCCTCATAACTATCCCGGATGGGCCCTGGCAGTGGCGCTATATCGTGAAGGGGGAATCAGGGCGATTGAGATCGGAAACGTAATGTTCTCAAAGCATCATCCTGAAACTGAAGAAGAAATTCTGCCGGAAATGGACCTGGTTCGTCTCGCTATCCCCAGGCGAGTATATACAAATTCCCATATGGATTATGTGGTCTCAGTGTTTGATCACATCATTATGAATCCCTCTTGCATCAAAGGACTGCAGATAACATATCAGCCTCCTATCCTCCGGCATTTTACGTGTAGATTCAAGGAGATTAATCCCTGAAGCAAGGACTTCGTCATTAGTGTTCACTGCAGACGGAACCAAAAGGGCCTGCAGTTTTATTTAGAGGATTTCGGAAAAGCCGGGATTCAATTTTGATGTATGCTGGCTATGCGATATGACGAATCGAATAAGCATCCCAGAAAGCATCAAGGGAAAGCTCTCCAACCTACCTGACGATCCCGGCGTTTATATTATGAAGAATGCCGCCGGCAAAGTCATTTATGTTGGCAAAGCGCGTGTATTGAAAAATCGCGTTCGCAGTTACTTCCACACCGCCAGGAAGCCGGATGCAAAGACGACGGCTCTAATTTCGAAAATTACTGATTTTGAAGTATTGGTTACCGATAATGAGATTGAAGCGTTGATACTTGAAGCCAATCTCATAAAGGAGTATCGACCCCGATATAATGTGAATCTTAAAGACGATAAACGTTATCCTTACATCAGGATTACATTGCACGAGCCATTCCCCAGGGTTCTCATAACAAGGAGATTAGAGAAAGACGGTTCGAAATACTTCGGTCCCTATACAGAGGCCAAGAAAATGCGGGCGGCGGTTGATTTCCTTAATGACATTTTCCCATTGAGGACCTGTACTCAAATTCCTGCTGAAGGTTCAATAAGAAAGCCATGTTTGAATTATCAGATTGGGAAATGCATTGGAACCTGCATCGGCAAAGCTTCCCAAGAGGATTATCGCTTGATCATAAATAATGTCATTACCTTCCTCAATGGGAGAAAGCAAGAGTTGGTGAATCAGCTTGTGGAACAAATGGGCGCTTACTCCTCCGAGCAAAATTATGAAGCCGCCGCCCGATGCCGGGATCAGATAAGGGCGATTGAACGTATCATTCAGAAGCAGAAAGTAGTCAATGCGGATCGCCTTGATCGCGATTATATCGGCTCGGCTGAAGTGGCTGAAGATGGTTGCTTTTCGGTTCTTCAAATACGGGACGGCGTCCTTCTGGGGCGCCAGCATTTTTACTACAAGAGTGGAAGCGGCGATCATAGGGAATTCATCAAGAATTTTATTATTAATTATTATAAAGAGGGCGCGGCATTTCCCCGGGAGATTCTGGTCAGCGGGGAAGTTGCGGATAAAATGCTGTTAGAGAGATGGCTGAGCAAAAAGGCGTCTCATAAAGTAGCCATTGTTTTGCCGCAAAAAGGGCGCAAGGCAGGCCTATTGAATCTGGCCATATCCAACGCTTCACTTTTGTTGGATGAACTCCTGGTTCATAAGGAAGGTTCTCAATCAAAGCTACCGCATTCTCTATATGAACTCCAAAGTGTTTTGAGGCTCGACAAAATTCCAAGAGGCATTTGTGCATTTGACATTTCCAATCTTGGCGAGTCGGAAGCGGTAGGTTCAATGGTGTTTTTCAGAGATGGGTATCCCCGAAAGGGGAATTACCGCCATTTCAGAATAAAGCTTGTTGAAGGCCAGGATGATTTTGCTATGATGGCTGAAGTAGTGGGACGTTATTTTCGAAGGGTAGGACAAAAGAAAGAGGACGCGCCCGATCTGGTTTTGATAGATGGTGGCAAGGGGCAGTTGAACGCCGCTGAAATGACTTTGAGGTCTTTGAATTATGATATTCCGGTGATTTCGTTGGCAAAGCGCTTGGATGAAGTATTTGTCCCGAATAAGAAGGAATCGATTCTTATTCCTCATTCTTCTTCGGCCCTCAAGCTTCTGCAGAGGCTTCGTGACGAGGCTCATCGTTTTGCAATTGAATATCACCGTAAGTTAAGAGCAAAGCGGGCGATTGCTTCGGAGCTCGATGAAGTTCCAGGAATAGGGGAAGTCCGAAAACTGCATCTTTTGGCCAAATTCGGGACTGTTCAGGCCATAAAGGTCGCTCCATTTTCGGAGCTGTTGACCTGCCCGGGCATTCCGAAGAAGTTAGCTTCGGTCATTTACGATTATTTTCATCCAAAGGTATGAAGCCTAAACAGGAAGGTAATGAGATGATAATTGATATATTGGAAGTTGGGGAATATCTTGCCAACTGTTATCTAGTGGGTTGTGAGAAAACGCGAGCGGGAATTGTGATCGATCCGGGAGATGCGGGGGATTTTGTCATTTCAAAGATTAAGCAGAACAAATTGAGAATTGACAAGATCGTGCTCACTCACGGACATCTTGATCATATTGGAGCGGTTGAGTATCTTCGTAATATCCTCGGCGCCAAGGTTCTGATCCATAGTGGGGATGCAGAAATGCTAACCTCCCCTGAAAGAAATCTTTCGGCTTTTACTGCTTCGCCGATGGCGGCAAAAGAGCCGGATATTTTGCTCGAAGATGGTCAGATCATTGAATTCGGCGAAACTGCTCTTAAAGTCCTGCACACCCCAGGTCACTCCCCCGGCGGCATTTCTTTGTATGGGGAAGGTGTAGTATTTACGGGCGATACGCTATTCTTGGGCTCTGTGGGAAGGACCGATTTGCCCAATGGCGATTTTGATTTGCTGATGTCCTCAATTCAAGGAAAGCTTTTTGCCCTTCCTGACGAAACCATTATCTACCCTGGACATGGACCGGAGACTACCGTGGAACAAGAAAAGAATTTTAATCCATTTGTGAGATGATAAGACCTTACGAAACCGATTTTCATATTCATCCCGACTTCTCCATCGATGCCAAGGGGAGTATCGATGAATACTGCAATGCCGCTTTAGCTAAAGGTTTGAGGAAAATCTGCTTCACCACTCATATCGATTTGGATCCGCGCCGCAATGAGGATGATCCTTTTATGATGGTCGATGGCCAGATGATGCGAGTAACGCCGAAATTGGTTCAACGTTACTATGATGAAATTGCCTCCGCTATGGATATCTATAAATCAAATGAACTTCAAATTTACGCCGGAGTGGAAGTTGATTATTTCGATGGTGTCGAGGAAACGTGGTCGAAAATAAAGGGAAATATCAAGTTTGATTATATTTTGGGTTCGGTGCATTGCATTGAGGGAATCGCCTTTACCTGGAGCAAACATGCGCCATTGTGCTTCGAGAAATTCCCGCTTGAGGTATTCTTTGAGAAATATTACACCGCCGTTGCGGCTCTGGCTAAGTGCGGATTATTTGATTGCGTGGGCCATCTTGATGGTTATAGAAGATACGGCTATGGAATTTTCGGAGAAAGCATAAATAATCCTCCTGAAGCACTCCTTAAGGTTGCGCTTTCAGAAATTAGGAATAGCGGAATCGGCATTGAAATAAATTCCGCGGCGTCAAGGCAAAATGTTGGAAGCACTTATCCCTCAAGAGATATCCTGAAATTGGCCGCGGAGACGGAAGTTCCCATCGTGGCTTTGGGATCCGACGCACATTCGCCTGCAGATCTGGGCGCTGGATTGGACATTTCATCTTCTTATCTGGACGAGATAGGATTGCGCTGGAAACCCAAATGCTAATTCTTCCGCAATCATTCTATGCCCGGGATACTCTGGTCGTTGCCAAAGAACTGCTTGGCAAAATTTTGGTCAGGAAAATCGGCCGGGCCACGCTCTCCGGCAGAATCGTGGAGACCGAAGCCTATGTGGGGAGCATTGATCCGGCCTGCCACGCCTTCAAAGGACAGACCAAGCGAAACCAGGTGATGTTTGGTCCCCCAGGCCATGCTTATGTTTATTTCACTTATGGGAAACATTTTTGCCTAAATTTCGTGACCGAGCCGGAAGGCAATGCTTGCGCTGTCCTAATTCGGGCTTTGGAGCCAATCAAAGGTATCAAACACATGATCGCCAACAGGAGGATAGATGAAATCAAAAACCTATGCTCTGGCCCCGCCAAATTAACCCAAGCATTTTCCATTGGCAGGGAAGAGAATGGATTTCCTTTATTCGACGGGAATCTTCTGGTTTACGATGATTCCATGGATAATTTCCAAATAGGAACATCGGGGAGGATCGGCATAAATGCGGGAACCGATTTGCCTTGGCGGTATTTTATTAAGAATAACCAATTTGTATCACGTTTAGTAAAGTAAATGTTGCCATTATTGTTAATATCAAATATTTTGATTTGGGGAATAATTCAAATAATTGGAGGATATTGATGGCGAAATTATCCAGCAATGACATTCCGTTATCGGCATTTGAACAGGCCATGCATCAGTTTGACGAAGCTGCGGCTAAATTGAATGTTGATCCGGGCATTCTTGAGTTCTTAAAGCAACCGCGTCGATGCTTGATTGTCAAATTGCCCATTCGGCGGGACAATGGCAAGCTGGAGATGTTTACTGGGTATCGAGTCCAGCATTCAATCAGCCGCGGTCCGGCTAAAGGAGGTGTCAGATTTCATCCGCAGGTTACATTGGATGAAGTTATGGCTTTGGCGGCCTGGATGACGTGGAAATGCGCAATTGTTGGTATCCCTTTCGGCGGCGGAAAAGGCGGCATCTGCTGTGATCCCACAACTATGTCCACCCACGAGCTGGAACATTTAACCCGAAGATATACCGCCGAGATTTTGGAGTTTATTGGACCGGAGAAGGATGTCCCTGCCCCTGATGTAAACACTAATCCTCAAATAATGGCATGGATGATGGACACTTTCAGTATGCATGCCCGCCAAACGGTCACTGCGGTGGTTACGGGTAAACCATTGCCTATCGGTGGTTCCGAAGGCCGGATGGAGGCCACAGGCCGTGGCATCCTAATAACAGCTCGAGAAGCAGCCCGGCACAAAGGCATTTCTTTTCAAGGAGCACGCGTCGCCATTCAGGGTTTTGGAAATGTTGGGTCGATGGCGGCAAAATTAATGCATCAGGAAGGATGCAAAATTATCGCTGTCAGCGACATTCACGGAGCATTGAATAATCCTGATGGCTTAGACATCCCTCGATTGATCGAGCATGTCAAGAGGACCAAGAAGGTTATTAACTTTCCTGGCAGCAAAGCGATTACGCATGACGAATTACTTTCTATTGAATGTGATATCTTGGTACCGGCCGCCTTAGAGAGCGTGATTAGGGGCGACAATGCTGATAGCATTCGTGCCAGGATAATTGCGGAGGGCGCCAACGGGCCAATTACACCTGAGGCGGATAAGATTCTGAATGAGAAGGGAATATTTATCATACCTGATATTCTTTGCAATGCCGGCGGCGTGACCGTGAGCTATTTCGAATGGGTTCAGGACCGCATGGGTTATTTCTGGGAAGAGAAGGAAGTCAACCAGCGGCTTGAGGTGATTATGGTGAAAGCGTTTAACAATGTCCTGCAGATGGCTCAGGAGCATAAAGCCAGTATGCGTATCGCCGCATTCATGCTGGCCATCAAGAGAGTTCTGGAAGTTACCGTTATGAGGGGCTTCTATTCATAATCTTTGGATTGCCAGGGGATTAGCTCGTGTTTGACATAGGCCGCATATTAATAATGGTGCCACCATTTCTCTTTGCCATTACAGTCCATGAATTTGCTCATGGATGGATGGCTCTAAGGAAAGGCGATCCCACTGCCCGGGATGCTGGTAGGTTAACCCTTAATCCCCTCTATCATCTCGATTTGTTCGGAACCATAATGCTGCTTCTGGTCGGCTTTGGATGGGCAAAACCTGTCCCAGTCAATCCATACAATTTGCGTGATCCGATAAAGGATGGCCTTTGGATTTCGCTTGCCGGGCCAGCGGCGAATCTCCTGTCAGCTTTCTTCTTTGGGATGATAATCCGTTTAGTCGGCCTTGATTCGGTATCATTAAGCGATCACAGAACCATATATACTACCTTAATCCAAATGCTAATCTTTGCGATGCAAATCAACATAATCCTGGCCGTCTTTAATTTGCTTCCGATTCCACCATTGGATGGTTCGGGTATCCTTCGGGGGCTCTTGCCTCGTGAATCACTTGGCTGGTACTACCAGTACGAGAGATATGGTCAATTCTTGCTTATGGGCATCATTATGTTGGGTTTTGTCACCGGGATTAATGTCTTTGGAATGTTTTTTCAGCCCTTTTTGGTGTTCTTCTCGCGAATGTTTGCCGGTTTCTGATGAAGGCGCGTTCGGTTGCATCAGTTTCATTCCTGATTTTGCTCTTATTGGTTTCCTGCGGGCCAAAACCGAAAGTTAAGCCGCTTCCTGAAAAGGGCAGTCCGGAGGCAGTCCTGGCGGATTTGACCTCAAATGAGGCAACAATTATTTCTGTCGCCCAGTCATTAGATATCGCGATTTCGACGCCTGATTTGGGTGAACGATCATTGAGCGGAACACTCTACTTCAAAGATGGTCGTTATTTATTTCAAATTGAAGCTATGCTGGGAAAAGACGTGGCGAAATGGTTGATCACCAGAGATTCCCTGCTCGCCTTCAGTCCAATGCAGAAGAGATATTATGTAGGTCGTCCCAATTCTCCATTGCCCCAATGGGGGATCGGAGCACGAGATATGCTCGATATACTGATAGGGAAATACGGATTTAGATCCGGGCGCGCCGTTTATGTCGGATTGGCGGATGATTACTACTTCTTCGAATTGGCTGGCGGCGAATCTACCAAGAAGATTACGGTGCGTCCCGATTTAGTAAATATTACCGCGATAAGATATGAATCAGAGGGCGAGAATATCGATGTTCAGTTCTCAGATTTTTCAATGAGCAAAGCATCATATAGGCCGCGAGAAATAGCCTTGTCAGCAAGGGGAAGGGCGACATCGATTCGGGTATCGATTAAATCCGAGAAATTGAATTCGGATTTGCCAGACGGCGTGTTCGAATTGCATATTCCGGATGATGCCGTCGAAGAGACAGCAAATCGGTTTTGGCAGGAATTTTGAGAAATATCCTTTGCTCAATATTCATCTCTGTAATCTCTTTGGCTCGACTCGCAATCGCTGATGATTGGCAACAGCAAGTCGATTACGCGATAAATATTCAGTTAAATGATAATACTCATCATCTGGCAGGAAAAGCGATAGTTGGATATTACAATAATTCGCCCGATTCCCTTCACGAACTCTATTTTCATCTTTATCCGAATGCTTTCCGCAATAAGCAGACTGTTTATGCTAAAGAGGCGTATATCGCCGGTGATAATCAATTATATTATTCTTCTGAAAAAGATCGCGGTGGAGTTGATATTTTATCAGTATCCGGAAAGGAAGTGCGTGATTATAAGATTGACGAAACCATTTTGAGAGTGAATCTGACATCCAGTCTGCCGCCTAATTCCACCACAGTAATTGAAATATCCTTCGATCTTAAAATACCCGAAATATTTTCGAGGCTTGGACATTCAGGCGATCATTATGAACTAACCCAGTGGTATCCAAAAGCCTGCGTTTATGACGATAAGGGTTGGCACACTGACGCCTATCATTATCTTGGCGAATTTTATTCTGATTTTGGCAATTACGATGTTACCATCACCTTGCCTGCCAAGTATGTCGTGGCCGCTACCGGAAAGCTAATTGAAACTCAAGCTGATTTAAGCGGATCAACTATCACCGGTAGTGACAGCGAAATTGATAAAGATGGAATCATCCCAGGATTGAAGGCACTTCATTTCTCAGCAAAGGATGTTCATGATTTCGCCATTGCGGCAGACAAAAATTATGAAATCGAGGCAATCCAAACGGGCAATTTGGCAATACAAATCTATGTGCTTCCCAAGCATAAGAAGGCTTGGAAGGACGTGGGAAAATGGGCCGAACAAGCAATTAAGTTATATGGCGAGTGGTATGGGGATTATCCCTATGATGAATTAAAAATAGTCGATGCCGACGATTCTCCCGGGGCGGGGATGGAATATCCCGGCGTCGTCCTAATATCCGGGAAAGCGGTTCCTTTCACAACCCTTCACGAAGCCGAAGTCATTCACGAGATTGCTCATCAATGGTTTTATGGAATGGTCGCCAATAATGAACTGGATGAAGCCTGGTTGGACGAGGGCTTTGCGACTTTTACAGAAATCAGGTATTTCGAGGCCATTTATGGAGCAGATAATAATATCTTGAATCTTCCGGGGTGGATTCCATTTAAGCTTCAAATCACGGAGAGGATGGCCGCACGGTATTATTATTACCTACTGGTATCTTCCGGTTGCGATAAGTCTTTGAATACCCCATCATATCTGCATTCCAGCAATGAATTCGGTTACGGCATCTATTATTACAAAGCGGCCCTGATTTTGTTTTCACTCCGGGAGCTGATGGGTAATTCCGCTTTTGATGCTGCCATGCGGCATTACTGCTATAGGTTTAAATTCAAACATCCGACAACCGATGACTTTATCGATGTCTGCAACCAATTTTCCGGACAGGATTTGAGCTGGTTCTTTAGGCAATGGATTGAGACCAAGAGCAATGTTGATTTCGAGATCAAGAGAGTGTCTAATTCTCGGCTGAGGGAGCTTCAGCCAAATGGGGAAGGTTATCAGGGCCTGGTTTATCTTCGTCGGAATGCCGGAAATGAGACTCCGGTAGAAGTGACCGTGCAGGATGAAGCCGGGGATCGTTATTCCCAGATATGGGGTAGCTCGGAAAAAGACAGTGAAGTAATGACATTCAACACCAAAGCAGGACTTAGAAACGTTGCAATTGACCCGAATGACCAAGCCTTAGATTATTATAGATGGAATAATCATTACCCGCGGAAAATAAAGTTTGAGTTTATTTACAACAAACCGGATCTCGACGCTTATCAGATATTTTTCATTCCCTATGGGTGGGTCGTGCCGCCCAACACTTATCGGCTGGGCGCTATATTTCAAGGAAGGCAATTTTTTGACGCAGGCCCTGCGCTCGGCAAACACCAATGGTCCTTATTTATGGCCTATGACTTCCGCGGCAAGTCCTTGATGCATTCCTTAAATTACAGGACTCCTCTGGGTATGCTGGGAAGATTCACGCGGATTTATGGAGGCTGGAGCAGAAATATCGAAACACAAAACGCCATCGGCGGACTAAGTTTCAACCATTACGATTCACCATTTTCCAAAGGCGCCAGCCATACGCTCGATTTATCGGTTGCTTCTACTCATTACAGCTCGGCCTATGAGAGCGATCCCCGTGATGTGAGCGTAGGGAATCTTTTGAGCCTTAATTGTATTTATGACTATAAGGGAGGCGGTATAAAATTCGGGGGAGGTTGGGAAATCAAGGCAAAATTGGGCAAGGACGTAGGCAATGATGTCTTTGAATTTGGCAAAATCTCCGCTGAGTTTTTTGAATATCTGCGTTTCACCTCGAAACTTAAACTTTTCGCGAGACTTTATTTAGGATATGTCAGAGGTGCAGTTCCTGCACAAGAACACTTTTTCCTATCGGGTAAGCTATTTCCAGATAAAGCGCTCCGAATGACCTGGGCAAATACAGGTGATTTATCTTCACAGCAAAGATGGCATATTTGGGGAGATGGAAACCTTCGAGGGTATTTCGGAAGGCATCTTAAAGGAAAGGCAATTGCCACCGGGACAATAGAGCATAATTTGCCGTTAAGCCCAATATATCTATTTTATGATACCGGATATACTGCTAATAACTTCAATTCCGCCCATCTCAATAATTTGAAAGCCGACTTTGGGATTGGGGTGTTGTTTTTGAAATTATTGCGGGTAGATTTTCCCTTTTGGATAAGCGAACCTCTGCCCAAAGAACCCAATTGGGATTTTCGCATCATCGTTGGCCTAGCCCGAGGACTGCAATGATGTTAGGAATAATCAATGTTTAGTTCCCGATATTGAACTGGGCAATTCCTGCCCGGAATTGTCTCCGTCTCCCCATCCCCGCTTCTTTGCGTAATTTCTTAAAACATGCTTAAGTATATTTCTACCTCTAAACAACCTGGATTTTACAGTCCCTATTGCGCAATTGAAAGTTTCAGCTATTTCCTGATAACTATGACCCTGCAGGTCAAACATTATAACTGCCCTACGGTATTTAATCGGCAAATGGTCCAATCCTGCTTTGACTTCATCATCAATCCAATCTCCCAGAATCTCATGCTCATTGAGGCTGAATGACGGTTCGCGGAAAGTTTTGGTGTCCTTCCAGTTTTCGTGCCACTCGCCATCATATTCCCAGTTGACCTCCCGTTTTGATCGATGATAGTCATTTATAAAACTATTGAGCATTATCCGGGTAAGCCAGGCGAGGGCATTGGTGCCTTTTCTGAAAGTCCGATATGAGCAAAATGCTTTTAGATAGGTTTCCTGAGTAAGATCCTCGGCATTGGCTCTGTTTCGGGTGAGATGATAAGCAGTATAGTAAAGGGATTTCAAATGGGTGAGGACAGCGTCCTCAAATTCCCTGAGTTCGGTCCCGGGATCGCATTCGGACATGGCAGTTCTCTTAGCGATTCACGGTTGGCCACCGAAAAAGCTGTTTGGGAACATTTATAGGTTAAACTTCTATATATCCATCATAAGCACTAAAATTAACAATAATCATCCATTGGAACCCGTTGAGACTAAAATCAGTTGCCCTTGACGGCTTATTTCATTAGTTTAACCATAAACCTATAATTGTATGATTCGTATGCCCAATATTAGTTCAAATCCCATTAGAGTTTTCGCAATATGCTTGCTATTAGCATTATTTGCCGTTATTCCATATCATCAAGCGTATTCAGGCGTAAATAAGGCGCCCAATCCTCCGCTTGGATGGGTTGGCTGCGATTTGGGCTATTTTACGGCTCCGAATTTGGGAAGCTACCGAGATTACATAAATGGTTACTATGCGAATTTGGGGTCATCAGAGAAAATGGCTAATTTCGGTGGGCGGGCGGCAATCAATCTACAATTCAAATCGTTTATTTCTTCCCATTTTGCCTACGGTTGTTTCTTGACTATGGGCGGGTTTGCGACTGACCAGGTTTTCAGATACTATGACAATTTTTCCAAAGGATATCAGGCACGCGAGGAATATCGATTAAGAACTGCGGATATTGGATTTGATTTCACTTTCACGCCCGTAAATTCTCGCTCCACACATTTTATTCCATATATTTGTGCGGGCGGAATGCTGTCCTCTGGCACCCTTGAGGTATTCTATTCCAATTATGCAGATCGGAACCTGGAGCTAATGGATGCGATTTCCTATCGCGAAAATAATTTCAATTTCGGGTATCGTTTGGCTGGCGGGATTGTATTGCCCGTAAGCGGTCGACTGGGCCTCAATGCTGTCACGATTTTCAGTGACTCGAAACTTGATTTTGCCATTGACTTTGATTCAAATGCGGAAATAAATATGCAAAACCGTCAATGGTTCAGCGGCGTAGGACTAATCTATTTTTACAGGTAGATATGGCCTCGAAAGTCTTCATTCTCTCCAAGGGCGATGCGATTCTTCCAATTTGCTGCTTCCTTTTGATTTCGACTATTTTATCTTGTGGACCAAAACTGCCGAAGCCAATAACGGTTACCAAAGAAGAACCTTCAGAGATAATATATGCCCCGTCGATCTCTGGATTAAGGGTGACAGCTCTGAATGGCGAGACCAATCTGTATTGGAAGACCGATCGCCAGGATGGTCAAGCGTTCGGCGGATATGATATCTACATTGTCCCCAGTGATATGAATCTAAGGGCAACTCCACAGCCAAGAAACCAAAGCCGCTATCCGGGAGACACCGATCTGGATCCCGAATCCGAGTCTTTCAAAGCCGAGGGCCTTGAGCCGGGGAAAATCTATAAAACTTGGGTTGTTGCCTATTCATCTAATACCAAGAGCCAAAGTGTCAGCGATACCGTGCTATTTTGTCCGATGATCACGGGAGAGATCACTCTTTCTCTGCTGTACTCAAATGAGGATAGCGGCTACGATTTCTCGAAAGGGAGATATGTTTCCGCCAGGTCTGCTGAAAGCGACATAATGTTCTTTGCGGGCAAGGGGCTGCCAAAATTATCGGCCCCGGAAAGGTTAGATCCCAAGTTGCAGGCTACCAGGTTCAGGGATATTGGCGCTGAGACTGCTTTCAATTCATTTCGGACTTTCTCAAATGAAGGTTTTTCAGGGGTTCAATCTTTACCATTGAGAAAAGGTAACTTATATCTTATAAAAACTGCTGATAATCACTTTGCCAAATTGGAATGCACGGACATAACTGGAGAAGGTGGGCGCCAACGGGTGAGGCTTAGATTTATGTACAACCCGGTGAAGCAATATACCAAGTTTCAATAAATGGTTGGAATGATTGAGTTTATTGCCGTCGATATTGAGACCACGGGATTGGACTGTAATATCGATGAAATCATCGAAATCGGGGCGGCACGATACCGGAATCTCAAGTTAGTTGATACTTTTTCTAAAATTATAGATCCCGGGAACCCCATTCCCAAGGAAATTACCGATTTGACCGGAATTGCTGATGAAATCGTCAGCAAGGAGGGGCGTGATGCTAATGAAGTCCTCGCCGAATTCGTTGATTACATCGGTGATTCCATTTTGGTCTATCATAATGCGGCTTTTGATATCTCATTTTTGGAAAAGTTCATACCGGACATAGGCAAGTCGTATCTCGATACCAAGATCATAGGCAAAATTCTTTATCCTTTTCAACGTGCCTACGGATTGACAAGGTTGGCCGATATGTGCAATGTAGTCAACGACCGCCATCATCGGGGTTTGAATGATGCCAAAGCTACCGGCGAGATTTTGATTAAATTTATTGCGGCCCGCAGATTCTTGCCTGTGCATCTCCTCGATAAACTGAAATTGTTCTGTTCCTATTGGGGTAATGAGGCCATGAAACAATTTTTCACTGAATTCGGGAATGAGGCCTTACCAAACAAAATCGAGGATGAATTGATTCCGCCGGGTTCGTTGCCGGCCATTTCTCAGCTTTCTGGTAAGCGGACTGATGGCAAATCGGCACAGGATATAGGAAGCATTTTTGCCGAAGAGGGTGAATTGGCATTCGATTTGGGGAATTATGAGTTCCGTGCCGGTCAGGCTGAGATGGCTTCTGATTGTTACGACGCTATCGAGGGTGGCGCCTTTCTGCTTGCTGAAGCCGGCACCGGCACCGGAAAATCATTATCCTACATTTTCCCATCAATGATTTCTGCGGCGAAAGGCACGAAAATATTTATAGCGACCCGAACCAAGAATCTTCAAAAGCAGCTTTTTGAAAAGGACCTCCCAGCCGCCCTGAAATATTATCCCGAGGATCTAAAAGTTTCGTTGCTTAAGGGCCGAGCCAATTACCTTTGCCTGCTGAAACTCTATAATCTTTCCCTTAGCGCAGGTCTAATAACACCGGCAGAAGTTCCGCGAATGCTAAACCTGCTGGCTTTTGCGGAGTATTCGGCAACAGGGGACTTCGCTGAAATAAGGGATGAGAGCAGTCGGGGGTATGATTTTTATTCCAATAGATTCTCGTCGTCTGATGGAATGTGCTCCGGTTCTAAATGCTCATTCTATAAAAAATGCTTCTTATTCAAGGCCAGAAAAAGGGCGCGAGAATCATCCATCGTCATTATTAATCATCATCTGTTCTTCGCCGATTTATCTGCTGAAACTGATATCCTCAATGATTTTAAGACCGGCGTTTTTGATGAAGCTCATCAACTTGATTCTGTCGCCCGAGAGTACCTTGGTATGGAATTCTCATCATATTCGATAAGCTCCATTTTGGACAAATTGCTGAGTGAAGACGCTCAAGATAGCCCAATCTTAGATGCAATATATAACCAGATCAGCAGGAATCTCATCATGGATATGGACATCGAAAATCTTGGCCTTATGGTCAAGGGTATCAAGGAGCTCAGCAAGGGAATTTCTCGAGCCAATCGCAATTATTTTGAGGGCATTTCGCTTAATGCCAGCAAATTGGAAGGAGCCAGGCGGCCCAATAGAACCGGAGGAGGAATCAAGATCCGATATAGATACGGTGACTCATTGCAAGTGTTCATCGATGAAACTGCGGCGTTATTGCTCCAAAAGATGGAGAAGCTGGCGACCGAACTTGAAAAACTTTCAGAATTAGCTAAGCACAAGGGCGAGGCCGAGAATTCATTATCAGAAATATTGGAGATCTTGAGCCAGGATGCCGGAGTTATTGCCGCGCTTTGTGAAAGATTTCGTGGGCTGACTTTGGCAGAAGAGAACGGATGGGTATATTGGTTCGAGACGTCGAGGGGAAGGGGGCATTTTTCTTCTCTTAAGGCCGCTCCGATCAACACCGGACCGCTGATTTATGATGCGGTTCATTCGAACTTGAATTCAGCAATCTTTACTTCCGCTACTCTTAGGGGAAATTCCGATTTTGAGAATGTGAAATTCAGACTTGGACTTGATCTGGTAAATAGTGATCGGGTCATCGAGAAAAGCTATCCCTCACCATTCAAATATAAGGATTTATTGCGGGTTTTCATTCTTGAATTTATGCCCCATCCTGACAGCGCTAATTTCGCGATGCAAGCGTCGGAGATCATAGATTTATTCGCTCGGGCCTTGAGGAAGAATATGATGGTCTTGACAACCAGCTATGCGCAGCTTGAAAGCCTTTATGAACTTTCATCAGCCCGGCTTTCATCTGAACGATACACGGTCTTGGCGCAAGGAATTAATGGGGCGGCAGAGGAGGTGGCTAAGAAGTTTGCGAAATCAAAACCGGCATTATTAATTGGAACTGATAGCTTCTGGGAAGGCGTCGATTTTCCCGGTGAGCAATTGGAAGTGTTATTTGTTTCACGTTTGCCCTTTGCTGTGCCGACCGAGCCAATCGTGCAAGCCATTGGAGAATATTTCCAGTCAATGGGCCTTGATCCGTTTAAATCGAATAATCTGCCTGAGGCCATTATCAAATTTCGCCAGGGATGCGGTCGGCTCATTCGATCGCGGACGGATCGTGGCGTCATCGTGCTTATGGATAATCGAATTTTGATGAAGTATTATGGCAGGGCTTTCATCAATTCGTTGCCGGTTGCGCCCATTGTTATCAATAGTCAGGAACAGTTGGAGTCAATCCTCTTCGGATTATCAAATGGGAAGTCTTGATAAGCCGGTACTGGTGATTTGCGGACCCACGGGATCCGGTAAGACTAAAATCGGGATCGATGTTGCCAGGAGAATCGGGGGCGAGATAATATCCGCAGATGCCCGCCAGTTCTATAAGCTAATGGATATTGGAACGGCCAAACCGACTCCGGAAGAACGTGCCCAAGTCCCGCATCATCTCGTTGATATTGCGAATATCAACGATCATATAACTGCGGCTGATTTCAGAGATCTGGCGCTTAAATGCATTGCGGGAATTTTCTGCCGTGGGTGCATCCCGATTATTGTCGGTGGATCAGGTCTGTATATCCGTGCTTTGGAAAAAGGTTTTTTTGAGGGTCCGAAGGCTGATCCCCAATATCGCCGCTATCTTGAATCCAGAATCGAGAAGGAAGGAATTGAATCGCTTTATAAATATCTTCAGGAAATTGATCGCGCGACTGCCGATCGTCTCAGCCCAAGGGACCGGTCCAGAATTATTCGGGCGCTTGAAGTGCATAATAGCACCGGCAAGAGTATGACTACTCTTTGGAATGAAAGCCAGCGTCGCCAAAGCGAGTATGAATTCATAAAAGCAGGGATTAGATGGCTCCGAGCAGAGCTCCATAAGAGAATCGATGCCCGCGTTAAGCAGATGGTGGAAGCCGGGTTCATCGACGAAGTCAAAATAGTTCAGGAAAATATTCATCCCGATTCCATCCATCTTTTCAAATCACTCGGGTACCGTGAGTTCAAGGGTTACCTCGATGGCAATTATGACCTGGATAGGGCTATTTATCTCACGCAGTTGAGGACACATCAATATGCGAAGCGTCAAATGACCTGGTTCAATGCCGACCCCGATATCAGGTGGTTTGACCCTCAAGAGAATGATGTAGTTGAAAATATTATTAGTTATTTTCGGACCATGATGCAATCGAACCGCTTAACCTGATACTATTTTGGGACCTGATTTGACCGGTCATAGGAACCAGCTTTTTCTTTCAGGCCTTTAGCCGGGCGAATTATGTATCAGTTAGGGCTAATTAAAAATTTTCTTGCCATTCTTGGGCATTATTCGTATAATTTAGATTGAAGTTTAGAGACCTGAAGCATGGCCATTAGTATTGAAGCTGAGGAATAGTTGGCTTTAATTGCGGGCTTGTTTCAGTAGGCCAATTGGTCCCATAGCTCAGTTGGTTAGAGCAACTGACTCATAATCAGTGGGTCCCAGGTTCGAGTCCTGGTGGGACCATAAGCAAGTTAAGTGGGCGATTAGCTCAGCTGGTTAGAGCGTTCGGTTCACATCCGAGAGGTCACTGGTTCGAGCCCAGTATTGCCCACCATTGAAAACCAGAATATTATTCGGGATCTTCGATTGGCAAAACCAGAGCGAAGCAGATCGCAGAAATTTAATATCGCAAAGCAATTTTCAGGGCATTGCTTTTTGATGGGCTTCAAAGCCGCACTTGGGTTCAAGTGCGGTTTTTTTATTCATATAACCACGAACGGGCAGGTCAATTCACGGGAGGTTTGTATTGTTAGTTAGAGATGAACTTGAACAGCTAATGGAGTTGCAACATATCGATGACCAGTTAAGGGAACTGGAAGATTCTAAGGTATATCTTCCCGATATGATATCTAAAATCGAAATTGAGCTGGCTGGTTGGAAAGAGAAATTAGAGGCGGCGGTCAAGGGACATGAGGATCTTAGTCGCGAAAAAAAGCATTTTGAACTTGAAATCGAAGTTGCGCAGGCTGAGCTTCAAAAATCCCAGGACAAAATGAAATCGATAAAGACTAATAAAGAATATGACGCCCTCACGACTCAGATAACGGCTTCCAAAGATAAGATCTCCGCACTGGAAGAGAATCTGCTCCAGACTATGGAGGCCATAGATAAGGTCAAGGAAGAGATGAGTGAATATAAGTCAAAACACGAGGAATTGGATAAATCAAATAAAGAGCTTCTTCAAAACCTCAGGAGGGAGATTGACCTGATCGGGGAAAAGATCCAAAGAAAGGCAGATGAAAGAAAAAACATTAAGATCCGCATTAGCCCTAGAACTATTTCTCACTATGAAAGAGTGCAAAGAGGCAAGGGAGGGGTAGCAGTTGTCGCTGTGAAGAGAAAATCCTGTGGAGGGTGTCACAAACAACTGCCTCCCCAAATGGTGCAGGAAATCAAGAGGGGAGATAGGCTGTTGACCTGTGATAGTTGTGGACGAATCCTTCTCTGGATAGGTGATGAGAGCCAATAAATTCCAATTTGAAAACGAAGCTTTGACCTTCGATGATGTTCTGCTGGTCCCTTCTTACTCTGAGATTCTTCCTCACAGCACGGATGTTGCCACTCGAGTAACCCGCCACATTAAAATCAATATCCCGATTATTTCCTCTGCCATGGACACTGTAACCGAGTCAGCTCTGGCTATCGCTCTGGCCCGCGAAGGGGGAATAGGGATCATCCATAAAAATATGTCGATTGAACGGCAGGCGGCAGAAATCGACAAGGTCAAACGATCGGAAGCCGGGATGATTGTGGACCCCATTACTCTTCCCCCTTCAGCGGACATTGGCGATGCGTTGGAGGTAATGAATAAATTCCGAATCTCTGGAATACCGATCACCGAAGGAAGTAAATTGGTGGGTATCTTGACTAATAGAGACCTGCGGTTCGAGGACAATATCAATCGTCCGATCTCAGAGGTGATGACTAAAGAGAATTTGATTACGGTGCAGGAAGGAGTTGCGTTAGATGAGGCTCGCAAGTTGTTGCATAAGCATCGTATAGAAAAGTTGCTTATAGTGGATGCGAATTTTAATCTCAAAGGTATGATTACGGTTAAGGACATTATGAAAAAAATCCAATATCCGCATGCCGCCAAAGATGAATGGGGGCGGTTGCGGGTGGGCGCCGCTTTAGGAGTCAGCCCCGATATGCAGGAGCGCGCGTCCGAGCTCATCAAGAATGGGGTGGACTTAATTGTAGTGGATTCATCACATGGTCATTCCAAGGGCGTAATTGATGGGCTGAAACGGCTGAAAGCAAGATTCGCTGACATATCAACTGTCGCCGGCAACGTCGCCACGAGAGATGGGGCCAGGGATTTAATCGATTCAGGTGCGGATGCAATTAAAGTTGGGATAGGGCCAGGCACTATCTGCACTACTCGAGTTGTTACGGGGGCCGGGATGCCTCAAATAACGGCTATCTCGCAAGCATTTATTGAGGCGGAGAAAGCCGATGTCCCAATCATAGCAGATGGTGGAATCAGGTATTCCGGTGATATAACCAAGGCGATCGCCGCGGGCGCGGAATCAGTAATGATTGGAAGTCTCTTTGCGGGAGCAGAGGAATCTCCCGGTGAAACCATTCTCTATGAGGGCCGAACCTATAAGACATATAGGGGTATGGGTTCCATCGATGCGATGAACAAAGGTTCAAGCGATCGTTATTTTCAGGATCATCAAGCAGACCGAAGCAAATTGGTGCCTGAGGGAGTTGAGGGCATGGTGCCTTACAGGGGATCGCTTTCCCAAATGGTGTTTCAATTGGTGGGGGGGCTGAGAGCCGGGATGGGTCTATGCGGTTGCAAAGATATTTATGAACTCCGCACCAAATCGAAATTTGTGCGTATTTCAGCGGCCGGCTTGACCGAAAGCCATCCTCACGATGTAGCCATCACTAAGGAAGCGCCGAATTATCAGAAAAAAGACTGAGACGCTTTTCCACCAGCAATTTAATCAATCGTCTTTTAACAAAAAGCCCCAATGTTCATAATGTGTCTTAATGAATGCCAGGAATTCATTGGCGGGGATAATTCAACTCTTCGGGAATTGTGAATCCTTTGAAAAAAGGACTCGATATTCGTTATAGTCTGGCTCATGCCATCGTGAAACCAGGCCATAAATCCAGAATGCATAGACTGAGAAGCGCGGAAGTATATTATATATTGCAAGGGGATGGTGTAACGAATATTGACAATGAAATATCCAAAGTCGGTAGCAACCAAGCCATTTATATCCCCCCGAATTCTGTCCAGTGCATCGAGAATAAGGGAGAAGACGACTTAGTTTTCATCTGCATAGTCGATCCTGCATGGAGGTCCGAAGATGAAAAGATACTGTAACTTAATTGTCGATGGCTCAATAAGAACATTAGGTGGATTAGGCAGGCACTGTTTTTTGGTTATATGTTCCATGAATGCTGACTTTATCTGAGAGTGCGTGCCCGAAATGGCTAAGAAGCAATTGACGAAAAATCCAATGAATTTCCATCCAGTGACCTCAGATAGATGGAAAGATATGGATCAACTTTTTGGCTCACGGGGAGCTTGTGGTGGTTGCTGGTGTATGGTTTGGAGGTCAAAACGGGCTGAATTTGAGGAGCTTAAAGGTGAGGGGAATAGGAATTTAATGAAGAAACTTATCGAATCCGGTGAAATTCCAGGGATTCTCGGTTATTATGATGGCGAACCTATTGCCTGGTGCTCAGTTGCTCCCAGGGAAAAATTTCCAGCCTTGGAACGCTCCCGGATATTCAAGAAGATTGATGATAAACCAGTCTGGTCCATAGTTTGTCTATTTATAAGGAAAGATTTCAGACAAAGAGGCATATCGAACAGAACCATAAAGGAGGCTTTGGATTACGCCAGTTCAATGGGCGCCGAAATAGTTGAAGCGTATCCTTTTGAACCAGGCAACAAGCTACCGGATTCATTCGTATGGACCGGAATATTTTCAGCTTATCTAAAGGCGGGGTTTGAAGTGGCCATTCGGAGGTCGGCATCAAGACCGATGATGAGATATATCATTGACAGACAACAAAAAAGCCCTTAAAGCAAAAGTTTAAATAGATTAGTGTAAGTTATTGGAGAATAACATGAATCCTTATATCATAAATTCGCTGACCCGGCTAAGAGTTTTATTGCCAGGAAGTCTGGTGGTCCTGACTTGAGGAAGTGCGATGGTTAATCTCCTTGGAAAGATGGGTTCGTGGATTAAATATGGGCCGCATCGTGAATGAAAATTTGGCGGCTTATAGAATTCCTTTTGTTTGTTTCATCTTGACTCTTGTTCTCTCCCACCAGTTTTCCAATCGAGGTGCGTACCACAATGTTATTATGCAGAGGGCGAAACCTGCCAGCAGGTCAATCACGTAGTGATGACGCAAATATATTGTTGCCAAAATCAACCCGATTGCAAAAGGCAGTAATATCCAGAATAACCGGCGGAGATATCTAAATGCGAATACAAGGGATACTGTTGTCACCGCAGAATGAAGCGAAGGAAATGCGCATCGGGATGTCTGGGGCAGGACTGCATTTATGGCAGAATCCGAGGCATTTGTAATTATTCCGCCGGTGAAGGTTTTTGTGAATTCGCCAATTAAAACGAATCTTGGCGGCGCCGCCGGGAAAATTACATACAAAAAATAGCCCGAATAAAAGCAGAGTATGGTGGTCACCATTACATAGCGGAACTCCTTATGCATACCCTTGAACCAGAGGATTGCGGCCACCAGCGGAGCAAATACGAAAAAATTTACATAACAGAAAGAAAAGAACTCGGTAAGCACAGGATGATAAAATTGTTGAGCCCAGATGCAAGGTTGGACTCCAAAGATGAAGTTATCGATGGCGATGAGGGAATAATGGATATCGTGCGGATTTACAAAATGAACCGTATCGTGAAGGTTTGTGTAAATAGCAATACAGACCCCGAAGGGCAGTCCATCTCTGAGAATGCGCCAATTTGGCTTATATTTCGCCAGCATATAGAGGAAGCATAAGACGAGAGTGATTGCTACCAACCTCCATACTGCCCCCGTGAACACTCTGTGCGCTTCTCCCATAGACCTGAAGTAAAAATACGCCTTGAAGGTGAAAAAGACCATTGGTGGGAAAAACAGAAGCCCAATAATCTCTTCCAGCCTCAATTTAAATAGGATGTTTTTAATTCTATGGATAGGATTTAGCATCAATCAGTAATAGCATTAGGATCGCTTGTATATAACTGTAGCCGCATACTTGCACAAGATAAAAATAGATAATCTTCTTGCTTGCCTTTCCGTCGATTCTCAATATATTAATATTGATGGAAATAGCTAAGGCCAGAGGCCAAAGGAGGATAAGTTGAAAAGGCAGATTAGAATTGTGGTCCTGGCGGCGTTGAGTCTGATGATTCCAGAGATATCCGCTGCTGGCTATTCTTTTTCTTTCAGTTGTGATCGACCCGCTATGGCGGGCTTCCCCGACTCTATAAATGTGTTCCAAGCCCCCCTAACCAACACCGGGCAGGATGATTCCTTCTCCCTGGCAATTGCGCATAGAGATCACCCTGGCGCTTGGATAACAACACTCTGCATAGACTTTGTTTGTTTTGGTGATTCATTCAGTTGGCCTCTTGAAGCAGGCGCCACGTCAATCGTTAAACCAGATTTTACGCCGTACGGGGTGCCCGGAGATGGTTGGATCACAGTCAGGATCAAGTCTTTCAATAATCCGGCGGATTCGCAGTTATTAGATTTCTTTTTCACTGCAGGCCAAACAACTCTGGTCGTATGTGGGGATCCTAATGGGAATTATGCTGAATATTATGGGGAAGCCTTGAATGAATTGGGCGTTCCCTTTAATAATTGGCCGCGATGGTTTGCTCCCATCACTGTTTCTGATATTCAGTTCTACACGAAGTTGATCTGGTTTACCGGTGATGCCGTTCAAACGCTGACGACCGCCGACATTTCAATTATCTCCGGTTATCTTGACGCCGGCAGGGATTTGTTCATATCCGGGCAGGGGATTGCGTCTGATCTGCGGGACAGCTCGTTCCTGAATGATTACTTGCATGCAGCCTTTTATCAAACCGAGGATCTGCGCCAAATTGAAGGCATAGCGGCTGATACAATTTCGTATGGATTGTCATTTTCAATATCAGGGCAGGGGGGCGCCGATAACCAGAATTTCCCTTCATCGATCATTCCTAAAAATTACTCTACTCCCACCCTGGTTTATGGTAACGGTCATATAGCGGGAGTGAAGTATTCTAACGGCGTGTCGCAACGCGTATTCTTCCCATTTGGTTTCGAGGCCATAGCGGATTCTTCCACTCGTGTTACTTTGGCTGGCAGGATTGCGGATTTCTTTGAAGTCACGACCGACATCAATTATGATGAGCCAGGATTGGAATTGCTTCCTGGGAGTATCAGCCTGGTCGGGAATTATCCTAATCCGTTCAACTCCTCGACTACTATTATCGCGGATGTAGGAATTGGGCAGGAATACACGATATCAGTATTTGATGTCGGCGGGCGATTAGTAAAGAACCTGCATCAAGGTTGGCTGGCGCCAGGGAATTATCTTTTCCCTTGGAATGCGCTGAATAATAGTTCTGGAGTATATTACTGTAGAGCCGTAGGCATTGTCAATCAAAGTCTGCCCTTATTGCTACTGAAGTGATCTGATCTTCGCAGAATCGATTTGCAACGAAAGCCCCAGCTTAGGGGCTTTTTTATTGATGGGGTCCTTTAGATATGAACGATGCTATTGGAGAAGCCACGAAGTCAAAATCATGGATAGGCCTGAAACGATGGCTACGGCTAAATTATCATCTATCCTTCCTGAATATGCTTCGGCTATCGTAGCAGTCACTGCCCCGGCAAGTCCTGTTTCCCAACGGATGCCAGGGGCGGCCATCGCCACAATGATGCATACGAGGAGACACCCAAGGCTTCCTTCGAATGTTTTATTTGTCCCCGGCAGTTTTATCCGGCCAATTCTCCTGCCCGTAAGTGCCGCCGCAATATCGCCAAGGATCACAAATCCCATCACAGCCGCCGCATTGGGAACGTCGAGGAAAATGATAGCGATTAGCCCCGATAAAAGGATGTAAGAGGCCCCGCTCAGTTTGTTTGCTTCATGCTCCCTGAGAACCGAACCGATTAGTTTTAAGAATAATCCATTGCCGGGTAGATGAAAGATACGGCTTAAGTCAATATATAAAGCCACCAGCAGTGCGAAGAATATAACAGGGATCGAAGTTCCCTTTCCAAATAGGTGGTACCCGACCGGCATAGAAAGGGAACAGAGATGAATTAATTTGCGGTATATTTCTTGTCGATAGCTGATTGGCATCCTTATAGGTTTATGAATAAGTGAAATTGATGATAAAGGGCAACAAAAAAAGCGGCTGGCGCCGCTTTTTCCAATCTAAATGTTTTCACTCAAGGTACTAGTTCTTTCATCGTAGGCCCGCCCAACTGTAGGGTAATCACATATTCATCCAGCAATTTCTTATTGATTTTGATATCGGATGTGTCACGAAGCTTAGCCATAAATGCTTTGCTGGCCTGCTCGTCAGCCTCTTTCTTTAATGAGCTTTTGATACGGCTCTTGACCTGGTCAAAGTTCTTGGAGCTTTTCCTGCTGACCAATTTGATAACATGCCAACCCCATTCAGTCTTTACTGGGGGCGAAATCTCTCCGACCTGAAGTGCGTTGGCGGCGTTCCAGAATTCCTTCGGCATCTCCTTTTCAGAAATAAAATCCAGGTCATAGGCCACTTCGCGAATTTCCGGCTCGCCAGGGTAATGATGCTTGGCCATCTGGACAAAGTCTGCTCCGGCCTTGAGAGAATCATAAACTGCTTTGGCTGTGATAGAATCTGTGAAAATGATATGATATACATGCAAAGGCTTATCTACTATGAACTCATCGATATGCGCATCAAAATAGGCCTGAAGGGCTGAATCGCTTGGCTCGAAGTTCTGAGCTGTGCGGGCTTCTTCTATTCTATTTCTGGCCTGAGTCATCATAAATTGATCAGCCTGACTTACGATGGTCGAATCCTGGAAATACCCCTTTTGCTTGGCGATCTGCAATAGAATGCCAGTGACAGACAGCGTCTTGAGCATCTCGATCTGGTCTGTTTCTGCCATCTTGTCGATATTCTTATAGCGCATGTATTTTGGCTTCTGATCCTTGTATTCGGCATAGGTCAAAGTGTCAAGGGCATTGACGATGACGACCCAATCTTGATCCTTGAGCGTCGAGTCTTCGTCATTAGCCAGCACAACCTTGTTGTAGGTATAGACAGCCGCTTCTTTTACGCTATCGACATAGGCTTGAGCATTCTCTCTTTCGGTGCGGGACTTTTCAGTTTGTTTTATTTGCTCCTTCATAGTCCCATCGAAGGGTTTGGTTTCTTCAGCTTTGTGTTCGACAAATTTGATGATATGGTAGCCAAACTCGGATTTTATGGGTTGGGAAATCTCATCGACCTTCATCGAGAAAGCAGCATCTTCGAATGGTTTCACCATACGACCCCGAGAGAAATAGCCCAAGTCCCCACCTCTTTTTGCGGAGCCGGGGTCTTTCGAGTACTCTTCTGCCAATTTAGCAAAATCCTCCCCGTTTAGGGCGCGCTGATAAACTTGGTCGGCAAGTGCTTTCGCTTTCTTCTCCGCGGCGGCGACCTTCTTGGGATTATTCATCTGGGTGGAATCGATATCGGCTTTTATCAAGATGTGGCTGGCTCTTATTTGCTCAGGAGTCTTGTAGCGGTCGATATTATCGTCGTAGTACTTGCGTAATTGGGCATCCGTAATCTCAGCCTTATTCGCAATTTCCGATTGATACATCAACTTCAATACTGGTTTTTCGAGGTAATCGTTTTGCTTTTTCTGAAAACCTGTGTTGGTTTTCAATTCCTTGTAAACAGAGTCAACCGATTGTTGCATCAGAACATCATCGATAAGCGTGTCCAGAGATTTGCGTTTCGCTTCAGCATTTTTCTCCGGAGTTGATTTTGATACTCTCTGATCCTTCACCACCGAATCGAACGCCGCATAGTAGATCGGTTGCTTATTTACAAATGCTATGATGCGGCGTCCACTAATCTGCCAGGAACTTCCGCAGGACGAGGTGATCATTGCGGCAATTCCAATCGAAATAATTACAAACGGCATTAAATGTTTCTTGAGATACATTACTTCAAATCCCTCTATTGGTTAGATGATTATATTTCCTAATATTGGAGGTCTAATATTCTAAAAATATCCGCCAAGGTTTATGCGGTAACTATTATCGAGTTCATCATGGCTAAGGTAAGCAAAATCGATTGAGAAGCGGCTAAGTCTGATTCCCGCTCCCGCCGTCAAGTCACCTCGAAATGAACCTATGCGTCCTGAAATGCGATCCCGAAATGCTATCTCGCCACCGAAGAAGAAATCCGAAGAGGCTCCGCCCAATGACATTGATGCGGTTTCTTGGCGGTGCTCGAATTTGATGGCGGCATCAGCCGCCATTAAGAATCTAAAATCGGATTTCTTGAAATCGTATGCTCCACCCAAATTCAAGCTAGGATAGATTGATTCTGTGCTTCCGCTGGAATATGAAAGAAAAGTGGCACTGGCATCTTTCAAGACAGCGGCAACCCGCAAATTCCGCATTAATACGGATTTCATTCCTAAATCGATCCCAAGCCCATAAGCCCTTTCATCGGCAAGTTTCCGGTAGATTAATTTGCCGGTGATTCCCAAGGCGGTCGCACCGCGCCATCGGGTTCCGAATGATGCCATGGCCACATAATCGGCATGCTTCCCAATGCGCGAGACTGTATATATATTTCCATCGTAGGGATTTATCCCTGCAAATCTGGGATCGTTAGAAATCTCGGTCAGTTTAATGCCTCCGCCTCCCAGACGTATCAATGCAACACCCACTCCGGCATCGCGCCCTTTCAGGGGCATCGCTCCCCCTATGAAATCTTGGTTTATGAGATTTCCAAAGGATTCTGTGTGCATGAAAATGGCCGATTTCTGTTCGACTGCATAAAGTCCGGCTGGATTATAATACGGCGCGGTGGCATCTTCAGCTATCGCCACAAAAGCCCCCCCCATACCCAACGACCGGGCTGATACTCCCAATTCCAGGAATTCCCCTGAATATTTGGCGGCGTATGAATTTACATTACTAAACGCCAAAACAGCCAAAGAGATACAAACAATAATTTTGCATCTTGAGCAGGCCATACTAATACCTATTTTCGCCATCTTAAACAAATCAATTTAATTTCCTAAACGATTCTGTCAATAAAAAAATCCGACAAATGCCCTGAAAATTGATAATGTCCAATCAGATATACTTTTACTGTAAAAAAGAGGCGGAGTTCCCTCCGCCCGGAAAAACCGTTCGATTGTTTTATTTCTTATCGCCTTCGACATTGGCACATTTTGCTTTTTCCGCTTCACTGCATGTCTTCTTTCCAGCTTTCATGGCGCAACAACCTTTGCCGTCGCCGGTCTTAGATTCTGCGGCGGTACACCCCATAGAAGAGGAATGCTCTCCGATCATCTGCAAATCGCCGATCTGCGCGGTGAAGCCAGCCAGTTTGACTGCCTCGACCAACGCGGCATCGCTTTGCTTTTTGTGGTCGTAAACTACGGTAGCACGGGATTGTTCGAGGTTAACATCACAGCTTTTCACGCCATCAAGGGCTGTCAAAGCGCTCTTCACCTTATTGACGCAGCCCATACAGGTCATACCTTCGACTTTCATCACCGCCTGATAGGATTGCTCGGAAGCGGCGACAGTTCTTTCTTCAGCGGAACAAATGCCGGAGAAAAAGGATGAAATCAGAATCAATCCGATCACTGGTAATAATGCTTTTTTCATAATTGCTCCTAAGTATATTTGATAGTTGATATATCCAAATTTAATATATAGCCGCTGCCGAAACTCCGGTACCCGAGAGGGGGGCAGAAACTCGGTGAACCTTGTATCCGACAACGGCGAATAAATATAGCCCCGAACCGTCAATATGTCAATTGTTTTTATTCAGGGGCTACATATTATCGTGCTCATGGCCGCTTTCTTCTTCTTCGCCACTTTCGTATTCATCAGGATGAGCCGCAAAGGTATCCCGGCAATGCTGGCTGCAAAAGAAATAGGTTTTGCCGTCATATTCAACCGCAGGAGTCATATTGGTAACAGTAACCTTCATCCCGCATACCACATCACTTGACGCAGTTCCAGTTTCATCAGCGGTTATTTTATGAACAGCCACTTTCGAAGAAAGGGTCTTGTCCTCCTGCTTTCCCTGTTGTTGCTGGCTATTCCCACAGCCGAGAATAAAAAACGGCAAAATTGTGAGCATAGCTAATGCAATTCTAATACTTCTTAAATTCATAATTACTCCTTAAGGAAAAACCCGAGCCAACTTAATCTGCACTGAAAATAAGCTCTCATTTTGCGTGCCGCAAGTCCTTTTTCAGGATACTTGCTATTTATGGTGTTGCGTTCTCATTGCGTTGAACACTTACCCACAAACGCCTGTAATGCAGATAGTCATTCAGAACTGCTTTCACGTAATGCCGGGTTTGGCTGACAGCGTGACGATCTAGGAAATAGGGGTCATCGTGATAAGCCGATTTCCGTGTCCATTTGCGGACATTACCCGGGCCAGCATTATATGCGGCCAAACCCCGAAATAAATTCCCATTATATGATGCAATTAGGTCCGCAAGATAAGCAGTGCCGATCTTAATATTCATTGACGGATTCTCAAGTCCTGACAGATCCCTTAATGTAAGATGCATCTTTCGGGCGGTGCTCTTTGCAGTTTTGGGCATCAATTGCATCAAACCCAAGGCCCCGGCGTAGGATTCAATCTTGGGATCGAACAGGCTTTCATTCTTGATTAATGCCCAAACGAGGAAAGGATCGATCCCCGTATTCATTGAACTGGCATAAACCTCACTGAAGTATAGCGGAGAATATAAGATGAAATCAGCATCAACAATTCGATTCAATTCATCTATCTTGGATCGCGTTAGTTCATAAAACTCATCATATTTACCGTTTTTGAGCAAATAGTCCATTATTCCCACTATCTCTCCAAGGGCATAATTGTCATAATTGCGGAGCTTGCCGAGCAAAGATAATCCCAGTTCCTCGAAACCGAGGTCGAAGGCCAATATTATCAAGCTGCAAGTATTATTTCCAGGTGAAATGGCAGTATTGGTATGAATCTCATCCAACAAGTGATGCCACCTTTCGGAAAATGATATTAGGGTTTCCCGAATACTGCTGGAATCCGTGAAGAAATCGGCGTTTTTAATCAAGGAAATGTCGGATGAAAGTCCGGCTATGGTGGGATAATACAAATCTTTTGACGATTTTTCTAATTGCCTCTTGATGGCCTCGATCAGTTCCGGGCGCGCCTTTTTAGCTGCCTGAAGAGCCCAAAACAATCCGTCCCTCCATTCTCCCTGCCGTCCTTCTGTGTCTTGCAAAGCAACAAATAATGAGCATGATTCATCGTACTTGCCTGCATCATAGGCATCCCAGGCTCTATCAAATAGGAGGACTTCCCGAATATTAAATTTTCTATCGGCGGGCTGAAGATCATAAATATAATTTATGACTTCCCTTGATTTGTTGTCCTTGTGAAACTCAATGAGTTCTTTGAATGCGAGAGCTTCTTTGGATAAATGATGCTGGGGATAGTCTCTTAGAAAATATTTTAATTCACTGATCGCATCGAGGTAATCCTTATTGAGGTAGGCAGAGATGGCGGCGTGGAACTTGGCTGTTGGCACTAGCTCTGATGCGAATGGTGAATTCATTTTAATAGATTTGAATAGCAATCTGGCGGTTTGATATTGCCCCATCCGCTGGCGACATAATCCTTCAAGGAATACAAGAGAATCGTCCGAGGGAACTTCTCGCAGATATTGGACTGCAGTGCGATTGAGACGCCTTTCATATAATAGGTAGCCAATTTTCCTTGAAAAGTCCCGGTTATCCTGGGGCAATAAATCGCAAATCGAATCCCTTAGAAACTGACGATTACATTTCAGCGCGAGATTGTAATAGCAATCATAGCTTTCGCCCCGCTTTTCGCTCAGTCCGAACGATTCTGCCGCCCGCAGATAAAAGGTGGAGGATACCGTGGGATCATATTCGCATTCTGCCGCTTCCTTGAATTTCTCGGCGGCCTGCAGAAAATTCCTTTTTGAAAAATCAGCTTCGGCGCTTAATGCTATCATTTCAGAATAGAAAATCCCTCCAGGATTGTCCTGGATATATCGAATGGCATAAGATGCCGCCTGGTCATACTCCTTGGATCCGGAAATTGCTTTCGCTGTCAAATATAGCTTTATTTCCCGCAATAGACTCGACTGTGCATTCATTTTCTCGAAATACTTAACGGCCGATTCAAAAAGGCCCCTCTGCAAATCAATGTAACCCTTTTGCAACAGAAGCAGGTCAGAAATTGAACACTCAATAGTATCCGAACCTGTTATCTGCCATTTGATTATTCGTTCCCGGGTTCCGGGAAATATTGAATCAATGGCGCTTTGAGCGCTTTCATAGTTTTTCGAAGAGATTAGCGAGGCCGGAAGCCATAAGAGATCGTGATTTGCCTCTGGCTGCTCCAAACGGACCTGCGGATCACCTGATTGGGCGATGCCCAAAATAATCGATAAGAGAATTGAGATGCTTATTATAGCCCTGATTTGGATTCCTCTCATTCTATCTGCTCCCCGTTGATCTATCATTCGCGGCTTATTCATATATCGGTTGAAAATCATAGACTATCAATTCCGTATTTTAATCAATTTATTGCCCGATCCTATTCTCATCCGATGAACATGAAAGCCTGCCGCAGCAAATGGTCGATATTCTACCCAGCTAATAGCTTTTCGAAAGTATCAAATTCCTGGCAGAAAATGATAGAGGGGCGAGAAAACCGCCAAGCATAAAATATGTAGGATGGAAAATAAGGACGGCAAATAGCAGCAGAGCCATGGCAAGAATTTGTATGCTTGACTGCCGAAGGGAAAAATGCCTCCCGATGATCAATTCTCCTTCCAAATCGGTGCCCCTTTCCTCGTCATTGCCATTCCTGGTCAGCCGGTAAATGAGAACATTTTCAAAGTGCCGTAAATCGATGATCAGATAGCTGAAAAAGGCGAATCCGGCGATTATCTCATTAATAGCTTCGAGAGTTAGATCCTCTGACAATTTCGCGATATACGAATTAATCAGAAGAAGCAACGGAATGCTTAAGCGAATTGCCCACCTAACTTTTGTATTCTTCAGGGTGGGCGAGCTTTTCGCTCCAATATATACGAAATAGCGGTTATGCCCTCGGGTATATAATTCCCTTGCCGCCTTAGTTAGGGTCTCATCAAGCACCGACAAGGAAAAAATCAGGAGGACGAAAATCACGGGTTGTTGCAGAATGCCTTCGCGAACAAAATCCATTAGAAATTGCCTGCCAATGAAAGCAGCTCTTTTACCGGATTGAAACTTCGGCGATGGATAGGGCAGGGCCCATGCTCTTTTAACGCTCGAATATGTTCGGTGGTGCCATATCCCTTATTGCGCTGGAATCGGTATTGCGGATAATCACGTGAGTATTGGATCATTATTTCATCGCGCGTAACTTTAGCGATTATGGAAGCCGCCATGATGGAGGGGATCCTTGAATCTCCTTTGATCAAAGGATATTGCTCAATTTCCAAGCCCGGGACAGGCCTATTTCCATCGACCAAAATTATCTCGGGTGTTATACTTAATTTCTCAAGGGCAATGCGCATAGCTTTAAGAGCGGCATTCAAAATATTGATGCGATCTATTTCATTTATGTCCACTAAACCCACGCCCACTGAAGTTGCCCGTGAGAAAATCAAATCAAAAAGCGCCTTCCGCTTGTTGGCGGAAAGACGCTTGGAATCATCGAGATTGGGAATAGGCTGATCTGGATTAAGTATTACTGCGGCAGCTACAACAGGGCCAGCGAGCGGGCCTCGCCCGGCTTCGTCCACTCCTGCCACCAGCTTATTCGGAAATAGAAAGTCCATCTATTCGGTTTTCTTATCCCCCTTAGCCTTTTTGTCATCAACCTCCATCCTCAATTCGTCAATTCGAGCTGATTTTCCAGTGAGCTCCCGCAAGTAAAATATCCGGGAACGACGCACTCGTCCCTTACGGAGGGTCTCTATCTTGGCGACATTGGGAGAGTGCAATGGAAATACCCTTTCGACGCCAATGCCCGACGATATTTTCCTAACAGTGAATGATTCTCCCAAGCCATCGCCTTTACGTTGAATGACTATGCCCTGATAAACCTGAATCCTCTCTTTGTCACCCTCTTTGATTTTGACATGAACTTTGACAGTATCGCCTGCTTTAAACTCAGGAGAATCCTTCTTCTTGTATTGGTTTTCGATTTGTTTGATAAAATTCATTTTCTAACCTCATTTATTTTATTCCATTATTTTCTCTTGCTATATTCTTGATACAAGTCCGGACGGATCTTCTCAGTTCTTCGGAGCGACTCATCGTGCCGCCACTGCCTTATTCGGGTGTGATTCCCCGATAATAGGACTTCTGGAGCCTTGATGCCTTTATACTCTGAGGGGCGTGTATAAACCGGAGCTCCCAGCAATCCATTAAAATGGGAGTCGCCAATAGCCGAATCCATATCCCCCAAAACCCCGGGCAATAATCTGACAATCGCCTCGGTCATTACCAATGCCGCCAATTCCCCTCCGGAAACCACATAGTTCCCGATTGAGAGTGGAACAATATCCCAAAGTGCCTTTATCCGTTCATCCACGCCTTTATATCGCCCGCATAAGAAGACCAGTCTGGACTTATCCGAAAGTTCAACCGCAGTTTGTTGCTCAAATTTCATTCCGGCCGCATCGGTTAAGATTATTGCTGTATTTTCATCCGGGTTGAGCGCCCCCAGAGCATTGTCCAATGGTCCAACCATCATAACCATCCCGGGTTCGCCGCCAAAGGGTTTATCGTCAACCGTATGATGCTTGTCCTGAGAATAATCCCGCAGGTCATTCAGTCGGTAGTCAACAATGCGATTCTCACGGGCGCGGCCGAGAATTGAAGTCCCTAAAATGGCCGGAAAGATTTCCGGAAAAATTGTCAGGTAATCGATTATCACTTATTCACTCATCGCAGTTGCGGTATCTATTATGATTTTCCGCGATCGCCGGTCTATTCCCTTAATCGTCGATTTCAAGGCGGGGATCAGCCATTCCTTTCCATCGGAATCTTCAATCATTATGACATCATTGGCTGGGAAATTAACGGCATCTGTTATTATCCCGACTTTACGGTCATTCATATCGAATACTTCAAATCCCTTTAATTCAAAGGCGTAAAATTGGTCTTTGGGGAGTTCCGGAAGTTGGCTTGCCGGTATTTTTAATTCAGCGCCGCTAAATGTCGCTCCAGTCTCCGGGTTATCAATCTCCTTAAACTTTATCCTCAATCCATCCTTCTGGGCTTGAGTGAATTCAATCCTCAGTCCAATGATATGAGGTCCTTTGAAAGCCGAGATTTCCTTGATACCCTTGAAAGGCTCATACCACCTGGATTCATTTTTCACAATTACCTCACCCTTGACGCCATAGGGTTTGATTATGGTGCCTATGGTGACCAGGGTCTCCGTTGGTGGCATAGAAGTTAATATCAGCTTTGTTTTTCAGCTCCGGCGCCTTCTGCCGAAGGAACCTCCGTCTTGGCAGTAGCCGCTTTTTTGGCCTTGCCCTTTAGCTTCTTTTTTCCGAGCAATTCGGTCTTGATAGCGACGGCGGAGACATCCTCACCTTTCTTCATCAACTCCCATTTTTTCAGCAATCCGACGCGTCTGAACAAAGATCGCACCGTTTCCGATGGAAGAGCTCCTTTATTGAGCCATTCATAAACCTTATCCTCCTTCAAGGAAACTCTGGCGGGATTGAAAATGGGTTGGTAATTGCCGAGCGCTTCGATGAAACGTCCATCACGTGGAAAGCGAGAATCCGCCACAACCAATCGATAGAAGGGGCGATTCTTGGCGCCCATTCTACGTAGTCTGATCTTTACTGACAAATGTCCTCCTTAATATTTAACATGAAATAGTCCGCTATAATCCAAATTTCGGGAGCCCTCCTGCGAAGGCTTTCATATTTTTGCCCGTGAATTTCTTAAGCATTTTCTGCATCTGAGAAAATTGTTTCAAAAGACTGTTGACATCCTGGATGCTTGTTCCGGAGCCTCTCGCAACCCTATGGCGTCGGCTGCCATTGAGAATATGTGGCTCTCTTTTTTCTTCAACGGTCATGGAATTCAATATCGCCTCGACTTTGACCAGCTCGTTGCCATCCATATTGATACCCTTGAGAGATTTTCCAATTCCAGGTATCATTTCCAAAAGAGATTCCAGCGGCCCCATTTTTTTCAATTGCTGGAGCTGGCTGTAAAAATCCTCGAGAGTGAAACTCTCTTTCTGGAGTTTTTCGGTCAGCCGGGCGGCCTCTTTCAGGTCAACAGTTTGCTGAGCCTTTTCAACCAGAGAGACGATATCTCCCATCCCCAAAATACGCGATGCCATTCTATCGGGATAAAATTTTTCTAAGGCGTCGAGCTTTTCTCCTACACCCACTACTTTGATGGGTTTGCCGACAACGGCTCGAATGGAGAGCGCCGCGCCGCCGCGAGCGTCGCCATCAAGCTTGGTCAAAGCCACGCCGGTTATTCCCAACCGCCGGTCGAATTCGCTTGCTATATTAACCGCATCCTGGCCGGTCATAGTGTCTGCAACGAGAAGAATCTCGATGGGGGAAGTGGCTTTTTTAATATCCGCCAGTTCCTGCATTAACTGGTCGTCGATGTGCAATCTGCCGGCGGTATCAAATAGGACATGAGTGTATCCGCGATTTATGGCTTCTGCCGATGCGGCTCTGCATATTCCGACAGGTTTATCATCTTTATAAAAGACCTCTATATTCAATCCTTTGCCGAGAGTCTTCAACTGCTGAATGGCGGCAGGACGGTAAATATCAGCGGCTACCAACAGAGGGTTCTTGCCGTTGCGTCTATAATGAAGGGCAAGCTTAGCGGCAAGAGTTGTTTTGCCTGAACCCTGCAACCCGCAAAGCATTATTATGGTCGGGGGCATAGGAGAGATTTCAAGCTCGGCGACCTGGCCTCCCAATAAAGTGATAAGCTCCTGATGCACAATTTTGATTACCTGTTGACCCGGGTTGATGGAACGGAGCGTATTTTGTCCAATTGCTTTTGTTTCAATAGACTGTATGAAGTCCTTGGCGACCTTATAATTAACATCTGCTTCCAGAAGCGTTCGCCGAACCTCGCGCAATGAATCCCGGATATTTTGCTCGGTCAGTTTTCCTGCACCGCGAAGCGTCTTAAAAACTCGTTCTAACTTCTCTGATAATTCATCAAACATGCTATTGGGCCAATTAGTATCTAATAATTAGAGTAAGCAAAACAAACACTCATTATAATATAATTCTCTCATTAAGCAAGAAATATTTAAGAGATTGTTCCATCGAATACTGACCCGTGTCGGTCAGCGAATGATTCTCCTTGCTCCTTTGTATGACATCTCATAGTACGGCTCTTCAAGAGATGAGATGATTGTGCCGTCAGATATGGAGACGTGCACGAAACGGTTTGCTCCGATGTAGATACCCACGTGAGTTATCTTTTTGTCATTGATTGAAAAAAAGAGCAGATCGCCGAAATTCCACTTTCCATACTGAACGGATTCACCGATAAGATGCATGTTATTTGAACTGCGAGGCAATTCTATTCCAGCGGCATCATGATAGACTCTCCAAACCAAGCCCGAACAATCCATTCCCTTCATTGATAAACCACCTATCCTGTATGGTACTCCCAAATAGGAATTGATTTCGGTTCTCATCCGCTCGAAAATTGCATTCTTCTGCGCGTTTGAAAGCGGAGGATTAAGAGTGGGAGCGACCGGATAATGTGCGCATTCAGTCAAAGCCAATAAGACGGATAGAAAGAAAGCTATCGATAGATAAATCCGCCGAATAAGCATCCTAAAGACAGATCGGCAGACCTGACATGATTCCCATCCCAATATCGCTAATATCTAACTGTCAGATAGAAAATCTGGGACTTACGTTCAATCACCAGCGTAAAACGATCTCCCTTTTCGATCTGCTTGATAATATTGAAATACTCATTGACATCGGTTACGCTAAGACGGACTATTTGACGAATTACATCGCCGGACTGGACATCCCAAGTGGCGGCCTGGCTATTGGGCTGGATTTTGACAACGGCGACGCCAGAATGCCCCTCGGCTTTTAACTGGCGCTGGACTGCAGAAGTGATATCAGTAACATAGAGCCCGAATTTATCGAGCCGGGCATTTGATAAAGCCGATATTGCTTCCATAGGCGTAAGACCTATTTCAATTTCCTTGCCTTTTCTCAACACTTGCATTTGGACTTTCTTGCCGGGGCGCACAAAGTTTTCGAATTCCTCCCAATCGGATTCGTCTTTTATCTCATTCTGATTGGCTTTTAGGATGATATCGGCCCGTTGCAAGCCCGCTTCCTCTGCTGGGCTGTCTGCCTCCGTATCGACGATTATGACACCTTTGCTAATCGGGAGGTCCATGCTCTGGGCCAGCAGGGGAGTAATATTTTGAATATAAACGCCAATCCATGCTCTGATAACCTCTCCGTGCTCAATAAGGTCTTTGACTATGGCTTTGGCGCGATTGATAGGAATGGCAAATCCGATCCCCTCGGAACCTCTGCTTGATGTAAATATGAAGGTATTGATGCCTATCACTTCCCCTAACGCATTGGCCAGCGGTCCTCCGGAGTTTCCTGGATTGATCGCCGCGTCGGTTTGAATCATAGCCTTATAACTTTGCACTTGATCTGGATCGCGCTTAATATCCCGATGGAGGGCGGAAATCACGCCTGCCGTAACGGTTGGTTGTGTATCTTCCATCAAAAAGCCAAATGGATTTCCGAATGCTATGGCCCATTCTCCAATTATCAAATCGTCCGAATTACCCAGTTTGGCATAAGGTAAATTACTTCCATCAATCTTGATCACAGACAAATCGCTGGTATGGTCAAGACCAATAACTTTGCCCTCAAATTCATCTCCTCTCGGCAAGACCACCCGTATCGTCTTCGCATCCTCTACCACGTGCGCATTGGTGAGTATGTAGCCTTCCGGATCAATTATAACGCCCGAGCCCAAGGATTGAATTTTTTGAACATATTTGCGAGGCGGAACATACCATCCCCAGAATTCCGAATAAAAATCATCCATTGGCGATCTGGTGCGCATCACCCGCTCTTGAGTTACAGTGAGAGAGACAACTGCAGGTCCGACTAACTCAGCAGTCTGAACTATGGCATTGCGCCGTGTTTGCCCGATGGCTTCAGTCTGATCGGAGGTGGTCATTCCGGTTGGAATGATGCGCGCTTCAGGAAAGGAATATCCTTCTGCGGCTACCGTAGCGCCTTTATTCGCATTCTGCCCGGAAGAGAAATAATCTCCCGCGATCAGAGCCGCCGCGGCAACTCCAGTAAGCAATATCAAAGCAAATAGCGCAATTCTCTTTTCCATCCCTTCACTCCTTCATTCGCTTTCGCTAAACACTGTTATCCCGCCGGCGAGTAAGTATCCATCAAAACTGAAGCCGGCCGCACTTCGGTCGTTTTCAACTTCAAGAATGTTTTCTTCCGAGAAAACCCTTATCCCGCTTTTAAGGAGCGCGGCAGTGGTGACACCCGCACCTTTGACCAATTGGCCCTGCCGATAAATCCATTTTACACCGCAGGATGGTGAGCGTTCCTTCATTATCGCAAATTTGATCTCTGATCCTTCAATTGCCTTCAGGACTCTGCCGGCGCCGCTTATAAAGGATTCAGTGACATCTTTATAGCCAGTTTCTTGAATGACTCGAGATAATCCATCAAGGACATCTGCTCCATCCCCATAACTGATTTCGCATGCTGGCCGCGGCGTCGGCAAGCCGCCCAGAATTTCCGGACAGATGCTTTTTACCAGGTACTTGTAGGATAAATTCAAGACCATTTTATTGATTTGTGATTTTCCGTCATAGCGGCAATTTTCACCGAGAAGACAACCGCTGATAATGACAGTTTCAAGCATAAATATGGAGAGATTCGATGGAAGATTATCCCATCCTCCATCCAGTTATTTATTTTATGGTCCTAATATCCGAAGCCAGTAATTTTCGTTTGTTTTGCAAAGATAGCCGGAGCGACAGCTACTCTTTGGAATCCATCCCCACCGTCTTTTCAGTCGCTTGAGAGGATTTATGTTTAAGCTCTCTGCTCTGGGACTTGGCATCTTTGCCGGATTCCGATGTTTTGGCATATTTAACGATGAATTCCTCAGTCAATCTTCGGGCTTCCTCATCCGTATATTGAATGGGCGGGGACTTTTGAAAATAGGCGGCCGGCCCTATCAAAGTTCCAGAGAGTCCATTATCAAGACCAAGTTTGCAGCAGCGGACGGCGTCAATCACTACTCCCGCGGAATTAGGGGAGTCCCAAACCTCCATTTTCAATTCGATATTCAAAGGAACATCACCGAAAGTCTGGCCTTCCATCCTGATATAGGCCCACTTGCGATCAGAAAGCCATTCCACATAATCAGATGGTCCGATGTGGACATTGCCTTTACCGATATCATAATCCAATTGAGATGTGACAGCATTGGTTTTGGAAATTTTCTTGGATTCAAGCCGTGAACGTTCGAGCATATTCAAGAAGTCGGTGTTGCCGCCGACATTCAGCTGGCTGGTGCGAAGGAGCTTTACGCCGCGGTCGCGGAAGAGACGGGTTAGAACGCGATGAGTTATAGTAGCACCGACTTGCGATTTTATGTCATCGCCAATCATAGGAAGGCCGCGCTTCTTGAAACGGTTTTGCCAGTATTCCTCTCTGGCAATGAAAACCGGTATGCAATTTACCAATCCGCATCCTGCTTCTAAAATTTGTTCAACATACCATTTGGTTGCCTCCTCGGAACCGACTGGCAGATAGTTGACGACGATATCAGTTTTTGTTTCCTTGAGAACTCCGACGATATCCGCAGTTGGGCCGGGAGCTTTCTCAATTATTTCTGAAAGATATTTACCCAAACCATCATGAGTCATTCCGCGATGAACCGGTATCCCCAGATGAGGAACATCACAAAATTTATAGGTATTGTTCGGTTTGGTATAGATGGCTTCAGAAAGGTCCTTACCTACCTTATTCTTGTCAATGTCAACGGCGGCGGAGAATTCGATGTCACGAATATGATAGCCGCCCAGATTCACGTGCATTAAGCCCGGGACAAAGTCACCTTCTTTTGCATGCTGGTAATAATGCACTCCCTGGACGAATGAGGAAGCACAATTACCCACTCCGATAATGGCGACTCTGACTTTACCCATAAAAACCTCCAATATGTAACATAGCCATTTCTCTAAACTAAGTTATTTAGAATTGTTATACGTGTAAATAATTCTCTGGATCGCCGTGATATTTGAAAATAACGCCACGATAATTATAGCGATTATCATAACGCCGCTCCAGAAGTGACTGAATATAGCCCCTGCCGATAAATAAGTCAAGCGCTCCGGACGTTGCATAATTCCAACCTTGCACTCAATCCCCAACCCCTCGGCGCGGGCGCGGACATAGCTGGTCATGAAAGAGCCTCCGATTGTCAATATCAACAGCGCATCGATCAGAGGATCAATATAGAAGGCTACAAGGCCCATATAAACAAAAACCTCCGAATAGCGATCAATTGATGAGTCAAATAATGCTCCATACTTACTTACTCGGTTAGTGCTTCGGGCAAGCTGGCCATCCATGACATCACAAATGCCAGCGATTATGAGCAACACTCCCGCCAAAATAAAATTGCCACGATAAAATCCATAACCAGATAGAATCGATAATAGAAAACCGGCGATGGTCACAATATGAGGGTGAACTCTCCAGCTTATTAAGATGTTGGCGATGGGTTGCATCATAACCATAAACCCATCCACAAATATTTTGCCTACAAGTCTGATTGCCATAAATTATCCCAAAATGTTATCTATATAAAATCAGCACCGTTAAAGTCAAGCAATTATTCGGGAGTAATTATTATCACTACTTGGATAATCACTTCTCGAAATGTATTTCAAGCCATCAATAAATATTTTGAGGATCGTCGAAGAATAGATGAAGAATCATTAATTATCGCAATGATTGGATTGCCGTTCTATAATTTGTGGATTTAAAGATATGGCTTCCAGCCGCAAGGACATTGACCCCCTTCTCTTTTGCCAATAAGGCGGTATTGCTATTTATGCCACCATCGACAGACAGAAGCGGCTTATGCTCACCAGCCCTGATATGCTCCCTGATTAGGTCCACTTTCTCAAGCGCTTCGGGAATAAAATCCTGTCCCCCAAATCCGGGATTCACAGTCATAATCAATATCAGCGAGAGCATATCGATAAAAGGCAATATCGTCTGGGCGGGAGTTGCGGGATTCAAGGCGATGCCGGCTTTTCCGCCAAGGTTTTTGATGCTGGAAAGTGTGAGATCGATTTGCCCGCAAGTTTCCCGGTGAACAGTAAGATAATCTGCTCCGGCATCGATAAATTGGTGGATATTATTATCCGGTTCTGAAATCATCAGGTGGACGTCCAAGGGTACCCTGGCGACCTTTTTCACGGCTGCCACTATCGCCGGGCCGATAGTGATGTTGGGCACGAAATGTCCATCCATAACATCCAGATGAAGCCAATCTGCTCCGGCATTTTCCACCGCCCTGACTTCCTCACCAATCCGCGAAAAATCACAGGATAATAATGAAGCCGCGATGATGACTTCAGCCATCGGTCACCATCATATTGAATTGGCGCTCCGTTAAACTCATCTATGTTAGATCATAATGAATTTTGGGGGAATGGTCAAGTTAAAGCTTCATTATGAATAATGTTTGAATTTGCATCATCAATGAGTTCTGCCCGAACTAAAACATTTGACATTCTGGGTATGATATAATATTTATCATAAATTAGCTTGGGATATTTTCAATTGAAAGCGATTTCGGAGAAACAATGCATTTGAGAGAACGGCTCGTGAAGCTTCAGAAAATGCGGGAGCTGGCGGCATTGGGAGGGGGCCAGGAGCGGATCGACGCCCAGCATAAGAAGGGCAAGTTGACGGCGCGTGAACGGATTGAATTGCTGTTGGATAAAGGCAGTTTCGAGGAATTCGATATGTTCGTAACCCATCGTTGCCAGGATTTCGGAATGGAAAAGCAGAGGATCCTCGGTGATGGAGTTGCCACCGGTTATGGGACCATAAACGGGAGGCAAGTATTCATTTTCAGTCAGGACTTCACGGTCTTCGGGGGAACTCTTTCTGAGGCGTTTGCGGAGAAAATATGCAAGATAATGGATATGGCGATGAAGGTCGGCGCACCGGTCATAGGTTTGAATGATTCCGGGGGCGCGCGTATTCAAGAAGGAGTGGTTTCCCTTGGCGGTTATGCGGATATATTCCTACGAAATACTCTGGCGTCCGGCGTTATTCCTCAGATTTCAGTGATAATGGGGCCCTGTGCGGGCGGGGCAGTTTATTCTCCGGCCATAACCGATTTCATTTTTATGGTCGATAAAACATCCTATATGTTTGTCACAGGTCCCAACGTAGTCAAAACCGTTACTCATGAGGAAGTGACTTATGAAGAATTGGGCGGCGCCGAAACACATTCGACAAAATCTGGAGTGTCCCATTTTCGATGCGAGAATGAAGCGCAAGCTTTGATGCAAGTGCGCCGGTTGATTGACTTTATCCCACTCAATAATATGGAAGACCCGCCGGTAAAAAAATGCGCTGACCCACTCGACAGAGCTGAGGACCGTCTTAACAGCATTATCCCGGAAAATCCCAACAAGCCATATAATATGAAAGATGTGATTAATCTGATCGTTGATGATGCAGATTTTATGGAAGTGCATTCCGAATATGCTCAGAATATTATCGTGGGGTTTGCTCGATTGGGCGGACAAACTGTAGGTATTGTGGGGAATCAACCGGAGGTGCTTGCGGGCGTTTTGGACATAGATTCAGCTATCAAAGGGGCGAGATTTGTGAGATTTTGCGACTGCTTTAATGTTCCCCTGATAACCTTCGAGGACGTTCCAGGGTTTCTTCCCGGGACTGCGCAAGAATATGGTGGGATCATAAAGCATGGCGCCAAGCTCCTTTATGCGTATTGCGAAGCGACAGTCCCCAAATTGACGGTCATTACGCGAAAAGCCTATGGT
>Ga0210044_10000468_pt1 | contig 61180 bp, 51 predicted proteins | sample CryGey13umfilter_2_FD_183959 | JGI IMG/M metagenome (GOLD analysis project Ga0210044, IMG submission 183959) | Groundwater microbial communities from aquifer in Utah, USA - Crystal Geyser 4/9/14 3 um filter (SPAdes) (version 2) | ecosystem: Environmental > Aquatic > Deep subsurface >...
TCCACGCCGAAACAAACGACTTGCGACCACCTTGAGATAGTCCCTATCCTCAATCTTCCATATTTTCCCTAAATCTTCAAGAGAAAAGACTGTTTTTTTACTCGCTAAAAGTTGTTGTAAATACATACCCTTAATTTACTCTCTTATCACTCATTAGTAATCAAATATGATTACTATATGATGAAATTATATATCCTTTCCCTATAATCTGCAAGAGCGTATTCTAACAGCAATACTTCTACCAAAAAATGACCGCAAGAGGTTTCCGATAAAACTCTAAAAATGAAAGGTTATTCCCCTCGTGTTTATTCTGTGTTATTATTTCGCTTAAAATAAGTTCTTTTTCCATTATTTTGCTTTATGATTACTCATATAATCATAAAAATAGCATTTATAATTACATCTATGAAAATAAGTTGATCCAATTACAAAACAATCATCTCCTGAATCTTTTTCTTGATATCAGTCTTGTGTTCCCAGCCGAGGAGTTCCTTTGCTTTGCTCACATCAGCCAAACTGAACATCTGATCGGTATTTGGCATCGGAAGCATTTCTCGTTCTGCCTGTGGATAAGCTCCCTTGAATATATTCCACAAATCTTCGAGAGTGATGACTTGGTCACCGCCGAGATTGAAGTCTTGTCTGCTCGCTTTCGGATTGGTCAGACATTCGATAGTGCCACGAAGCATATCTTGAATATAGGTATAGCCTCTGTACGTCGTGCCGTCTCCATAAAACGTGGCTTTCCGTCCCGCTTTGATCTGATTGAGCCATTTGTAAACAACCATTTCTTTTCTTCCGTCCTCTCCTACGATAGTGAATGGTCGGATGATAGTATAATCAAGTTTCGATTTCTGAAGGAGGAGTTCGCCGGCAAGTTTCGTAATACCATAAATAGACTTCGGTTTCTTCGGATATTTTTCGTTCGTTGCAACTTGTTCGTCATTACCAAAGACTGAGCTCGATGAATAATGCACGAGTTTCTTCACCCCCCATTTCTCTGCCATTTCGATCAAGTTTACGAGACCGATGACATTGCTACTGAAATATTCCTCAGGGAAACTTTCGCCTCTTCTGACACCAGCACGCGCGGCGAGGTTGATAATAGCATCGAATCCTTCACTCTCGAATAGTCTATCCAATTTGAACCGATCCCTCGTATCATCTCCATTCACTTGATCATAGACTTGGAAAGTGAATTCTTTCTTGTCAGCAAGAAACTTCTGCATATGTGTCCCGACGAAACCAGCCCCTCCGACAATCAATATTTTCATATTTTCTCCTACTTATAAAGAAATAAAAAAAGGCTTCTTATAGCCACTCTAGTATACACTCATTCTGCGTTTTTTTCAAAACAATCATTTCGACACGATATGAGCCGATATGATATACTCTCAGTATGGAAAACAAGAGGTTTTTTGCTTTTTTGAAAGCTCCAAAATTCATTCTACTCCTCATTCTTGCCGTCTTTCTTCTCAAAGGCGCTTTTTTGAGCATTATCTTCCCGTTTTTCCAGGCTCCTGATGAACAACTTCATTATGCCACCATCCAACAGCGTGCTGAACCAAGGGAGAAAACTTGGCCAATAGAAAAAAGCGGAGATACCTCCAATGGTGACGATATTTCTACATACCATTTCTCAGAGGAAACCATCAAATCAGCCCAGGCGACGGAGTTCGACGGGGTGAAATTTCAGAAAGAAAATACCCAAGAATTTTCTCAATCTGCTGTCGGATTGAATGAAAACAAGATTATCGGGAATAACTGGAAACGGTATATAGATATCTCCCCATCAAATACCGCTGGTACCCTATCTGTCTATTATTCTCTCGGAACGAAAATTGAACAGATACTTTCCGATCAATCTATTCTGACACGCCTCTTCTCGGCTCGTCTTTTGTCGGTCATTATGGGGGCACTCGTTGTGTTGCTCGCGTACCTCACCGCACGAAAAATCAACCTTTCAAAAGAGAACAATCTCATTGTTGCCACTCTTGTCGCCTTTCAGCCGATGTTCTCTGCTTCTGCTTCACAGGTAAATATCGATATCGCTCTCATTCTCGCCTTTTCATTCTATATTTTTCTTTCTATTTGGATGCTTCGCGATGGTATGAATTGGAAGAATCTTGTTCTTCTCCCTCTCTCACTTCTTCTCGCCTTTTATTCCAAAGGTCCAGGGATTGTCTTATTTGCAATTACGCCATTCCTCTTCGGTTATCTGATGTATAAACGATTCAATATTTCACCTAAAAAGTTTTTTCTGTATGCGAGCATCTCGGCCTTTGCACTCTTCGTTATTATTTTCAGTTTCGTTCCAAAAAGCTATCTCATAGGTATCACGAACTTCAATGCTACTTCAAAATTCGATTCTCCGATCAAATCTCTGACAAAATATATCGATAAGACTATCAATACGACTTCCATTCTCCGTACAGAGAAATCCTACTGGGGAAATTTCGGCTGGCTTGACACCCCGATTTCTAGTACTGCGATAGATATCATATTTTTCATCGAAATGGTCGCATCGATCGGACTTATCCTGTATTTCATACCGAAAAGATTCCTCAAAAAATTTGGAATAACAGAAACGAAAGATTTTCTTCCAGAGAAAAAATTCATTCTTTTCTTCGTTGGTACTGTTATCGCGCTCCAGCTCGCTATCCGATTCTTCGATTGGCGGACATTCGACACGTATGGACAGATCCTTATCGGACAGCCGGGTCGTTATTTCCTGCCCAATATCATCCCACATATCATACTCATAGTTTCCGGCCTCGGATTCTTCACTCGAAACAAAAGACAGTTTGATATCCTCCTCAAAATACTGCTTGTTTTGATGGTCTTACTTTCCCTTTATTCAATAGTCAATGTCATTATTCCACGCTATTATCTCTAAGTATGAAAACACTGATCAGATTCATAGAAAAACAAGCGATAAAGATCCTCGGAATACTCTTCATTGGTGGGATTGCTTGGATTTTCGGTTCATTTCTTGCTCACTTGAGTTTCCCTGATTCCAGCTACAATTTTTCCGGAAAAACATATCAAGAAAAACTCAAATTAGATCAACCTGTTACACAGACATTCCGGGCGAAAGAAAACAATCTCAATCAGATAAAAATCATCGTCGGCAATTCGAATATCCAGCCGGGAGAAAAAATCGTCTTTGAACTTGCTGATGCTCTCTGTGAGAAAACGCTCGCTCAAAATACGTACCGTTTTTATGACATACCGCCCTTCATCTATTATCATTTCACATTCCCCCCTATTCCTGATTCAATAGGACAGATATATTGTCTCAAAGTGACATATTCTTCATCTGTGGATCGCAAGAGTGATCGTCCATACATCGGTGCAAGTGGAGGAGAACAATTCCGTGGTCAATTATACATAAACGAAGGAAATCAGCGTATAAGCGAAAATAGGACGCTTCAGATGCGTCCTGCCTATGGTACAGGGAGCCTCTTTGGCGACCTCAAACAATTGAATAATCGATTGTCACAATATAAGCCGGAATTTCTCAAGGGAACTGGTCTTACCCTGATATTTTCTCTCTTCTTTATCGGTACTATGGCGCTTGTTTGGCTACTGGCTTTCAGAAAAGAAGAATAACCATAAATATAAAAACTCAACGAAAAACCACTCTTATCCAGAGTGGTTTTGAATCTAAAAAGATTACTTCTGAATGACAATGGTGAAACCGTTTCCCACTTTATCATCGATGTTCTGAACCTCAACAATACTCCATCCGAGATATTTCACGAGTTCCACCATATCCTCAGTAATCCAAACAGAATAATGATCATCCGGATTTGGCTTCCTCGTGATACGTCCTTCGTAACAATCAACGAGTTCCTGAAGTTTCGTACGTTCCCGTCCTTTATCGAAAGTTCTCTCTTTATGAGGAACAATCATAAAGATATACCCTCCTTTTCGAATGAGTCGGTACCATTCTTTCAGCGCTTTGATCGGATCAGGGAAATGCTCAATGACGTGTGCGCTCAAGACGAAATCCTGACTTTCATCAGGAAGCGGAACAGCATCACCGGGAGCGATAATGTCCACCGACAAAGCTTGACCGACAAATTTTTGTTCAAGTTTCTTGTACTGATTTACTTCAATGGTATAATCGACATTCTTGGTATCAAGACCGAATGGGTTATGAGCAGAACCACCTATTTCCAGCCCTCGCAGTCCATCGAGATATTTGTGGGCGAGTCTGCTCTCTGGGAATTTGATATGAAGAAACTGTTTTATTTGGTTATAAAAAAGAAACACTCCTTTCGGAATATACTTTTTGATCGTAGTAATATAAAAATCACGAAAATGGATACTCATACTTTATATTTTCTGTATCTTTCAAAATCGGTCTTGGCAAGCACTCAAATCAGCTCGCGATAATCTTCGTGCGCTTTCAACATAATATGTCCATTATACCACACCCCCAGTGAAATTGCTCCGCACCAAATCAGCTCTGATTTCACGGGGTTCACCCCGTGTAATCCTGTCCTACAGGTGTTTACTGGAGTAAACAATTACACAGGGTAAACCCTCTCTCAAAGAAAAACCCGATCCAAGAGCGGGATAGTGAGGGATTTTTCACTACTTTTTTACGAAAACAAAACCACCTGTTTCTTGGTATAGGAACAGGTGGCCAATAAATCATTTCAAAACAGCTTATTGTACATGAGAAAGTTGTTGCCTATCATATTCTGCGATTACCTTTCTTTGATCTTCATTCGCTTTTTTGATAACACGCATCAAAACCTCTTTCTGCTCTTGTTCAGTGGCATCATAAAAGAAAGCGGAAAAATCACTTTTTTGCTTTTGAGCTTTTTTAAAGCCAAAAATTCGCTTTATAAAATCTGTCATATGATGATATTACTGAGTTCATCCTCAGTATAGATCTTTTTGAGATATAAATCAATCTCGGAAATATTGTCATAAATAGCACTCACATCGTCATTCGTAAGATTCTTTACCAGCAAATTAAGCTCTACTTGATTACCAAACTGCTTCTTGGCATCACTTACATTCATTCTAGACATGCAATACCCTTTGATGAAAGATTCTTTTGTAATTCTTCTTTGTATAACTCCTTCTCTTTTTTTGGTAAAGTCCCACGCTATCTGAGGATCCTGATACACAAAATAAACAATCACTTTTCTACCACAAGCAAGCGATTTTTCTATATTGGAAATAGTTTTCTGATGAGCAAATGTACCGTCGACAACAACATTAAGTTTCTGATTCAAACAATGAGCATACAACATTTCAACACCGATACTTGCTGCCGATTGAAATAAATGAGCATTCATTCCAGTATAACCTTCACAAAGAGTTCGAATTTCATCCGCATCAATACGTACAGCAGGAGAGGAAAATTGCTCTACTAGACCTACAGAAATTTCAGTTTTCCCAGCACCAGGAGAACCGGCCATAAAAACAGTGACAGGGAAATCATCAGATTTATAAACTGAAGCACTTGCAAATTTATCGATAAGCAATTGTTTGTTTTTCTGTATGAATTTTTGTGCTGATTTCCTTATCTCTTCATCATCCATAATTTTGTTTATTTTGATGCTTTCATTCGAACTATAAAATAAACTCGAGATACTAAATTTTCGGAAAAAAAGATCAAGTACCCTTTCTTAAGTTTCCCACTTTTTATTGTAACATTTTAATGTCTTAATTGTAACAAAATGTTACAATGAAATCACTTCAGACCAGTTTTATTAGAATAAGACAAATGGAATATCAATTTTTATACCCATTCGGATGGCCAGTATACCATTTCCGGAGGCTTTCGATACTTTCGGCAAGTGATTTCTCTGGCTGAAAATTCAAGGTTGTGAGGCGTAGAAAAACTCCCAATCTAGTAAAAATTATCTGCTGTCACCAATCTAATTTTCGCTTCTGGATATCTATTTTTAAAAGCCCTATTTATGGCTCTTCTTTCGTATTTTATCTCCACTCCAATGAGCTCTTTTCCTTTTTCTAACACTACATCTATTTCTGAACCCTGTTTTGTCCTCCAGTAATAAAACTTACAATTTTGGTCCGAATAGCTATCTTGTTTTATCAATTCACTCACTATAAAATTCTCAAACAAAGCCCCTTTGTCTGTCCGAGATTCCAATGAAGAAAAATCTCCAATCAAAGCATTTCTCACGCCAGTATCGTAAAAAAATATCTTTGCTGACTTGGAAATCTCATCACGCTTCTTTTTTGAATAAGGATACAATCGAAATAAAATAAAACTTTGCTCAAAAATCTCAATATATCTCTTGATTGTTCGCTGGTCTGCTTTCAGACTATTCGCTAATTCAGAATAGTTTATGAGATTTCCAATTTGAAAAGCCAATAATTTCAACAAATCTTTCGCTAATTTTTTATCTTCAATCAAATTCAATTCCAAAATATCCTTGAAGATCAAGCTATCTACAAAGTTCAGAAGATATTTCTCGTCATTTGGATTCTTGATCAGATGTGGATATTGCCCATAGATCAAAACGCCATTTAAGATATTCTCTATATCAAATTTATAGAGTTGATCTTTTGGATTATACTTTTTATCATCTATTATCTTCTCAAAGATATTAAAATTCAAATCTTTCTCAATACCTTTTTGATTCAAATATTCAGAAAAAGTAAGTGGGTAAATATTATAATCAATTTTCCTTCCAGCCAAACTTTCTCCAGTTTTATTTTTTATATGAAAAGAAGAGGAGCCTGTGATTATTATTTTTATATTTTCCAACTGATCATAGATTATCTTTATAGCTCTGCCAGGATTACTCAATAAATGTATCTCGTCAATGATAATCTCTTTAGAATTTTCATTTATCAAAGTTTTGTATGTCTCAATATCGTATGTTTCCAAAATCTTCTTAATTGGCTCATTGTCTACAAGAAAATAATCTCCGTTCGGGAATATCTTTTTGACTATGGTTGTTTTTCCAACCTGCCTAGAGCCAAGTAAAATAAGCACTTGCTTGTACTTTTCAAAGTGTTGGTTAATTTTAAAATCAAGGTGTCTTTTCATAAAAATATATGACTATTTATGTTATAGATGTATTAAAAGATATATCTAATATAGCATCTTATTATACTTTTTGTCAAGTAATTGTCAAATAAAAATAACACTAAAAGTCTAAAACAAGCCATTTTTTTAGCGTTTTTCATTCAGATTTTAGACGATTCATAGACGTATTTTAGACGATTATTGAACAATCAATAAACGCCAAACTCGAACAAAAATACTACTATACCCTACATCTCGGCTTTGTGGAGCGCCCAGTGGGTGATCATACCGATAGCCGAGAGGACGAGGGCACCGAGCACCGCAGCCCAGAATCCGTGCACTTCAAATCCCTTGATCATTCCTCCGAGGAGCCAGAGGAGGAAGCCATTGATAATGAAAGTAAAGATACCAAATGTCAGAAGATTGATAGGCAATGTCAGCACCAAGAGAATCGGTTTGATAGTCACATTCACTATCCCCCACAGCACAGCCAATATGAGAGCCGTCCCGAAACCTTTCACACTAATCCCCGCCACAATATATGGGAGAACAAGAAACGCCACCGCACTGGCCAACCACTTGATGAGAAGCATAGTATTGTTGTTACAATTTACATCTTCAGTATAGCACTTTCTGTCAACTTACTTTACTTGGAAACCCGACTTCCGAGTAAAGATAAGAGGTGCAAGATGAGTGAATTAAAAGGCTATTTCAACATATAGGCCGATGAAGGACCTTTGCCAACTTGTTTGATTGTTCCTATTTTTTTCAGTCTTTGCAAATGGAACTGTGCGGTTCTTTTTGGACAACCAAGAACATCAACAACATCCGATACTTTGATCCTACCCATTTTATCAATAAAGTCCAGAAGCTTCATTTGGTCATCTGCTAAATATATCTGAGAATCGACGTCACCGCTCACTTTTCGTGAAGATAATAGCGAAATTTTATTCTTTACATCGTCAATTTCTTCCTTGAAACCTAGCGTAAAATATTCAAGCCATAGTGTGAAATCTACTTTTCTCTCAGAATATGTCTTCCCTATATTGATTGCCTTATAATAATCCTGACGATCTCTATTATAATAATCCTCCAATGCGAATAGTTTTCGGAAGTCGTACCTTCGTTTGTATAAGATGAGAGTTGCCATGGCTCTTGCGGTGCGCCCATTGCCATCAGCAAAGGGATGAATGGCTGCAATTTCCTGATGCACGATACCGGCCACGATCACAGGATTAATTTCTTCTTCACTCTTACTAATCCAACTTATTAGATTTTCACAGAGAGTCGGGACTTTTTCTGCGTCTGGACCAGTATATATAACTTCCGTCGGCATTCCTAATCTCCGTCTCACAACATAAACAGGACTCTTTCTATAATGACCCGATTGTTCTTTTGGTAAAGTTTTGTGCGTCACTAATTTGTGAATTTTCAGCAATATCTTTTCTGTGATGATTCGTTTTTCTTGTACAATTTTTTCAATATATTTCAAGGCGTTGAGATAATTCTGTACTTCAAAAATATCACGATCTGGCGCATCTATCTTTTTCTTTCCTACAAGAGCCTCAACTTCATAAGCATTCAACTGATTCCCCTCAATAGCTGTTGAATTGTGCACCGATCGCACCAAAGCCTGTCGGCGCAACTTCAATTCATTCTTCGGTAAAATTCGAGCATGCTCAATAACAGACTTCACTTCGGCAATAGAAGTAAGCATTGCAACAATACTATCTGTCAACGTATATTTTGGCTTAAACATAGTGTTTTTACATTCCAATTACGTACTAACAGTATAGCACAAAAATGATAATCGCGCAATAATCGCGCAAAGATTTTCTGTTTTTATTTTACTAAATAGAAAGGAACTGGTTCATCAGAATTTGCAATGTGCATTTTTTGCACATACTGATTTTTCCATCCAAAGCAGTTGTTGCAAAAAATGCAAGAACTGAATTACGCTTTAAAAAGCTTATTCGCTCGATTTGGAAGCTCAGCTTCCAAATTATTTCTGAAGCTTCCATTTTGTTCGGATGATGAGAATGAGGCTGATAATCATAAAAAGGAGAGAAGTGAAAAAGGCTATACGCCCTTTGTCAACAGGAAACATCCAATCAGAAGCATAAGCTGGCGCAAGGAGAATAGCTATCATCGAAACTGGTACCCATACCCGAGCAAATCTCCACCAGGATTGAAACACTTCATCTCGCATAAAATAGGTAACGAGGGAAAAGAAAAAGAGAGGGAGGATAGGGAAAAATAACAAAATGATTCCGGATAGAACGTCCATACAATGGCCGTATTCTATTCCCCCACATAAACGAAATGTTCCGATTCTATCAAGAGTAAGAGATGTTATTGCTAAAATCCCAGAGATAATCAACACTATTTTTTTCATATTCATATACTTTTACTTAATAATTTATTTTTATAACTCCTTTCTCTGTGGTCATCGATGGAATGATCATACCCGATACTTTCTCTTTGACTGACTGTTTTTCGTTTTCTTCATCTTCTCTTTCTTCATCATCATCTCTCTCTCGTGGCTTGTCCAGTATCCACGTTTCATTCCGTTTCGGCAAATAGCGCAAGCGTAGTGATGATTGGTCGACTCTCATATAAGCAGAGAAGGCTTCATATATTGTTGGGAGGCTCAAACGCCACTGATACTGCATCTTCGTATCACTGAGAAGAAATATTACTCCATCATACACTATTGATTGCCATTTGAGATCGATACGATCTTCCTTATCTTTTTCTTTGAGAAAAACAAGCACTGTCGTATGATCAGCTTCATCGCGTAGTGTGGTCATCACTCTTGTTCTTCCATTTTCACCTTGCCTTCCCTCCTCATCATTCTTCTTCATATTTGATTGATTTCTCTTCTTATCTCTCTTTTCTGATTTTTTCTCATACATTTGAGATAAGGAACCCTCGGCTGTCATTGATACTGCACTGAGGTTATCGATACCAATAACCTCAAGTTTTTGAGTTACCGAGTTGAATGTGACTCTAGCTTCAGGTGCGGTTTTGTCTATCTTGATTGTTTTCGTTTGTATAGATTCTCCGCTTCCCTGCGTATTCGTAGAAAAATATCGCACCGTTGTTATTCCCTCCGCTGTGACAACTAATGGACTGGCGTAGATATTCCAAGTAACTCCTTCATCGAGAGAGTATGAGATGTGGTCTACGCCAGTTTCTGAGTCTTGAGCAGTAAAAGTGACGGTCACATCACTCGCATACCAATCGTTCATCCCTACTGTACCGACAAGAGAAATATCTGTCACTGGTGGAGTGGCGTCAAAGACAACCGGATCGCCTACCTGTGATGCAATAACGAAATCATCTGTCCCATCACTCTCTCGATCAATACGAAGAGGAGAAGCACTCGAAAGATCAGTAGGGATATCCAAAGAAACTTTCGTCGTATCCGTCGTAGGCATATCCTGAAAGGTCATCTGACCAAGAACGATATCACCTTGTAATTCTTTCACCTCGAGAGTGAATCTTCCTGTATCATAGCCATCAAGTGTGAGGTGTGTCGGTATGGATTCATCTGAAAAAATATATTTCACCTCACCGAATTGACGATAGTACGTTCCCGGAATTTGCTCTTCGACCTGTCCAGTAGTAGGAGAAACCCCTGTATGATGACCTTCATCATCATAGAGATCAAGTGTGAGCGGAGAATGGAGAACATATTCAAGCCGTTTATCCGTAGAGAGAGGCACTTCAGTCGAGAGATAGGTATAATCAGAGAGAGGTTTCACAGTGTGCGTCACTGTATCCACAATGAAACCATTTATTTGTGGAGTCTCAAATATTTTGGAATGCTCAACGCCAAAAAAACCAAGTCCGGTTTCAAATGGATTGTCTGTGTTATACCTTTTTAGATTTACCCAATATCGTGTTGCCCCATCATCTTCATTCATCCAGAGAGCACTCGGTGTCACTACTGTGCCATCACCATCGAGCGTGAAATGCGGAGTCGCTCTCATAACATCTGCACTTGTAGAACACAAGCCACTTCCTTTGTCACAAGCATATCCTTTTTCCGTATCATAGTGCACACCATCCACCGTGGCCGGCACTCCCCATCCTGCTATTTCTATCACTTCCACACCAGCCGGTACTCGCCATTCATCGAGAGTCTGATGTTCTCCTCCGGCTTGATCGAGGAGATTCTGATGAAGTGTACTCGGTGTTTCGATATCACTATCATCTGCTGAAACACGGTTTGCTGTGTCCGTCAGAAATGTTTGTAATGTATCAAAAGAAGAAATGTTCTCACCATACGTCGCTGCCCAATCTGGTAATTTTACCGGATCAAAAGTCACTACCGGTGTCGTCACCATCGTGAAATACTTTTCAGATGGAAGGAGTTGATAGACTCCGGGCATATACTCTGCGAGTCCACGAGCTGTTTTCTGGGAAGTAATAAGTCCGGCGACGTGATCTTGATCAAATCCATTGAGCATCGCAGGGATACTCATCGGTGTACCTACCTGTGGAACCGCCACAAATATGACTCTATCAATAAGCTTGGCCGTTTCTTCATCGCCCAGTGTCTCCATCATTTTTTTTGCTACAAGTCCACCATTGGAATGTGCGATAATCGTCACTTTCCCAGTCCTTGAACTCTCTGCGAGACGATGAAGTTCTGTCACTATATATGGAGACGGTGAAGAATGATTGTATGAGATACTGCCGTCATCAGTGGACGTACCATTCTTCACGATATCATCATACGATAATCGCCAATCATACGGTGTGGCTTTCCAATCGTTAATAAGATGATCAACATCTTTCAGTTTATTCATCGTATCAATGAAGGATTTATATATATTTGATCCAGTAACATCTAATTCATCAATAACAGCATTCTCTTTTGTATACACATCAAAAAGATTTGTACTCTTGCCATTTGTATCAAGATATAACTTGTGAACATCATCATTACGATTCGGTTCCCACAATTGATTTTCGCAATTTACAAGAAGACAACCGGGATCATCTTTCGCGTACAGTCGGCTCGATTCTATCCCTGGCAGAAACATCACATTCGAGAAACAGTTTTCTGTGCAGACATCAGATGATGAGGAAGCGAAATGATCGAGCCAAGGTATGAAATTTATGGTACCAATAATTTTCTGATATGGCCTAGGATAATAATCACCACAATCGAGAGTACAAGCAATAGGACCATTCGCATCGTCCCACCAATTATTACTCATATCCAGATTTCCATATTGAACAGCACTCACAACATCAATATCATTGGACACGAAATTTGACTGATGGAAGTTAATGCCAAAACCGTTATTTCGATTCAAATATACCGCGAGTGCATTATTATGAAAATTTGCCCCCTCAATGTCAAGTGTGCCTGTATCACGCACAGTGAATGCTCCACGATATAGCCACATCGCTTCTGCATGTTGAATGAAAGTATCTCTTTTTTCCCTTCCTATCAAAAAAGTTTCGAAAGCACTCCCTCCCCCAGAAACATCTATATTTCTCGCATAAATGTTTCCAAAGCCATCGATAGAATAAACATCATCAACATTCGCAGTATTTCTCTTCCGAAAAAGAACAGGATCACTCGGAGTGCCATTTACCCTGAGATTCCCTTCTACAGTGATACCTGATCGCCCTTCAAATTCTATGATGGCACCATGTTTGATCGTGAGTGTGGCACCATTTACGATAGTAACATAGCCCGATATTGTTTGCAGACCAGACCACTCGGTATCTTCTTCTATCATCAAATCGACTGCGCTGGCAGGTGAAACACTAACGAAAAAACTGAAATTGATGGGCGAAAATACAAATATAAGAATCAGTGAAAGAACACTGGCGGCTCTAATGACTTTCATTTTTTTTGAAATATTTGATTATGAAAAAAATATTAACAGGAAGCCAGAAAAATACGATGAGATACTGAAACCAAATTAACCCATAACTCAAAAACATAAAAGATCCTATATTCACCAGAAATGATATGTTCGCTAGAACAGAAAAGAGAGTTAGAGCCTTGTATGTATTTCTTGATGTTACATAAACGGCTATTGAAACTATCATCGAAATTGCAAGCAACGCGATCGTTACCTGCATATCCATTGCTGGATTTGAAAAGAATGACATACTTTTTTCGTTAAAAATTATTTTATAAAAAACCACGCACGGTATTCTGCCGTGTTTGTTCCGAGTATTCTTCTGTTACATCCAGTATATCAAAGAGAAGAAAGAAGAAAAAGATTTCGTGTCAAGTATTGAGGAAAGGAGAAGGGATGCAAGATAAGTGATGATGGGTAACTGATACAGGATAAAGGATGGGTGATTTACTTAGAGGTCGAACCTCTCAGTAAAAAAGAGGAGATGGGGAGAAAAAAACTCCCTTTGAAAATCAGAAGGAGTCTTTTTTGATGGATTTATTCGGCTATTACTTGCCATTCTTGCGACGACGGAGGAGTGCTCCGGCGGTCTTGAGACAGATGATGATGTCGAGCCAGAGCGACCAATTCTCGATATAGAAAACATCGAGGTGATATTCGTCTTCGAAGGCCAAATCGGAACGTCCGGAAATCTGTGCCATTCCGGTCACTCCCGGTTTGATCGTAAGCAGACGACGATGGTATTCGGAATAACGAGCCACTTCACGTTCCTGATGCGGACGCGGACCGACGAGGCTCATACTGCCTTCGATGACATTGAAAAATTGTGGCAATTCATCGAAAGAATACCGTTCGATGAAAGCGCCTATTTTCATCCTACGCGGATCGTCTTTGATCTTGTAGAGAACCCCCCCCTCGCGGGCGTTGCGTTCTTCGATAAGTTTCTTCTCAAATTCGAGTGCTTCTTCCAAATGCGGATTTTTCTTGGTAATGCAATATTTCCACAGCATATAACGGAATTTATACACGAAAAATTTCTCACCGTTCTCTCCGATACGTTCATTGCGATAGATGACTGGACCGTTCGGATCCTCGAGCTTGATGAGGAGTGCAATCACGATCATCAGCGGAGAAAAGATAACCACCAAGAAAAAACCAGCCACGAAATCATATATCCGTTTCAGAACGCGCCCCCAGCCATCGAGCGGGGTGTGTTGAAACTCTATCGTCGGCTCCCCGTTCCATATTTGCATCGTGAAACGTGTCGTCTGAAGCGATGTCGGAAAAAAACGGTAGAGAATGTTGTTAATCTGACAATAATCGAACAGCTTCGCCTGTTCATCATCCGTCATCGAAGAATCACCGATGATGATTTCATCGATACCTTTCATCTTGCGGATTTCTTTGATGTGGGTGATGCTTGCATCGGCGATTTGGTCTATGACGCGATAACCGAGCGACTTGTCTCTAATCAAAAGAGAACACATACTCCGCATCTTATCATTGAGGCCGATCAGGAGGACACGATGAATACCTATCCCCTTGTTCACCAAAAGCCACTTCTGAACACGCTGGATGAGGTAACGCGCCACTACTACATAAAAAACCGCCAAGAGCCATCCGATGATGATGATAAAGCGTGAAGAAAACCATTCCCGATTCAAGAAAACGGCGATAATCAAAATGATGAGTCCGAAAGTGATCGCTTTCATCACGCCGTAGGCTTCTTGCCAGAAACGACGTGTGACACGCATCCGATACAGTCCTTCGATAGCCAGAATGGCCAAGAAGAAAGGAGCTACCATGAACGCGAAACTGAGATAATCATAAAACGTCAGATTGAATACGCGGGAAACATAGGCTTCGAATATCGGCATACCACGCAGGAAATAAGCGGTGATGGCGGCCAAAATAATCATCAAAAAATCGACGGGGACTTGGATAGAACTGAAAAATATTTCTGAACGCTTCACTTCTTTGAAATCATCGAATTATACATTTTCTCATTCTTTTTCAAAACAGACCTATAAGCCGGATCCTGTGCCTCTCTTGCGAAAGGTGATCATCATTTCTCTTGTTCGTATGTTACCACACGAATCTTTGCGGTTCTCCCCGATTGCTCGGGACACGACCTTGCACTCAAGTAAGGATTTAGCTGTTGCACCCCCTACGTTACCGTAAGGACTGAACCTTTGCAGGTCCTCTCCTTCCTTTCGAAAGGAAACATCTCTGTTCGCACCTCGCGCCTCACGGCGTATGGGAATTACCCATTACTTGCTGCTAACCGAAATTAGCGAGTGTCCGGACTTTCCTCACTCCACTCCAGAAGGAATGGCCGCGCGATAATCCAATCTGTTCTGAAAAAGAACGGGAAGCGACTCATTATAGCACAAAATGACGTTTTGAGCAAGAGTGAAACGTCTCTAGAGCTTCAACCGAGCCTCAAATTGCTCATTAGCCAAGGCGACGATCCGGTCGAATACGCTGTCCATCTCTTCACTCGAAAGCGTCCGATCATCCGCACCGAAAGAAAGATGAAAGGCCAGGCTCTTTTCTTCGCCCTGCTCATAGACATCAAACAATTCAAAATGTTTCAAAAGCGGAGCTCCCGTTTCACGAAGCAATTGTTCAACCTCTCCCACGGTCACATTACGAGGAAAGGTCAAAGAAATATCACGCACAGCATACGGAAATTTCGGAAGTGGTTGTGCTTCCACAACCGATGCGAAGGAAGATGCCAAATCTTTTGCAGGAAAGAGGGCGCAGACGATACGTCGTTTCACACCGAATTTTGTGAGGACGCGCGGAGAAATTTCTCCGATCGTACCGATGACTTTTCCGTTTGAAAGAATATGCGCTGAACGACTCGGATGCCAGATGCTTTCTTTCTGCGCCACTGCTTCGAAAGAAACATTTTTCTGGTGAGCGAAATCAAGTAACGACACTACCTTGCCTTTCAAGAATGCGAATGGATTATCATTTTTTGCATCAGTCACTACCAGTGCCAATTGTTTTTCTTCATTGACGAATGTTTTCTTGTCACGTACGTAGGCGCTTCCGTATTCGAAGTATTGAAATGAATCGAAATAACGGAAATTATCTTTGGCTTTTATGAGTGCCGTGAGGAGTACTGAGGGACGAAGGAGTGAGAGTTCCGGACTGAGCGGATTAATAAGCGTGAGATGATTGTTGAGATCGAGAGAATATTTCTCTGCGTCACTTGCACCATAAAACGAATATGTCATTATTTCATCGAAACCGGCCGACGAGAGATATTCTTTCATTTTTCGTTCGAATCGTTTCGCTTGATTTTCTTCCGGAAGAGACAGCTCGAATTTCGGTGCCGTGATAGAAATATTCTCATATCCGAATGTCCGACCGATTTCTTCCACCAAATTCCATTCATCTTCGAGGTCTATCCGTCTTGTCGGAACAGTGACGACAAATGATTCTTTTTCTGCTTTCACTTCACAACCAAACGCTTCGAGGCACGACTGGATGAAATTTTTCTCTACCGGGACTCCAAGCATTTTTTCCGGAAGACCATACGGAAAGACAATCGTTTTCGGTTGAAGCGGTGACGGATAAACATCAGTGAAGCCCGCTACTGTCGCCCCGCAATATTCTCCGAATAATTTGAGAGAGAGAGCAAACGTATCTGATAACGTATGCGCATCGAGCCCTCGTTCATATCGATAGGATGCATCCGTAGAGAGATGGTGACGGACACTCGTCCTCCTGATAGAGACTGCGTCGAAAAGAGCGATTTCAAGAAATACCCTCGTCGTTTTCTCTGTTATTGCTGAGGACATACCCCCCATCACACCAGCCAGAGCGAGGACTTTCTTCTCATCGGCAATGACGAGGTCTTCAACATCGAGGCTGATCGCATCACCCGAGAGCAATTGCAGAGATTCCCCTGCCTTTGCCTGACGGACGATAATCTTCCCCTCTATCCTATCCGCATCGAAAGCATGCATTGGCTGACCATATTCCAAAAGAAAAAAATTGGTAATGTCCACAGGAGCGCTGATCGAACGCACATCATTTCGGAGGAGAAAAGACTGAAGTGGAAGTGGTGATGTTCTCTGTTGTACATTCTCAAACAAAAATCCAGCGTACCGAGAACATTTTTCGGATGCTATGTCTATTCCGATAGGGTTCTCCGGATATTCGCCGAGCGGTTCATTTTCAAAGGAAAGGTTCCGTCCTTCAAGAGCTCCGATTTCTCGGGCGAGTCCTCGATATGACAACGCATCCGCACCACGATCTGGGAGAATTTTCAGATCAAGGATGGAATCTGATAAACCGGAATACTCTGCGAACGACGTTCCGATAGGCGCATCATCCGGAAGCACGAGAATCCCAGTATGACCTTCGCCAAATCCAAGTTCCCTCTCTGAACAGATCATCCCCTGCGATACCTCTCCACGGATTTCTGTCTCTTTTATCTCGATATTTCCAGGTAATTTTGCACCAGGGAGAGCAACAGCCACTTTCTGTCCCTTGTCTACATTGGGCGCACCACAGACGATCTGACGAACCATATCACCAGTGTCTACCCGTGTGATTTTCAATTTATCGGCATTCGGATGTAACTCTACCTCCAGTACCGATCCGATTACAACATTCTCCAAATGATGTTTGAACGGCTCTACTCCCTCCACCTCGAAAGCACGCGTGAGGAATAATTTCGAAAGTTCCTCTACGGTCTTTTTCGTTTTCGATAATTCGACCAGTTTATTGTAACTATATTTCATATTGGTCTTAAAATTGTCGTATAAAACGGAGATCACCGCTCATAAACAATCGGATGTCGGTAATTTTGTATTTCATCATAGCCAGACGTGTCGCTCCAAAGCCCCAGGCAAATCCTTGGTATTTTCCTCGCAGATAACCAGCTGATTCGAATACTTTTTGGTTGACCATACCGGCACCGCCAAGCTCAAGCCAACCAGATTGTTTGCAGACAGCACAACCCTTGGCATCACAAAGCGTACAAGAAATATCAAACTCAAATGATGGCTCTGTGAAAGGAAAAAAGCTCGGTCGTAACCGGATATCGATTTTCTTGCCGAAAAACCGACTAAAAAATGTTTCTGCCATCCATTTAAAATTGGCTACCGATATATCGTCTCCTACCATCAGACATTCGAATTGATGGAAAGTATGTTCGTGTGAAGCGTCGGTCGATTCGTTGCGGAATACTCGTCCCGGAACAATGACATGCAGTGGTGGCGTATGTGTTTCCATATAACGAACCTGCATCGGGGAAGTCTGTGTACGCGGGAGATATTTCTCTTCCTCACCGGATGATGCTATCCAAAAAGTATCTTGCATATCACGAGCAGGGTGATCGGCAGGAATATTCAAGACATCGAAATTATAATGTTCGGTCTCTATTTCAGGGCCATCAGCGATCACGAATCCCATTTCAGAAAAAATATCCTCAATCTCGTGTTCCACCTGGGTGACGGGATGAAGATGCCCTCGGAGTGATGGAACGCCTGGAGCGGTCACGTCGATACGCTCCGCTTCCCAATCGATACTTTTCTCCAAAAGTATTTCTTTGGTTTCTCCGAAAGCTCTAAATAAAGACTGTTTCACCGTATTGCCGAGCGGACCGATAATTTTCTTCTCTTCGGGAGTGAGGCCTTTCAATCCTTTCAAAATATCATTCAACTCACTCTTGCGTCCGAGATATTTTATCTCCCACAACTCCAAATCGGCAATCGTTTGTACCGCTTGCAAAGATGCCATTCCTTCTTTTTCAATTTGTTTAATTTTTTCTTGTGACATACATCTATTCTATCAGTTTTTGGATATTGTCAGAAGACAACTCGCACGAAATCTTTCTTGCCGACACGCATCACCTGATTATTGAAACGCTCCTCAATGAGAGTACTCACATCGGTAATCTTTTCATCAGCTATTGTTACACCACCCTGTTCGATTTTCCTTCGGGCATCTGATTTGCTTTCTGCAAGTCCGGCTTCCACTATCATATCGGTCAATTTCATTCCTTTCTCACCCTTCACTTCGCGGACATTCTCAGGAATCTGTTTCTTGGAAAATGTTTCTATAAAATATACTTCTGCTTTCTCTGCTTCTGCTTCTCCATAATAGAGGGTAACGATTTCTTTTCCCAGTCTCATTTTCGCATCACGAGGATTCCCCCCCGTGACAATGTCTTCGGCTATTTTCGCTATTTCTTCCATCGGTACTCGTGTACAGTGGACGAAGTAACTCATAATAAGTTCATCAGGGATGCTCATCACTTTGCCAAACATATCGTTTTGCGTGTCGAGGAGATTGATGGTATTTCCCCAACTCGAGCTCATTTTGCGTCCATCAGTCCCGAGGATGAGATTCATCATCAAAATATCTTGAGGCTCTTGATCGTATTTCGGTTGCAGTGTGCGACCAGCAAGCAGATTGAAACGCTGATCAGTACCACCGAGTTCGACATCAGCCTTGATCGCTACAGAATCATACCCTTGAAATAACGGGTAGAGCATCTCGTGAAACGAAACTCTCTGTCCAGCTGAAAGTCGTCTCACAATCACTTCCCGCGATGAAAACTCATGAAGACTAAAGACGCTCGCCATTTTTCCAAGTTCAAGCAAACCCAATTTTGACAACCATTCCGAATTATAATGAGTTTCTGTTTTTTCTTTATCAAGAATCTTAAAAGCCTGCTCCAAATAATTTTTCATATTGTTTTCGACTTGTTCTCGTGTCAGCATAGGTCGTTCTGAATCTTTATCAGAAGTATCACCTATCATTCCAGTCATATCCCCTACGATAAAAACCACCGTATGCCCAAGATTTTGAAAATCACGCAGCTTCAAAAGTGATACGGCGCGACCCAAATGCAAATTCGGACTTGTGGGATCGACACCAAATTTAATCCGCAGTGGTTTCCCCTCGAGTAACCGTTCCTTCAGATGCTCACGGTCAATCGCTTCCGCCACTCCGCGTGTCAGAATTTCTTCGATTTGCTGTTCTTTGTTTTTCATAGTTTTTGATTCTTATGATCCCAGGGCACAGCCTGGGATGACCCGAAAACAGGTCACTTCAAGCCCAATTTTGCCTTCGTCAATCGATACTGATCATCGGAAATCTGTCCGGATTTGCGCATATTTTCAAGAGAAGCCAGGATTTCCCCTTTGTTCTTCTCGATATTTTTCGGTGTCATCGCTTTCTTCATCACCTTTTCCCGTTCCGCCGGACTCATATTCATCAGACGTTTCATCGCAAAACGCTGAAACATATTCATATCTTTCATATCGGGCATTCCTGGAATTTTCGGGAGCGCTTCTTTGTTTTCATTGTCTTTTTTTCCTCCAAGGGCGGAGAATGGATTCCATTTCATAGATATTCATGATAATTGATAATTGGTAAATGATGGCGGATAGGTGATAAAAAAATAATCTAAAAAATCACATCACTCATCATACATCCTGTATCATCCTTGCATTTTCATCTTGTACCGCGTCACGAGCAGAGCCGATGCGACATAAATAGAAGAATAGGTACCGAATGTTACGCCAATCAGAATGGCCAAAGTAAAATGACGAATGTTCTCTCCTCCGAAAAGAGTAATGGCAAGGAGAGTGATGATAACCGTGAATGACGTATTGAAGGATCGGCCTAAAGTTTCATTGAGCGAACGATTGACGGTAATTTCAAAATCTTCTTTCTTGTGCGAACGAAGCAAATTCTCACGCACTCTATCATACACAACGATGGTATCGTTCACCGAATACCCCAAAATAGTGAGGAGAGCCGCCACAAAAGGCACACCGACTTCGATACCATAAAATTTTCCGAGGAAAGCAAAAACGCCGACAGTAATCACAATATCATGCACAAGGGCGATGATAGCGCCGAGTCCATATTCAAAACTTGTTACCAGACCAGAAACACGACGGAACGCCCACGCGACATACAGAGCAATACCAATAACCGAAAGGATGATCCCGATAATCGCTTGCTTCTTAATCTGATCAGACACTGAACCTCCGATAAAATCAGTACGCAAGAGTTTCAAATCAGTATCAAAGGTTTTAAGTTTCTCGAGCACTTTCTCATTGGTTGTTTCATCTGATGCGAGGTACCTGAGGAAAAGAGTATTCTCCCCTGTCGGTTGTATTGTCAAACTCTGCAAAGAAACGTCAACAAGTGCCGTGGTTACGTCTGAGACTATTGGTGCCGTCGTCGAAAATTGCACTTCCATCAGCGTACCTCCTCTGAAATCAATACCAAGATTGAGTCCCCAAAGAGAAACGGCAACGATGCTCATCGCCACGGTGATAAAGGAAAAAATATAGGTATAAATTCTTTTCTGAATGATATTGAGCATACTCTATTTTATTCTTTATGATCAAGAAGTTTTTTCTTCGGCACAAGTATCCACGAATATCTCTCCGCCCAATCGCTCACCAAAAATTTCAAAACGATATGAACAAGCACCACTGCGGTAAACATTGAGAGGAGCACACCAATAGTCAAAATAATAGCAAAACCTTTCACGAAACCCGTACCGGACGCGATGAGAATAAAAGTTGTGATAAGCGTCGAATAATTTCCGTCACGGATACTTGGCCAAGCGCGATGGAAACCTTCTTCGAGAGCCTTATGAACATTCTTGCCATAGGCGAGTTCCTCACGCATACGTTCAAAAATAAGCACGTTCGCATCCACCGCCATACCAATCGACAGCACAAATCCTGCGATACCAGAAAGTGTGACCGTGATAGCAAACGGCGTAAAAACAGAAAGTTTGAATATCGCAAAGAGCATCGCCGTATACAAAAGAAGGGCGAAAACAGCTACCAATCCCAGGAAACGGTAATAGAGAATCATAAATACTGCTACCACACTCAGACCAACAAGTCCAGCAAACAAACTTTTCTCCAGCGCATCCTTACCGAGTGAAGCATCAACACTCTGTTGTCCAATGAGGGTAATTGGCACGGGAAGTGCTCCTTCATTCAGCCGTTTCACAAGAGCATTCGCCTCCTGCATCGTGAAATTCCCCGTGATGACTGCTTGACCGGCTACAATCTCGTTCTGCACCGTCGGTTGACTGATGATTTCTTTATCGAGGAAAATGGCTACCGGTTTTCCAATATTCTTCTTCGTAATGTCTGCAAACAATTGTGTCCCTTCACTATCGAATTGGAGCGCCACTTGAGGGGAACCGACGCCTTGACTATGATAATCGACACTGGCGCTCTTCAAATTTTTGCCTGTCAGCCCCGTCACCACCCACTGCAATTCCGGATATTGATCGATGGAACGTTTACCAATGAGGATGTGCGCAGAATGTATTTCGAGCGTATCGCCTTCACCCCTCTCTTCTATTTTCTTGATGATATGCCAACCGAATTGGCTCTCGACGAGTGTCGAATAAACATCTCCTGCTTTGAAATTCGGATCAAAGAGTACCGCGTCGAACTCAGGCACGAATGTCCCTTTTTTCGCGAAATCCAAATCACCACCGTTGTCTTTGGAACCGGGATCCTGACTGAATTCTTTCGCCAAGGCGCTAAAATCTTCACCCTTCTTCGCTCGATCCAACGTCGCTTGAGCTGTTTCTTTGGCGCTCTGATTCAGAGTATCAAATGTCTTGAATATCTCCGCATCGGGTGCGACCTGCTCACGGAATTCGAGGAATGGCGTTTCTTTGATCATCTTCTTGGCTTGTTCGATGTCTTTGATACCTGGCAATTCCACGATGATACGTTCCTCTGTTCCTGATCGCGATAATTGCACCAGCGGTTCTCCGACACCGAAAGCATTCACGCGTCGTTCGATCACTGCTTCGGCGGAAGAAAGAGCCGTGCTCACTTTGTCACTCGGCAGTTGCGATACATCGGCTTTGTATTCCAAGTGGATACCTCCTTGCAGATCAAGCCCCTCGTTTACTTTGAGTTTTTCGACAACATTAAAAAGCGGTGGAATAAATCTGACCACCTGCGGATAAGAGATAATTCCAACTATGAGACCAAGCAAGATCACTCCAGAGAAACGGAGGCGTGTTTTTTTGATTTGATTCATACCAGAAAGACAATTTCAAACAAATATAGTGGAAGTATACTAGAAAGTACGAAGCAAAGCAAACCTACCTGCCTCGCATACACGAAGCCTTTCGGGCTGGTGTAAAGCTTTTTTCTTTCTTTTTTCAAGAATTATACGACCTGACGGTAATTCTTTCATCATATTCTACACGATTCTTCTCTCTTCAAATCGCTTCAATATCCGATTCACTTGAGGCATCATTTTCTTGACATAGGCTTCATAACTGGCAATCGGTATTAGTTTTCCATTCTCCAGAATGAGGCTCTGTGTCAGACGGATACGTTCCAAGAAGCGACGGTCGTGCGTCACAAGAAGAATCGTTCCATCATATCCATCGAGCGCCTCTTCGAGCGCCTCAACCGCTTCGAGATCGAGATGGTTTGTCGGTTCATCAAGGATAAGAACGTTCGCACCCGTTGCAGAGAGGAGAGCGAGTATCAGACGCACACGTTCACCGGGACTGAGCGAAGAAATCTTGTCGATCAATACATCCGGTGCGAATTGAAATTGCGCAAGATGTGTCGCGATGATATCACGATCGAAAATACCCAGTCGATCTCTGAAAAGTTCGAAGGGAGTGATGGATTCTGAAATATTTTCGTGTTCCTGCATCAGATATCCGAACACCAATTTTTTTCCGCATATTCTTTTCCCAGACAGCGGTGTGAGCGATCCTTCAATTATCTTAAGTAATGTCGATTTCCCCACTCCATTATTCCCTAAAATGGCCAGACGAGTACCAAAGAGTACTTTCATATCAACGGGTCCACCTTGAAACCCTCCCGAGTAACCGAAACGGACTTTTTTGAGTACGATACTGCTCTCCTTTCCACCTGACTCCGGTTTGAAAGGAATAGAAAGTGGATCACGGATGAGCGGTCGTTCAACATCATAGAGACGCCTCTGCCGTTCTTCGAGCGCTTTGGCTGAAGCGGTAAATTTTCTCGTAGCACGTTCTTTCTTGAAGTTCGCTGACATCTTGTCCTTGTCCGGCACTTTCTTGTTCTTCACCCGTTCCACCCAATCCATTTTTTGTCCGACAGAAATGATCAGCCGATGTCGTTCATCTTCCTGCATACGATATTGTTCTTTGTGTTTACGGATCGCACGTGCTTTCATTTCCGCAAAAACACTCCAACTTCCGGTATACATCGTCACATCGCGTTTGTACCAGTCGATTTCAAGAACTTTCTTCACGACATTATCGAGGAAACGACGGTCGTGCGATGCGATAATACAGGTCGCCGAGGACCGATTGAGATAGCGTTCCAACCACAGAAGTGCCGGCAGATCCAAATTATTCGTTGGCTCATCAAGCAATAGCATATCCACGCCACGAAGGAGTACTCCTGCGAGTGCTGCTTTGCGTTTCTCTCCACCAGAAAGTTTCACAACAAGACTTTCCAATCGTATGTGGGAGAGCATCAACCCTTCAAGTATGTCTTTAGCTCTACGGGAAAAATCATACCCTCCCAGGCGTTCATATTCAAAACGCACTACCTCGTATAGTTCCAATATTCCCTTTTCTTCCAGATATGGTTCCAATCGAGACATCTCTTTCTCAAGCTCGTCCAGTCCTGTCATACGACGGAGATACTCGAGCAAAGTTTCCGTAGAAAGAGCGATGGCTTCCTGAGGAAGGTACCCGACCAATACACGATTCGGCTTTTTTACTTCACCCTTGTCGGGAATTTCTATATTGGCAATGATCTTGAGAAGTGTGGATTTTCCGACACCGTTTTGTCCGACGAGTGCGACTTTTTGTCCTTCACCAATAGAGAAAGAAACCTTCTCAAGGACACGAATGGTGCCATAATTTTTTCGAACATTTTTGAGTGTGAGCATAAGGAGACAGAGTTAGCGAATACTCACTATACAATAAAACATACTTTCTGTAAAGAATCAGAACGTATTTATTTCCTTCCTCTTTGTTGATACTATCAGCTGTTCTCTGAATGAGATTTCTTCAGATATTCTTCTGTTTCTGAAAGAATTCTTTTGGCATTCGCAAAGGTCACTTTGGCGAGCGCTTCTTCGTAGGAAAGCCAGAGGAAACCTGTGTGTTCATACGAAATGCGGATATCACGTGTCTCCGTTCGTGCCGGATAGAAATGTACCACTTTGAAAATCCAAATTCCGCGCCCCTGCTTCCGACGTTTCTCGCGCTCAGCACCCTTGGCCACATAGAAATAGCATATACTGACCCGCTTGGGGAAAACCTGCAAATCTTTGATGCCTGATTCTTCTTCTGTTTCACGGCGAAGCGTCATTTCTTCGGTTTCGTTTGCTTCTATATGGCCCTTCACGAAATCGAAATGTCCGCTCGGATAATGGAGCAAGAGATATTCACGCATCCCCTCTTTCATCCGGAAAATAATGGTGCCGATGGATGTCTCCCAAATGACAGGAAAGCCACACCACTTGAGGAAAAAATAGAGCGGTTTGATAACTGGTACGTGCATAGAATTTCTGATAGGAGACAAAAGCTTCCTCTTTAGAGTACAATGAAAGTGCCAATTGACAAAATAATCATTTTCCTCTTCAATGAGTTGTCATTATAATCTACCATATTTACCATACGAATAGTTGATGAAACACTCTCTCGGATGGGAAATTACCTGGATCGTCAGCCTGAGTATATCGGGTGTTTTTTTCGGCATTCTGGCCATCTACTTCTTCGGTACTCAAAGCATCAAAAACATCACCAATCTGCCCTTGAAACAGACTACTATTTTCTATGACCGGACGGGAACACACGAGCTCTACCGTCTCTACGGTGAAGAAAATCGCATCGTCATACGACACGATGACATACCTGACAGCATCCGTTTCGCCACCATCGCATCAGAAGACGCGAATTTCTACACGCATCAAGGTATCGACATTCTGGCCATTCTCCGTGCCCTCGTCATCGACATCAAAAGCAAAGAAATAAAACAGGGAGGATCCACCATCACTCAGCAGTTGGCGCGCAGTCTCTATCTCACTCGGGAAAGGACAGTCCAGAGGAAAATTCGCGAAATGTTTCTGGCTGTCAAAATTGATAACCATCTCAGTAAAGATGAAATTATTGATTTGTATCTCAATACTGTTCCCTATGGATCCAATGCCTATGGTATCGAAACAGCCTCTCAGACATTCTTTGGCAAAGATGCGCACGACCTCACTCTGGAAGAAAGTGCTTTCCTGGCAGCTCTCCCCAATGCGCCAACGTATTTTTCTCCTTACAAAGATCATACCAAAGAACTCATCGAACGCCAAAGAAATATTCTCATGAAAATGTATGAATTAAAAAGCATCAACAAACAAGAACTCGATACAGCCTTAACCGTTGATATGACGACAAAAGTCGTTCCTCTCAAACGGCCCATCATTGCGCCTCATTTTGTTTTTTATGTTATTGATCAGTTAAAGACAATGTACTCAAAAGAAAAATTACAAATAGCTGGACTCAAAATATACACTACTCTCGACTTCGATCTCCAAACTACTGCCGAAAGTGCTATTCAGAATGGAGTAAAAAGAAATCTCGCGCGCGGTGCTACGAATGCAGGCCTGGTGGCGCTTGATTCAAAAACAGGTGAAGTGCTGGCTATGGTTGGATCAAAAGATTATTTTGATGTTAGTATTGACGGCAGTGTGAATATCACCATAAGTGCGCGCCAACCGGGATCCGCTTTCAAACCATTCGCCTATGCTACGGCGTTTGGAAAAGGCTTCCAGCCAGAATCACCGATCATCGATAGGCCCATAAACTTCGGTCCTGATGGTTCTGGACGCCCCTACATTCCGAGGAATTACGATGGCAAATTTCACGGCCTGCTCACGATGCGTCAGGCACTCGCTATGTCGCTCAATGTTCCGGCAGTACAGACACTCGCCCTCGCCGGTATCACCGATACTATCAACCTCACGATGAGGCTCGGTATCACGACGCTCACCGATCCAAAACGCTATGGCCTTGCGCTCGTCCTGGGTGGCGCTGAGGTGAAGCCGATCGATATGGCCAGTGCCTTCTCGGTATTCAGTCAAGATGGTATCCGACATACGATAAAACCTGTTTTGAAAATCATCGATAGATATGGCGAAGAATCCATACAAACAGAGAATAACCCTGACGGTACCCGTGTCTTGGATGCTGATATCGCTCAAAAAATAAATTCTATTCTCTCAGACAACGTAGCACGCACGCCAATATTCGGTGCACACAGTCCACTCGCTTTTCCTCTTGGAACAGTCGTCGCGGCAAAAACCGGTACGACACAGAATTTTCGCGATGCCTGGACGGTCGGATATACGCCTTCTATCGCGGTCGCTGTGTGGGCTGGTAATAATGACAATCACCCGATGTACGACGGTGCTGACGGTGTTTTCGTGGCGGCTCCGATATGGCGTGAATTTATGAATACCGCTCTCGTGCGATTTCCTCAGACAGGTTTCACTGCCTATACGCCCCGTATTTCTCCTCCACAAAAAAATACGTTTCTCGGCACTTCCACCGTCATTTATTTCGACAAAAAAACTGGTCGAGAAATATCACCCGAAAAAGCAAAAAAAATGAAAGCCAGTCGCGTGGAAAAACGTATCGTAGGAAATGACACCGTGCAAGAAATTTCTCTTAAGAATATTCCCGTTCAGTCAACGAATGCCTTTTGAAAAAGTTTCCTTACTCTCTTCACTGACTCATAGTAAAGAATCATTCTTTCCGAAGCGCTTCCATCGGGGAAAGTTGTGAGGCACGATATGCTGGAGCGATACCGAATATGAGTCCCACTACCATCGAGAATCCTGCTCCCAGGAAAAATGAGGCCAGAGAAAACTGCAGAACAATATGGTAACCGAGATGCCCAAAAAGGACACTCAGTCCGAAAGAAATAAGGATGCCAAAGATGATTCCGATTAGACCTCCTAAAAAGGTGATGATGAGTGCTTCGAAAAGAAACTGGCGTAAGATACCACCGCTCGTCGCGCCAACCGCCTTACGGAGACCGATTTCGCTCGTCCGTTCCGATACCGACACATACATCACGTTCATAATACCGACGCCTCCTACGACGAGCGAGATAGAGGTAAGAGCGAGAAGCAGAATAGTCAGTGATCCGAGCACATCACCGAGCGTCTGCTGTGCCTCTTTCGTAGAGGAGACAGCAAAATCATCTTTGTTCGGATTGGCAATGTCATGACGCTTGCGGAGGAGTGCCACGATATCCGCTACGGTTTCTTTTTCATACACAGGATCCTTCATCTGCACCGATATCATCTGAACATAATCGACGCCGAGTATTTTTTTCTGGAGTGTCTGAATCGGCACATACGTAAAGGTATCAAAATTAAGAAAGGCGACAGCCCCTCGTGAAGCGAGTACTCCGATAACACGGTATTTTTCACCCTTGAGAGTAATGTATTCCCCTACCGCATCACTCTCACCAAAAAATGTTTTCTTGGTTTCTGATCCGAGTACCGCGACGCGAGCAAGGCTCGTATCTTCTCCGTCAGTGAAAAACCGCCCGCTTGCAAGCTTTGCATTTTGATCAACCAATGCTACATCGGCACCAGTACCAAAAAGCAGAATTCTTTTTTCTGTAGAACCATACACCGCTCGCTCCTGTCCGATCGTCCCAGCGTACGTCGCTCTCACATTCGGCAGTTTATGAATAGCCTCACTGTCTTTCACGGTGAGTGTTGTAATCTGCGTTCCCTGTGCTCTCCCTATCGCGTTGCCTGATGATTGTTTCCCATTGCCCGGGATTTTCACTTCTACTTGGATCAAGTCGGTGCCAAGACTGGATACTTGTCCCAAAATAAAACTTTTCACTCCATCACCAAGCGTCATCACAGTCACCACCGCGAACACGCCAATCACCACGCCAAGGAGTGCCAAAAACGTCCTCGCCTTATGTGTACGGATGGTTTTAACCGCAAACAAAAATGCCGTAAGAATTTTCCTGATAGATAAACTATTCATAACGTAGTGCTTCCATAGGACTGATACGCGAGGCTTTGATCGCAGGATACAATCCAAAAATGATACCGATGATAAACGAAACAAAAAAACCAATACCGAGCGAAAAGAGTGGTACGAGGAATCGCCAATCATACCCTAACTTCACAAGCACAAGAGAAGCAATATACGCGATAAGCACACCAAAAATAATACCGATAATGCCTCCAACGAGAGTTATGAAAGATGCTTCAATGAGAAACTGCGTGATAATATGTATCCTTTGCGCACCAACTGCTTTCCTGAGACCCACTTCACGCACGCGCTGAGAGACAGAAATAAGCATCGAATTCATAATACCGATGCCACCGACAAGGAGCGAGAGAGAAGCAATGGCCAGCAGAAAATATTTGAGAACATCAGTGATAGTCGTAAGAATATCAAGGGCTGCTACCGTGCTCCGTACCGAAAAATCAGATTCTTCGGTGTCCTTCATATCGTGCCGTTTACGAAGAAGGAGAGTAATGTCGGCGATACTCCTCTCAATATTTATCGGGTCATCTATTTTGGCACGGGCTGAATTGAGATAATGAATACCGAGAAGCAACTTCTGTGCTGTTCCGAGTGGTACATAGATCAGTGTATCGGGATTCGAGAAAGTGGCAGAGCCTCGTTCTTCGAGTACGCCAATCACTTTGAAAGGGATCTTCTTCAGCGTGACCGTTTCTCCGACAGGATTACGATTGGCAAAAAGTTCTTTGGCACGCGTGGCACCAATGACCATCACCCGTGAAAGATCATATTCTTCTTCAGGAAAGAAAAAACGTCCAGAAGCAATACGAATATTTTCTATCTGAATAAGGTCTGGTGAAACACCCTGAAAACTAGATTCGAGGGATGTCGATTGAAATTCCGCCGTGGCTGATCCGCTGACGTACCCCGTTATCGCTGAAAGATGTGGTACATTCCGTCTTTCACGCAAAGCCTTCAAATCATCATTGGTAAACGTCGTGGTGATGATACCGAGAGCGGACGCGGGAGGACCCTTCTCCTCTGATGCGCCAGGAAGAATAGCTACGAGATTCGAGCCGACATTTTCTATTTGTGAGAGTACCAGTTTCTGAGCACTTGCTCCGATAGCCATCACCAGTATCACCGATGCCACACCAATCACTACCCCAAGCACCGTCAAAAAAAACCGCAATTTGGAAGCCGATAATGTCCGATACGATATTTTGAGTGGATCTGATAATTTCATTTAAGAAATGTTTCTCCTGCTTTGGCCATACGGCGATTGGTAACCATCGTATCACCAATGATTTGTCCATCTTTCATCGAAAGAATTCGTTTCGCGTGTTCGGCGGTGTAGGTCTCATGCGTCACGAGAACAATCGTATGTCCAGCATCATTGAGTTTCTGTAAAATAGCCATCACTTGTAGTCCTGCTTTAGAATCGAGGTTTCCTGTCGGCTCATCCGCGAAGATAATTTCCGGACTGTTCACGAGCGCTCTCGCGATCGCCACACGCTGTTTCTCACCTCCTGAGAGCTGACTCGAAAGATAGTCTTTCCGATGCACCATATCAACAGCAGTAATCGCCTCCAACACTTTCTTTTCATTTCTTTCTATCGGCTGATCATCATACAAAAGCGGAAGTTCGACATTCTCATATACACTCGTCTTCGGCAGAAGATTGAAGGCTTGAAAAACGAAACCGATAGTCTTGTTCCGAAGACGCGCGAGCTCATCATCGGTAAACTTCGTCACATCCTTGCCTTCGAGGAAATATGTTCCACCAGTCGCCCGATCGAGCAGACCAAGGATTTGCATCAGCGTCGATTTGCCTGATCCCGATGGACCCATAATGGAAAGAAACTCTCCTTTTTCGATACGAAAAGTTGCCCCGAAAAGAGCTCTCGTTTCCACGTCTTCATTTTTATATGTTTTCTCCAAATTCGAAACTACGATGAGACTCATAGGATTTATTCTGGTGTATTATTTCGCCTGTACTGATCCAATAGTCACTTCATCGCCTTCCTTCAGTCCTGATTTGATTTCGATAGTGCCATCATCACCCTCAAGACCGGTTTTCACTTCCGTTCTCACAAAGGTTCCATCGGCTTGCTTCACTTCAGCGTATGTCTTACCATTTTCTTTCGTCAGAGCGCGAAAGGGTACCATCAGAACATTGTCCCTCCTGGCTGTCTCAATATCAATGTTCGCCGTCATACCGTCCTTCAGACGAGCATCCGATGTGCTCAGCTCAAATTTTACGACGTACGACACGACATCTTGGATGATAGTCGCGGACGTCGCGATATCGGCTACTTTCGCCAGAACTATTTCGTCAGCCGAAAATGCGTCGAAAGTAATCCGCGATTCCATATCACGATCCATTTTCACAATATCTGATTCCGGTATACGTGATTCGACACTAAAACCATTCGTCCGAGAAATGCGACCAACGATTTTACCTAGAGTAACAACTTCACCAACACGAAGGTCTAGTTTCGTAATCTGTCCATCAAATGGTGCAAGGAGAATATTTTGTTTCATTTGTGATTCAAGTGTTCGCACGTTTTCTCTTGCTTGCTCGGTCTTTAACTTGATGGTAGCGCGTTCTTCGGGTTTCAAATCAGCCCAGCTTTTTCCTGAAGTATTGCGACGGAGGTGTGCCTGCTTCTCACTTTGTTCCACAATCGCAAGGGCAATTCTCGCCTCTTTGAGTTGCGAGAACAGAACACTGCGATCAAGAGAAGCGATACGTTGTCCAGCGGTCACCCCATCACCCTCTCTGACATTCACTTCATCGACAGTCCCCGTACTCTGAAAAGCAAAATCCGCATAGTCTTTCGGCACCACCTCTCCTGTCACACTCACTATTTCAGAAAGCGTACCACGTTTGACTGTTTCTGTTTGGACAGGAACGACAGCTTTGGTACTACGATAATACGAGGCTCCTCCCCACAGGGCGAGTAGAATGAGTATACTAATGATAATTCTTTTTTTGGTCAACATAATGGTATGGTCAGGAATGTATATTTTTCAAAATAATTGTTTCTTTTTTTCTGCGTTGTCCATTGCTTCATTGGCGCAGGCATCAGCTACGGTATTATATTCTCTTCCCACGTGGATAAATTTCACTTCCGAAAAATCGAGCATCAGATTCCATATTTCCAGAAAATGTGGCTGAAGCTTCTCATTCTCGATCTTGTATTCGTGATTCAATTGTTTGCACGCGAGCTCGCTATCCATACGACATTCTATGACCGTCTGTTTGGCTTTGACTTTCCCGATGAGGGATTTAATTTTCTTCAGTCCAAAAATAATAGCAAGGTACTCAGCTTCGTTGTTCGTCTTTGTTCCGAGAAACTCACCATACTTCTTATCAAGTGTTTCTATATAGACACCGAGAGCTGACGAACCGGGATTGCCTCTCGAACCCCCATCACTATACATCACGATTTTTTCCATAGTGTCTCTTTTACAAAACAAATCCCTTTCTATAATCATAACATAGTTTCGCATCAATATATATGAATCATCGTCAAAATTCTCACATTCATCACTACTTCACATTTCTTCGCACCATATCGAGGAGCTTCAGCTGAATGGTGGTCGAGCCATTCCACGTATTTTCGTTCAATTGGAAAGCGATGTCGAGATGCTCGCCTCTTTGCAGATCAGGGAACGTCTTTCCAAGGGAGAATCCGATAGCATCAAAGCTCCTCACTCCACCACTCGCAGGAACAAGCCTCAATTTCAAATGCTTGCTCCCATTGCCTACCAGACGCGCTTCTTCCACACACATATCTTCCAGTGAGAAGACTGGTTCCGAATTCCCTTCGCCAAATGGAGCAAATAGCATCATATCACGATAGAGCGCAGGCGTTATATGTTCCGGTTTCAATTTCGCGTCGATCCACATCTCCGGTTCTGTCACGATGTTTTTCAATTGCATCGCAACCAGGCTATCAAACCTCTCATAGAACTCATCAATATTCTTGTTCTCTATCGTCATACCGGCTGCTTGGGCGTGTCCGCCGAATTTTTTAAGCAAGCTACCACACTGTTCAATGATTTCTATGATATTCAGTTCCGGAATACTACGAAACGATCCGCGACTTTCCGTCTCTCCGCGCGTAAGCACACACGTCGGTTTGTGAAATTCACCGGCAATACGTCCCGCAACAAGACCAATGATACCGAAAGGAAATTTTTCATTCAAAGCGAAAATGAATTTCCTGCCACTATATTTTTCTCTGGCAATCGCCCGCACTTCATCCGTGATCGTGGTGCTTATCTTCTGACGTTCAATATTGAAAGCGTCCAATTCGAGTGCCAATACTCTGGCGTGAGCTCGATCTTTCTCCATCAGAAGATTGTGTGCCAACATCGCGTGTGCCATACGCGAAGCGGCATTGATACGTGGGGCTATCTGAAATCCGATCGTGTGAGCATCCGGCTTGTTGTTCTCATCGATTTTGATATTCCCGACAGAAAACATCTCTTCCAGACCCACACGCCGTGTTTTCGACAATACCATCAGCCCATATTTCACCAGCACGCGATTCTCCCCGACAAGAGGCATCACGTCTGCGACGGTGCCGATAGCGACGACGTCCAGAATCCATTTCAATTGATCCTTCTCCGCCGGCAAGTAACGCTCATAGAGGGCTTGCGCCACCTTGAAACTCGTTCCTGCACCACACAATTCTCGAAACGGATATGTTTCCGTCGCAATTTTCGGATTGATGATGGCATACGCTTCAGGAAAAACTTCCGGTACGTGATGGTGATCGACGACGATGGTAGCGATACCACGACGCTTGGCTTCTGAAATAGCCTCGTGGTTGGTCATCCCACAATCCAGCGTCAATACCAGCTTGATGCCCTTACTTTCGAAAAAATCCACCGCCAAGGTATTGAATCCGTGACCTTCGTTCAATTTTTCGGGAATATATACTTCGACAGAAATACCAAGAGCGGTGAGCGCCTCACGGATAATGACGGAAGACGTCACCCCATCAGCATCGAAATCACCGAATACTCCGATTGTTTCATCTTTTTTTTTCGCCTCACCGATGCGATTCACGACACGATTCATCTCAAGAAACAAAAAAGGACTATGAATGTCACGATCGAAGTTCGGAAAAAGAAAATGCTCACGAGATTGTTCATCTCCATACCCCCGAGCGACCAGAAGAGCCTCCATTACCGGATGATATTTCCCAGTCACAGCACCCTCTGGAAGAGTATCGATTCTATATTTCCACACAACCATAGCAGAAAGACTCATCGGATAAAAAGACAAAACCTATTCCACAGACGGCTCCCTGACAGAGCTTCCGTACAATAGGCAGAAAGAAACATTACGCACAGATAATCTCAGCATCGAAAGATTTCGCACCTCTTTTGTTCTTACGAAGTGTGAGCGCGATGCGACCACCGACCTTCTCCTCCGAACACACGAAATCAGGATTGATGTCGAAGTCTTTCGCGAATCTCGTCGCATCGAACCCAAACGCATCGATGCCAAGGATATAACTCTTGGAGAGAAAGTGCTCATTTATCCGTTCGATAAGATTATTTGGCGTCGTCATATCTCGAAGCAAAAAATCCTCTACCCTCAGTTCCGTAGCTCGCGCTTTGTCCTCTTCTCGGCCAAGGTGCGAAAAAACCATTACCGGAATTTCAGATGTGGAAACATTTTTTTTCAATGCCTCAATAAATTGAAAACCATCCATCCGTGGCATAATGATACCGGTAATGATGATATCTGGCATATCCTTGTTTATCTGTTCCAATCCATCAAGCCCATCCTTGCCCAAAGAAACATCAAAATTCACCGCCCGCAACGCTTCGACATACAATGTTCGTATATTTTCATCGTCATCGACAAACAGAACTTTAATCTTCTTTTCCATACTGTTATTTCTAAAAATTTTATGACCTCTTTCCTTTACTATTATACAACAAAACGGCCAACAAAGGAAAAGAAGTTGATTATTTCTCAAGTTTCGCAAGCTTCTCGATCAGGTCTCTCTCCTCACGGGAAAGTTTCTTGGGAATAAACAAAGAAATGGTCACCAGATGATCGCCTCGTCCGAAATGTCCGAGATGAGGCACGCCCTTCCCTCGTATGCGGAATACTTCACCGGGTTCTGTCCCGGCAGGAATTTTCATAGAAACATCTCCTTCAATAGTCTCTACATTCACCTTGCCACCGAGCGTCGCCTCTGCGAAGGTAATTTTCAAATGAGAAGCAATGTCATCTCCGTGTCGCTTGAATGAAGTATGCGGACGAATATGTACATTGACGAAGAGGTCGCCTGCCGGAGCACCGTCTTCCCCTGCCGCTCCGCGTCCGCTGACAGAAAGTGTCTGTTCGTTATGAATGCCTGCCGGTATCTCAATCGAAATCTCTTCTTCTTTCTGTACCCGTCCAGCGCCATGACACACTGTACATTTCTCTTTATATATTTTGCCACGTCCATGACAGCGTTCACAGATCTCTTCCTGTGCGAACGCACCGAAAATAGTCTGCACCGTGCGCCTGACACTCCCGTTTCCTCCACAGTCAGGACACGTTTCTTCTCTAGAATGAGGCTTACCACCAGTACCATTACAGACATCACAATTCGAGAGCTTACGCAAACGGATATTTTTTTTCACTCCGTGTACCATCTCTTCGAAAGTTATTTCCACGTCGACAGCGATATCAGAGCCGGTCCGGGATTGACCGTGTGAACGCCCACCCCCACCGAACATATTGGAAAAAATATCTTCAAAACCGGTGCCGGAAAAATCGAATCCTTGTCCGTTGAAATCAAATCCCGATGCTCCGCCACCCTGTGATGAGAATCCACCGAAACCTTGTCCGGCACCGCTCGACTGCCCTTGACTATGAAAGTCCTGACCCGTCTGGTCATAGCGAGCACGCTTCTCTTTGTTTGAGAGCACTTGATAGGCTTCATTCGCTTCTTTGAATTTTTTCTCATCTCCACCACTCTTATCCGGATGGTGCTTATGCGCCAGCTTGCGAAAAGCCTTCTTTATTTCGTCCGGAGAAGCAGTTTTGGATACGCCGAGAATTTCGTAATAATCTTTTGCCATATTTGTTGCTTTAATTTTCGAAAGTTATTTACTGAAACACTCTTCTTCGTTTTTTCTTTTTACTTCCCCTAGCCAGTAAACGGTAACATTTACAGTGAAAGCGTCGCTAGAATTGGACCGTGACACTCGAGACTTTCTTTAGAAAGGCCTTAGAGTAGGACAGGGACAATTATCGACGCTGAACTGATAAATGTTCGAGTCTGGGTAAGGAATGGAAAAAGAAAAAACTCAGAAAGAGTCTCTACTTTTCAAACCTTATTCTAGCGCAAAATCGAAAAATTGGCAATCTCATCAAATGAGTGCTAATTTCACTCCATCTCTGACTACTCTGCAAGCCTTTCTTGCTCAACTGAAACTTTGCCTATACTGAGCCATCCGACCCAGAGAAACAGAGAAAAGAATCCGTGAGCGATGAGGATGCAGAGCGGTGCTACGATCGACGAAAGAGAGAGCAGTGTAAGGAAGACAAGCAATGAAAGAAAAAATGGAATAGCCGGTGATGAGATATGCCCTGTCACTTTCTCACCGCCGAGAAACGTGACGAGTTTGTTCTGCAAAGCTGACGAAAGCACATCGGAAATTTTTTCATCGCCCGTTACCGAACGACCCACAAGCGAGGCAATCTGTTTCCGGCCTCCATCTAGGAATACTTCCTGTGCGGTTTGTATCGACTGTATGTCAAAAGGAAGTGTGCTCTCTCGTCCACTCGAAGACTGGCTCATCTCCCTGTATGCATTCAAGATATCCTGCTCTGTCATACTTGTTTGGAGCATAGTCACATCGCTCTCTTGTTTATTCTGTTCCAGGTTGAGAAGAAACTCATCGATCGTCATATTTCCTTCTGAGAGTTTGGCAAAACTTGGATTAACCATACCGGCTACCTTAAAGATAGCCCGTGTCCCTCCTTCACCGATACGAAAACGCGGTACCAATTCCTCCCAAGAAGCGTCTTTCAGAGAAACGTAGTATCCGCTCGAGATAAGGAGAGAGAGTCCCATAAAAAAAAGGAACGAGCTCGTCTGCACGCTCTTGAAAAAATGAAAGCGTATGCGTTCATCCCTCTCTCGTGCTATCGAGGCACTACTCACGTATATGCACAGTGCGGACACGATTCCCGCTACGATATATTCCCACGCCTGTATGAGCAAAAATCCTGGGAGAGATACGAGTATCGCGCCGATGATTCTCGAAAGTGTGGTGCTCCAGATTATCGTCCCAAGAAAGAAAAATATCGTCAACAGAATGAACCAAAACACCAGCCACCAGATATCGGAAACTCCAAAATGTGTCATCGCGAAAACAAAAAACTGCCACGCCCCAAGCGAACAGAGTCCGATGAGAAGAATAAGCGCCATACCGAGCGTGTTACGCTTTGTGAAGTTTTTGAACATTTTTATATTGCTTCAATTTTCTTACACTTTGTAGTACTGTCTGTACCATTCCACGAAATTTTTCACACCCTCTCCTATACGCGTGGTCGGTTTCCAACCGAGCTTGCGAAGTTTCTTGATATCGGCGACTGTCGCTACAACATCTCCTGCCGGCAGAGGCATCATTTTTTTCTTCGCAACCTTCCCGACATTCTTTTCGATTGCTCCGATGAATTCCATCAACGTATTTTCTTTGTCACCGCCGATATTCATCACCCCGTAAGGAAGATCTGCGTCAAGCGTCGTAAGCACACCCGAAACGATATCATCAATATAGGTAAAGTTGCGTGACATCTTGCCGTAATTATTGACCTCAATAGTCTTCCCGGAAAAAATCTTGTCCGTAAAAAGAAAGAGTGCCATATCCGGTCGACCCCACGGTCCATAGACTGTGAAAAATCGCAGTCCAGTAGTCGGAAGTTTGTAGACGTGGCTATAGACGTGAGCCAAAAGTTCATCGGCTTTCTTGGTGGCGGCATAAGGAGAAATCGGCGTATCGACGCTGTCGCTCTCAGAAAATGGCAGTTTCTTATTGTTGCCATACACCGACGAAGATGAGGCGTACAAAAAATTCTTGATTTTGTATTTCACGGCCAAATCCAAAAGGCGAACTGTCCCCAGCACATTGACATCTGCATACAGACTGGGGTTCTCGAGCGAATTGCGCACGCCGGCCATCGCCGCAAGATGAACGATTTTTTTCGGTCTTTCTTTTTTGAAAACTCTCTCCAGAAATTTCTGATCACGAATATCACCCCGATAGAGCTTGTATTGTTTCTTGTATCCTTTGAGAATGACCTTCACACGATCTTCTTTGAGCAACGGATCGTAATAATCATTGAAATTATCGATGAGCACGACCGTATCGCCACGCTCTATCAACCTCTTGGCTGTCGCACTCCCGATAAACCCCGCCCCGCCGGTAATCAATATTTTCATAGTATTTTCTTTTTTAAATAGTCATAGTAGAGAGCATCGTTCGCGTGTGTCGTCGTGTATTTCTTCAACACCGTTTCGCGAGCTCGTTGCCCCATCCTCTTTCTCGCGTCAGTATTCTCTATTAAATAAGAAATTTTTGCAACCCATTCTTCCGTCGTTCCTGCGACAAGACCATCAACACCGTCCGTGATAGCCGTTCTGAACGTTCCTGTTGCAGAGGCTACTGTCGGTACAGAAAAAAGCCCTGCTTCGAACCATTTCAATTCTGATTTCGATTCACAAAACGGATTACCGATTTCGAGTGGAGCGAGATTGATATCCATATTCGCTACCGTAGCAAAATATTTTTTCCGAGGAAGAAACGGCACCCGGATGATTCTTTCCCGGAAACGATTGAGTGTATCTTCGGTATCAAGCGGTCCGGCGAGAATCAGTCGCATCTGCGGATACTTCCCAAAGAGCGCCACAAGCGCATCGGTAATGGTCGCGAAATCTTTGTTATGACTCGGTGTACCGCTCAGATAGGATATTTTCACGACAGACGCATCTTTGCTCACCTTTGAAAAAATCTCTTCAGCAGATGAGACATCTTCCTGGGAAAGCTTATTCTGCACTACGAACACCTGTTTACCTCTTTCGCGTAACTTGTCAGCAAGGAAAGAAGTGCTCGTCGTACATACTCTTACATACGGATCGGCAAGAATTTCTCCCCCCACGCCATTTTCATACAACTTTCTTTCAAATGTATTCATCTTCTGAAAATAATCCATATGTTTCAAAAATTCTTTGTCGTAAACAAGATCATCGGTCTCGAAAATAATTTCTTTCCTCAATAATTTTATTTTTTCAATCAATCTGGCGACGCTTGGTGTAAAAAGTACTCGATGAAAAATAAAAACAGAAAAATGATCGGCATACGTAACAAGAAAAGGATTATCCTGAACGGTTGCAGAGCAGGAGAAACCATTGAGGGTAAGTTCCTCTGCGATATGCACTGTCCGATATCGCGCGCTGTCTCCCACTCCGCCCGTGATGAACAGGATATCTCCCGGATGGACACGGTTGAAAAGCGCCAGAAATGATATCGCGATACGTCGCCCTCCACGGAACAGACCATCCCGTTTGAGTGTCTGCCAGGCCTTGCCGATTTTTATAAGAAGCAGTTTCATTGTCAATTTTCTCTGATGATTTCTTGATACAGTTTTTCCAATTTTTCCGCCGATGCTTCCCAACTGAACAGTTCCGCCCGACGCCGATTGATAACTCCTTTTGCTTCACGCAATTCTCGAGAGATGACGAGCTTCATAATGGCTTGCGCTAGACTTTCCGGAGTCGTATCATCGGCATAGATACCGCCATCATCCAGATATTTGCGATTATTCTTTGTATCAAAACACACAACCGGCAATCCTGCCCCCATATATTGAAGCATTTTTCCGCTCGCTTGTCGCGTACTTGATTCCTTGGGATCAACTCCGATATCACTCATTCGGAGGACTTTTGGTAACGCAAAATAAGGAAGCGGACTGATAATAGTCACGTGTTTTTTAAAAATATCCTGCTTCAGATAGACGGCTATCTGATCCACCGGAAATCCAGCAATGACGAAATGCACCTCGCTCGATTGCGCACAAATGAGCGGTATCGCCTCAAGCAGAAGCGTAATTCCCTTGTTGGCGATAAGCGCTCCTGTATACGTAATGATAATCTGATCCTTCGGGATATGAAAAGTATCACGGAGAACGGTGACAGATGGAAGATTCTCAAACATCGAAAGTCGCGTACCATCAAGGAGGATGTGTGCCGGATGCTCCCTCGGAATCGTGTTTATTCTCTCGACATTGTCCCACGAACTCGCGACTGTCCGCTCTCCCAATCCATCGATCCAATGTTCGATCATTTCAAAAAATCTCTGCATCGGGGTGGCACGCAGATAGCTGTGTGAGACCATCTCTTTGGTCAGACTCCCGTGAAAATCAGCGACCAATCTCATATTCCTCCAAAAAAGCGCTCTTTTGACGATGAACCCGATGAGCACTCCTTCATGCAGATGGCCGTGGATAATATCCGGCTTCCAAGTACGTGCGAGATGGAACGTTTTGCGGATAAGCATCAGATCCAAAAAGATTTTCTGCCAATCAGGTCCCGCCTCAAGTTTCTTGTACCAGAAAAGCAGACGCCTGATACGACGCACATCAATATGACTGTTGAGGCTTGCAGGGAAATCTTGTCCGATATGATACGTCGCGATTGTCACCTCGATCCCACGCTTTTCGAGTGCCAATGCTTCTTCCAAAATACGGATATGTGTACCACGATCAGAGAAGAACGGGGTAGGAGCAACAACAAGAACTTTCATAAAAAATAGTTATAATTCATCACAGAAAAACAGAGAAATTCCTTGTTCAATTGTAAACGTATTCGCAGAGCTTTGCAAACCCCGACACCAATTGAACTTACTCTTGTAAAATATCCACGTTTTTAATGAGTGTCTTTTTTGGAGTAAAAACTGAGTAAGATTTTATGTTCATTATACTAATAGTTCAATTGGTGTTGGGGCAAACACCATTCTTATTGTATACTATATGTATATGATGAAATTCTTTTCTCGCATAGAAAAATCCGATACTTGGCTCGTTCTCTTCGGACTGTCTTTTGTCTCGTTCGGTTGGTTTGTTTTTTTACTTGCTCTCAGTGGCACATTCTTCGCGCCACTTATCCTTTCCGGAGCACTCTTGACTCTCATAGTCCTTCTTTTCACCGGTACCGCCTATTTCCTCCGTACAACGATTGATTTCAAAATCGCTATTTTCGTCGCATTCTCCATAGCTCTGCTTATCGGTTTTTTCACCGTACCAACGATTTTTTCCGGTCGCGACCAAGGATCCATCAGCGAAGCAGCTTTTCGTCTGGCACAAAACGGTCACTTGGCTTTTTCCACTTTGGCAAGCGAAAGTTTTTTCCAAATTTATGGTAAAGGCAAAGCTTTGAATTTCCCTGGATTCGCTTACACAGAAACAGGCGATCTCATCACGCAATTTCCTCTTGGCTATACTTCCTGGCTGGCCTCCTTCATTTCTCTCTTCGGCCTGTACGGTGTCGTCATCGGCAACGGTATCCTTTTGTTCCTCTTCCTTCTGACACTCTACGCTCTCTTGCGAAGATTTACTCATCCTTTCTATGCATTCTTCGGGCTCGCCCTCGCCATATTCTCTTTCCTCCCGACCTGGTTCGCCAAAGTCACTTTGAGTGAGAACTTCGCGCTCTTTCTTTTCGTTTTTCTCGTTTGGAACCTCATTCTTTTTCTTCAAGAAGGAAAACCCCTCTTTTATACAGGGATATTTCTCTCTGGTGGCTTACTCGCTTTTACACGCATAGAAGGATTTGCCTTTCTCCTTCTAGCTTTCGTCATCCTGCTCTTCCATAAACAAGCTCACTCTTTATGGAAAACATATCCGTGGAAGAGCATCATCTTTCCCGGTCTCCTTTTCCTTTTTATCTTCTTACGAGATTTCTACATCAATCTCCCCTATTACAAAGTGATCGGCAAAGCACTGATCAAATTTCTTCATCAATTGGACACGGGCTCTGTCGTGGGCGATTTGAGCGGTACCGGCAGTTCATTCACGCTCGGATCAGTTCTCTTCCTCTACGGTCTGCTCGTATTGTTTGTCCTAGGCTTTTTCGGTATACTTATTTTCATCAAAGAAAAACGTTTCATAGCATTGCTCCCTGCTTTCATCGCTTTACCGACTTTCCTGTATCTCGTTGATCCCAATATTTCGCTCGATCATCCGTGGATGCTCAGACGCTATTTATTTTCTCTCTTCCCCACGCTCCTTTTCTCGTCCATAGTAGGCGTAGCTCTGATTTTTACGAAAGAGAAAACATTTCCAATTGACAGACCAAAAGGAAAACGACTTTTTCTCGTCAGTATTCTCTTCTTCGCTCTTCTTGTTTTGCAATACCCCGCTTTCCGTTATGGGATATCATTCGCAGAAAATCGCGGGCTCAAAGAACAAATCATCACTTTCGGTCAGGAATTCTCCGATACCGATCTTGTCTTGGTCGATCGCAATGTGACCGGCGATGGTTTTGCTCTCCTGACAGGACCGGCTCAATATCTCGCCGGGAAAAATATGGTCTATTTCTTCAATCCGGATGATCTCGCTTCCATCGACCTCTCCCCTTTCGCACACATCTATCTCCTCGTGCCAGAAGAAAATCAAGCCCGCTATGTTTCTGTATTCGGCGATCATCTCGTTTTTAAAAAGAGAGTCATATTCACAAATGAGCAAATCGAGTATAATTCCCTAGGAGATGACACTTCCTTCCTCGGATTTCCGAAAAAGATTTTTAAGGAAACGCACAATTACTTATTCCAAATAGACTGAAATGTTCCAACTTCCTCTCGCTATTCCTCCTCATCTCAAGCGTTCTTACCGCATAGCTCGCGTGTTTTTGTATGTCTTCTTCATTGCTGGCACCAGTCTCTTCCTCGTGCAGACATTTTTCCCGACACTGACTTTTTCCTTCAATTTTCGCACACCGAGTTCGAGCAAGAATTCTCTCCTCGATCCACATTCCGATAAGGATATTCCTGCGACCAATGGAAAAATCACACAAAACGAAATGTTCATCACTACTGCCAGTGCCATCGGGGAATTTTCCTTGGCCGATATTTCTTTTTCGCTGGAAAAAAAATCGGCTCTCCCAAATACTCTCGAGGTGACACTCAAACGTTCTTACCGGAGTTTTTTCCTCCCAACCGGTGTTCCTCTCACGAACTTTCCCGAAGAATCGCTCTACAGAGTCGATGATACGTATTATGCCCTCCGCGATGGCACTCTCTATCCCTTTGTCAGCGATAATGCCTATCTTTCGCGTTATCCGGATACTTTCGCTATCGATGAGAGCCGAGATTTTCTTGCTAACCATCTTGTATCCGAAGAGTGGATCGGTTATCGTGTCGGCTCTCTCGTTTCTTTCGCTGATGGCGTTTTCCTTATCGTCAGTGAAACGGAAATGCGTCCTTTCGGAAGCCCGGAGATACTCCTGGCACTCGGGTATCGATTCGAAGATGTCCGTCCGGCGAGCGAAGAAGAAATCGGCATTTACAAACGTGGCAGGATCATCCTCATCGGCACACAGCATCCCGACGGCACGCTCCTCCTCGATACTGATACCAATACCTATTATCTCATCGAGGATAATCTCAAGCACCCGCTTGAAAGCGGAGACTATCGTAATTTCATCAGAAGCAAGCAGACTCCGATCGTCGTTTCTTCGAAAGCAAGCGAGGAGGAAGCAAAGTGTACATTCGAGCCGGGATTGTTCGGCCAATCATTTTCCTGTCAAACCGAGGTAGCGTCTCTTCATTCCGGTTTCGGCAATGATTTCCGAGTAACCATCGAAAAAAGTGATACGGATATCGACATCAGTACACTTCAAGTTTCTTTCGAATCCGTAAAGAGCAAACAAAATATGCGCCTCATCCTCTCAAAAATCAAACAGCGCCTCCTCTCACGTTTCGGTGTAAATCAATAGCACAGCTTATGGAAAATTTCACCCTCTATCTATCAGAAAAGATTCTGTATCTCAAAAAGAACGGCGTTCTCACTATCTCTTACGCACTTCTCACCGAAGCGCTCTTCATCGGGTATCTCGCTTTCATCGCTCTTTTCACTCTCGAGATGCTCCTGCCGACATTCGTCACCGTACGACTCAATCTGACGACGTTTTTCTTCATCCTTTTCTCTTTTTCATTCGTACTCGCTTTCTTGGGACACATTCTCAATCTCACATTCGATCAAAAAATACAGAAAAAAAATCCACTCGTATGGATCGGACTTTTTTGGACTATCGGTATCCTCATTCTTTCACTCCCTCACTTCCCTCCACTTCTCATCCCTTTCATCATCATCACATTCCTCCTCATAGGCTATCTCTTCTGGAAAATTTTCTTCGACGAAAGAGACGAGAAACTTGTTTAAAAAAATCTGCTCTAAGACAGAAAAAGAAGCAATCCTAGAATTCACCTCCTCACCAAGTCTCTTCTAGATTTGAAAATCAAGGAAACAGACCTACAATAAAGCCTCCAAATCAAGCACTTCATCAATGCGAATCTGCGCCACGAAATCCGGCACGTGGGAGACGAGGATCATCGCACCTTTGTATTTGTCGAGAGCTTCCGCGATGACCGGTAAATGACGGAAATTGATATGATTGGTCGGTTCATCAAGGATAAGCAAATCAGGTTTCTCGGCATACAGCTGTGCGAACATCAAAAGTCCCTTCTGCCCTTCTGACAGACTCTCGACTTTGTTCTGCATCAGTTCCGCCGGAATGAGGAATTTGGTCGCAATTTTGTACGCTTGTTCATTACTCTTTTCTTCCATCACAGCAAGGAGCGTCTGCATCACGGTACTATCGAAATCGAGCGTCGAAAAATCCTGACGATAATATCCGACTTTGATTCCTTCCGTAATATGAGCACGCTCTTCATCACCGGAGGCGAGGGCTTCGAGAAAAGTACTCTTACCGATACCGTTGGGTCCGGAAACGAGAAGGTGCATATTTTTCTTCAAAACGAGATCTACTCGCTTCACTGCTTCTCCGAGAGGAGTTATCAGTTTCACCGTTCGTATTTCGACAATCGGCCCGACGACACCGACGCACGATATCTCAAAATCCGGCAGTGTCTTATCTTCTTGCCGTACATCCATTTTGTTTTCTTCAAGGTCTTCGGCCATCGTACGCATACGTTTGGCTACAGCACGCAACTTCCCTCCTTTGTTGGCGAACACGTTTGCTTGATCTTTCTTTTCTTGGATCGTCCGTTCCAATCGCACATTCTCGCTTTGCGCCTTGGCGATTCTTTTGGCGATCTCTTCCATCACATCGTAATAGTCTCCCGTGTATTGCTCTATTTTGTGCGTAAACACGTCGAGATACAGAACACCCTGTGTGAATGAATTCAAGAAACCAGCATCATGAGAAATAACGATGCAGGTCTTGTCATAGTCGATGAGAAACCGGGTCAGATGTTCGATACCGGCAGCATCAAGATTATTGGTCGGCTCATCGAGCAGCAGAATATCCGGATCAGAAATCAGTGCTGATGCGAGAAGGAGACGCGCTTGTTGTCCTCCGGAAAACTCCCTGATTTTCTTCTCCAATTCCGGCATCGGCAGATTCACTACTTCCAACACTTCTTTAATATGCATCGCGAGTTCCCACTCTTTTCCCTTGAAGAATTGATCAAAAAAATCCTGCACGGTAAGATCAAGCTGATCCCGCGGAATGGTCTGTCGTCCGAGAGCTACTGTTGCATCGGGATCGACAGAGACACGTCCGAACTGAGGCTTCTCTTCCCCGGTGATGAGCTTGAACAAAGAGCTTTTCCCGGCGCCGTTCTGACCCATCAGTGTCACCTTGGAACCGCTACGCATACTGAAACTCACCTCATCTAGGATGGGTTTCTTGTGTCCGTATTCAAAGGACACTTTATCGAATCTCATTACAACATTGTCTTTCGCCATATTGCATCTAAAAAAAGAACCCTTCGATTCCGCCAACGAAAGTTGGTTTCACTCAGGGCGTGACCGAAAGTCACGAAATCCGCTAAACAGCAGAAGCATTGTGACACAGAATTCTCTTCTCTGCAAGCATCAAACTAAGATTTGATATACTCCAAAGTTTCTTTCGAACATTTGTCCCAGGAGAATTTTTTCAATTGCTCTTCCCCTCTTCGAATAAGTTCTTTCTGCAATGATTCTTCGCTCCAGAGGCGTTCCAGTTTTTCGGCGATATCATCGACGCTACGGGCATTGCAATACAGCGTCGCTTTGCCACCTACTTCGAGAAGGCTCGAGTTACTGGCGGTGAGTACCGGCACACGAGAAGCAAAAGCTTCAAGAATCGGCAGACCAAAACCTTCATAGAGTGATGGGAAAAGAAACAACCGTGCTCCTTGATACAATGCTCGTAAGTCTTCAAAACTGACCGTGCCAGTCATTATGATGTCTTCTTTATAAGGGCTTTTCTCACGTGCTTCGAATATTTCATCCGAGAGCCAGGCTTTCTCCCCTGCCAGTACGAGTTTCATTTCAAACATCGTTTCTTTCGCCTTATTAAATGCCTCGATCAAACGCACGAGATTTTTTCTCGGCTGAAGGGCACCGACGTAAAGGGCATACTGCCCAGGAAGTAAGCAGTAAGGAGTAAGCAGTAAGCGAAGTTCTTCGGAAGAAAGTCTTGTGCCGAAAAATTCACTGTCGAAACCATGATGAATCACTCGGATGCGTTCCGGAGGAAGTTCCGGGAAAAACTCCAGCAGATCATTTTTGGTAGACTCTGATACGGCTATGAGCTTATCCGCCCGTCGCACGGCAACCCCCAAAAGGAAATTGAGCTTAAAAAGGTATCTTTTCGGAAACGTTTCCGGATATTGTTTGAATGCGAGGTCGTGAATCGTCGCTGTCACTTCTGTTTTTCTTGAAACGAAAAATGGAGCTGCCTGAATGGGCAGAAATAATTTTTCCGGTTTTTTGCGAAAGATTTCCCAAGTGAATCTCGTCTGCATCCAGGCGAACGGAAAAAAACAAGCCTTCACCAGATAGTTCGGAAAACTCGGGGGGACAAGACTCGAGTTGAATACGCTCCGATGATACAAATGAAATGTTGTCTCCATATCGATTCCTCCGAAACGTTTCAAAAGTTCTCGCAGATATATGCGCGTCCCATCGATGCGCTTGTGATCGAGATCACTCGCCTGGATAGCTATTTTTGTATTTTGTTTCATTTTTGTTCTCTCTTGAGTTGCATAAGCTCGAGTGGTTCTGCAAACTGTATCGATTCAGATCCAACGATGAAGTCTTTCGCTATGACACCTTGCGATTTGAAATATTCCACCACCCCTTGAACGAGTTTCTCCGGTGCACTCGCTCCAGCACTCACACCGACTGTTTCTTTCTGTTCCAACCAAAGGGAATCAATTTCCGTCACATCATCGATCAGATACGCTTCTGTCCCTTCCATACGAGCGGTCTCCATCAACCGAGTAGAATTCGAAGAATTTTTTGATCCGAGGACCAAAACGAGATCCGATGCCTTCGCGAGCGCTTTCACGGCTTCTTGGCGATTGGTCGTGGCAAAACAAATATCAGAAAGGGGCGGGGCGATAATCTGAGGATACTTTTTTTTGAGAGCTTTTATGACTACCGCTGTGTCGTCGATAGAAAGTGTCGTCTGTGTGAGATACACCAATTTTTCCGGATTACCGATTTCGAGTTTCGAAACGTCCTCAGTCGTTTCCACAAGCGGGATGGATTCAGAAGTCGCCTCCCCCAAGACTCCCAAACCCTCAATGTGTCCTCGGTGTCCGATATAGACTATTTTATATCCTTCTTTGAGAAAACGGCCTACCTCGAGATGAACCTTGGTCACCAAAGGACAAGTGGCGTCGATAAGCCGTATATGACGCTTCTGAGCCTCTCTATAGTGCTCTGGTATCGATCCGTGGGCTGAAAACACCACCACGGCCCCTTCTGGAGCCTCTCCGAGACTTTCGATGGTGATTATCCCTTTGGATTCAAGATCTTCCACCACGTGCTTATTATGGACGATTTCATGCTTCACATAGACGGGAGCACCAAAAATCTGCAGGGTGTCGAGAACGGCTTTCACCGCCCGTGTCACACCCGCACAGAATCCTCGCGGTGTAGCCAGCAAAAGTTTCTTGACGGTATGCATAGAAGAGAGGCTAATCTGTTAGATTCTAGAGCGTTGTTTATAATTGTTCCTTCCAATTTTCTTTTGAGAGCACACTCGCTTCACCAGCCGTTTCACTCACTCCTGTTTCCCCTTCGCTCTTTTTGCTCTTGAAGCAAAAAACCATGCCCGCTTTGGGGAAACAAGTCTCCCAAAAGAAAACTGAAAGGAACATAATACAAAGGAGTCTCTCAACAATGTTGTTGATTCTTACAACTAGCCCCTGATCAATGTACCGATGAATTTCTTGCCTGCGATATAATTGGCCACGTTCTTCATATCGCCCCCATTCATCACGGCCACTTCCATACCTTCCTTCTCTGCCATTTCGGATGCGATAGGATCGAAAGGAACATTCATTCCGGGGTTCCATTTCTTGCCAACGATTTTGTGAAATTCTCTCCAAGTCATACGGTCGAAAGGTACGGCATCAGCGTGTGCCCGCGGGTCTTTGTTGTACACACGTTCGATATTCGAAAGATTGATGATACGATTCACGTCGAGGTATTTCCCCATCACGACAGCATCGAAGTCCGTCGAAAATCCAGGACGCCACCCTGCAGCCACGAGAATCGCTTCCGGCGCTGCATAGAAATCTTCGAGATCATGTGGGTTGGTGTTGATACGCGGATGCGCATACTCACGGAAAACAGTACGCACCAGATGTGCATTCATACGGGTAGCGTGAATCCCCAACCAATCGCGGTCTTCATCGGTGATCTTGGTGATCTGCCCAGCCACATCGATATACTGTCTGGCGATCCTCCCACCGCCGGTTACCAGAATAAAACGGTATCCCTTCTTGATATGAGACACCACGAATTTCTTGAAATTGCCGATGAACTCAGCGTCGATCCCCTCCGGTACGAGGAGTGATCCACCAAGCGAGATAATAATGCGTTCTTTTTTGGAATACGCTTTGTTCATAGGCACTCTTTTTCTTACTTAAAAAATGATATCAGATCATCAAAGGCTATTTCTTGCGATTCATTCTCCGTGCGTTTCTTCACCTCTGCCTTGCCTGATACGAGCGAACGCTTCCCGACAACCACCCGATACGGTATACCGAGGAGATCACTTTCGGTGAATTTTTCCCCTGCCGACATATCACGATCATCATACAAGACTTCTATGCCGGCTCCGGACAAAGCAGTATAGATTTCCTCCGCTTTCTCGTCGGCATTCAGTGAAAGAAGATGGACACGGAATGGAGCAACGGATTCCGGCCATACGAGACCGTTTTCATCTGACAATATCTCCACGATCGTTCCCATCACACGAGCCGGGCCAATACCATAACTGCCCATAATCACCGGGAGTGATTCTCCTTTTTCATTCTTATATGTCAATCCCAAAGGCGAAGAGAATTTCGTTCCGAGACTGAAAATATTTCCTACCTCGATCGATTTTTTCTCAACAAGATTTTCTCGTTTCAACCCGAGATCATTCAACACTTCATCATTCAATACTTCGGTATTCAGTGCCTGACCACTTGCCTCATCGACATAGATGATATCTTCTCCGGCGTCACTCACGGTTTGAAATTCTTCAGAGTATTTACTGAACATCCCTCCTGATGCGAATGTCGGATAGGTCACTTCTCCCAAACCCACCCGCTTGAAAACTTTTTTGTATGCCTCCTTCAGAGAAGCATAGAGCGTATCATGCTCCTCCTGTGTACGGGCAAAAGAATAGAGATCTTTCATCAAAAATTCGCGCATCCGCATAATACCCGACTTGGCACGGGTTTCGTTACGAAACTTCGTTTGGAAATGATACGTCAACGCCGGGAGATCACGGTAAGAACTGATATGTTGAGTCATCATTCTCGTCATCGGTTCTTCGTGTGTCACTGCAAGCCCGAGATCGGTACCGTTTTTCAATTTTGTCTTGAACCACACACCTACTTTCTCATCATCCCAACGATCGGTTTTTTCCCAGGGTTCTTTGTCTTGGAGAGAAGCAAGAAGCACCTCCTGCCCACCGACGGCATTCATCTCTTCACGAATCACTTGTATTATTTTATTAAGCGTACGCAATCCTAGAGGCAGAAACGAATACACACCTGCCATTTCTTTGTGGATGAAACCAGCACGGATGAGGAGCTGTGCGTTCCTACTCACTTCATCTTTCGGGGCGTCTTTTTTCGTTCGAATGAACAATTGTGTTTGTCGCATAAAATAATAAAAAAATCTGTTTTATAACTGTACCTTCACTTTTTTCTCTTCTCCACCACGGAGAATGAGCAGATCTATCGCGTCACCGCTGTTATGCCGACTGAGAAGAAGCGACAAAGGATTTTCTGGAGTGATTTCCGTACCGTCCATCGATTCGATGATATCTCCGACCTGCAAACCTGCTTTCATAGCACTCGAGTCGGCAAGAAGAGCCAGCCCCGTCTTCCCGGAAGACGAATAGATGAGTGCTCCATGATCACGAGGTACATTCATTTTCAAAGCGAGCGTCTTGGTGAGAGAGAGATAGTAAATACCCAGCATCGGGCGTTTTGAAAGTGTTCCTTCTGTCGCTCGACTGAGTGATTCACGAACAACGTTGGAAGGAATGAGGAATATATGCGTGACGTTATCAATAGTCAGAGCTCCGATAAGTCCGACCATCTCTCCATTGAATCCGATAACTGAGCCACCGATGAAATCCTTCGAAACATCGAAGTCCACCTCGAAAACACCTTCCAATTTTTCAGATGAAGACACTGTTTTCCCGGAGAGACTGAAAGTATGGTTGATATTTCTCAGTATCCCGACTGAAAGACGGTTCTGATATTCCGCGAAAGAATTACCGAGAGCAATCAATTTCTTTCCGACACGGGCGTCATCAGAATTCGCGAAAGCGATAGACGGTGTATTCGTTCCATCATTCAGACGGAGGAAAAGAAGATTGGTGAATGCGTCGTATCCGAAAAAATCCGCTCTGTGACTCGTGCCATCGAACAAAAGCACTTCATAACGAAATCCTATACCAGTGAACGGTATTTCGCTATACGTCGCAATCAGACCATCATTCGTCAGAAGTACCCCAGTCATCGTTGTCGCCTCCGTTTTCACGACCTTGGTATCATCAGTGGATACCACGATATTGACAACAGCTGTCGCAGGCTGAGATGCGATTTTTTCCACAGAGTCATCTTCGCGTATGACCACCTGTTCAGTCTTGTTTATGATAGTAACCCGTTCGGTGAGCTTTTTGAAAACTCCGAAATCCTTCAGCGCAGGTATGGAAGTCATATTCGGTATATAAGCGCTTATGAGTACGCCTCCGACGCCTCCGAGAATCACGATGCTAACGACTATCAGAACGATGACAAAGAGCTTTTTGATATATTTCAGAAACATATATTATTTCATTAGAATGTCTTCATTCATATCATATTTCATCCTCATTTGCAACCCAAACAGCGATATTTGAGCCTATCCGACATTTCTTCTACACCAAGATATGCCATGGCGTACTGTAAAGTAAGATGCCGATCAGGACAAAGAAAAAGAGAATTCTCAACACGGCTCTTCTCAATGACAATACCTGATGGAACGCATCGAAAGAAATATCCCACAAGAGAAAGAAAAAAATAAGACCCAAAACACCGGCCGTGAGATATCCGAATGGCCAAAAACTCATCACCCACGCCATCTCGCTCATAAACAATCCAAGCAACGCACTATAAAGTATGAGACGTCGCTTCTCCATACTTTCACGCCCGACGCTCACGAACGTCTTGTAACTTGTCAACGCTGTTCCCAAAAAATACAGGATCATCAGTCCCCAGAGAGGGAAAGAAAAATTCAGATAGAAACCGAAAATCCCTGTGTAGTAAAAAAACAATGCAGCGACGGAAGCGGTATTCAAAAAAACCTGCGCTGTCTTATCTCTGGGTGCATGACCCAGCCGATACAACCCGAGAAGTGCGAAGTAATACATCAGCGCGCTCAAAAAAACGAATGCCTGGCGTTGCGATGAGGAATCGATGAGAGAAAGAAGTGTCGGTGCTGTGAGCGAGAGTAGTCCCGGAAGAAATACATCCGTGAAGCGCTTGGTGACTTTGCGACAGGCGATAAGTGAAATGATGAGGAGTGGCACTATGGAAAAAATATACCAGTTCCAGGTCGGAAAAAATGGATTGAGAGCGATGAATTCAAGCCCCAAAGAAAAGATTAACGTCCAGAAAAAAATAGTGAAATGAAATATCATAGAAGAGCAGAGACACGATTCTCGAATACCACAATAAATAAATTCTTCAACATATCCACTATACCATATTCTAATGAATAAAAAAAGGCCTTATCAAGCCCCTTTTTTATCAATTATCTTACATCACTTATCCTGCATCATTTTCGTTCCTTCAATGTCACTTTTACATCCTTCATATCACCTTTGTGCCAGATTTTGAGCGTTAGCTCATCTCCCACATTGTATTGATTGATGACCGTACCGAGAAGATGCGTCTCGTCGATCTTCGTGCCGTTGATTTCCAAGATGACATCGTTCTCTGTCAGTCCGGCCTTATCGGCAGGTGATCCTGGAATAACAGCGAAGTCAGTCATAGTCTGCCCACGGAGTATGAGTGCGCCATAATTGTATGGGAGATTGTTTTCCTTCTGGATGACATCATTCAAAATAACATACCGGACACCGATATACGGTACGGATATCTTCCCTGTCGTACGTACCTGTTCTATGATACGTTTCACTCCATTGATAGGAAGAGCGAATCCGATGTTTTCAGCCCCCTGCGCCATAGCGACATTGATACCGATAACATCACCGGATATATCGAAGAGCGGTCCACCCGAGTTCCCTGGATTGATCGCTGCATCCGTCTGAATGATATCGGTCAGTTCTTCCCGCATACCGAGTTGTGATCCGGCAAACACATTGCGTTTCAATCCGGAAATGATACCACTCGTCACTGAATCTGAGAATTCACCCAGAGAATTTCCGATAGCGACGACTGTCTGACCGACTTTCAATATATCGGAATCTCCGAGCGTCAGCGCCGGAAAATCGCTCCCCTCTATTTTGAGGAGTGCAATATCATTGTTCGGATCACGTGCCAACACTGTGGCGGAATATTCTTTTCCTCCATTTGCGATGACGGTATAATCGGCTTGCTCGTCTGTCACCACGTGCTTATTGGTAATAATCAAGCCATCGGCAGAAACGAAAAAACCTGAACCGCTTCCAATTTTTTGTTTCCCTGTGGCATCACTACTGTTTTGATCATTCTTTTGAGGAATATTAAACGGCGTAAAAAATGGAAACCCTTGTAACGGACTCTCTCTAAAATTACGCAATTTTGATATATCTTTACTCACGACAATACTCACCACACCAGCCGAATTTCTCTCCACAAGACTAGGAATAAGATCATTTCCAATATTCAGACTTGATGAAGTAGGCTGACTGACAACACTTTTTGTCGCAAGAGACAAGAGAGGTATATTCCTATGTTCCCGATAGAAAGTTGTTATCACAGGAGAAACAACCCCACCTATAAAACCGAACAGTACTGCTATGACGAAAAATGGGAATATGTGACACCGCTTCTTCGATGTACACGACGCAGGAGTGTTTCTTCCTTCTTGAACATCAGTATTATCGTGCGGAGATGATGATAGAATTTCCATAAGAAAATATTTGTTGAAATTATGAGAGAGGTTATACTCTGCATTCCTCAAAACAAGAATGCCGCATCACCATCCGATTTTTCATACAGATTCTTTTCGAAATCACGCATTTCTTGTTTTCGGAATTCTACACGAGCTTCTGATGCATTCCATTCATATTCCGAGGAGAGCACATACACGGAAAGTCCACGCATCTTCTCAGAAAGAAAATCAGAAAATGTTGTTTTTTTCGTGAAAATCTGTTTCAACCGATAGAGTTGTTTCGTGTCTTCCTTTTTCACCTCTTCTACCAGAACGATATGAAAGCCGAGTTCAGTCTCAACGACATCCCCTGGAACACCGACTTTTTGCGCTCTGACAAGCGTCTGCAATTCAGGAAGCAAGTCTGCCAGAGCGAACCAACCCAAATCACCACTATCTTTCGCGGTATCACTCTCTGAATATTTCTGAGCAACATCTGAGAAAGCAGTACCGGCTCGTAAATCTTTCTGCGCCTCAAGGATCTTCTCTCTCGCTGAAGCGGTCGAGTCTGTTGTTTTCTTGACAAAACTTGCCTGCAATTTTTCCTGATACAAACTCGGAAGGACGACTCTCTCTTCAAAATCAGACAGTGTCCAGCCATACAGGCGATCAAGCTCCTTTCTCACCTCTGTACCACTGCCGTATTCTTCCAATTTCCGCGAAACGCCCTGCGTCGCTTCATCACGACTCACGGTGATACCCTGTGCTTTCGCTATCCTCTCAATGGCTTTGTCTTCGATCATCTTATTCAAAACCTCCTTCTCCCGCACCCTGAAACGTTTCTGTCCGTCTTCCGTAGAGAAATCGACACGCAGACCGATTTTTGAGAAATCCTGTGTTTCATAAAAACGTTTAACCGAAACCATATTCTGAGAAAGCGTGCGGAAAGTGATCCCGTCCTGATAACTCATAACCACTAGCGGATAAGGCAGGACACCCTTCAATCGGCTCGCGAACACATTCGACTCCGGAAAAGCATAGACAACGATCAGACTCACCACAAAAATGAGGATGAGTGTTGCAAAGGATGCATACAAAACCGTGCTGATACGGATTCTTCTCAAAACATTTTTCACATTATTCAACATATATCCTTATTGCGAGATTTTTAAAAAAATATTTTCCACCACTTCTCATAGTTCGGTACATTCTCCTTTCCGATATCCGTTGACGTCTGTTGCTTCATCACAGAAGAGTTCTCTCCTTCTTTGTTCTGTTCCGGCTGAGGTTTGATGATCACGACTGTTTCCTCTGATTTTTTCAAACCAAGCTTCTTTTTTGCTTCTTGCTCACGAAAATCATCTGAGGAAAAATACTGGATCTTTTCGGAAAGCGTCTCGTTCTCACGACGGATCTTGATGGCCTCAGTCTCAAGGGAAGAAACCTCTTCTTGAATGCGGTGATTCCTTTCGATCTGTTTCGAAGAAAGATAGAGCGCCCAGCCACCTAGAAGGACAACCATACTGATCACTGTTTTCTTCCACCATCTCTGTTTCGCCATATGCCAGACATATACCTAATGGAGGAAGAAAGGAGCAACCAAAAATCCCACCATAGATATCACGACAAGAATCGACACGACTACCCAGATCTTATACACTTTCTTGTGCCATTTATGAAAACTCATATATAGTACTCTCTTACTTCATCTTACGCTTCTCTTATACTACCAAAAAATGAATGCTATCACAACATCTCAAATGTCCTTCTTCGCATCCTCGATCATCGCTCGTACCTCATTTAGATTGATAGAGGGACGATTATGAAGCGATTTGAATTTTTTCGGTCCGACATTGCCTATTTGAGCGAGTGACATCGGCGCATCGGATGAAACATACGTTTTGAGATGCGCCACGCGCTCTTTCGGCACAACAAAAGGAACGGGAGATGCGGTGAGAGAGGAGTTCTTTTTTTCCACTATTTCATTGCGCGCCTTAGCTACAGAACGCTGATAATCACGCAAACAATCTTTACAGAATGTCGGCCGTTTACCATCTGGTACGAAAGGAACTTTAATGTCGATCCCGCAACTCGCGCAGTGTGCTTGATACAATTTCTTCTCCTCCGTTTTCTGGACAGGCGTCGCCTCAAAAACCGCTTCCGGCTGGACTTCTTCTAGTTCTCGTTTCGTCACAACGTCTTTTGTTTCTGACTGAACGAGAGAAGCAAAAGATGCTTTTTTCGGGGCAAGTGCTGGCTCAAAGAGAGGTTGCTTAGGCGGTGCACCTTCTTCTCTCGACACTCTTTTTTCTGTAATCAACGATGCCTGTGATGGTGCTTGAGAAGCTTTCGCCACAGAGACGCTGTTCCTTCTAACAGACTCTTTCTCTCGTGATGGTTTCGCCGCCACGATCGGTCGCACTGGAGGAGATACGGCCTTCTGTTCATCGGCGATCGCCTGACGTTCTTCTGCCGTCAACATTCCGCTCCAACGACGGATCTTATCCTCTACTTCTTCTCGGCTCGATGAATAACGTTCTCTCGAACTTTGAATGATTTTCACTTCATTACCGGCGTCTTCAAGTTTGATCGGGGGAAGCGTCGTCGCACTGAATGCATCCCCTGCGATACCGTCGATCATCAATTTCAGATAGATCTGATATTTCGGCAGATTGACGATGTCATTCATCATAAATACCGGCTCAAATTCTTTCTCGAGGAATTCTGCGTCCATCGCACCGACACGAAACGAAACGAGAGAGCCTGCGTTTCCGAATATGGCATCACGTACCGTTTCATCGATCTGCGTCACGTACTGATTGGCGAGAATCAGATTGAGACGATATTTACGTGCCTCCGAAAGGATGTTGGCGAATGATTCTGTCGCGAAGTTCTGGAATTCATCGACATACAAGTAGAAATCCTTACGTTCTTCTTCGGGAATATCTACCCGACCCATCGCTGCCAACTGAATCTTGGTAATAAGCATCGCACCGAGGAGCGCTCCGTTATCTTCTCCGATGCGACCCTTGGAAAGATTGATGATGAGAATCTTCCGGCTATCCATCGCCTCACGGATATTGAAAGAGGAAACCGTCTGACCGACGATGTTTCTGATGAGCGAACTCGAAAGAAACTGCCCGACTTTGTTCTGAATCGGCGAAATCACTTCTTGGAGTACCCGGTCATTCCACTGCGAGAATTCATCCACCCAGAAACTCCGCACCACAGGATCCGTTATTTTCTCTACCACACGCGCGCGATATGATTTGTCGACCAGAATACGTGTCACGCCGAGAAGCGTACTGCCCGGGTATTCGAGGAGCGCCAGGATGGCATTGCGCAAGATATATTCCAATCGTGGTCCCCAGGAATCCGCCCAGATTTTCTTGAAGACACCTACCAAACCCGATGCGACGAGGTGACGATATTCTGGATCGACTTTTTCCATCACGTTGAATGCGATCGGAAATTCCTGATCGGATGGATTGAGATAGATGACATCGTTGATACGATTCGACGGAATAGCTCTGATAAGTTTTTCGGCCGTATCGCCGTGAGGATCGATGAAAGCGATGCCGTGACCTTTCTGAATGTCCTGAATAGCCAAATTTTCGAGCAGGTTCGTTTTCCCCATACCCGTCTTGCCGATGACATACATATGCCTGCGACGATCGTCGGTTTTGATGCCGAACACCTTCTCCTGATTGCGGAAATTGGTTTTGGCAAAAAAAGTGATGTCGTTTTGATCGTGAGTCGCCATAGTGTTTACATTTGAATGGGCAGATTAGATGGCGCACCACCCCGCTTCGAAGCAACGCGTGTCAAAGATGGTGACGTAATAGACATATCCGGAATATGAAAAACAGTAGCCAATTCTTCGGTGCTCAGCATAAACCGTGTACTCTGCGGATCAGAATCTCTTCCGATATATCGTCTGAACAAACGACGTTGTCTATATCGCAAACGCTCATCCTTGAAAATATAATTTGAATATGTTTTCGTATTGTCATCCGGCTTGAAACTATTCAAATTGTGATCATTGAACTGCTTGAGAGCTCCGATGAAAGCTGACACGCCCGTCGATTTGTCGAACACATCGCGTCTCCCTATATACACGTGTCGCATACGCGTACGGAACATCTGTTTCCCGATGTTGGCTTCGATAGCTTTCAATTTGTCTTTTTCACCCGGAGTAAGACGGAATTCAACCGGGGACTCGTCTTTCGATTCTTTTCCTTCACCAGATGAAAAAATAAACTCGCCTCCCATAAGCCCTCTTGTAATATTCGCAACAATATCCTTGATGCCGGAGAAGAGATCCCCTATCAGACTGCTGTGTTTTTCCTCGGATTTCCCCAAGAATTTGTCGATCGTCTTCTGAAGATCTTTCATCACATTCGCATGAAGTGGTGACACGATATACTGCAACCAGAGATGCTGACCCGGGCCAATCTTGGACATCGCTTCAATAAGACCAGCCAAAGGATCTATCATCTTCCCGGTTACCGTTTCTTCGAAATATTTATACGTCTTGATCGGATAGAGGTCATCGGCAGCAAGGAGAAAATCAGTCCCCCACAAATCCCATTCGTTGTTCGGTATCGTATGCGGAACCTGATATATATAATCTTCGACTTCACTGATTTCCACACCAGGATACTGAGCATAAAAATGAGCCTCAACGAGATCCTGAAAGTTCTTCGGTGAACGCACATAGAAATGCACCTGACCTTCGGTACTGACTATTTCCAAAGAGAAGGCCGGTACATATACCCCCTTGATCCATTCTTCCGCGGCACTCGGAGTCGAATGTATTCCAGCGAACCCTGCATAGATGGATTCCATAAGAAGCGGACTCTTCTCGGAATCACGCGGAGGAAAAATTTCAAGCAGAACCCATTTGATGCTCGAAGCATACTGTCCTTGTACGTAATAGATCCAGAATATTTTGAAAAGAAAAAAAAGAAGTGGCGGAAAAAGGATGAACCATACGTCCAAGACAGAAGAGAATGCTCCAGACATCATCGAAAATACGTTTGTAAAGCTATGAAAAAGAGAATTCATTTTTTTGGGGTTCGTTGACCCTATTACCTATTCAGTAATGCTACGAAAACAATATCACTCTTTCAGTCTAGCATGTTCTGCACCGGTGCAAAAGAAGAATGCCCCAGCGCTCCTATTTTTTAATGCTATAAGCGTTCTTGCCAACACGCTGGAAAAAGGTATTCAAATTGATAACGACGGTGGACTTCTTGACCTGGCGTATTTTGAGAAGTTGAATCAATACTTCTTCACGAGAGAGTGGTTTATCAGCTTTCTTCAGGATCTCTTCCAAAACTTCCTTGACAGTGCCTTTTTTGTACCCCCATTCAGAAAGAGCATACGTACCACGTCCGACGAGCACGAAGCGTTTATCTTTGATGAGTTCATTGTGCACTGTCTGCGGATGACTGTGACTTTTCTTGCTACTCTTGAGTCCGTAACTGTCGATGAGTGAAGCGATCTTTCGGAAATGAAGCGGTGTACCTGTTGTCTTCAGAACAAGGTAGGCTTTCTCACGAGTTCCCCGTGGTTTGATATCGCTCCAATCCACAAGCCCCCATTCTCCAAAAACATTCTGCCTGATATCTTTCGCCACAGCCAGAAAATTGAAGAACTCTTGCTGATTGATCGTAAGATCTTTTTTCTGGAAACGACTGTAGAAATCATCTGCGACAAGTGGCTTATTCGCTTCCTGTAAGATGAGCTTCGCCATATCCTTCACCTTCTTCCATCGGGAGAATGAGAAATTCTCCTTTAGAATATATACTTTCTCATATTCTTCGGTTGCCTTCTCTTTCTTGATAGTAGGGAGGCATTCGATGAAAACCAAGAGGGCTCCGCGTTCCTGTTTCCCGAGCGGTGCGAGTATGCTGAGCAATTCTTCCGTCCTGACGATACCGCTTTTTTCCTCAAGCGTGGAGTGAATACACGTAGAAATCTGTATGAATGAATGATGTTTGTGTTCCTGCGAAAGAAATCCCAGCGCGCTCATAATGATCTGGCGGACGCGTTCACGGGTCACCTCGTGTATATGGCCAATCTCTTCCAATGTTTTCGGACGTTCATCTGATATACCGAAACGGGATGCCACGATATCACGTGAGCGTTCCGGCAAACGCAGGAGGAACTGTTCCAATACAGGCACAAAAAACAAAGTTTCCATATCCTTCGCTTTCTTCTTTTCAATCAAGTTCTTCTTGCTTTTCGCCATAATGATTCTCGTTACATTTGTTCCTGCTTAGATATTCCTACACCAAACCGTATCATCATTCTCGCGGATCAAGCAAAAATGTCTCCTTTCTACCAAAAATGCACCCTCTCTTGAATTGGTTAATATTACCGCACATTCTTACTTTTTGTCAACCCCACGTACCCGAATTCTATTCTGAATAGCAATCTATCCATAAACAAAAGACATCTCGTTTGTAGTGTAAGATAGTTGTGTCGCAACTAACCCATAACACATAACGAGAGCCTCATACACATATTACCGCATCACAGGGAAATGGGCTATCAGCTGACAACGGTATGACATTTTCAGATCATAAACTGACAGGAAGAGAAACTGGGATGGAAATGTGTTTTGCTTATCCGCATCACGGCTGGGAGCGAGGATGCAATGAGAATTCCAATGAATTACTCAGGCAATATCTTCCCAAGAAAATACCTTTGGGAAATGTCACGCAAGAAAGCATTGACTATGCCGTAGATGAAATCAATAGCAGACCAAGAAAACGTCTGGACTATCTTACTCCTTACAAAGTATTTTATGAAAAGAATCCAAATGCTAAGAAAAGAAATGTTGCAGTTAAGGATAGGATTCAGGGCAAATTCTAATCAGATATCAAAGAATAAGTTCTTTGAGGCCTCTATCTCATATCTTGTGGTCAATCAACAACCCTGTGGCAAGACCACAGGGTATGACCCGAGGCTTTGCTACTATAGTCTAACTTGAAAACCAAGGTTTTCAAACTTTCCTTAGCAGTACCTGCGACAAGATCACAGGGAAATCGCTACGCGCATTGTAAAGGCTTTTTCTCTGATTATCGGAATGGAACCTTTTAGGTGTCCGTTAATATACATCACGGCGCATCTATCTTCAATGGCAGTAACGATGGTTTTTGTCTTACGAATTTCAGAAGGAAATGGATTTTTGGATTTGTAATGAGGAATTACGGTACCCTTAAGTATACCGAGTCCTTTTTTAAGGCGAGTTTTTTTATTCTTATCGCTGTCTATAAGATATTCATACCAGACGGCACACCCCGCGCTTAATCCGGAGAGAATAGTTCCTTGTTGATATGCCGACGATATAAGTGGAATAATTTTATGTT
>Ga0210044_10000470_pt1 | contig 61153 bp, 45 predicted proteins | sample CryGey13umfilter_2_FD_183959 | JGI IMG/M metagenome (GOLD analysis project Ga0210044, IMG submission 183959) | Groundwater microbial communities from aquifer in Utah, USA - Crystal Geyser 4/9/14 3 um filter (SPAdes) (version 2) | ecosystem: Environmental > Aquatic > Deep subsurface >...
GTCACCCTTCCGCCGAGGTGCAGGTCGACGCGGGTTACACCGTGCCCGGCGGCGATCTGGGCGACGACTTCGCCGGCACTCCCCAGGGCTTCGGCGCCGACCCCGGTTACGAGGTGGGCCTGCTGTGGCGCTACCGCTTCGACCTGCGCTGGTCCCTGGCCGCCGCCGGCCACTTCACCAAGTTTTCGGATTTCTCCGGCACCGACGAGATCGCCGGCGACTACACCGTGGGCGTCACCGGTTTCCGCTACGTGCTGCAGGCGCGCCGCTCCTTCGGCGGCGGCACCGGATGGCAACCCTTCCTGATGGCGGGCGGGGGGGTGTTTCGCAACCGGGTCCAGGGGCGGGACAAGGTCCTGCTCGATCCCTTCGACCGCTCCGTCACCACCCTGGGCGCCACCCTCGGGCTGGGCATCCGGCGCGGAGACGTCGAACTGGGCGCCGTGTGGAACATCAACAGGTTCTCGTCCTGGCGCTTTTTCGCGGCCGACACCGAGCTGGATTACAACTGGGACACCCTTAGCGTGCGCTTCAGCTGGCTGATTCCCCAGAAGAAACCCGGCAAAAAATGAAACCATCCGGAGCCGCGGCCTGGGCCGGGCTGGCCGTCGTCTACCTCGGTTTCCTGACGGTTGGTTTCGTCTTCCACTTCATTCCGCCGGTGCTTCCGGCCATGCTCGCCGACCTGGGGATCAACCACGGCCAGGCCGGCCTGCTCATGTCCCTGTTCGCCCTGCCGGGGATTCTGCTCTCGGTGCCCGGCGGCTGGCTGGCCGATCGCATGGGACCCGCGCCCCTGGCCGCGGCCGGGTTGCTGGCCATGGGCCTGGGCTCCCTGGACATGGGCCTGGCGCCGAGCTTCACGACCATCCTGGCCGCGCGGGCCATCGCGGGCATCGGTTGGGCCGTCGCGGTGGTGGCCATGCAGCGTCTGGTGGTGAAGCTTTTCGCCGGACGGCCCCTCGGCTTGCCCATGGGGATCAGCGGCACCGCCGTTCCGCTGGGTATCATCATCATTCTCAACGTCGCCGGGCCCTGGGGCGCCGAACACGGGTGGCGGGCGGTGGCCAAGGGCACGGGCCTGGTCACGGCGACCGCGGCGATCCTGGTGGGGATAGCCGGCAGGGTCCTGGCCGGACGCAGTCAGGCCGCCGCAGCGGACTCCCCGCACCTGGTCCACTCGACCAGCCGCGCGGGTTTCGGCGCGCTTTGGGCGGCTGCCGGCGTCTGGTTCTGCGCCAACGGCGCCATGACGGGGTTCATGACCTTCGCTCCCGACCACTTTTTCGAACTGGGCTGGAGCATTCGCGACCGCGGCCTGGTCACCAGCATTCCCATGTGGATCTCGGTGCTGCTGGGTCCGCTGACCGGCTGGATGACCGATCGCCACGGCCGGCGCGCGGGGTTCATCATTGCGGGCATGGGCCTGATGGCCGTCTCCCTGGCCCTGATCCCCGGCGGTGTGGTGCCTCAGTGGGTGCTGGGAGTCGCCCTGGGGGTGGCCCTGGCGGCGGTGGTCTCGCCCCTGTTGGCCCTGCCGGGCCTGCTGCTGCCGCCCGGCCGGGTGGGGTGGGGCTTCGGGGTCCTGGCGACCTGCGCCAACCTGGGGATCTTCTGCATTCCGCCCCTGGTGGGCATGGCGCGGGACCGCAGCGGGGCCTTCGTCGCGCCGTTCCTGCTCATGGGGGCCGTCGCTTTGGCCGGGGTCCTGGCCTGGCCCGGTCTGCGCCGCGGCCGGGTTTGAGCGCGCGCGACCGGTTGCCAGCCGCGGGGATGAGGCCTTATTATGGATTGGGTAAACAACCCGGCCTTCCAACAAGGAGAACCCATGAACGCCGAAGTGTACGCCCTGTGGCCCGAGCTGGACTGGATCGAGAACGACACCCTGCGCGAAGCCACCGCCCGTACCTGGGAGTTGGCCCTGGAGCGCAGCCCGCTGACGGCTGAGGACCTGCAAACCATCCCGTTCACCCTGCTGGTGCCGGATCTGAAGGTCAGCTTCATGGCTCACAAGCGCTGTGTGGTGCACGTGGCGCGTGAATCGGCGCTGAAGATGAACGAATTCTTCGGTGACGACCTGCCCGTCGATCTGGACGTGACCATCGCCGGGGCCATCCTGGCCGATGTGGGCAAGCTGCTGGAATACGCCGTCAAGGACGGCAAGAGCTGCAAGAGCGAGATGGGCGAGTACGTCCGCCACCCCTTCAGCGGGGTGGGGCTGGCCATGGAGGCCGGGGTGCCGCCGCGGGTCTGCCACATCATCGCCGCCCATGCGGGAGAGGGGGACATGGTCAAGCGCACGCCGGAGGCCTATGTGGTCCATCACGCGGACTTCATGACTTTCCTGCCGTTCAAGCACCGTTAGGGCGGACGCGAAAAAATCTTTGCGCAGACGGGAATCGGGTTTATTAAGGGTGGGAATCCGATGACGGGACCCGGCGGTCCCAGTGCCCAACGGGTCTCAACCGTGAATCCTCGGGAGGATCATCATGGCCGACAATACCGACAAGGTCGAAGGGAACGTGGACGGCTCGTTCTTCGTCGACTCCAACTGCATCGATTGCGACCTGTGCCGCCAGACGGCTCCGGACAACTTCGAACGCAACGAGGACGAGGGCTTTTCCTACGTGTCCAAGCAACCGGAGAACGAGGAAGAGGAAGAGGCCTGCCGCGACGCCATGGAAGAGTGTCCGGTCGAGGCCATCGGCGACGACGGCTGATTGCCCGCCGGCCATTTTTTTGACTTCGGCCCCCTTGGTGGGGCCGAAGTTTTGCTTTTTTGTGGAACCCCGACTCCATCGGTGAGGTTTGAAGGCGACGATGCAGAGAACGAGGCGCTCCTGCGCCCCCTGAATTCCCTCGCAAGGAGCATATCATGAATAGTCGACGCAAGACCCTTCTGTGCGCCCTGGTCCTGGCGGCCCTGGCGCTCACGACCACAAGCCAGGTTCTGGCCCAGGGACCCCTGGAAAACCCCCTGCGCTCGTACGCCGACGTGGCGGACCGCAGCATGCCCGCGGTGGTGAACATCTCCACCGACAAGGTCGTGGAGTCCAATCCCTACTTCGACGACCCCATTTTCCGCCGCTTCTTCAACATGCCCGACGACGAGAACCACGGGCGCGGCGGCAAGCAGGTCCAGCACTCCCTGGGCTCGGGCGTGGTGATCTCGCCCGACGGCTACATCATCACCAACAACCACGTGGTGGAAAACGCCGACCGGATCATCGTCAACGTGCACGGCGAGCAGGAGTACGAGGCCACGGTCATCGGCACCGATCCCCCGACCGACGTGGCCTTGATCAAGGTCGATGCCAAGGATCTGCCGGCCATCATCATCGGTGACAGCAATCTGCTGCGCGTCGGGGACCAGGTTCTGGCCATCGGCAACCCCTTCGGCGTGGGACAGACCGTGACCAAGGGCATCGTCAGCGCGCTGAACCGGAACATCAACCTGATGGCCTATTCGGATCTGATCCAGACCGACGCGGCCATCAACCCCGGCAACAGCGGCGGCGCCCTGGTCAACATGGAGGGCGAACTGGTGGGCATGAACGCCGCGATCCTCAGCCGCAGCGGCGGCAGCCAGGGCATCGGCTTCGCCATCCCCACGAGCATGATCATGCGGGTGGTCGACCCCCTGAAGTCCGACGGCAAGGTCGCGCGGGCCTATCTGGGGGTGTTGCCCCAGGAGGTGAACCAGGCCGTGGCCCAGTACTACGGGCTGGAAAAACCCGAGGGTGTGCTCATCGCCCAGGTCAACGAGGACACCCCGGCCAAGAAGGCGGGCCTCGAGGACGGGGACATCATCCTGTCGGTGGACGGTCGGGACATCCGCAACCCCAGCATGCTGCGCAACGTGATCAGCCTTTCGGACGTGGGCCACGAGGCCAAGCTGGAGATCCTGCGCGAGGGCAAGCGCAAGACGGTCGATGTCAAACTGGACGCACTTCCCGAGCAGGAACTGGCCCAGGCCGGGGGGCACGGGAGCGACGATGCCCAGTCCTCGGATCTGGAAGGCGTCTCGGTGCGGGAACTGACCGAGCGGGTGCGCTCGATGACCCAGGTGCCGGACGACATCGACGGGATCTATGTCATGGCCGTGGACCCCACGAGCAACTCCGCCCGCGAAGGCTTGCAGCCCGGCGACGTGATCCAGGAGGTCAACCGCCAGACGGTCACGACCATCAAGGAGTTCCAGGCCGCCCTCGGCGAGAAGACCGATCGCCCGGTGTTCATGCGGGTGTACCGCCCGCAGGCGCAGCGGAGCATCTTCATCGCCGTGCCCCGATAATCGGGCACAGGGAACCTACCAAATCCCCTGGTTGGAACGGATTCTGACCGGGGGATTTCTTTTGTCCCGCCTTCATGCAAGCGATTCACCATTTGGATATGAATTCCAGTTTCCAGGAAAAATGAATCACGCTTTTGTTATTAGGGTGGGTTTAATGATATGGGGTAGTATCAAAGGTGATATGTCGGAGGGTCGACATGATCTCTCCGGCTTTTTTGGGCCATGCCCACATGTCTTCCACTTTCTCGCCGAATGGAGACACAGATGAAACGAATCCTGAATCTTGCCCTCATCATCTTCGTTCTTGCCGCTCCTGTGGCCTGGGCCGCCAGCCCGGACGCTCCGGAGACGGCCAAGGCCATGGAAAACTCAACGCGGGTCTTCGTGCCCGTTCAGGATGGATTTTCCCAGACCGGTATTGCATCGCTTCCCTATGCAACGGATCGTCTGTTGGTCCAGTTCAAGGCCGACACCATGGACAAGGCCATGGGCCTGGAAATCCCCTGGGAACGGGGCGCAAAGGCGGCCGGCATCGCCACCGGCTTGGCCGACCTGGACGATATGATGGAAGAGGCGGGTGCCGTGAGCATCGAGCGCCCCTATATCCGGGTCAAGAGCCAGGACAAGGCTCAGGACCTGGGCGTCGATCGCTGGTTCATGTACCGGTTCGACGCCGACACGGACCTTGAGGATCTGGCCGCGCGGGTCCGGGCGGACAAGAGCGTCCAGGCCGTTTCCCTGGACTGGATCGCCTATCCCGCGGCGACTCCCAGCGACCCCCTGTTCCCCGACCACTGGGGCCATAACAACACCGCCCAGCTGCCCGACCTGGACTGGGGCGGAACCTACGAGCACACCCTGCCCAACACCGTGGGCACCGTCGGTTTCGACGCCAACGCCCAGGCGGCCTGGGATGCGTCCCAGGGCTACGGCAGCGCCGGGGTGATCGTGGCCATCATCGACAGCGGTGTGGACGCGGGCCACCCCGACCTGCGCCAGGTCGCCGGCTATGACTACGGCGACAACGACAGCAACCCGACCGACGACAGCGCCAGCCCCGGCCACGGCACCGCCTGCGCCGGTGTGGCCGCGGCCATGAACAACGGGGTCGGAGCCGTGGGCATCGCCGGCGGCTGCAGCATCATGCCCCTGAAGGTCGCCAACAGCGCCGGTTCCATGTACTTCAGCAGCATCCAGAACGCGCTGTACCACGCCGCGGACAACGGCGCGGACATCGCCAGCATGAGCCTGGGCGCGGCGATCAGCAGCGACTCGGCCACCGACGCGGCCATCCTGTACGCCTACAACGCCGGCGTGACGATTCTGGCCGCCACCGGCAATGAGAATGCTTCGTCCATCAGCTACCCCGCCGTCAACCAGTACGTCATCGGCGTGGGTGCGGCTTCCCCCTGCGGCGAGCGCAAGCGCTCCTCCAGCAGCAGCGGCGAGGTCAACCCCGGCGTCAGCACCGATCCCAACGGCTACACCTGCGACGGTGAGCGCTGGTGGGGCTCGAACTACGGCGTGAATTCCCAGGACGCCGCGGGCGCCGTGGACATCATCGCCCCCACCATCCTGCCGACCACCGACATCCAGGGCAGCGGAGGTTACGACGCGAGCGATTACAGCGGGTTTTTCAACGGCACCAGCTGCGCCACGCCCTATGCGGCCGGCGTTGCGGCGCTGGTGAAATCCGCGAATCCGGGCTTCACGCCCGCCCAGGTGCGGAGCGCCCTGGTGGATAACGCCCAGGACGTGACGAGCGTCGAATCGGGCTCCGGCTGGGACCGCTACACCGGCTACGGCATGATCGACGCGGCCGCGTCCGTCGGCGGTGGCGGCAGCACTCCGGTGGCTCCGACGGCGGCCTTCGTCGGCAGCCCGACCAGCGGCACCTTCCCGCTTTCGGTCAGCTTCTCCGACCAGTCCGCCGGCGTGCCGACCAGCTGGAACTGGACCTTCGGTGACGGCGCGACCTCCACGGCCCAGAACCCCAGCCACACCTACACCGTGGCCGGGACCTTCTCCGTGAGCCTGACGGCGACCAACGCACAGGGCAGCGACGCCATCACCAAGAACGCCTACATCACCGTGACCGATCCCGGCGACACCTACGCTTCCCTGCCCTATTCCACGGGCTTCGAGAGCGGGTCGCTGGACCAGTACTGGACCACCTACACGTCGTCCAGCGTCGGTCGGATCCAGGTGACCACGGCCAACACGCCCCACGGCGGCAGCTACCACCTGACCATGGACACCTCGACCAACGGGACCTATTCCCAGAACGAGGGCTGGTTGCAGCTGAATCTGGCCGGCACCGGTCAGGTCGACCTGTCTTTCTGGTGGAAGGACTTCAGCGACGAGACCCACACCCAGGACGGGGTCTACTTCTCCGACAACGGCGGCGCCAGCTTCGTGAAGGTCCTGGATCTGAACGGCGCCAGCTACACCAACAACGTCTGGAGCAACTTCACCCTCGACGTGGACACCGAGGCCGCGGGGGCGGGTCTCAGCCTAACCTCCAACTTCGTGGTGAAGTTCCAGCAGTACGACAACTACGGCATCACCACCGACGGCATGGCCTTCGACGACATCAGCGTCACCGGCAGCGCCGGCACCCCGCCGGTGGCGGCCTTCTCCGGCACGCCGACCAGCGGAACGACACCCCTGACGGTCCAGTTCACCGACGCCTCCACGGGCGCGCCCACCAGCTGGAGCTGGACTTTCGGCGACGGCGGCGCCTCGTCGGCCCAGAACCCGTCCCACACCTACAACAGCGCCGGGACCTACACCGTGGCCCTGACGGCCAGCAATGCTTTCGGTTCGGACGTCAATACCAAAACCGGCTACATCACCGTGACCGATCCGGTGGGCAACCCCCCGGTGGCCAACTTCACGGGCACCCCGACCAGCGGCACCGCACCCCTGGCCGTCCTGTTCAGCGACGCTTCGACGAACTCTCCCACGAGCTGGAGCTGGAACTTCGGTGACGGGGGCACATCGACGACCCGGAACCCCTCGCACACCTACGCGTCTGCGGGCACCTACACGGTGTCGCTGGCCGCCAGCAACGCCTGGGGTTCGGACACCAACACCAAGACGGGTTACATCACCGTGACCACCGGTGGTGGCACCGCAGTCTGGGAGACCATCACCTACGACGACTTCGAGGCCGGCTGGGGCAGCTACAGCGACGGCGGCGGGGACTGCTCCCGCTACACCGGCGGCAGAAGGGCCTACCAGGGCTCGGCGGCCCTGGATATCCAGGACAACAGCGGCACGAGGTCGTCGTTCTACCACACCACCGGCTACAACGTGAGCGCCTACGTGGACCTCGAGGTGGATTTCTACTTCTATGCCTACAGCATGGATCGGGTGGAGGACTTCTGGGTGCAGTACTACAACGGTTCGGCCTGGCAGACGGTGGCCGTGTTCACGGTTTCGGTCGATTTCGTGAACAACACCTTCTATCACGCCACCGTGCAGATTCCCAACACCTACAACTATCCCACGAACGCCAAGCTGCGGTTCATGTGTGACGCCAGCGGCAACGCCGACGACGTCTACATCGACCAGATCACCTTCCGCGGTCTGACTTCCGGAGGCGCCGGAGGCGGTCTCGATCTGGCAGGCGGCGACCAGGACCTGCCGTCCAAGATCAGCCTCGACGGCAATTACCCGAACCCCTTCAACCCGATGACGTCCATCAAGTTCAGCCTGCCGAGGGAATTGCCCATGACCCTGCGCATCTTCAATGCGCGCGGTCAGGAGGTCGCAACCCTGATCCAAGGTTCGACCATGGGCATCGGTCAGCACACCGTGACCTGGCAGGGCGGGAACAACCCCAGCGGCGTGTATTTCTACCGCCTGGAGGCTCCCGGCTTCGTCCAGACCGACAAGATGATCATGCTGAAGTGATATGGGTTCACCCCTTCTTCACGAGCAGCGGCCGTCGGGGTGACCCGGCGGCCGCTTTTTGCCCAAGAAAATTCACCCCAGCGGCGTCGTGTGCTATATGATTGTCCGTATGCAGTTTGTATATCGAACCCCATTGCCAAGGAGCCATGCCATGCCGATATCGAAATTTCGGTTGATTGCCCTTGTGACCCTGATCTTGACCCTGCTGGCCGGTTGCAAGGATAACAAGCGGGTATGTTGCGATCCGCCCCCGCCTCCCTTGGGGCTGCCGTTCCCCGATTCCCCGGCAAAGCTGATGGCCAACTTCCAGACCATCTACGAGACCATGGACTACGCCGGCTACCAGGACCTGCTGGCCCCGGACTACCAGATGATCCTCAGGTCGTCCACGACCGTTGATTTTCCCGAGTTGGGCGCGACCCTGGACTACACCGAGGAAATGGGTATCGCCGATCACATGTTCAGCGGCGCCGACGGCCACGATGCCGAGGGTTACCTGATGGATCCCATTTCTACCACCATCATGCAGGATCCGGAGCAATTGACGGGCTGGGATGTCTCGCCGTCCGACGACCCCATTCCCGACACCGACAGCGCCTTGTTCAACGTGGATATGGACTTTTTCAGAGCCGGGGACCATTCCCTGAACGTGTTCGGACAGTTGAAAGTCTATATTTCCGCCAGGGATTCCCTGTATCAGGGTGAGGTCCGCCCCTATTACCAAATCGCCGGGATATGGGATCTGACCGATGACGGGGGCAAGGGAACCGAAAGTACCTGTTTCGGGTACGTCAAAGCCCTGTTCCGCTAGCGCGGGTTTCTCTCCGGGCGTCCAGTTGACTATATTGCCGGATGTTTCCCGCTAAGGTTCCATCACGGAGGATTGCATGACCCGCTCCCTGCGCGTTGTTCTCATTCTGGCCGCGATCTGCGGCCTGCTCACGGCCGGTTGCGCCAAGACCAAATCCGGCCATCAGGATCCCGCGGCCGCAGTCCAGGCCGCGACCCTGACCCATGTGGGCGACACGGCCCCCGATTTCACCGTCACCCGGCTCGACGGCTCGACCTTCACCCTTTCCGCATTGCGCGGCAAGGTGGTGCTGGTGAACTGGTGGGCCACCTGGTGCCTGCCCTGCGTCGAAGAGATGCCCCTGCTGCAGTCTTTGGTCTGGGACCGTTTCCAGGACGCGGACTTCGCCATGGTGGCCGTCTCGCGCGCCGAAACTCCCGAGGTGGTCGAGCCCTGGATCGCCCAGAAGGGCTTCACCTTCCCGGTGGCCGTCGATCCCGAGCGCACGTCCTACGCGAAATACGCCTCGGCCTACATTCCCCGCAGCTACGTCATCGGACCGGACGGCCGGATCCTGTTCCAGTCCCAGGGCTACGAGCAGGCGGAGTTCGCCACCATGATCGAGACCATCACGGCCGCCCTGGGCGGAGGCGTTTGAGGGCATGAACACCTACGGCCGCATGCTGCGCATGATCCGGCCCTACCTGGGGCAGGTCGTGCTGTCCATCGTGTTCATGGTTCTGTTCTCGGTGCTCAGCGTGCTGAGCATCACCATGGTCTCGCCCTTCCTCAAGGCCCTGTTCCTGTCCGACGGGCCGGCGACCGAGATGGTCAGCGAGCAGGTGCCCGCTTCAGGGCTGGCGCTGGCGCAGGTGGCGGCCGATTCGACCGATGCCGCCCGCGCCCGCCTGGAGGACATCCAGGGCACGCTGTCGTGGGTCGAACGGATCAAGGTAGAGTTCGCCACGCGGGTGCAGGACACCCTTCTCCAGGGCAGCGACGAGGAACGCCTGCTGCGGGTCTGCTGGGCCATCTTCCTGCTGTTTCTGGGCAAGAACATCGCGGGCTACCTGCAGGAAATCCTCATGACCTACGTGGGCCAGGCGGTGATCCGCGACCTGCGCAACCTGCTGTTCATCAAGTTCACGGGGCTGCCCCTGGGCTTCTACCACCGCAACAAGGCCGGCGAACTGATCAGCCGCGCCACCAACGACGTGCTGGTGGCCCAGCAATGCGTCAGCCTCAGCTTCACCAAGCTGGTCAAGGATCCCATCATGATCCTCATGTACCTGGCGGTGGCGCTGATCCTCAGCTGGAAGCTGACCCTCATGGCCGGGGTGCTGCTGCCGTTGAGCCTGGCGGTGATTGTTCGCATCGGCAAGCGCCTGCGCCGGCTCAGCACCCTGCAGCAGGAACAGATGGCCGACCTGACCAGCACCCTGCAGGAAACCGTCTACGGCATCCGCGTGATCAAGGCTTTCGCCATGGAGGACTTCGAGAACCGCAAGTTCCTGGGCCAGAGCCAGACGCTGTTCGGGCAGATCTTCAAGTTCAACTGGGTGATGAAGCTCAGCTCGCCGCTCACCGAGCAGCTGTCCATTATCGTGGGCCTGTGCCTGCTGTGGTACGGGGGCACCAAGGTGTTCACCGGCGGCATCATGGCGCCGGACCTGTTCGTGGTGTTCCTGATCGTGATCTTTTCCATGGTGCGGCCCATCAAAAGCCTGGGTCAGGTCAACAACGAGATCCAGGCGGGGATGGCGGCGGCCGACCGCATCTTCGCGATCCTCGACAGCGACCCCGAGGTGGCCGACAAGGATGCGGGATTCCTGCCCGGAAAAATCGCCGGGCAGGTCGAGCTGGAGCACGTGTCTTTCGCCTACGTGGCCGGCGAGCCGGTGCTGCAGGACGTGAGCCTGCAGGTGGCCCCCGGGGAGATCGTGGCCCTGGTGGGCAGCAGCGGGTCGGGCAAGAGCACCCTCATCGACATGATCCCCGGATTCCATCACCCCGACGCAGGCAGGGTGCTCGTCGACGAGCACGATGTGCGCGAGATGAACACGGGCGCGCTGCGCCGCAGCATGGGCATCGTGACTCAGGAAGTGATCCTCTTCCACGACACCGTGTTCAACAACATCGCCTACGGCCTGCGCGAGATGGGCCAGGACCAGGTGGAGGCCGCCGCCCGCGCGGCCAACGCCCACGACTTCATCATGCGGCTGCCCAAGGGCTACCGGACGGTCATCGGCGACCGGGGGCTGAAGCTCAGCGGGGGGCAGCGGCAACGCATCTCCATCGCGCGGGCCATCCTCAAGAATCCGCCCATCCTGCTGCTGGACGAGGCGACCAGCGCCCTGGACACCGAGTCCGAGCTGCTCGTGCAGGAGGCCATCGACCGGCTGGTGCGCCACCGCACGACCATCGTCATCGCCCACCGGCTGTCCACCATCCAGAACGTGGACCGCATCTACATGCTGGAGGAGGGCCGCATCGTGCAGGTGGGAACCCACACCGAATTGCTGGCCTCCGGAGGGCGCTACCGCGAATTGTACGAGATGCAGTTCCAACAGGGCGCTTCGTAGATGTCACGCCGCAGCTTCCTGATCATCCGCCAGGACCGCATCGGGGATTGTGTGCTGGCTTCGGGACTGCCCCGCGAGCTGAAACTCCGCTGGCCGGATTGCCGCGTGACGATGATGACCCGTTCGCTGACCGCCCCGCTGTTCGCCCACAACCCCCACGTCGACGAGATCCTGACCGACGACTGGGACGACCCCGGGCGGCGCGAACCGTTCTGGTCGCTGGTGGGCCGCCTGCGCCGCGGCCGGTTTTCCCACGCCCTGCTGTTGCTGCCCCAGAAGCGCTACGCCTACGCGGCTTTCTGCGCCGGCATTCCCGTGCGCCTGGGCCACGGGCTCAAGCTCTACCAAACGGTGACCTTCACGCGGGAGATCCGCACCCGCAAGTCGCGGCCCGGTCGCCACGAGGCCGACTACGCCCTGGACCTGGCCCGCGCCGTGGGCCTGGGCAAAGCCGACCCCACGCCGGAGCTGCATCTGACCGTGGAGGAAGGGCGCGAAGTGCGGCGGCGCCGGGAGGCGTGGAGCGCCGGGGACGAAAACCGGCTCATCGTGGGGCTGCATGCCACCAGCGGACAGTCGGCGCCCAACTGGCCGCCGGAGGTGTGGGCCGATCTGGCCGCCCGGCTGGGCGGAGATGAGGATCTGGCGGTGGTGTTGACCGATCCGGCGCCGCCGACGCCGTTGCCCGAAGTGTCGGGGGTGATCCAGCCCGCTCGTTCCGTCGGCCTGCGCGACGGGATGCTGAACTTCGCCGCCCTGGACCTGCTGGTCTCCGCCAGTACCGGTCCCATGCACATCTGCGGCGCCCTGGGCGTGCCCACGGTGTCGCTCTTCTGCCCGCTGCCCGCCTGCCGGCCCGACCTGTGGGGCCCGCTGGGGGGACAATCCTCGCCCGTCCTGCCCCGCGCGGAATATTGCCGCGACCAGTGCCCGGGCGATCCCCACATCTGCGATTACAGGGGTGACAGCGGCGTCGATCCGGCCGCGCTGGAATCACGGATCCTGGAGCTGCTTCAGTCCTCGGGCTCGTCGTAGAAGTCGATCAGATCCAGCGGCATGACCACCGTCGTGGCGATGTTGCTCATATGGGCGACCAACCGCTTGTAGAATCTCAGCACCAGCACCAGACACACCGCGTCGCGGGTGGCCAGATCGCTGTCGGTGATATCCCGGATGGCGGTTTCCATTTCGCGTCCCGCAGCCTTGGCGGTCTTGATGACCTGGCCGGCCAGAGCCTCGTCGCTCCCGACGAAACCGTCGCGGGTGGTTTGGAACAGGCCGGTGATGGCGGCGGTGGAGCCGGCCAACCATTTGCGGTACAGTTCGCGGTCCGGATTCTCGGGCATCATCTCGGCGACTTCGTGCAGGTTCTTGATGTAGTCGCCCAGGCGTTCGCCGTCCTTGACCACGTTCATGAAGATCAACGCCGAAGGGACGTCGCGGGCGTCGTTGCCCACCGACAGCCGCGAGACCACGCGACGGCGGATCTTGCGTTCCAGCTTGTTGATGCGCTGGTCGCGGTCGTAGATGTTGACCTGGGGATCGGTGTCGGGGGCGCCGTCGACGATCACCGCGCTGGTATGGGCGAACATGGCCGCAGCCAGTTCCAGAATCTCGGTGATGCGTCCGACCAGCTTGTTGCTCCAGTTGTCCTCTTTGAACAGGTCGAGCAGGGACTTGAAATGCATGACGGCCTCCCGGGAATCAGGATCCCCTGATCATCTTGTCCACCAGGACGAAGACCAGGGGAAGCAGGAAAAAAACCCCGATCATATAGACCAGGGCGAAATAACGGCGCCGGGCGGTGGCGGCCGCCAGCCCGCGGGCAAGGTTCAGGGGAATCCTCCGGATCCACGGCACCGGATAGATGATCAGGATTCCCGACAGGTTGAACATCAGGTGGACCAGGGCCACGGTCACCGCGGCCGGCGTGCCGGTCAGCGAGGCCAGCAGAGCGGTGACGGTGGTGCCCACGTTGGCACCCAGGGTGGCGGCGAACCCCGATTCCAGGGGAATGATGCCCGCCCCGATCAACGGCACCAGCAGGCTGGTCGTGATGGAGCTGCTCTGAACGGCAATCGTCACGGCCAGTCCCATCAACATGGCGGCGAAATTGTTGTTGCACAGGGTCCTGGTGAAAACGCCCTCGGCCTGGTTCAACACCAACTTCTTCAACAGGCGCGACAGGGAGGTCAGGGCGAAGAAGAGAGCGGCCAGGGCCAGGACGAGCATGATGACGGCCGCAGCCCCCTGATGCAACCCCACCGGCCCGGTCAGCAGGTCCTGGATCGCGCTGACGGTCGGCTTGACCGCATCCTTGACCGGATTGGGGAACTCGGCGCCCTGAGCCCCCACCAGTTGCCCGCTCAGCCAGGTTGCGCCTTTCTGCAGGAAGTGGGTGCCCATCTCCAGGGGAAACAGGATCATGATCGACATCAAGTTGAAGAAATCGTGCATGGTGGCGCCGGCGAAGGCCCGCTGGAATTCGGTGCGCCGGTTGATGGTGGTCATGGCCACCAGGGTGTTGGTCACGGTGGTGCCCATGTTGGCGCCCATGATGATGGGGATGGCGTTGGTCACGGTCAGCACCCCGCCCGAGACCATACCCACGACGATGCTGGTGGTGCTGGACGAACTCTGGATCAGCGATGTGGCCAGCAGGCCGATCATCAGCCCCAGGACCGGATGCGACGTGGTGGCGATGAGGTTTTCGCTGACTTCCTTGCCCATGAGCTTGAAGGCGACCCCGAACATGGCGATGGCGGCCAGGAAAATGTAGAGCAAAGCCACTAGGGACAGGATGTTGAGAAGACCGCGCAGGATCCGGTCGGGGGTGGTCGCAGCGGTTTCGTGGGCGTCCTGCATGTCACTCCAGGGCCTATCCTGGGGACGACCGGGGCGGCGGAAACAGGTCAAAAATTCCCCTGCAAGGCGGAGCTTGCAGCCGGGCGAGGCCAAGGTACCGGGCGGTGCGGGCGGGGTCAAGGAATCATGCCCGGTCGGCCGAGTCTAACCCCGCAATTTGAACGTGACGGGGATCACCACCCACACCTCGACCGGTTTCTGGTCGATGAGCGCGGGTCGGAAAACCGCCGTGCGCGCGCAGTCGTCGGCTGCCTGGCGCAGGGCGTCGGGCCCGTCGACGACGATGGCGTCCTTGACCTTGCCGTCCTTGCCCACGAGCACCTGAACCAGACACGAACCCTCGATGCCGGCGGACCGGGCCACCGGAGGAAAGACCGGCGCATCGATGCTGAGCCGCACCGGTTCCTGGTCCACGACGATGAAATCGGTCGGTGCGGGGGACGTGTCCAGATCGATGTCCACCGACAGGGAGTCGCCCGTACCCTCTCCGGTGCCGAGGTTCGACAGGTCGACCGTCGGGACCTCCTCCGCCATCTGGGTCTGGGTGGCGATGGTCTGGACTTGAGCCTTCTCGTCGGCCACCGGCTCCGGCACGGCGATGGCCGGCGGCGGGGCTGCAATCTTGGCCACCGCTTCGGCCACGTTGATCTGCGGCACGGTGGGCTGGGCGATGGACGGGGGCACGCCCAGGTCGGTGTAACGGACGATCTTCACGCGGTGCGCCACGGCCCGGACGGGTGGTTGCCGGTGGGAATACCACACCCAGGACCCGGCGGCGACGGCGGCCAGGATCAGGGTGATCAGGTTGGCCCAGGTCAGCCAGCGCGCGCGCTCCCGCCGCAGGGGGTGCCGGTCTCCCGTCAACGGCAGCCGTGGCGCCTGTTCCAGGGAAAAGGCCCAGGGAATGTGCCGGATTTCGGGTGTGGCCGGGCGCTCGGATGGGGTCATCGGGATCCCTCCAGAGCCTCGGCGTCCTTATCCTTCATGGGTATCACGCTGAATCGCTCCATGCCGGCGTCCTCCAGCAGGTCCATCATGTCGACCATGGGTTCGTAGCGCGCCTCGCGGTGGATCTTCACCAGGATGATGATGTTGGGGTTGGCTGCCTCGGCGGACTCCAGATTGGGGCGCAGGTCCTCCCAGGTGATCGGCTCGATCCCGCCCTTGCCCAGCTTCATGAACAGGGATTCGTCGCGGTCGACGAAGACCGTCATCACGTTGGACTCGGGGACCTCGACCTTGGCGTCCGGTTCGGGCAGGTTGACTTCCATGGCCAACGGACGCCGGAACACGGTCGTGACCATGAAGAAGATCAGCAGCAGGAATGCCACGTCCACCATGGGCGTCATGTCCACCCGCACGCCTACGCGCTTCTTCTTGGCCTTTCCCAACACGCCCTTGGCGGGCAGTTTGCTGTTTCCGCTGTCCGCGGCGGCGATATCAGCCATCGGCAGACTCCTCGGGATTGGGCGTCGTCGGGGTCGGGCTCTCGGGGGCCGTGTTCTCGGGTCGCGGCGTCCGCTTCTTCAGGTCGGTCATCAGGTTGAAGCGCAGGGTCTTGGCCTGGGCCAGATTGTCCATCAGGTCGGCCATGGCGCCGAAGGGGGCGTCGCGGTCGCCCTTGACCACCACCACGGCGGCGGGGTTGCGGCTGCGCCAGTTGACGATGGCGTCCAGGATGTTGTCCGGAGCCAGGGCCTGGACTTCCTTGCCCGAGGCGTCGGAGATGAACATCTGCCCGGTCTTGTTCACCGTCAGGATGATGGTGCCGGTCTCGGGCACGTGGATCTCGGAACTGGACAGCGGCAGCTCCACCGAGACCTGCTCCGGGGGTTTGAACTGCGTGGTGGACATGAAGAAGATCAGCAGCAGGAACGCCACGTCCACCATGGGCGTCATGTCGATGTGGACTTTCTTGCGACTCGCCACGGTTTACACCCCTTGCTCGGAATCCAGCAACTGGAGCACCTCGTAGGACGTCTCCTCGACCCGGGTGTTGAATTTGTCGACCTTGGTGGTGAAGTAGTTGTAGAGCATGGTCGCGATGATGGCGGTCGTCAGGCCCAGGGCCGTGTTCACCAGCGCCTCGCTGATGCCGAGGGCCAGCTGGGTGGCGTCAGGCGCGCCGGCGCGGCTCATGGCGTGGAAGGAGCGGATCATGCCGATGGTCGTGCCCAGCAGACCGAGCATGGTGGCGATGGAGGCGATGGTCGACAGGGCGTTGAGATTCTCCTCCAGGTTCGGGCTCTCCAGGGCGTTGGCCTCCTGCAGGGCGCGCCGGGTCTCGTCCATGAGCTCCTTGTGGGAGGTCTTGCGGCCCGCTTGGCGGTGATAGCTTTCCAGGCCGGCGCCGATGACGTTGGCCAGGCTGCCGCCCTGCTTCTTGCAGGCGGTGATGGCGTCCTCGATGGCGCCCGAATGCACGGTCTGCTTGAGGTTCTTGACGAACCCGCCCACGCTGCCCCGTCCTCCGGCCCGCCACAGGACGATGAATCGCTCCACGGCGAAGGTCAGGGTCAGCAGGAAGAAGGTCAGGCCCATCACCAGGAGGGGGCCGCCCTGTTTGAGGTACTCCGGAGAGTTCTGCCAGATGAAATACGACACCACGATGGAGACGAGGGTAATCGGGATGAGCACATAGCTTTTCATTGCTGCGTGGTTTCCTTTCCGTTGCTGCGGGCCTGGAGCAAAAGTTCATTTCCTGTCTTGAGCATCGGGTTCGCGGGGTCGATGGCGCGGGCCTTGGCGAAAGCCTTCTCCGCGTCATCCAGCCGGCCTTGTCCCAGGCGCGCACTGCCCAGGCCCGCCCAGCCGTCGGCATTGCCGGGGTCGGCCTCGGCTGCCCGTCGATAGGAGTCGGCCGCCTGATCGTAGGCGGCGCGGCGCAGACTGCAAAAGGCCGTCCCGCGCAGGGCCTTGGCGTTGGCCGGGTCGCCGGCCAGGACGGCGCGGTATTCCGCTTCGGCCGCGTCAAGGTCACCGGTCATGGCCAGAGACTGGGCCAACAGCAGGTGCGCCACCTCCAGATCGTTCCGCAAGGTGACCGCGCGGCGGAAATCCCCCGTCGCCTCGGCGTAGTTGCCGGCCCGGAAGCGGGCGATCCCGAGGTTCAGGTGGTAGGCGGCGTTGTCGGGGTCCATGGCGGCGGCCCGAGCCAGCAGCACAATGGCGGAGTCGGTCCGGCCGCGCTCGAGGGCCAGCAATCCCTGCCGGTAGGGAACGCTTGCCGCAGCGGGATCCAGTCCGGCGGCGCGGTTCAACAGGGAGTCCGCGCCCGCGGGGATTCCCGCGCCGTTGAGCAGGACCGCGGCGTCGATGAGGTCGTCGATGCGCCAGGAAAGATCGGCGGGAAGCGCGAGCATCAGTTCGGCGGCGGCGGTCCGGGTGGAATCATCGGAGGCGTGGAGGCCGAACCTGGCGAAGTTGAAGCGGGATACGGTGTCCTGCGGCGCCAAGGCGAGCGCCCTGCGCGCCGCGGCCAGGGCCTGCTCGGGGCGACCGGCCTGGTCCATGGCGTCAGCCAACCGGGACTGGAGGTCGGCCGCGTCGGGTTCCAGGGCGACGAGACGCAGGTAGCAGCCGGCGGCCTGGTCGTGCCGCTTGGCAAGGGTGAAGAGGTTGGCCAGATCCTTCAGGGCCGGAGCGTAGGTGGAATCGGCGGCCACCGCCTGCAGGTATTGATCCTTGGCGGCGTTGAACCGGCGCTGGGATTCGTAGAGCCGGCCCAGCCGGGTGCGGAGCTCGGGTTCGCGGGGCGGATTGGGCGCTGCGAGCATCTCTTCGAAAATCGGGATGGCCAGAGCGGGATATCCTTCGGCCACGTCGATTTCGGCCACCAGCATGGCGTAGGTCGGGTTGGCGGGGGCCAGCGACCGGGCCTTGAGGCCGGACTTTTCGGCCGAGGCCAGATCCCCCGTGCCCTGTTGCACCAGGGCCAGTCCGTGCCAATACCAGTCCTCGCCCTCATTCAGCCCGTGCCGGCCTTTCCCGCGGTCCAGGTGGCTACGGGCTGCATCCCATTTCTCCCCGGCGATCAGCAGCAGGGCCTGGCCGTAGTTTGCCGCCCAGTCCTTGGGGTCTTCCCGTATGGCCCGGTCGATTTCCGCGGCCGCGGGGCCCGGCTGATCCTCCCGCAAGAGGGCGATGCCCAGGCCCGCCCGGGCCGACGGGAAAGCGTCTCCCGCCGCGGCCACAGCTTGCCGGCACCGGGCCTCGGCGCCGGCGGCGTCACCCCGGCTGAGGGTGATCCGGGCCAACCCCCACAGGGCTTCGGGAAGCTTGTAGCCGTGGGCTACGGCGTCCTCGTACAACGTCGTCGCCTGGTCCAGGTCGCCGTCCGCGAAGGCATTGTTACCCTGACGCAAAGGGTCGTTGTCCACGGTGTAGGATGGGCCGGCGGCCAATGCCGGATGGACCGCCAGCAGCGACAGGGCCGTCAGCAGGACGACCGTTATGGCGGCGCGATGTTGGATGTGGGACTTCTGCACGGACAAACCTACTCCCCCAGGGGTTTGCGGCTGAGCTGGATCTCCCTCAACACCTGACGCGCGGGAATCGTCCCCGCCCGCTCGACCTGGCGCATGCCGCGGGCCGAGGTCAGATGCGTCAGGAAACGGCCGCCGGTGGCGCCGTCGTTCCCGCGACAGGCGAGGTACAGGCGATGGTGAAACGGGTACCGGCCGGTTGCCACGTTCTCATAGGTCGGCACAGCGGCCGCGCTGTCCGGCGCCGTCCGCGCCGTCAGGAACCGGACTCCTGGAGGCGGCGAAAGTCCCGGGTCTCCGGCCAGGGTCAGGCTGCTCACCAGGCCCCAGACGTCGGTCCGCTGGGCCTCGGCGGCGGCCTGCACGGCGGCCAGGACGGCTGCCTGGTCGGCCAGAAACACCATGACCGAGGGGATCGAGTCCGCAGGTGTGGCCATTCCGAGGTTGCGGCCAAGATCCTCCCAGAGCCCGTCGTTGGGGTCGGAGAGATAGAACCGGGCCAGGCCGGGCCGGCCACCCCGGAGCGCGGTGCGCAACTCCTCGGGCGTCAGGCCTTGCGCATCATCCTGCCGGGGCGCGGCGACCAGCAGGGCGCCGACGGCCACGGGCGCCACGATGGCCGTATCCCCGGTGACTTCCCGGAACAACCGCTGCTCCGTGGCCGAGGGCGGGGTGTACAGGAAGGCCGCGTCGGCCTGCTTGTTGATCAGGTCCTCGAGAGCTCGACTGGTGCCGCCGTCGCGGACCGAAACAACCAGAGCAGGATAATCGCGCTGGTATGCGGCCAGCAGGCGGTCAATGAGTTCAGGCGCCTGGTTGTGGCCGGAGATCACGAGGGAGGAGGGGGTTTCCGGGGAAAATTTGAGAATATCTTTCAAATTTTGCCAGGATGTGTTTCCGCGGGCGTGAATCAGGAATCCGATGACGACCAAGTACAGGGTCACACGAACCAGGAACCAGGTGCGTTTCCGCGTTGGCATCAGAACCCGATTTCTGTTGCGCCAGCTGGCCATTGGTTTGATAATGGCCGCATGGCTGAACAACACTCCAATTTGCGGCTCGACGGCCGCCGCGCGCTTGGCTTCGGGCTCCTCCCGGTGCTGGCTTCCGTCCTCGTCCTGTTCGTCGTGTCCGGTTGCGGGAATTCTCCCGAGCAGAAGGAGCCCGCTTTTTCTGGCTCATCTTATGAAAACAGTTTCATTGATTCCCTGCAAGCGAGAACTTTCCAATATTTCTGGGATTTGGGCGATTCGCCCACCGGTCTGGCCCCGGATCGATACCCCACGCGCTCCTTTGCCAGTGTCAGTGCAACAGGCTTTGCTTTAACAAGTTATCCGATTGGTGTGAGACGGGGATGGGTGACTCGCGAGGCGGCCGCCCGGCGGGTTTTGAAAACCCTCGTTTTTTTCCGCACCGCGCCCCAGGATTCCACGGCCACCGCCACCGGCTACCATGGATTCTCTTATCACTTCCTCGACCAGGAATCCGGACGCCGCTTCGCCCAGGTGGAACTGTCCACCGTGGACACGGCGCTGTTGCTGGCCGGCGCCCTGTTCTGCCAGTCGTACTTCGACGGGGCGACGGCGGTGGAGGACAGCATCCGCACGGTGGCCGAGGAATTGTATCGGGCGGCGGACTGGCAGTGGGCTTCGGTGCGGCCGCCGCTGATCGGGCACGGCTGGAGTCCCGAGCATGGCCATATGCCGTATGACTGGGGCGGATACAACGAAGCGGCCCTGGTCTATCTCATGGCGCTGGGCTCGCCCACCCACCCGGTCGACCCTGCGGCCTGGCAGGCCTGGACCGAGGGGTATCGCTGGGGGGGATCGCCGGGACGCGAACGCATCGGTTTCGCCCCGCTGTTCGGCCACCAGTACACCCAGGTGTGGATCGACATGCGCGGCATCGCCGACACCTATTGCCGCGAACACGGCTTGGACTACTTCGAGAATTCCCGGCGCGCGGTGCTGGCCCAGCACGATTACGCCCTCGCCAATCCGGACGCATGGCGGGGATACGGGCCGCGGATGTGGGGTCTGACCGCCTGCGACGGACCGGTGGAGGGAGCCTTCACCATCGACGGCCGGCAGCGGGCTTTCCACACCTACTGGGCGCGCGGCGCTTCGTTCACCGCGGTGCGTGACGACGGCACGGTGTGCCCCTCGGCCATCGCCGGGTCGCTGCCATTCGCGCCGGAACTCATCATCCCCACGCTGGAAGCCATGCGCGCCGACCACGGCGACCACCTCTACGGAACCTACGGTTTTCTGGATGCGGTGAACCCGACCTTCACCCTGGATGTGCCGGTGCAGCACGGAAAGGTCGTTCCCGGCCGCGGCTGGTACGACACCGATTATCTGGGCATCGACCAGGGACCCATCGTCGCCATGATCGAGAACCTGCGTTCCGGGTTCGTCTGGGAGATCATGCGTCGCAACCCCCACGTGCGTCGCGGCCTGTTGCGGGCGGGCTTCACCGGCGGTTGGCTCGATGATCCCGGGGAAGGCCCGTGACCGGGAAGGGCCGGATGCGGTTGCTGCGGCCCGGGCTGCTCCTGGCCGCCTCGATCCTCGCCCTGGCCGTCTCGGGTTGTAGGGATTCCCGGAACGGCACGACCGTTCTGCGCTTCTGGGCCATGGGGCGCGAAGGGGAAGTCGTCCGCGAGCTGTTGCCCCGGTTCGAAGCCAATAACCCGGACGTGCGGGTGGATGTGCAGCAGATTCCCTGGTCGGCGGCCCACGAGAAACTGTTGACCGCATTCGTCGGGGGCAGCGTTCCGGACGTCGCTCAGCTCGGCAACACCTGGGTGGCGGAATTCGCCGCCCTCAAGGCCCTGGCTCCCCTGGATGGCCGGGTGGCGGAATCCGCTGCGGTGCACGCGTCGGACCATTTCGCCGGCATCTGGCAGACCAACGTGATCACCGGGACGCTGTACGGCATTCCTTGGTATGTCGACACCCGCGTCATGTTCTACCGCCGGGATCTGCTGGCCGAGGCCGGGTTCCCGACACCCCCGCAGACCTGGTCCCAGTGGCGCACGGCGCTGGAGGCGGTCACCACCCGCGGAGGGGAGGGTCACTACGGGGTCCTGCTGCCTCTGAACGAATGGACCCAGCCGGTGATTCTGGGCCTGCAGCGCGGCGCGACCCTTCTGCGGGACGACGACACGCGCGGGGATTTCTCCTCGGACGCCTTCGCCTGTGCCTTCACCTTCTACCTCGATCTTTTCCGCGACGGCCTGGCGCCCCCGGTGGCCAACAACGAAGTGGCCAACCTGTACCAGGAGTTCGCCCGCGGCGTCTTCGCCATGTACGTGAGCGGCCCGTGGAACCTGGGGGAATTTCGTCGCCGCCTGCCGGCCGATCTGCAGGACGTCTGGGCGACGGCGCCGTTGCCGGTTCCCGACGACCAGGCCGACAGCGGCTTGCCGGGGGTGTCCCTGGCCGGAGGTTCGAGCCTGGTGGTGTTCCGCCGCTCGTCGCACCAGGACGCCTCGTGGCGTCTCATCGAGTTCCTGTCGCAACCCGAGCAGCAGGCCGAATTTTCCCGCCTGACCGGCGACCTTCCCGCCCACCGCGCCGCCTGGGAAGATTCCACCCTGGCCGACGACCCGCGGGCTCGCGCCTTCCGCATCCAGCTCGAGAACGTGACCGCCACGCCCAAGATCCCCGAGTGGGAGCAGATCGCCAACCGGGTCTGGGTCGCGGTGGAGCAGGCCGTACGCGGAGCGGCCACCGAGAAGCAGGCGCTGGCCGACCTGGATACGGACGTGGACCGGATGCTGGCCAAGCGACGTTGGCTGAGGGATCACGCCGGTCCCCCCAAAGTGGATAAAACCGGGGAGGACGGCCCATGAGTTCGGCCCTGGAGCGTCGCAAGGCCCGAGCCGCCTGGGTTTTCCTGGCGCCGGCGCTGCTGTTGCTGACGGTGTTCTTCGTCCTGCCGGTGGGGGCGGGCCTGCTGCTGAGCCTGACCGATTTCGACGTCTACGCCATCGCCTCCCCGGGTGCCATGCGCTTCGTGGGGCTGGCCAACTACGCCCATCTGCTGCGGGACGCAACCTTCTGGCACGCGGTGGGCAACACCCTGCAGTTCGTGCTCATCGGCGGGCCCCTGTCCCTGGCGGTGTCCCTCGGCGCGGCCATGCTGGTGAACGCCAAGCTGGTGCGGATGCGCGGAATTTTCCGCACGATCTATTTCGCCCCGGTGGTGACCACGCTGGTGTCGGTGGCCATCGTCTGGAAGTACCTCTACCATCCGCGCTACGGGCTGATCAACTGGCTGCTGCACCTGGTCGGGGTCGGGCCGGTGGACTGGCTCGGCGACCCCCATTGGGCCATGCCGGCCATCATCCTTCTGGCCGTCTGGAAGAACTTCGGCTACAACATGCTGATTTTCGTGGCCGGGCTGCAGATGATCCCCCGCGAGCTTTACGAGGCGGCGGCCATCGACGGCGCCGGCTCCGGCCGCCGCTTCCGGCACATCACCATGCCCGGTCTGGCGCCCACCTTCCTGTTCGTCAGCGTCACGACCATGATCGGTTACTTCCAGATCTTCGCCGAGCCGTACGTGATGACCCAGGGCGGTCCCCTTGGCGCGACGCGCAGCGTGGTGCTGCTGATGTACGAGGAGGGCTTCCGCTGGTGGCGCATGGGCATGGCCTCGGCGGTGGCGGTGCTGCTTTTGCTGATCACCCTGGCGGGCACCCTCGTGCAGCTGCGCTGGGCCAGGAGGGATCCATGAGAAGCGTGACCTGGCGCAAGATGATCCTGCACGTCGGTCTGGTCAGCGGCGCGCTGATCACCCTGATGCCCCTGGCCTGGATGATCGCGGCCTCCTTCATGCATCCGGGAGAGGCCAACCGGATGCCGCCGCCCCTGCTGCCGTCCCAGCCCACGCTGGAAAACTACCGGCAGCTCTTCACCCGGTTGGATCTTCTGCGCAACTTCATCAACAGCGCGGTAATCACGATGCTGGCGACGGTGCTGTCCGTCGTGGTGACGTCCCTGGCGGGCTATGCCTTCGCCAAGCTCCCGTTTCCGGGGCGCGAGCGGATGTTCAAGTCCCTGGCCTCGGCTCTGGTGGTGCCGGCGCAGGTGGGCATGTTGCCGCTGTTCTTGATCCTGAGGGAGCTGGGCCTGGTCAACACGTACGCGGGAGTGATCATCCCCTACCTGGCGAGCATTTTCGGCATCTTCCTGATCCGCCAGTACACCCTGGGGGTCTCCGACGAACTGCTCGACGCGGCCCGCATCGAGGGTGCCGGCGAGTTCACCATCTTCCGCCTGGTGGCCGTCCCTATCATCAAACCCATTCTGGTCACGTTGGCTGCGTTCACCTTCCTCAGCGCGTGGAACGATTTCATGTGGCCGCTGATCGTCCTTTCCGACAGCGGCATGTACACCCTGCCGGTGGCCCTGGCCAACCTGGTGGGCGAACACGTGCAGGACACCGAGCTGATGATGGCCGGTTCGGTGTTGACGACCCTGCCGGCCCTGATCGTGTTCCTGATCTTCCAGCGCACCTATGTGGAAGGCATCATGGCCGGAGGCGTGAAGGGATGAGAGCGGCGCTGCCCGGTCTGGTCTCGGTGTTGCTGGCCTGTTGCGGAATGTTGACCGGTTGCGGCCCACAGTCTCCGGTGTCCCTGCAGGATCCGGCCGTCTGGACGGCGCATCCGGCCGACGGCGTGACCATGAAGCTGGCGGATGAACAGGGATCTCTGCGGCTGGATTTTTCCTTCGCCGGCGGCGGTTGGGCCATCGCCCGACGCACGGTGGATCTGGACCTGCCCGCGAACTATGCCTTCCGCTTTCGCCTGCGCGGCGCCGGCACCGCCAATCACCTGGAATTCAAGCTGAGCGACCGGTCGGGGGAGAACGTCTGGTGGCACGTCGAGCGGGATGTCCGGTGGCCTGACCAGTGGCGGGAGATCTCCATTCCCCGTCGCCGGATCGAGTTCGCCTGGGGGCCGCAGGGAGGCGGGGAGATCCGGCACGTGGCCGCCATCGAATTCGCCGTGACCGCGGGGGGCGGCGGTACCGGCACGGTGTGGATCGACGGTCTGGAACTGGTTCCCCTGGACGAGGTGACGGGTCCGCCGCCCCCCCTGGTCGCGCAGGCCGGTTCGCAGGAGAAGGATCATCCGGACAGCGCCGCCGTCGACGGCGATTCGCTGACCTGGTGGGCGCCCGCGCCCGCCGACACCGCGCCGCAGTTGGAGATCGACACGGGCCGGGCGCGCGAATTCAGCGGCCTGGAGGTGGCGTGGGTCCCCGGGCGATCGGCAGCCGACTGCTGGGTTATGGTTTCCCTCGACGGGAAGACCTGGCAGGAACCGACGCAGGTCCGCGGCCGCATCGGCGACCGGGAGGTGTTCTCCCTGCCCGAGACCCAGGCCCGGTTCGTGCGCTTGCGGATGTCCCGCCGACCCGGCGACGACGGTCCCGCCCTCGCGGACCTGACCCTGCATCCGGTGGATTGGGCCACCTCCCCCACGGAATTCTTCATGCGTCTGGCTTGCCGTTCCCGGCCGGGCATCTACCCGCGCGGATTCCTCGGTCGACCGACCGCCTGGACCGTCGTGGGTGTGGATGCGGACGATCGGGAAGGCCTTCTGGGCGCCGACGGCGCCGTGGAAGCGGGGCCCCAGGGGTTCTCAATCGAGCCGTTCCTGGCCGTGGGCGGTCGTCTGGTCACCTGGCACGATGTCGAGTCGGTTCCGAGTCTGATCGACGGCAACCTGCCCGTGCCGCAGGTGGCCTGGGAGGCCGGCCCCTGGCGTCTGGTCGTCACGGCCCTGGGCATCGGCGAGCCGGGTCGCTCCAGCGTGCTGGCGCGGTACCGGCTGGAAAACCGCGGCGCTGATCCCGCCGAGGCGGATCTGTGCCTGGCCCTGCGCCCGTTCCAGGTGAACCCGCCGTCGCAGACCCTCAACAACCCGGGCGGCGTCGCCCGGATCGAGACCCTGGAGCGCCGGGGGGATCTTGTTCTCGTCGACGGCAAGCCCGGCGCGCTGTTTCTGCGAACCCCCGACGCCTTCGGTGCGACGACCTCCGCGCACGGAGACGTGGTGGAAGCCTACCTGGATCATGGCCTCCTTCCCACAGCGGACACCGCGCAGGACCCCTTCGCCGCCGCCTCGGGGGCCGCGCGCTTCACGCTGCGGGTCCAGCCCGGGGCCGTCGAGCAGGTGGACGTCCTGCTTCCCCTCCACGACGAATCCCCGTTACCCGAGGGTCTGGATGCCGACGCCGCCCAGCACCAAGCCGTGGCTTCCTGGCGCAAGGTCCGGGACACGGTGGTCATCACCGGCCCGCCGCAGGCCCGGGAGTTCCTGGACACCCTCGATGCCCAGGTCGGCTGGATCCTCGTCAACCGGGCCGGGGTGGGATTCCAGCCGGGCGCGCGGTCCTATGCCCGGTCGTGGATCCGGGACGGAGCTCTGACCGGGGACACCTTGTTGCGGTTGGGGCATGCCGGGGAAGTCCGGGATTTCCTGACCTGGTTCGCGCCTTTCCAGTACCCCGACGGCAAGGTGCCCTGCGTGGTGGACCGGCGCGGGCCGGATCCCGTGCCCGAGCACGACTCCACCGGGGAATTCATCCACCTGGTGGTGCAGTACTATCGCTACACCGGCGACCGGGAGCTGCTGCGCGAAATGTGGCCGCGCATTCTGGCGGGTGTGGACTACCTGGAAGCCCTGCTGGATACACGGCGGACCGACGCGTATCGGCAGGCGGACAAGCGGGAGTTCTTCGGAATCCTGCCGCCATCCATCAGCCACGAGGGTTATGCGGCCAAACCGATGCACTCGTACTGGGATGACTTCTGGGCCCTGCGCGGCCTGCGGGATGCGGTGTGGGTGGCCGATGGCGCCGGCGCCGGGGTGGCGACCGAGAGCCAGCGGCTCCGCCTGATCGCCGCGCGCGACGAGTTCGCGGCCGATCTGCAGGCGTCCATCCCTGCGGCCATGGCGCGGCACGACATCGCCCATATCCCCGGCTGCGCCGATCTGGGTGATTTCGATCCCACCTCGACCACCATCGCCCTGGACCCCGCCGCCGGCGAGAACCTGCTGCCGGCCGGGGCGATCGAGGCCACCTTCGCCGGCTACTGGGATTTTTTCACGGCTCGCCGCGACGGCGCGCCCTGGGACGCCTTCACTCCCTACGAGGTGCGCACCATCGGCAGCGCGGTGCGGCTGGGTTGGCGGGAACGGGTCGCCGAACTGACGGACTTCTTCCTGGCCCACCGCACGCCGCCCGGCTGGCGGCAATGGGCCGAAGTGGTCGCCAGCGATTCGCTCCACGCCCGCTTCATCGGGGACATGCCCCACACCTGGGTGGGGTCCGACTTCGTGCGCAGCGGCCTGGACATGTTCGCCTACGAGTTGCGCCGGGAGGAACTGGGGGGACCCGCCCTGGTGCTGGCCGCGGGGCTGCCGGCAGCCTGGCTGCGGGAAGGCGGGGTGGAAGTCGAAGGTCTGGCCACGCCATATGGCGCACTGTCCTACCGGCTGTACCGGGGGGACGATCAGGTCGTGATGAGCATCGGCGAGGGACTGGACCTGCCGGCCGGCGGCCTGCTGTGCGATCCGCCGGCCGAGGGTCGTCAGCCCACCGTCGGCGGCACCCGGCCGGAGCTGGACGACCAGGGCCGCGTCCGCATCCGGGCGTTGCCGGTCATCGTGACCTGGAGTCGCTGAGGATCTCGCCGTTGGTCGCGATCACATCTCGGTAGAACAGGGCACTGTCCTTCAGGTGACGTTCACCGGTGGCGAAGTCCACGCCGATCAGGCCGAACCGTTTGCTGAAGCCGAAGGTCCATTCGAAGTTGTCCAGCAGCGACCAGGCGAAATAGCCCCGGACCACGGAACCGTCGGCCACGGCATCGTACAGGGCCAACAGATGCGTGCGGAAGTATTCGGTGCGCAGGGGATCGGCGATCCGTCCGTCTTCATCGGGCTGGGGATCGGCGAAGGCCGCCCCGTTCTCGGTGATGAACAGCGGGATGTCGCCGTACAGCTTCCGCAAACGCATGAGCAACTCGTACAGGCTGCGCGGCCGCACCTCCCATTCCATCTCCGTGTAGAGGGCTCCGGGCCGGCGGACCTGGGAGGCCTGGACCGGCTGCGCGGTCGGTGAAGGGTCGAAACGGTTCACCGACCGCGTGTAGTAGTTCACGCCCAGGAAATCGATGGGTTGCTGGATCTGAGCGAAGTCCGCGGCGGGAAAATCCGGCCAGTGGGCTGCGAAGATCTCCGCCATCTCGTCCGGGTAGCTTCCGAGCAGAACGGGGTCGAGGAACTGCCGGTTCATGTAGGCGTCGGCGCGGCGGGCGGCGGCCTGGTCGGCGGGATCGTCACCGGCGGCGTCCTTGGGTTCCTGGTTGACCACGATGCCGATTTCCCCGCGGCATTCGGCGCGGAAATTCTGGACGGCGAGGCCGTGACCCCGCAGCAGATTGTGGGTGACGTGGGGTGCGGCGGAAAGATCCCGGATCCCGGGCGGGTGCACCCCGTGGACGTAACCGGCGTCCACCACGACCCACGGTTCGTTGTGGGTCGTCCAGCGCGGCACGCGGTCGCCGAGGCGCTGAAAGACGATCCCCGCGTAATCCGCGAACCACTCCGCGCAATCCCGATTGCGCCACCCGCCCCGCTCCGCGAGAGCGTCGGGAAGATCCCAATGGAAGAGGGTCGGCACCGGTTGGATGCCCGCGTCCAGCAACGCGTCGACGAGGCGCGCGTAGAAATCCAGCCCCGGCCCGTTCACGGCGCCGGTGCCCTCGGGCATGATCCGGCTCCAGGACAGGCTGAACCGGTAGGCCTGCAGGCCGAGCTGCCGCATCAGGTCCAGATCCCCGGGCCAGCGCTGATAGTGGTCGCACGCGATATCGGCGTTTTCGCCGGTCAGGATACCTCCCGGTTGATGGGAAAACCGGAGCCAGTTGCTCGGTCCGGCGCCGTCGGCCAGCGGGGAGCCTTCGATCTGGAAGGCCGCCGTGGCCGCGCCCCACAGGAAGTCCTTGGGGAAGGTCGTCATGGCACCGGACCCCGGGCGGCGCCGAGGGTGATCGCGACCACATGATGCCGGCCGTCGGAGGCCAGGGGCAGGCGGGCGGATCCGTTCACCGGATCCAGGGCGCTTCCATCCAGGGCGACGGCGACGACGGCCTCGCTGCAGCCGGTGGGGTTGTCCACGGTGATGGTGTAGCGGGTTTCGTCCGGCCCCGGGATGCGCCAGGTCAGGCTGTAGCCCGGCCAGGAGTCGGGCACGCAGGGCTTGACGACCAGGGTGTCGCCCTCGGGGCGCAGACCGAGGATCGATTCGTACGCCACGCGCAGCATCCAGCCCGAAGAGCCCGTGTACCAGGACCAGCCGCCCCGCCCGATGTGGGGGTCGGCACCGTAGACGTCGGCCGCCATCACATAGGGCTCCAGCTCATAGAGCTTCACGTCCTCGGGGGTTTGCGTGTGCCGGATGGGATTGATCATGTCCAGCAGGTCGGCCGCTTCGTTGCGCCGGCCCATCTCGGCCAGAGCGCGGATGACCCACAGGGCGGCGTGGGTGTATTGGCCGCCGTTTTCCCGCACGCCGGCCACATAGCCCTTGATGTATCCCGGGTCGTGAGGGGAGTCCACGAAGGGCGGCGCCAGCAGGCGGATCAAGCCGTGCTCGCGGTCGATCAGGTGTTCCTGCAGCGCGGCCATGGCCTGCTCCGCCCGGTCGGCCGGCGCGACACCGGACAGCACCGACCAGGCCTGGGCCAGGGCGTCGATGCGACATTCGGAGTTGGCGCTGCTGCCCAGGGGGGCGCCGTCATCGTAATACCCGCGGCGATACCAGCTGCCGTCCCAGCCGACGTCGTTGAGGGCTGTGGTCAGGTGTCCGCGATGGGCCCGGTAGCGGGCCGCCCGGTCGTGATCCCCGCGCTTCTCGCACAGCGGCACGAAGCCGTCGATGATGGTCACCAGGAAAAAGCCCATCCAGACGCTTTCCCCGCGGCCTTCGCGTCCCACCCGATTCATCCCGTCGTTCCAGTCACCGGTGCCGAACAGCGGGAGTCCGTGCCCGCCCGTGCCCAGGGAGCGGTCCAGGGCGAGGCAGCAGTGTTCGTACACCGAGGCGGACTGGCCGGACGGTTGCGGGTGGACGAATACCTCATCCTGGCCGGGCTCCAGTTCGGTTCCAGTCAGGTAGGGGGCCGACTCGTCGAGCAGGGCCGCATCGCCGGTCTGACGCACGTAATCCACCAAGGCGAAGGGAAGCCACAGCAGGTCGTCGACGAAGCGCGTGCGGATCCCCCCGTCGTGGGGCGGGTGCCACCAGTGCAGGACGTCGCCCTCGATGAACTGGTGGGAGGCGTGCAGCAGGATCTGGTTCCGGGTCAACTCGGGCCACAGGGGCATCAGGGAGAGAGAGTCCTGCAGCTGGTCCCGGAATCCGAAGGCTCCGCCGGATTGGTAGAAGGCGGACCGGGCCCGGATCCGGCAGGCCAGGGTCTGGTATCCCAGCCAGCCGTTGACCATCAGGTCCAGGGGCCGCGACGGGGTCGAGATCTGCAGCCCTTGCAGCCCGTTGCGCCAGAACTCCCGGACCAGGGCGGCAGCCTGGGAGCCGGAGCCGGGACGGGTGTAGTGCCGGTAGAGGGATTTGGCGTGATCGCGGTCCCCGCCCTCTCCCAACAGGAAGGTGACGGCGACGGTTTCCCCGGCCGGCACCCGGATGAGGGCCTGCAGGGCGAAGCAGGGATCCAGGCCCCCGCCGAGGCTCGGGTCCAGTTCGGGGGTGGCCAGCGCGGCGGGACGGGCGGGGTCGCAGGCCGCCCCGAGAAACGACCGCCGGTCACCGCTGGAATGAACGGCCAGGACATGGTCGTCCTGCGCGACTGCGGCAAAGGCCACCGCGTCCCTGAAAGGGCCGGCGGTGGGATTTTGCGCCAGCAGACCCTGTCCGTCGAATCCCGGGGTCGTGGCCACGAAGCGGCCGTGGCCATGGGGCGTTGCGCCCATCACCAGCTGCTGGTAGGCGAACAGGGACAGGTTGCGGGGCCGTGAGCTGTGGTTGGTCACCGTGACGGTGGTGATGCGGACCGGGTCGTCTGCGGCGACGGTCAGCAGGGTTCCGGTCTCCAGGTCGGCGGCGTCCGGCCGGCGCCGGCAATGACTGTAACCGAAACCGTGGGCCATGGTGTAACGGCCCCCGGCCGGTGTGGGGCCGGGAAGGCATGAAAAATACGCCCCGTCGTCGTCGTCCCGCAGGTACAGGGCATCGGCGTGGGGGTCGAAGACCGGGTCGTTGAACCAGGGCGTCAGGCGATGCTCGCGGCTGTTGCCGAACCAGGTGCAACCGGCGCCGGTCTCGCTGACCAGGCAGCCGAAGTTGTCGTTGGCCAGGACGTTGATCCAGGGCTGGGGCGGCAGGCGCAGGTGGCCTTGGTCGTCGCAGGCGATGGTCATGGCATAGGCATGATCGAGCGCGGTGAAACCCCCGAGGCCGTTGGCGAATTCCCGCTCCGGGTCCGGCGCGGCCACCGCCGGGTTTCCCTGATCCACCGCTATCGGGGCCTCGGGACCCTGGATCGCCACCGCGACAGCGGCTTGGTCCCGCAAGAGGGATGCTTCAGGCCAGGAACCCTCGACCACCAGTCCGGAGCAGGCGACCAGCGCCTGCACCAGCTCTTGCGGGGCGGCGTCGGCAAGAATCCTGGCTCCCGGAGTGGCCGCTGCACCCGGTGCGGCGACGACCATCTGGAAGTCCAACCCGAGGGCATGCTTGATCGCCGCCACCTTTTCCCAGCGATTTTCCCGGTCCTGCAACACCGTCACCAGGGGGAGGTCGGGATCAAGCCCGAGGGCGCCGAGCCGGGCGCGGGGATCCCCGGCGGCGGGCGACCGCGGCACGACGAACCTCCGGTCCCCGCCCATGAGAACGGCGCCCAGATGCTGGGTGTATTCCACCTCCGGAAGCGGAGCGGCGAGGTCGGTCACCGTGTCCCCGCTCATGGCCCGGAGGATTTCCAGCTTCGAGCCACAATGCTCCACGAGCCCGGCCGCCGCGGTTTCGTCATCGGCGATTCCGAGCAGGAAATCCAGGGTCAGGGTCTGGCCGGGATCCAGATCGAACGGGCAGCGTAGCGAAACCACCGGATCCAGGATATTGCCGATGGACCCGCTGAGTTCGGCTGCCGGGGTCAGGGCGGCCGGTGCGGACCACGGCCGGCCCCGCCCGAAGAAGCGGGCGCGGTCGGTTTCAAACGTGGGCTCGGTGGACGGAGCGCCCAGGAGGGCGTGGAAAAGAACCCGCGGGGATTCGTCCGCGCCCCGGGGACGGCGTCGGACCAGCAGGGTCCGTTGGTCCCGGAGGTAGCGGGTCTGCAGGAACAGCTTGGAAAAGACCGGGTGGGCCTCGTGGGCTGCGGGATCGTTCAGGACGATTTCCGCCAGCGAGGTGATGTCCAGACGGCGCACGGTCGAACTGCGGTTGGTCAGGGTCAGGCGCCGATTCTCCACGATCAGCCCGGGCAGAATGCGGGTATCCAGGGTTGCTACGATGCCCCGGCGTTCGTCGCCGGCGATGAAGTGGCCCGGATGCCAGGACGCGGTCCTGTGCCGGGGGTCAGCGCCGAGGGCCCAGAATTCCCCGGAATCCCTGTCGCGCAGGAAAAACACCAATCCCTGGCGGTTCGGTGGGTTGCCCGGGTTCCAGGCCGTCAAGGCGAGAGGGCGGCCGTCCCGGTCGCAGCGCGAAAATCCCGTTCCATCGGCCCGGACCAGGACCGAGTAGCGCAGGCCCTGCGGGGCGGTTCCCGTCAGGACCGCCGACCCGTTGATGAGCCCTGCCCCGGAGGTTACGGGCGATCGATCAGAATCTGACACAATTTGTTCTCCGGGGCCTGGAAACGGTTACAGTATCGCCTCAATCAAGGTTGGGAATGCTTATCCTAATTGAGGTGGTTTGTCAAAGAACACTTGACACCTTTCTGGATTTATGAAACCGTTTACAGGGAACACAAGAATGTTTCATCCGGGACTCAGGACGACCCGGAATTCCAGGGAAGATCGTTCCGCACCACGGACGGGTCGGCAGGATCGAGCCAAAGGTACGGATGTGGCGACAATTCGCGATGTGGCCCGTGCAGCGGGGGTATCCATAGCTACGGTATCCCGAGTTTATAACAACCAGACCTTGGTCAATCCTCAAACAGCCCAACACATTCTCAAAATCGCAGGCGATCTGGATTACGTTCCCAACCCTGCCGCACGGAGCCTGACCACCCGCCGAACCCACACCTTTGGTGTTCTTTTGCCCGACCTTTTTGGCGAATTCTACTCCGAACTCATCCGCGGAATCGATCTCATCGCCCACCGCAACGGATTCCAGATTCTCCTGTCCAGCTTCTTCCGCAACAGCGAGGACCTGGTCATGACCAGCAAGGCCATGCTGGGCCGCATCGACGGCGTGATCATGATGGCGACGGACGAACGGTCCATCAATACCGCAGCCAAAGTGCGGAAAAAGGTGCCCGTCGTCCTATTGAATCCCTGCAAGATGATCGAGGGCTGCCACGCCGTGGCCGTCGACAACGTCCGGGGGGCGAAAGATGCGGTATCGCACCTGATCGGGTTGGGTCACCGGAACATCGCCATGGTGGCTGGTCCCGAGGAAAATATCGACGCCAGGGATCGTTTGACGGGATTTCGACAGGGCTTGACCGAAGCCGGGCTGGATCCCGGGGCCGCCCTGGTGGTCCCGGGGGATTTCCGGGAACTGGCCGGCTACAAGGCCGGGGCGACCATTCTGCGCCACAAACCCCGACCTACCGCGGTTTTCGCCGCCAACGACGGCATGGCCATCGGACTGCTGGCCTCCCTGCGCGAGTGGGGGTTCGGCGTCCCGGACGACATCGCGGTTGTGGGGTTCGATGACGTCGCCTTGGCCGGTTTCATGAATCCACCCCTGACCACGGTGCATGTCGATGCCAGCGGCCTCGGGGGCCACGCCGTGGAAATGATGCTCGAGGTTCTGGCCGGCGGCGCGGATTCCGAAACCCGCCGGATCGTTTTGTCCCCCAGTCTCAAAATCCGTCAATCATGCGGGACCCTCGATCCCGCTCAGCTCGTGAGAAGGCCGCTGATGGAGCCCAGGCCAAGCAATCGTGATGACGCAACACCTCGCCTCCAAGGCGAGGAGGAGGTTCAACCATGAAAAAAATGTTCCTGACCTTTGCGGCTTGTCTGGCCCTTGTGCTGACAGGTGCAGCCGTAACCCAGGCCGCGACCCAGCGCCTGGACGCCATCTGGGCGCGCACGGCCGCCGACAGCGTCGTCCTGGACGGCGTTCTGGACGAGGCGGACTGGGCCCAGGCCGAAAGTTACGTCATCGATTACGCCACCGACGCCGGGATTCCCGGCAGCGGGTGGAAGAGCGAAAGCGGCTGGGCTCCCATCGATCCCACGCACGCGGTCCTGAACTTCCTGGTACGCAACAACCAGCTCTACATGGGGGTGTACATCCAGGACCAGTCCATCGGCGGCAGCACCCAGTTCAATCGTTTCGACGGCCTGCTCATGGGGCTGAAGGACCACACCTTGGACTCCTGGCCCAAGCCCGCTTCCGAGTATTTCTACTCCTGGTGGCACGACGAGTTGACCGATCCCCAGCCGACCGGCACCATGCCGGGCTTCATCGGCGCGTGGGCGGAATTGCCCCACGGAGCTCCCCGCACGCCGGAACAGATCGCGGCCTGGGACGCGGTGACGGTGGTCGACGGGGTGACCAACGACGACGCGGTCCAAGATGTCGGTTACACCATCGAAATGCGCTTCGACCTGACCGTCATGGGTTATGACGTGACCCAGCCCGGCGGCGACGTGGTGGAATGGAACATCTCCCTCTACGATTGCGACTGGTTCTGGCCCATCAACGTGAACACCTTCAGCTCGAACCGAGTCTGGTGGCAGGGGCCCTGGGGCAACACCTCCTGGTACAACGAAGTGCGGATCTTCGGCGCGCCCGAGGTGACGACCACTTCGGGCCCGGCGCCCGTCATCGCGCCGGAAATGTCCATCAAGGAGCTCGCGGACATCCCCACCATCGACGGTGTGCTGGGTGAAGCGGTCTGGACCAACCCGGACGTGTACACCTTCGATATCCAATATGACGGCGGAACGGCTCTCTACGACACCTACGACGGGGTCGGGCCCTTCCGGGCCGGCCAGTTCCAGCCCGACGTCAACGGCGGCCTGGCCTTCATCGCCGACCCCGCCGACGCCACGGTCAAGCTCTACCACCGGGGGAACATGCTCTACATGGGCTTCGAGTCCCGCGATGCGGTGGTCCAGTACCATCCGGACCTGAACCGTTGGGACGGATTCATCGTGACCATCGACGACCGCGTCGAGCGGGGATCCGACAACCAGATGCTCACGCGTCGCCTCTCCTTCCAGGTGGGCGATACGGGCCAGGCCGTGGCTCAGGACGACCTGCTGAGCTTCGTGACCGGGGGTTCGGCGCAGGTGGCGGTGTCGCTGATGGCCGGCACAACGGTCGACACCTTCGGCACCCAGGCCGACACGGGGTTCACGGCGGAGCTCGCCCTCGATCTGACCAGCCTGGGTTATCCCGCAGACCTCGGTGACGGGGCCTTCTTCTTCGGCGTGACCCTTCTGGACGGGGATTCCTTCCTGCCGATCACCGACAGCTACGGCACACGGACCTGGTGGTACCGGGAATTCCCGGGCGTGTGCTGCCCGACCTGGGCCCATCTGGTGTCCAGCCTCAGCGGCGTGCCCGATCTGGGCGAAGGCCGCGGGGGATATGCCATCACCACGGGCGGCAGCGGTCCCTCTTCGCGTCCGGACATCCGTTTCGCCATGCCCGACCGCAACCTGGTCACCCTCGAGGTCTACGACGTGCGGGGACGCCTGGTTGAGAAGCGGCCCCTGGGCGAAATGGGCAGCGGCGAAAACGAGATCATGATCTTTCCCGCGCGCCGACCGGGCGCCGGTGTCTATCTGTATCGCCTGCACATGGCGAATCCCGTCACCGGAATGCCCCGCGGCGTCCTGACGGGCAAGGTGTTGCTGATCAAGTAGGGCCGTGAGGGCCGGTGGAGGGGGAGCGCCCCCCTCCACCGGTGCTTGTTGCGGGGGACCAACCGAAGGTGGAAACCTGGTGCTGCGAACGAGAGTCAGACCCGGAATCTCCCAGCGACTGCTGGCCATGGCGCTGAGCGCGGTCGTGTGCCTTTGCGCCCTGCAGGCTCCGGTGCAGGCCGGGACGACCGGCACGGTCTCCGGTAAGGTCACCGACCAGGGAGGGCGACCGGTGATCGCCGCCACCGTCCAGATCGTCGGCCTGCGACTGGGCGCCTACACCAACACCGAGGGCGAATTCACGATCCTGAACATCCCGCCGGGAACCTATGATGTCAAAGCCAGCCGGCTCGGCTTCAACGCGGTGACCCTCACCGGTGTCGTGGTCTCGGCGGACAAGACCGCTCGCGCCGAATTCAAGATGGGCGACACCACTCTCAAGACCGAGGAAGTCGTGGTGGTCGCCGAGCGGCCGCCGGTCGACCTGAAGAAGACCAGCTCCCAGACGAGCCTCGACTCCAAGGAAATCGAACAGCTGCCGGTGCAGGATCTGAACGATGTCGTCAACCTGCAGGCCGGCGTGGTGGACGGGCATTTCCGCGGCGGACGCCAGGAAGAGGTCAACTACCAGGTCGACGGCGTGAGCGTCAACAACGCCTTCGACAACTCGTCCAGCCTCAAGATCGACCGCTCCCTGTTGCAGGAAGTCCAGGTGATCAGCGGAACCTTCGACGCGGAATTCGGTCAGGCCATGAGCGGGGTCGTCAACGCGATCCTCAAGCAGGGCACGGAGAATTTCGAAGCCTCCGGCGAGATCTATACCGGTGGGTTCTTCTTCCCCGGCCGGGAAAAAGCGCGCTTGATGGGCGTCACCCCTCCTCAGACCTTGAGGCGCGCCGATGACGGCTCCCTCCATCTGGCCGAGGCGCCGAGCCACGACGACACCCACCATCTGACCGGGACGCAGAGCTACCAGCTCACTCTCAGCGGACCCCTGCCCCTTGAGCAGACCACCTTCCTGGCCAGCGGGCGGTACTACCAGTTCGACGACTACATCTACGCCGAGCGGCTATTCAATCCCGGCGACGACGTGGAAGATCCGACCGACCCGGGCAGCCCCTTCATCGCCACCGGCGACGGCAAGCGTGAAGCGCTGGGATACAGCAACGAGTGGTCGGGCGTGGTGAAGGTCACCAGCAACGCCCTGTCCAACACCAAGCTCAACTACCAGGCCATCTTCAACGGACGCAAGGGCCGGCCCCAGAACTACGAGTTCCGCTACATGCCCGACGGCCTGTCGATCCAGCGGTCGATCTCGATTTCCCACGGCCTGGATCTGACCCGGACCCTGGGCACCGCGACCTTCCTCGACCTCAGTCTGCGGCAGAACTACTTCGAGTATACCGACCACCTCTATGACATCGTCGTCGACTCTCTGGGGAACTACGTCGGATCCCCCTACGACGATTTGCCGCAGCTGGATTCGCAAACCAATTTGGGGGACTGGTTCTACCAGGGCGCCCAGCTGAACCACTACATCCAGAAGACCAACACCTACATCGCGAAGGGTTCGGTGGTCAGCCAGCTCAACCCGATCCACCAGATGAAGACCGGGTTCGAGCTCAGCCTGCCCGAGGTCAAGTTCGGCAACGACGTCTACTTCACCTACGGCGAGGGCACACTGGTCCCTCACATGGATGAGCCCCCGGACTATCCCGCCCCCAAGACCTACTACCCGGTGATGGGCGCGGCGTACATCCAGGACCAGGCCGAATCCAAGAACCTGATCGTGCGGTTCGGCATGCGCGTGGATTACTTCGACGCCCGGTCGACCATTCCCAGCGACCTGGCCAATCCCGCCAACACCATCGCCGGCGCGCCCGAGTCGCACCCCCAGAGCACGTCGGTGAAGGCGGCGTTTTCCCCGCGGCTGGGCGTGGCCTATCCCATCGAGGACAAGGCGGCCATCCATTTCGCCTACGGACACTTCCGCCAGTTTCCCTCGGTGGGGACCATGTTCGCCAACTCGGACTACGACATCCTGGGCAACCTGCAGGCGGGCGAGGTCCGCTACGGATTGTTGGGCAACCCCGACGTCAGGCCCGAGGAGACCGTGCAGTACGAGGCCGGTTACAAGCAGATCATCAACCCGGACCTGGGTTTCGATCTGACGATCTTCTACAAGGACATCCGCGAACTGCTGGGGGTCGAGTTCATCGAGACCTACACCGGTGCGGAGTACACGCGGCTGACCAACGTGGATTTCGGCAACATCCTGGGCGTCACCCTGGCGATCGACCACCGGAAGGTGGGGCCCTTGAGCCTGGCGCTGGACTACACCTGGCAGCAGGCCCTGGGCAACTCCAGCGACCCCAGCGAGACGGCCAACCGCGCCGCCGCGGGCGAGGATCCCCGGCCGCGCCTGGCCCCCTTCAACTGGGACCAGCGCCACACCGTCAACTTGACCGCAGCCCTGAGCGAGCCGGGCAGGTACAGCGTCAGCGCCGTGGGCCGGTTCGCCAGCGGCCAGCGCTACACCCCGGTGAGCGAGGCCGCGTTCGGTTTCAACAGCGAGACCAACTCGGGCACCAAGCCCTCGGCCTTCCTGGTGGATCTGCGCGCCGAGAAGACCATCGGCGCCGACAGTCGGGGCGGCGTATTCCTGCGGGTCTTCAACCTGTTCGATGCCCGCTACTTCAACGGACCCGTGTTCTCCACCACCGGCAGTCCCTACTATTCCCGCACCGCGAGCCCCAGCGAGGAGATCGCCCTGCGGAATCCGACCCGTTTCTACTCTCCGCGGCGCATCGAACTCGGGGTGCGGTGGAGTCTGGGAGGAGCCCCATGATGGCCCGATGGTTCCCGTCGGCATCCCGGAAGCGCTTTTTGCGTCGGCCAAGCGGTGTGGCCGCTCCGCTGGCGCTGGGGTTGCTCGTGGTCCTTTCCGTGGCCGCGGTGGCCGATGTCGTCACGCCGGTCCCCCCGGATCAGCGGGGCCAGCTGGACGCCGAACGCTCCGGACAGCACGACGCCAACAACATGCGCACGGTCTTCTGGAACTACGGCATGGTGGGCGACTACCCGCGCGATCCCGGCAACGTGGACCTGAGCGTCTTCCACTCGGTGGAAGTGCCCAAGGGCAGCGGCATGAACTACAGCGACGGGGTGACGCCCTTCGTGCTGGCCAAGGTCACCCAGGCCGACGGATTGGACGCCTACATCATGGAGACCGGCTTCCGGGAGCGGCAGGGCACCAGCCCCTACTACAACCGGGTCATGCGGTTCGAACCGCGGCCGGGATATTTCCAGCCTGATCCCGGGCTGAACCCCGGGCGCTCGCCCGCTCTGAGCAACGACCCGCGCACCTGGCCGGATTTCTGGCCCGACCGGCTGGACGAACCCAGCGATCCCGGCTGGCCGGGCTCCTGGAACGGGTATTTCGGCAAGCAGGTCGTCGCCGACCAGGAAAGCTACGTGGTTTTGGACGACAACTTCTACGACGCGTGGCCCTTCTATCCCGACAGCCGCGACTCCACCCGCCGAGGCCTGGGCCTGCGCATCGAGGTCCGCGGGTTCCAGTGGGCCAACCCCCAGGCCCGCAACGTCATCTTCTGGCACTACGACATCACCAACGAGGGCACGACGGATTACGACGACAACATCATTTTCGGGCTGTACATGGACTCCGGCGTGGGCGGGTCCGCCCTGTCCTGCGACGGCATCTTCGAATCCGACGACGACAACGCCTTCTACCAGGACGAATTCAACGGCCAGCGGATCAACCTGGTCTACACCTGGGACAACGGCGGCCACGGCCGCGACCTGACCGGTTCCTGCGCCACGACGGGATACCTCGGCTACGCCTACATGGAGACCCCCGGCAATCCCACCGACGGCCTGGACAACGACCTCGACGGGATCACCGACGAGAGGCGCGACGGGGGCGAGGGCACCCTGCTGATCGGCGAAGACCAGATCCTCTCCTACGTGGCGGCCAACTACGACCAGGCCCGCTTCGAAGCCGTCTACGGCCCGGTGACCGAGACTCCCGCCTACCGCGCGGGCCTGTGGTGGACCGGTGACGAGGACATGGACTGGACGGTCGAGGGCCACGACGTGGGTGCCGATGGTCTGGCCGAGACCGGCGACATCGGCGAGGGCGACGGAATCCCCACCGCCGGTGAACCCAACTTCGACGGCACGGATCTGAACGAATCCGACCAGATCGGATTGACCGGTTTCAAGCTCAACCGGATCCGCCCGGGACAGGGCAATCCCAACCAGGAAACCGACGGGATCGTTTTCTTCACCGACAACCACGATTGGCCCGAAAGACTCTACAACCAGTTCTCGAGCCCGGATTCGACCACCCGTTTCGATCCGCCCCTGGCCTCCAACTACAACATCGGCTTCCTGTTCGCCTCGGGGCCGTTCCGGCTCGCCGCGGGTCAGACCGAACGCTTTTCCCTGGCTCTGGCCTACGGGGCGAGCCTGGAAGACCTGTCCCGCAACACCCAGACCGTCCAGCAGATCTACAACGCCAACTACCGGTTCGCGGTCCCGCCGCCGGCCCCGACGGCCACCGCCGAGACGGGTGACGGCTGGGTGCGGTTGTCCTGGGACGATGTTGCCGAACGCGGCGCCGACCCGGTCACCGGGGAATACGATTTCGAGGGTTACCGCATCTACCGGTCCACGGATCCCGATTTCCGCGATCCCCAGGTCATCTCCACCGGCACCGGCAGCGGACCCTTGGGCAACGGCAAGCCCATCGCCCAGTTCGACCGCATCGACGGGCAGAGCGGTTTTTCGGAGCTGACCATCGAAGGCGTGGCCTACTATCTGGGCACCGAGACCGGGCTGACCCACACCTGGACCGACTACAGCGTCACCAACGGCCAGCAATACTACTATGCGGTGACGGCCTACGATTTCGGTTCCACGGATCCCAAGTTCAACTTCTATCCCTCGGAGAACGCCATCGCTCCGTCGCGCACTCCCCGCGGCGGGCTGGTTTTGCCGAGCAACGTGGTCGCCGTCAGGCCCGACCCGCGGGTGCTGGGCTTCGTGGCGGCTACCGCCGAGGAGGCCGATCAGGCCGGCGGCCGGGGTTCGGGATCGGTGGCCATCGAAGTGGTCAACTCCAACGAGGTGCCCGACGGTCACGATTTCCAGGTGAGTTTCGCCGTGCCGCATCCGGACAGCCTGCGGGCTTCGCACTACCTCCTGACCGATCTGACCACCGGCGAGATCCTGTTCGAGGAAGGCAAGGACCTGATCGGCCAGGGCATCGGCCCGGTGGGCGAGGGCCTGTTGCCGGTGGTGGAGACCCCGGCCCAGGTGGCCGTCGATACCGCCGGGACCGGGTTCCGCGAGGGAAGTTCCACCGACGCCACCCTGGTGTTGTCCTATCAGAAAGTGCTCTCCATCAACCAGCCGCGGCCCGGGTTCCCCGACGACCTCACCCTCGAGTTCTTCGACAGCATCGTGGACACGTCCCTCGGCGGGTTCCCCTTCGTGGAGACGCCGGCGCGCTTCAAGGTCATCGCCCACAGCGAGGACGGGGACCGGCAACTGGATTTCCGCTTCCGCGACCGCGACGGCGACTACACCCTCAGCGGGTCGAACGAACTGATCGACGTGGTCACCTACCTGGAAGACGATCCGGCCACGCCCTACGTGACCTGGCGTTTGCAGCTCGACCCGAATGCGGAGGCGCCCACCGTCCTGCCCGGATCCGGGGATGTCTTCGAGGCGCGTCTGGTCCGGCCCTTCTCGAGCGACGACGTCTTCACGTTTTCCACCCACGGCGCCTACGTCGATCCGTCGGCGGCCAAGGGCAAGCTCGAACCCTACGTGGTGCCCAATCCCTACATGGCCTCGGCCGGTTTCGAGCCCGAGCGGTTTGCCGTGTCGGGTCGCGGGGTGCGCAGGATCGAATTCCGGGGGCTGCCGGCTCGATGCACCATCCGCATCTACAACCTCCTAGGGGAACTCGTGCAGACCCTGCAGCACGACGGGTCGGATGACGGGTTCGTGGCCTGGGATCTGCGGACCAAGGACCAGCTCGATGTGGCCCCGGGGCTGTACATCTTCCATGTGGACGGCGGGGAAACAGGAACGGCGACCGGCAAGTTCGCCATCGTGAAATGACGACCGAAGGCCGGCGCGGCCGGCACTCTTACGCGGGGATGGAAATGAAGAAAGCAGTGCTGATCCTGGTGATTCTCTCCTGCGGAGCCGCAAGCGGCGCCGTGGCCCAGACCCAGGTCGGAAGCACCATCGGCACGTTCCTGCGCATCGAACCGAGCGCCAGGGGCGCCGCCGTCGGCAATGCCGGATCCGCGTTGCCGGGCGGGATGGAAGCCGTCTACTACAACATCGGCGCCCTGGGTCTCATCGAGAATTCCGAGGTGCAGTACTCCCGCACCCTGTGGTTCGAGGACATCAACCTCGACTACGTGGCGGTCGGCCTTCCCATCCGCGGGGTGGGCAACTTCCTGGTCAGCGTCACGGCTCTCAATTCGGGTGACATCGACGTCCGCACCGTCGAGCAACCGCTGGGAACGGGTGAACTCTACTCCGTCTCGAACGTCGCGCTGGGGATCGGGTTCGGCAAGCGGATCACCAGCCGCTTCTGCGCGGGGATCCAGGCCAACTACGTGACCGAACGCATCTGGACGGCTTCGGACAAGATGGTCACCTTCAATCTGGGCACGACCTACCGGCTGACCGAGAGCGGTGTCCTGATGGCCTTCAGCCTGGCCAATCTCGGGACGCGCGCCAGGTACAGCGGCAGCGGGCTGGGAATCCGCTTCGACCCCGATCCCGATTCGTACGGCGACAACAGCGCCCTGCCCGCCGAGCAATCCACGGACAACTTCCCCCTGCCGGGGCTCTTCCGGATCGGCCTGAGTATTCCGTACCGCGCCGGGACTTCCTCCACCCTGCTTTTCCTGGTCGAGGGCCTGCATCCCAACGACAACAGCGAAAGCGTGAACCTGGGTGTGGAGTGGGAACTCTGGAAGATCCTGTCCCTGCGTGGAGGCTATCAGACCCTGTTCCAGACCGACGGCGAACTGGGTCCGACCCTCGGGTTCGGGGTGGCGCGTGATCTGGGCACGTCCCATTACAACGTCAACTACGCTTGGGCGGATCACGAACATCTGGGCAGTACGCACCGGGTGACGGTGACGATCGAGTTCTAGGTGCCGGAAGGCACAAGGAGCAGCATCCTGTGAAGACACCGAAAAGCTTCCCCCTTTCGTCGCACGCCGCCCTCGGGCCGATCGTGGCCTTGACGCTGATCGTGCTGGCGCTGACCGCCGGGCCCGCCTCCGCCGCCCGCAACGTCACCCTGCCGGCCCAGACATCCCTGACCGACGAGGCGTTGCTGGACAGCCTGCAGCGCACGGCGTTCCTGTATTTCTGGAACGAGGCCAACCCGGTCAACGGCCTGATCCGCGACCGCAGCCAGGCGGGGTCCGCCTGCAGCATCGCCGCCCAGGGCTTCGGGATCACGGCCATCTGCATCGCCATCGAACACGGCTGGATCACCCGGGAAGAGGGGCGCGCCCGCATCCTGCTGGGCATGCAGACCCTCTGGAACGGTCCCCAGGGCGACACCGAATACAACACCAACGGCTACAAGGGACTGTTCTACCACTTCCTGGACATCAACAACGGGCTGCGGACCTGGAGCAGCGAGCTGTCGACCATCGACACGGCCCTGCTCATGGTCGGGGTGATCGACGCCAAGCAGTATTTCTCCTCCGCCGATCCCGGCGATGCGGAGGTGCGTGCCCTTTCGGATTCTCTGTATTACCGGGTGGACTGGGAGTTCGTGCGCAACGGCGGCTACGGCATCCGCATGGGCTGGAAGCCGCTCACGGGATTCAGCGGCTACGGGACCTGGGTCGGCTACAACGAAGCCATGGTCCTCTACCTGCTGGCCCTGGGGTCCCCCACGCACCCGGTTCCCGACTACACCTGGGCCTACTGGACCGGCGGCTACAACTGGAGCACGCAGTACGGGCAGACCTACGTGATCTTCCCGCCCCTCTTCGGCCATCAGTATTCCCATTGCTGGATCGATTTCCGCGGCATCCGGGACGCCTACATGAACCTGCACGGGATCGATTATTTCGAGAATTCCCGCCGGGCCACCTATGCCGCCCGGGATTACTGCATCGACAACCCCTTCAACTGGGTCGGGTACGGCGCAAACGTGTGGGGATTGACGGCCTCGGACGATCCGGGGGGCTACCTGGCTCACGGTGCACCGCCGGCCCAGAGCGACAACGGAACCATCACGCCCACGGCGGCCGCGGGTTCCATCGCCTTCGCGCCCGAGATCGTCCTGCCCGCCCTGCACTACATGTACGACAACTACGGTTCGGTGCTCTGGGGCGAGTACGGGTTCAAGGACGCCTTCAACCTGACCCAGTTCTGGTGGGCCAGCGACTTCCTGGGCATCGACCAGGGACCGATCATCATCATGATCGAGAATTACCTCAACGAATCGGTCTGGAACCGGATGATGGCCAACGCCGACATCCGCAACGGACTGGTCAGGGCCGGATTCAGCACGGTTTCGGCGGCCCCGCACGAGCCCTTGGTCGCCGAGGGCATGATCGAGCTGGGGCAGAATTCGCCCAACCCCTTCCAGGGGTCGTCCGTCATTTCCTATCGGGTGGCCGAACCGGGCGAAGTGACCCTGAGCCTGTACGACGTGCGCGGCCGCCGGGTGCGCACACGCCGGACGGAGGCAACCGACAAGAGTATGCAACAGATCACCTTGGACGCCGAGGGTCTGCCCAGCGGCGTCTATCTCTACTCCCTCGCGTCCCATGGTCGGACGGAGTGGAAAAGGTGCATCATCATCAAGTAGGCCGACGCGAGGAGGCGAAGGCAAAGGAGGTGGGGTTTCGATTATGGAAATAGCCCCCTTGGACGATCGAGTTAGTCACACAAACAACTGAAGGAGACACAACATGTTCAAGTTCATCAAGATTTCCGCCGTGGTCGCCTTGGCCCTCGTGGCCTTGACCGCCGGGCTGGCTCAAGCCACCATCGCGCCTTCCAGCGCGGTCGTCATCGAGCGGGTCTTCAACGATTCGTTCGCTTCGATCCTCACGGTGAACAACAGCTACCCGGGCCTTATCGACATCAACGACGAGGCTTCCGGACCCCTGGGTTGGGCCAACCTCCACGTGTGGCGTTTCTCCAGCGACGGAGTGACCGCCCAGCAATTCGACAACACCGACGGTTTCGCCTTTTTCGCGGACGTGACCATTTCGGGCACGGGCAACGGAGAGGCCGGCCTGCAGATCGCTCCCTGGTGGTCCCCCAACGTCGACGGCCGCTTCAACGTGCGGACCACCGACGGCGAAGTGGCCTGCTTCGGTGGCCGTCTGCCGTTCTATTCTTTCACCGGTAGCAACGGCGTGCACTACGTCAAGGGTACGACCGTGCACATGGGTATGATCTACACGCCGAACGTCGAGATGACCTTGGCCATGCCGGCCACCATCGAGTACATCTATGACGACGGCACGGCGTACTCCAGCGGTCCGATCGCCTTCGACGAGGGCAATCCCTTCGAGAATCCCCCGCACGGCGTGTTCGGCATCCTCTCGCCGGCCTACGTCGGCGGCCACATGCAGTTCAACGACATGGCCGGCTCCGGCGCCGGTTCGAACCTGAATGCGACCTGGTCCAACATCGTCTTCCAGGATCTGGGTACGGTGGTTGGCGACGAGGACACGAGCTGGGGCAATGTGAAGTCCCTGTTCCGGTAGTCCGAACGATCTGCTCGATAGAGGGGACCCGGGACAGTCCGGGTCCCCTTTCTTTCCGGGGAAATTCCTGCCGCCCACGGTGGTAACGAATTCCCCATATTTGCCCCAAAGCCAGCAATTTGGCCCTTCTCCAGCGTTTTTCGCGGCCTCGTTATTGCATCACATCCCACAGGCGTTATCATGGAAGGCGTGACCCCGCCTGCTTTTGGCAGGCCGAACCTTCCACGACGACGAGGAATGAAACGCCATGGCGATCCTGAAAGTGGCCCGCATGGGGCATCCGGTGTTGCGGCGCAAGTGCGCCCCCATCGCGCCGAGCCAGATCACCGGAGCCAAGATCCAGGGCCTGATCCGGGACATGTTCGAGACCATGGCCGAGTACAGCGGGGTGGGGCTGGCCGCGCCCCAGGTCCACAACCCGGTCCGGTTGGCCATCGCCGGCGGCGAAGTGGATGGAGACGGCGAACCCGTGTACCGGGTGGTGATCAACCCGGAAATCACGGTCCTGGACGACGATCACAAGCTCGGCATGTACGAGGGATGCCTGTCCGTTCCGGGGTTGCGCGGCTGGGTCGAGCGTCCGGCGAAGATCCGGGTCAAGGCCTGGAACGAGAAGGGCCAGGAAGAGGTATTCACGCTGGAGGGCTTTCCCGCCATCGTGATGCAGCACGAATGCGACCACCTGGACGGCGTGCTCTATGTGGATCGCATCACCGATATGACGCGGTTCGCGTTCGAGACCGAAGCCGATCGCTTCCTCGAAGAAGCGGACCTGGACCCAGAGGACGAAGCCGAGGATTAGCCGCATTGCGGGCAATCTCCTCGGCCGGCAGGGAGGATGCCTTGAACCAGATCATACTGAACCGCACCGTTTCCGCCTTCAACCACCGCGATTTCGCCGGCGCCGCCCGCCAGGCCGCCGAGGGCCTGGCCACCGCCACCGGAGCCGATGAGGCTTTCTGGATGGGCCTGGGCGAGGCTTGTGAGGGAATGCTATTCCTGATGGAAAACCAACTCACCCGGGCCGAGCACAAGCTGATCATGGCCCTGCGCACCCTGCGCAATTTCGGCTTCCGCTACGAGAACTTCGAGGTCACGTCCACCCTGGCGGGGGTGCGGCGCGTGGTGGAGGAGATCCGCCTGGTCCGTTCCAACAGGGGAAAGGTCTTCGACATGACGCTGCTGCCGCGGATGAAGATGGCGGCCATCGCCGACGACTGACGCGGGTCCGCTGAGATTGATGGTCACGGACCGGGCAGGTCTATGACTCCGGTACCGGATCGCGCCGAATCGGCAGCGTCATGCAGCGGCACCCGCCGCCGCCCCGGGCCAATTCCGAGCCCGGCACCGTGACCACGCAGCGCCCCATCTGCTCCAGGTCGACCTTTCCGGAAACGACGTCTTGTGCCGGGACGATGGTGAACCCCCGCCCGGCGAGCTCGGCGAGCGTATGCTGATTGCGCTCGTAGCCGAGCACCTTGCCCGGCGCCAAGGCGAAGAAATTCGTTCCCGAGTGCCACTGTTCGCGTTCCTGGCTCCAGCGGTCGTGTCCTCCGCAGAAAACGGGTTCGAAATCCATGCCCAGATCCTTCAGGCCGTCCATCAGGTTGGGGACCTCGTGGATGCGCCGGACCTCACCGTCCTCGATCTCGATGTGCACGGTCTCGAAGTGGTTGTGCTCCAGGATCAACGGTGCGTAGACCATGCACAGGTCGCGGTCGAGCAGGGTGAAGACCATGTCCAGGTGGATGAACGACTCGGGTTCAAAGGGGATTTCCTGCACGAGAATGTGCCGCCGGCCCCCCAGCTCCTTGAGTTGTTCGACGAGGAAGTCCACGGCCTGGGTGGAGGTGCGCGCCCCTTGGCCGACCAGCAGGACATCCTGGCGGGCGACCATCACGTCGCCGCCCTCGATTGTCACTTCTGGCTGGGTGTGTCCGCGCCGCGCCGGGTTCACCGTTTCGGTTTCCAGCAGGGGATGGGCGTCGAAGACCGCTTCCATGATCAGCGCTTCGCGCGCGCGGACGGCGCAGGCGCACGCCCTGCAGCAGACCGTATTCGCGTTGGGCCACGGCCAGATTCAGGATGTCGCTGTAGAGCGCGCGCTCGGCCGTCGCGGGGGTCATCGCCTGCACTTCGGGGACGGGGCGGTGAAGGATCACGCCGCGCAGACGGCCGATCTCGCTGCGGACATCGATCTGGATGGGGTTGCTCATGGAGGATCTCTCGGTTCGGGTCAGTCGCGGAATGCGCCGCAGGAGTTGGTTGCGAGCACACCCTGGTTTTCAATTTTCCCGTCCTATTGCCACCCGCCTTAGCACGGAAATCCCCTATGCCAAAAGCAGCTGACAGAAGAATCGGCAGCAATATCGGGGGCCATGGAGGCCATGGAGGCCATGGGCCGCCCGGCCGCCCCTTCACGGGGATTGCCGGCTTTCCTGGTCCAGTCGGATGAAGAAAGTTGGATTGTGGCCAATCCGCGGGTGGGGGGTTATTTTGGGCGAAAATCCCAAACCTCGGTTCCTCCTGAAGGAGAGCGCTTCCCATGCTGCCTGTGACCCATCCGCTGGCCGACATCGCCGCCAAGGTCGATGCCGGTGAGCGTCTCAATACCGAAGAAGGTTTGCGTCTGGCGCAAAGCCACGACCTGCCCGCCCTGGGGTTGATGGCCCACGCCGTCCGTGCGCGCCTGCACGGCGACGCGGTCTACTACAACATCAACCGCCACCTGAACCCGACCAACGTCTGTTACGTGGGCTGCGAGCTGTGCGCCTACGCCGACGACCCCAACGCCGAGGGGACCTGGTCCTACTCGCCCGAGGAGTGCGTCGATCTGGCCCGCCGCGACTGGTCGCCCGACGTGACCGAGTACCACATCGTGGGGGGGCTGCATCCGCGCTGGAAGTTCGACGTCTACGTGGAGATTCTGCGCGCGTTGAAGGAGGCCTTCCCGCAGGTCCACCTGAAGGCCTTCACCATGGTGGAGATCGATTTTCTCGCCAAGTTGGCCAAGAAACCGGTGCCCGAGACCATCGCCATCCTGCGCGCCGCGGGGCTGGACAGCTGCCCGGGCGGCGGGGCGGAGATCTTCCATCCGGAGATCCGCGACCAGATCGCCTCCAAGAAGATGAGTGGCGACCGCTGGCTGGAAGTCTCGGGAATGGTCCACGAATCGGGTCTGAAGTCCAATTGCACCATGCTGTTCGGGCACATCGAGCAGCCGGGGCATTGGGTCGATCACCTGGTCAGATTGCGCGAGCAGCAGGACATCAGCGGCGGCTTCCAGTGCTTCATCCCGCTGGCCTTCCATCCGGCCGGCACCAAGTTCGCCCACCTGCCGGGCCCCGACCTGGTGACAAAGCTGAAGGTCATCGCCCTATCAAGGCTGCTGCTGGACAACATCCCGCACATCAAGGCCTACTGGGTGATGCTGGGCCGGGAGATCGCCCAGATGGCGCTGCGCTTCGGGGCCAACGACCTCGACGGCACCGTCGTCGACGAGCGCGTCACCCTGGCCGCCGGCGGCAAGGCCGGCAAGGGCATGACCGTCGACGACATCCGCGACTTCATTCGCGGCGTCGGGCTGCGGCCCGTGCTGCGCGATACCGTCTACAACGAGATCTGAGCCGCTACTTGCGCGCGCCCTTGACCATGGCCAGCAGGTCGCCTTCCATGGCGGCCGCGCTGGCCTTGGGACCGGTCAGCTTGAAGAACACGCCGCCCTGGGGTCCTTCCAGAACCACGCCCACCAGCCGATAGCCTGCCATCAGTTCGCCGCCGCCGCCCATGGGGCGCATGCCGCCCGACTTGTAGCTGCCGTCCAGGGAGATCACGTGGCCGGCCATGCCGTCGGCGGTGAACTCGCTGCGGGTGGCGGCCGCCAGGGGATCGGCGCCGTCGGGCAGGGTCATCTGGCCGATCCAGCGCTGCAGGTTGGCGTCGACGCCGCCGCCGGATGCGGGGCCGAAGTTGAAGACGTTGACTTCGGCAGGAGCGCCGTCGCCCTCGACCGGACCGGATCGATACTGGGCCTGGCGCATGCCTTCGGGTCCCAGGTCTTCCCAGGCCACGGGCGGGGTGAAGGTCACCCCGGCGATGATCGCGCCGCCGGTTGCGGGGGTGTGGGTCGAAGCGGTCGGATGATCGTGAGCGTCAGCCGCGGCCGGGGCCGGATGGTGTGCCGCCGTTTCCTGGTCCTTGCCGTCGCAACCGGCGTGCAGGATCAGGATCGACAGGGCGCATCCGACAGCGAACAGCGACCTCGCGGTGTTTTTGGGATTCCTCATGTTGATATAGGATAACCGGAGTCCGGTATTTTGCCACCCCCGTTTGCGATCCGATGCAGACCAGGCACCTGTCCCGTGTTAACCTCCTACCCACACGGATTTTCGCCTTCTTCAGGGAGTACCGACGTGACCGCAAACCGATCCCTTCAGGGCAAGACCCTGCTGATCACCGGTGCCAGCCGCGGTATCGGCAAGGCCATCGCCCTGCGCGCCGCCCGCGACGGGGCCAACATCGCCGTGCTGGCCAAGACCACCACCGCCCACCCCAAACTGCCGGGGACCATCTTCACCGCCGCCGAGGAGATCGAGCAGGCCGGTGGCCGCGCCCTGGCGTTAAAGACCGACATCCGCTTCGAGGAGGAAATCCAGGCGGCCGTCGACCAGACGGTGGCCGAATTCGGCGGCATCGACATCGTGGTGAACAACGCCAGCGCCCTGGGCCTGACCGGCACGCTGGAGACCACCATGAAGATGTACGACCGCATGTTCGCCATCAACGCGCGCGGCAGCTATCTGGTGACCAAGCTCGCCTTGCCCCACCTGTTCCAGGTGGAGAACCCCCACGTGCTGAACATCAGCCCGCCGCTGAACATGAATCCCAAGTGGTTCAAGGGCAACGCCGCCTACACCCTGGCCAAGTACGCCATGAGCGCCTGGGTGCTGGGCATGAGCGCGGAGTTCCGGGACGAGGGTGCGGCCTTCAACGCCCTGTGGCCGCGCACGGCGATCGCCACCTCCGCGGTGCGCAATTTGCTGGGCGGGGAAAAGATGGTCCAGGCCAGCCGCAAGCCGGAGATCGTGGCCGACGCCGCCTGGGCGATCCTGACCCGGCCGGCTGCCGAATGCACGGCCAACTTCTTCATCGACGACGAGGTGCTCGCCGCCGAAGGGGTGACCGACCTCGACGCCTACGCCGTAACGCCGGGCACGCCGCTGTTTCCCGATTTCTTCCTGGACTGAGGCCATGACCGGAACTTCCCGTTTTTCCGCCTGGTTGTGGCCCGTGGGAGCGTTCATCGCGGTATTCGCGGTGGGGCTGCGTCTGCATACCCAGGGCTTCAATCTGCTGGACGACGGCCTGTGGGTCCTGGGCGCCCGCGTGATCGCCGACGGCGATCTGTTGTATCGCGATCTGTTCTCGATTTACGGCCCCGCCCGCTATTTCTTCCTGTTGCCTTTCTTCCTGGCCTTCGGCAAGAGCGTCCTGGGACTGGCGGTGGCCAAGGCCGCCGGCGACGGGCTGGCCGCGGTGGTGGGGATGTGGGGCGTGCGCCGCCTGGGCGTGGGCCGCTGGGCATGGTTGGTTCCGCTGGGGGTGATCGTGCTGGCGCCGATCCAGCCCCGTTACGTCGCGGCCATGGTGCTGGCCGTTCTGGCCGCCGACACCTTGATGCGGGGGCTGGACCAGCGCCGCGGCATCCTGTTGGGATTGCTCTGGGGCGTGCTCTCGCTGTTCGGATTGGACATGACGGGGTACGGCGGGGTGATTCTCGGTATGGCCTTCCTAGCGGATCGCCGCTGGTCGTCCCCGGAGGGTGGGGATTTGGCCGGGCGCACCTGGCTGAACGTGCTGCTGGGGTGGGCGGGGATTCTGGCCGTCACCGCAGTTTTGGCTCTGGTCCTGGGCGTGGCCCGCGACGCGGTCTGGGACACCATCATTTACCCGATCACCCGGTTCCGGGGCGGCATGGGCCTGTCCTGGTGGAGCGAATTCGGCGATTCGACCAAGCTCGGCGAGACCTTCGCCACCCTCTACACCGGCGAAACTCTGGGGCAGGTGTGGCCCGGCCAGATCCGGCAGCGGGTCCTGGGGCTGCGGGTGCTCTATGCGCTGATCTGGATCGTGCCCCCCCTGGGGACCTGGCTGATCGTGCGGGGCCGCAAGGCGGCGTGGGCGCCGGTGGCCGGGCTGGCTGTCGCCGGCTGGGCGACCTTGATCGGCCGGGGGGATGTCAATCACCTGACCCTGGCCTGGTGCGGCAGTCTGCTGCTGATTCCGCTGATCCTGAAGGAATTGTCCGCGCGCAACCGGCCGCTGGCCGCAGCGACGGCGATTGTCGTGCTCGGGGCCTGGTGGCCGACCGGCATGGAGAACATCTGGCTGGCCACCCATATCGGGCGTTCGACCCTGGCCCACTGGGATCGGCCGACCGCCCGCATCAAGCTGGACGCCAAGCGCATCGGCGGCCTGGAGGAACTGCTCGGCTTCGTGCCGACCGATCCGAAAAACCCCCAGCTGACCTGGCCTGTCCAACCCGGCTTGACCTTCCTGCAGGGGGCGGCCCTGGCGACCGCCCAGACCACGCTGTTGGCCGGTGAAGTCCGGGATCCCCGGCGGGTCATCGCCGACCTGGAACGCACCCGGCCCCCCGCCATCATCCAGGGTCGAGCCGGGGGCCTGGTTCCGGGCGTCCGCACCTTTCGCGGCCTGGCGCCGGGTATCTATCCCTACATCCGCACCCACTACGCCGCAGTGGGGATCTTCACCCTGGACCGCGAGACCTACCAGATCCTCGCCCGCCAGGACGACGGCCCGCGCGTGATCCCCGACATGGAGCTGAAGTATCAGCTTCCGGGCACCGAGCAGCTCGTGCAGGAGGCGTACACGCCGCTGGTCGCCGGCGACGTCCGGATCGTCCAGACCCTACGCATTTACGAGAACGACTTCCGCGGCCTCGTGCTTCGGCTGACCGCGCCGGGGCCCTATCCGCGCACCGTGCCGGTGAAGCTGACCATCCTGGAGGCCCTGCCCGCGGGGAATTTCGCGGCGAGGGCTACCGGGGTGTACCCGGTGGTTCTGGAAAGCCAGGAGGAGAACAAGGAGTTCCGTTTCGATCCCATCCCCGGCACGGTGGGCAAGGCCATGGCCTTCGCCGTGTCGGCGCCGGATTCGGGCGCGGTGCCGTTTCGGTTGGTCTGGGATCGTCCGGCCGACCGCGAGGCCCACGCGACGGACTTCTTTCCGGATGGCGAGGCCCTGGTGGACGGCCGGCCCGCCGGCGCGGACCTGTACTTCATGGCCTACTGACCCGGGTCCTCAGCGAATGTAGCCCAGGGACCGCAGCCGCTTTTCCAGATCCTTGTCCAGGCGTTTGTCCAGCGGCTTCCCCACGCCCCAATGCTCCACCTTGCCGGTTTCCCAACCCAGGAGCCGCTCCTGCAGGGTCCGCACCTCCGGGCCCTCGCGGGTCCACAGATCGCGATACTCGCCGGGGTCGGCGGCGCGGTCGAACAGGGACCACTGATCATGCTCCACGTCGTGGATGAGCTTCCACTTGCCCTGGGTAACGGCCGACAGGAAGGTGCCGCGTCCGGCCACGGGGGTGCCCGCCTCGTCCTTGTTGGCGGGATAGGCCACCTCATGGAACAGCACGCGGTCGCTGGGATATTCCTCGTGGCCCTGGAGGGCCCCGGCCAAAGATACGCCGTCCCAGCGGAAGTCGGTGACGGGAGTGTGCGACAGGCCCATCAGGGTGGGGGCGATGTCCAGCAGGCTCACCGGATCATCCACTTCGGCCGGCGCCAGGCGACCGGGCAGGCTGACGATCAACGGCACGTGCAGCAGGGTGTCGAAGAGGTTGCGGGTATGGCCGATCCACCGGTGCTCCATGAACTCCTCGCCGTGGTCGGCTGTCAGGATCACCAGGGTGTTGTCCCGCAGGCCCAGTTCGTCGAGGTGGTCCAGCAGCATGCCGATGTTATGGTCGGTGAAGGCGATTTCCTCACGGTAAAGGTCGCGCAGGTAGCGCGTCCCGTCCTCATCCAGCTCGTCCAGGCGCTTGCGCAATTCGGTGATCTTCAGGTCCCAGTTTCGCACCGGCCCGTGATACCAGGCGGTGCGGTCGAATTCCGGGTGGTGCAGGTAGTGGGAGTGGGGATCGAAGAAGTGGACGAACATGAAAAAGTGCTGGTCCTGGAGGCGGTCCAGGTCGGCCGTGGCGGCTTGGTAGACCTTGGGCGAGGAGATGGCGCGGTGGTGGTTGACCACGGCCGATTCGTCGTAGGAATCGAACCCCTGGTTGAAGCCCAGCTTGGCGTCGATCAAGAAATGGCTCACGACGCCAGCGGTAGCCAGGCCCCGTTCCCGGAAGCGTTCGGCGAGGGTCACGTTGCGGGGCGGCAGGGAATCGAAAAGGTGCAGGACTCCGGTGCGCGACGGGGTGGTGCCGGTCATCAGCGCCGACATCGAGGGCTGGGTCCACGGCGCGGCGCTGAAGGCGCGGGTGAAGCGCACGCCGCTTTTGGCCAGTTCGTCGATGCGGGGGGTGGTGTCCAGCCCGGGGTTCAGGCACCCCACGTGGCCTGCACCCATGGTGTCGACGACGATCAGCAGGACGTTCATGTCCTCCAGGGCTGGCAGGTCGCCCCCGGGCGGCGTGGAACGGCAACCGCCGCAGGCAGCCAGGAACACGACGGCGAACAACAACTTGGGCGGGAAGAACTTCACCGACATGACCAACTTTCGCGGTGTGCCTCCGGATTGTCGGGGGCGGCGTTGCCTTTCGGGAATCCGTCCCGTAAAGTTAATGGACGATCAAAACCACGGCCAAGGGGGATTTTCATGCGCCGCATCATCGCCGTGCCGTTCATGTGGACGGTTTTTCTGGTCTTGCTGTCCGGGTGCGGAGCCGACACCGGTCCCGGCAGCAAGCCCGGCATCGATCTCGTGGTCGATCTCCAGCCCGCCGCGGATCTTGGCTACGACGTCAGCCGGGTCGTGATCACAGTCGCCGGGTCCTTCGTCTACCGCCGGACCGATCTGCTGATCAACGGGAATACCGCCACGGGCTCCATGGGCAATCTGAAGGAGGGCAAGTACACCGTCACGGTGAAGGTGCACGCCGGCCCGGTGGTCCTGGCCAGCGGATTCCGGTCGCTTTCCGCCGGCACGGAGACCGTGGCATTCACGTGGGTGGATTGGGAAGCCCTCTTCCCGGACCTTCCCCGCAGCATCCTGTTCATCGGCAACAGCCTGACCTTGACCAACGGCGGCCTCGCCGAGCATTTCCAGGCCATGGCGGCGGATTTCGACCCCCATGTGACGATCACCTGCGGCATGGTCGCCCGCGGCGGCATGACCTTGATGAACCACTGGACGATCAACAATTCCGGCGCCGTCGCGGCGGTGGAATCCGGGGAATACGACCTGGTCGTGCTGCAACCCAGCCCGGGCAGCGTCATCGATGGGTCCAGCGATTACGCCACGGCCATCAAGAACTTCACCACCCTGGCCCGTGATAACGGCAGCGAGGCCGTGCTCCTGGTGCCCCACACCTACACGGATGCCCCCGACCAGGCCGGTACCATCGTCCAGCGCCTCCACACGGTGGCCAAGGAGGCCGGGATCGACGAGCTGCCCATGAACCAGACGTGGGAGGCCTGGCAGGAGGAGCGTCCGGAAGTCTCGCTCTATACCGATTCCATCCACCAGACGCCCCTGGGAACGTACCTCTACCTCTGCGTGGCCTACGCGGGGATCCTGGAGACCAGTCCCGTGGGGCTGACCTTCGTCAACGATGAGGGGATATCCGCCACCGACCGCGACCAGATGCAGTCCCTTGCCTGGGATACGGTGAGCTCGTACCGGGGGTGGACCCCCCAATAGCCGCGGACCCGCAGTCCGTGCTAAGGTGGCCGCGACCGTCCGGCACTTGGCGTCGAAAATTCATGGTGGGTGGATCGATCCGTCCGCCGCGCGGGGGCTTTCATGATCAAGACCAAGATCATCTGCACCATGGGGCCGGCCAGCCGCGACCCCGAAATGCTGGCACGTTTGATGGAGGCGGGCATGAACGTGTGCCGTCTCAACTTTTCCCACGGCACCCACGAAGGACACGCGGCGATGATCCGGGACATCCGCGCGGTGTCCGAGCGCCTGGGCAAGCCCGTGGCCATCCTGCAGGATCTGGCCGGGCCCAAGATCCGCACGGGTCCGATGGCGGCGGGCGAGGTGGAGCTGGTCGAGGGCGCCAAGCTGGTGCTGACCAACCGTGACGTGCCCGGCGACGTGAACGAGGTCGGCCTGACCTATCCGGATCTGCCCGGCAGCGTGCAGGCCGGTGACATCATCCTGCTGGCCGATGGAGCCATGGGCCTGGAGGTCGAATCCAGCGACGCCACGGACATCCGCTGCCGCGTGGTGACCGGGGGCCGGCTGGGCTCCCACAAGGGCATCAACCTGCCCGGCCGCACCCTGAACGCACCGGTCCTGGGGGCCAAGGACCGCGCCGACCTGGAATTCGGCCTGGCCCAGGGTGTGGATTTCGTGGCGCTGTCGTTCGTGCGCACCGCCCGGGATGTGGAGACGGCCAAGGAGGCCATCCGCAAGGCCGGCTGCGACACCCCGCTGATCGCCAAGATCGAGAAATTCGAAGCTTTGGAGAACATCGACGCCATCATCGCCGCTGCCGACGGGGTGATGGTCGCCCGCGGCGACCTGGGCGTAGAGATCCCCCTGGAGCAGGTGCCTCGGGCCCAGAAAATGATCATCGCCAAGGTCAACACCGCCGCCAAGCCCGTGATCACGGCCACCCAGATGCTCAAGTCCATGGTCGAGGCGCCCCGGCCCACGCGCGCCGAGGTTACCGACGTGGCCAACGCCATCTACGACGGGACCGACGCCATCATGTTGAGCGAGGAGACCGCCATGGGGCGCTATCCCGTGGAGGCGGTGGAGGTGATGTCGCGGGTCGCGGCCGACACCGAGCAGCAGTTCGACTACGAGGGTTGGACCGAGAAATACGCCCATTCGGAACACCGTCTCAGCTACGGCGACGCGGTGGCCCACGCCGCGGTGAAGATGGCCGAGGACATCGAGGCCGCCGCCATCCTGACCTGCACCCGCAGCGGCGGCACCACCCTGCGCGTGGCGCGCCACCGCCCGCGTCAAGTGGTGCTGTCGCTGACCCCCGAGCGCACCACGGCGCTGCGCATGGCCCTGACCTTCGGCGCGGTGCCGGTGTACATCGACCTGGCCCAGACGGTGGAAGACCTGGAGAAGATGGCCCTGGAGAAGGCCCTGGCAGGCGGCTTCGTTGGTCCCGGCGACCCGGTCGTGCTGACCGCGGGCGTGCCGTTCGCCGACAAGCTGGCCACGAACATGATCAAGGTGGTGACGGCGTAGCCGGCAAGGCGCGCAGGGAGGTTTCGCATGAAGATCCAAGCCAACATGATGATCAAAGCCAGGGTGATGGTCGGCCTGTTCCTGTTCGTTCTCGGCGCCTGCTCCTCAGGGCAAAAAGCGCCCGCGGAAAACGCCAAACCCACGGTCGAGGTGCGGCTCGCGGATCGGGAATCCCGGGACGGGTTCACGGCCATGACCGATGCCGGAACCGGGGAGACCATCTCCGTGTCCCCGGAAATCACCCTGTCGAACAACGACATCATGAGCGCACAGGCCATTGCCGACAGCGAGGGCGGTCCGGCGGTGGAAGCGGTGCTGAACCTTTTGGGAACGCAGAAATTCGCCATCTTCACCTCCAACCACATCGGGGAGATGGCGGCCGTCATCGTGAACGGGCAGGTGGTTTCAGCCCCGGTGATCCGGGCCCCGATCATGAAGGGGCGCGTCATCATCAGCGGGAAATTCACCCAGGGTGAGGCCGAGGGTCTCGCCCGATCCCTGGGCGGGGATTGAATAGGCAGCGCTCCGCGGGGGAGATGCGCATGAACGACGAGTTCTCCAACGTCTATGCCGACGGCGACCTCTCGGGCCTGCCGGCTGGCGCTTTCGACCTCATCCTTTCCGCCTTCACCTTCGCCAATGTGCCGACGCTGGAGAAGAAACTCGGCCTCTTCACCGCCCTGCGGGGCCTGTTGAGCCCGGAAGGCCGTCTCGTGAACCTTGTCTCGGCCCCGGAGATCTACACCCACGAGTGGGTGTCATTCTCCACGCGCGATTTTCCCGAGAATCGTCGGGCGGTCAGTGGGGACCGGGTGAGGATAGATGAATTTCGGGAGGATACCCCGAGTAATCAAGCCGTACCCGTTTGCGCTTGCCCTGGATCTCGGGACGCGGGACCATGGGCGAGAAATTCCGACACACCCTTCAACCCGACGGAGGGATGCCATGCGCCACCCCCAATTCGCCCGCTGGGCCCTGATTCCGGTCCTTGTCGTGACTTTCGCGGTTTCGACCGCCACGGCCGGACCCCTGCCCCGGGACGCGAAGAGCCTGCTGCCCGCCGATCCGGCCGCCGTGCTTGTCGTGGCCTCGGTCAACGAGATGATCGATCAGGTCGTCACGGTGACCGGTGTTTTCGAGGAGGGTGATGGCCTCGAGCGCGAGAAGATCCTCGACGATATCCTCAAGGGCTTCGGCGGATACGCCGCCTTGCTCGACCTGGATCGCCCGGTGATCGCGGCGTTCGGGTTGCCGGACATGATGGGCGGAGGCGACCCCCCGGTAACTTTGATCATGCCCCTGCACTCCGGCAGCAGCGTTCCCGATACGCTTCATTTGGAAGACTTCGATGTGGCCGCCATGGCCCGACGGGGCGACTACCTGGCGCTGTCCACTTACCCGCAGTTCGTACCCGCCGACGCCGTGCCGGACCTGGCCGGGCACCTTCCCGATGGGCTGGTCGCTCTCAGCCTGGATCTCGAACAGGTGGTCCTGAACTTTCGCCCCTTCATCGAGATGGGTCTGATGGGCATTCCCACGCGTCCGGCGGACACGCCGCCCGACAGCACCGGCGCATTCAGTCTCGAGGAGGCCCGGGTCATCGGCGACGTCGTCCGCGACCTCATGGATGCGGCCACGCGACTGGACTTGGCTGCGGGTATGGAGGGCGACAAGCTGACCTGGGCGGTCGGCCTGGGTGTGAAGCCGGGTTCGGTGCTGGATCCCGGGCCCCAGCCGGATTTCGACCGAGCCCTGGCCCTGACCTCGGCCCTGCCCGCCGATGCGGACATCGTGCAGGTCCTGGCCTTCGACCAGACGCGCATGTTCGATGCCTTCGGCGACTACTACCGGATCACCATGCGTCAGTCGATGGCCGCGCTCGAACCGGAGGTCGGGGAGCGCTATTCCGCCTGGGTCGAATCCTATCTCCAGAGCATGGATCTGTGGGCCGTGCCCATGGCTGCGGCCCTGCGCGTGCGGGACGACCACATGGCGGTGACGGCCATATCCGAACTCGCCGACGCGACCGATGCCCTGAACCGACTGAGCGGACTCCTGGACGGATTGAACGCCGTGGGCGTCGGCTTCTCCCTGACCCCCGGCGACGGGGTGACGGTCGCGGGCGTGGATTTTCGGACCTGGACCATCGATTTCGATCTGGCCCAGTTCCAGGCCATCCTGGAAGCCGATGGCGCGATGGAGACGCCGGGCCCGGCCAACATCCCGGTGGAGCAGATGGTGGGCTTGCTGCGCAAGATCATGCCGAAGCTGTATCTGGGGGTCTGCAAGGGGCACATGCTCATCGCCTCGGACGAGAACACCGAGGACCTCGCCCATATGGTGGAGACGGTCAAGGCCGGGCAACTCCACGTGACCATCGGCCAGGTGGCCGCCGCCGCGCATGCCGGCAAGGGCTGTCGGCAAACGATCAACGGCGATCTCATGTCAATCGTGTCCTGGATGACCGAAATGGTCAACGAGATGGACCCGCAGCAGAAATTGGCCCTCGCCGAGAATCCCATTCCCTTCCAGAGCGATTTCGCTTTTGAGGCGTCGAATTTCCATTTCTGGTTCGGGATTGATCTGGAGGCGGCCGCCCAGTTGTCCAGGGCCATGGAGGCGATGGAACAGGATTGATGAAACCCGGTCCGAGCCGGTAGATCGTCACCATGGGAGCTGGTTCCGAAATGCAGTGCCTGGGTTGTCAGAGGGAGTTCGGCGAATCCGACCGGATCGCCACCATGTCCGGGAGCATCATGGGCGACGAGGTCACCGACACCTATTTCCTGTGCCCGGATTGCGGCGTCTATACCGTGGCCCAGTGGTGGGACGACTTCACCGGTGAAGAGACACTGAAGGTCTCGGGGCCCGTGTCGAGGGAAGACGGAGACACGCAGGTCCAGGTCATCCGGGGATGCGACCAGCCCTGGAACAAGAAATGCCGCTGTGACGCCCATCGGGACCATTTCAACGACCAACTCGATTGAAGCCCCGATCCCGGCAAACAAATGAACCCGGTCTGAATCGCAGACAGGAAGGAATGACGATGGTCACGCAAAACCGCAGCAGCGCCCTGATCCTGGGCGCCTTCATCTGCCTGGGGCTGGGCTTGCTCGGCTACCTGTTGGGCGGAGCGTTCATTCGCTCCAAGTCGTTCGAGCGCACGGTCACGGTCAAGGGCCTGTCCGAGCGGGAATTCGAGGCCGACATCGTGATCTGGCCGATCTCGTTCACCGTCGCCGGCAACAGTATCGAAGGTGTGTACGGTTCCATCGAGGCCGGAACCTCCAAGATCCGCGCCTTCCTGGACGGCAAGGGAATCGCTGCGGGCGAGATATCCGCCAGCTCGCCCACGATCACCGACAAGTCGGCCCAGCAGTACGGCGGGGGGCCCCGGCCCGAGTTCCGTTACACGGCAATGCAGACGGTGACGGTGTATTCGCCAAATACCGCCGCGGTGCGCGGGGTCATGAGCGAGCTGTCGGAACTGGGCATGCAGGGCATCGTGCTGACCGGGGACAACTACCAGTCCCAGACCGAGTACCTCTTCACGCGGCTCAACGAGGTCAAACCGGAGATGATCGAGGAAGCCACGCGGAAAGCGCGGGAGGTGGCCGAGAAGTTTGCAGCCGATTCCCAGAGCACCCTGGGCAAGATTCGCAAGGCGTCCCAGGGGCAGTTCAGCATCTCGGCGCGGGACAAGAACAACCCGCACATCAAGAAGGTGCGGGTGGTCTCGACGGTGGAGTACTACCTGTCGGATTGAAATTCGACCGAATGTGGCTAGTGCATAGTCAGGCTTACGAATTATGGTGTTCAGGGCCGGAGAGACGTGGGAAACTATGGGCAGCCAAGGAGGGCTGCCATGGAAAAGAAGTATGTCGTTCACCTCACGGACGCGGAACGGGAA
>Ga0210044_10000472_pt1 | contig 61105 bp, 45 predicted proteins | sample CryGey13umfilter_2_FD_183959 | JGI IMG/M metagenome (GOLD analysis project Ga0210044, IMG submission 183959) | Groundwater microbial communities from aquifer in Utah, USA - Crystal Geyser 4/9/14 3 um filter (SPAdes) (version 2) | ecosystem: Environmental > Aquatic > Deep subsurface >...
CCCTGTCGGCGACGCCCACGACCTGGGGGCAGTAGGCGCTGGCGCCTCCCAGCCTCGCGGTGCTACCCTGCGCCGCTTGAGCCGGGAGGCCCTCGTGTCGTCACGTACATCGCCGCATCCAGCCGCCTACATGGCGCTCATCGTGCCCTTCGGAGCGATCGCTGGGTTCACCAGCGTCGCGCTGGCTTTTACCGCGACGCACAACGGGCTCAGCGAGGGCGACGCGGCCGACATCGTGGCCTTCGGCATGGCGCCGCAGATCGTGAAGTTCCTCTGGGCGCCGCTCGCCGACCTCACCTTCGATCGCAAGCGCTGGTACCTGGCGATGTCGGCGCTGTGCATCACCGGCGTGGTGCTGATGGGCGCGATCCCGCTGAACGCGTCGACCATCTCGCTGATGAAGGCGATCGTGCTCATCACCAACCTGGCGACCAGCCTGCTCGGCATGTCGGTCGAGGGCATGATCGCGCACCTCACGCCCGAGGGAGAGCGCGGCAGCGTCGGCGGCTGGCTTCAGGCGGGCAACCTGGGAGGCTCCGGCATCGGGGGGGGGCTCGCCCTGTGGCTGATGGGGGCGCTGCCTGCGCCGTGGATGTCGGGGGCGGTGGTCGCGGTGGTGTTCGCGATCTGCGCGATCCCGCTGTACTTCTTGCCGACGGTGCCCGCGGATGACAGTGACCAAGGCGTGCTCCACGCGACGCGCGCCCTCGTGTCCCATGTGCTCGATCTGGCCCGCTCCAGGCAGACGGTGTTCGCGGCGATTATCTCCTTCGTCCCGATCAGCACCGGCGCAGCGATGGGCGTGCTCGCGCAGTCCACGGTGGCGGCGCACTGGGGCGCAGGCGCTGACGATGTGGCGCTGGTGAACGGGCTCCTTGCTGGGTTTGTCATGGCGCTCGGCTCCTTCATCGGCGGTCAGCTCTGCTTGCTGCAGCGCCCGCGCGTCGTTTACGCCGTCGTGGGCTTGGTGATGGCGCTCGTGGGGCTCGGGATGTCCGTGGCTCCCCCGACGCGCATGGTCTTCATCGCCGGGGGCATGAGCTACGCCTTGGTGACCGGGCTCGCCTACGCCTCGTGGACCGGCCTGGTGTTGGAGGTCGTGGGCGGCGGCGCCGCGGCGACGAAGTACAACATCTTCGCCTCGCTCTCGAACTTCCCGATCACCTATATGGGCGTGCTGCTAGGCCACAGCCTGACCTGGGGCGTGACGCCCCAGCAGATGCTCCAGCTCGAGGCGCTGGCCGGCTTCGTCGGCATCGCCATCGTGGTGGTCGCGGCGCGGCTGCTGCTGGTGGAGCCCGTGTCACCCGGCGCGGCTGAGCCCCAGCCGGCGGGGGTCGAGTAGGGTCCGTTCGGTTATTTCCAGCTTGGGTTGGCTCAGACCTTCAGCCTCGACGGGTCCGAGTCGACATCAGGAGACGATGTCTTCGTTCGTGCGCCGACTCTGGGCTCGCTCTATCCGTCGCCAGCTGGTCCTCGGCATCGCGCTCGTGCACGCGGCGATGATGACGGTGTTCGTCGTCGACTTGGTGTCCCGGCAGCGGACCTTCCTGCACGAACAGAGCGTCAGCAACACCAGCAGCCTCTCGCAGATCCTGGCCAGCAACGCCGTCTCGTGGGTGTTGTCCAACGATGTCGTGGGGCTTGAGGAGGTCGTCGACTCCATCGCGCAGCGGCCCGATCTCGCGTACGCCATGATCTTGAGTCCTCATGGCAAGGTCCTGGGCCACAGCGATCGCTCGCTGGTCGGGCTCTACATGAGCGACCAGGTCAGCTTGGGGCTGCTGGACGCGGCGCCCGTCTCGCGGACCCTCGTCGCGGACCCGTGGCTGGTCGACGTCGCCAGCCCGATCCTGGCCAACGGCCAGCTCGTTGGCTGGGCCAGGGTGGGCGTCTCCCAGGACGGGATTCGCCGAGGGCTACAGGTCGTGGGCCGCGACGGAGCGGCCTACACCCTCGTCGCGATCGCCATCGGCTCGCTGATCGCCCTGATTATGGCGCGTGGGCTCACGACGGGGATCTCCCACCTCGTGCAGGTCGCCGAGCAGGTGCGGCTTGGCGACGGCCGTCAGCGCGTGACCCTCCGGCGGGAGGACGAGATCGGCCTGCTCGGGGACACCCTCAACACCATGTTGGACACCCTGATCCTCCAGCAGGAGAAGACCGCGGCCGTGCGGTCCACGCTGCGCCTCAGCGAGGCCCACCTGCGCACCCTCATTGACACCCTGCCCGACCTCGTGTGGCTCAAGGATCCGCAGGGGCGCTACCTGGCCTGCAACCACAAGTTCGAGCGCTTCTTCGGTGCGACAGAGGCCGAGATCGTCGGGCGCACGGATCACGACTTCGTCGCAGCAGACGTCGCCGAGTTCTTTCGCAGTCACGACCAGGCGGCCATGGACGCTGGCTGTCACACCATGAACGAGGAGGAGCTCGTCTACGCGGACGACGGGCACCACGAGTACGTCGAGACCATCAAGACCCCCATGGTCGACGACGAAGGCGTGCTGGTGGGTGTGTTGGGGGTCGGGCGCGACATCTCCGAGCGCCGAGCGGCGGAGCACGCCCTCGTCCGAGAGGAGGCGCGCCTGCGGGTCACCCTGCAGTCCATCGGTGATGGCGTCATCGCCACCGACACCCAACAGCGCATCGTCTTCATCAACCGGGTCGCCGAGGACCTGACCGGGTGGAGGGACGCCGAGGGCCGCGGCAAGCCCTACGAACAGGTCTTCCGGCTCGTCCAGACCGAGGGTGAGCCCCCTCGGGAGTCGGCCGCCTCGCGGGCCCTCTCCGCGGGTCGCGCCGTTGTCCAGGACGAGGACGCCGTGCTGTGCAGCCGAGGTGGTGGTCAGCTCAGCATTCGGACGCAGGCCTCGCCCATCCGGGACCAGGATGGTGAGGTGATCGGTGTGGTCGTGGTCTTCCGGGACATGACCCAGGAGAGACGCCTCGAAACAGAGCTCATCCGGCGCAAGAAGCTCGAGTCGGTCGGTGTCCTGGCGGGCGGCATCGCCCATGACTTCAACAACATCCTCACCGCCATCCGGGGCAACATCGAGGTGGCGTCCTTCGACGTCATGGAGGACAGCGAGACCCACCAGATGTTGGGCGATGCCCTGAAGGCGACGAGCCGGGCGGCCAAGCTCACCCAGCAGCTGCTGACCTTCTCCAAGGGGGGCGACCCGGTCATGGAGACCGCGGCCCTGCCCACCCTGGTCCAAGAGTCGGCGCGCTTTGTGCTGCGTGGCTCTCGGGTCGCGTGCGAGTGTCACTTTGAGCACGATCTTTGGATGGGTCAGGTCGACACGGGGCAGATCAGCCAGGTCATTCAGAACATCGTGCTCAACGCCGCGCAGGCCATGGCAGCGGGGGGCACGATCCAAATCGAGGGTCGCAATGTCCGCGACGCGGACGCGGAGGCCCTGGTCGGGTTGCCGGAGGGGCGCTTCATCTGCGTCGCCATCCGCGACACCGGGATCGGTATCCCTAAGGCGATCCTGGATAACATCTTCGATCCTTACTTCACTACGAAGGTGCAGGGCAGCGGTCTCGGGTTGGCCGTCTGCCACTCCATCGTCATGAAGCACAAGGGGCGAATCCTCGTCGACTCGATCCCTGGCGAGGGGACCACCTTCCAGATCTTTCTCCCGGCGCGCGTCTCGGCCCCAGCGACCTCCGCAGCGGGGACGCAGCCCGCACCGGTGCTTCGTCCTCTCCGCGTCCTCGTCATGGATGATGAGGCCATGATCCGCGAGCTCTCCCGACGGCTGCTCGCGAAGCTCGGGCACGAGGCGCTGGTGGTCGAGGACGGGCAGCGAGCGCTCGAGGTCTACAAGCAGCAAGTGGAGGCCGGGACCCCCCCTGATGTCGTCGTGTTGGACCTCACCGTGCCCGGCGGCATGGGAGGAAAGGAGGCGGCGAGAGCGCTGCTGGGGATCGACCGCGGAGCTCGGCTCATCGTGGCCAGCGGCTACTCCAACGACCCCGTGATGGCGCATCACCTCGAGCACGGCTTCTGCGCGGCGGTCAGCAAGCCCTTCTTCCTCGAGGAGCTGCGACAGGCCCTCGCGTCCGCCATGCTCGACTCGGACCAGGCGCCTCCACATGCATAGCAGGTTGACCAGCGCGCGCTCCGGCCACAAGGCCACTTATTCGGTCGCCTGGGCGCTCGCGGCTGGCGCGTTCTTGCTGATCTTCCTGCTGACTGGCTGTGAAGCGCGCCAGGAGCCCCCCTACGCTCCCACCTTCGGCAAGACCCCCCCGCGCACCGGCCAGACCTACGTGGTCGGTGTGCATCCGCTGCACAACCCCAAGCGGCTCCACGAGATCTTCGGCCCCATCACGGACCACCTGACCGCGAACATCCCCGGCGTGACCTTCGAGCTGGAGGCGTCTCGCAGCTATGCGGCCTTCGACGAGAAGCTCTACGCGCGGCGCTTCGACTTCGCGCTGCCCAACCCCTATCAGACCGTCCTCTCCCTCGAACATGGCTATCATGTGTTCGGAAAGATGGGGGACGACGAGAACTTCCGCGGGATCATCCTGACCCGCAAGGACTCAGGAATCCAGACGGTCGCCGACCTCAAGGGCCGCGCGGTCAGCTTCCCGGCCCCGACTGCGCTGGCGGCGACGATGATGCCGCAGCTCTTCCTGCAGACCCACGGCGTCGACGTCATGCACGAGCTCGACCTGCGCTACGTGGGCTCGCAGGAGTCGTCAATCATGAACGTCTACCTGGGGGACACCGCTGCGGGATCCACGTGGCCGCCGCCCTGGAACGCGCTGGTGAAGGAGAGGCCCGAGCTGGCCGACGCCCTCCAGGTCCAGTGGCAGACCGAGCCGCTGCCAAACAACGGCCTCGTCGTGCGCGATGACGTGCCCGACGAGCTGGTCGCCAAGGTGGGCGAGCTGTTGTTCGCGCTGCACACCCACCCGCAGGGGCGGGCGTGGCTGCAGCGCATGGAGCTGTCAAGGTTTGAAGCGGCTAATGACGAGGCCTACGCGCCTGTCGTCCACTTCCTGCGCGACTTCGATGAGACGGTTCGACCCATCGAGCGCTAGACCCGAAGGCCTACAGCTTGCGCGGGTCCGTGAGCTTGCCGGTGATGGCGCTCGCGGCCGCGACCGCGGGGCTCACTAGGTACACATCACCCGGGCCGCCCATGCGGCGGTCGAAGTTGCGGTTCGTGGTGCTCGCGGTGATCTCGCCGTCGAGCGGGATGCCGGGGCCGTTGCCGATGCAGCTGCCGCAGCCGGGCTCCGACACGACACAGCCGAGCATCTGGAACAGCTCCAGCAGGCCCTCGGCCTTGGCGGCGGCGGCGACCGCGGTGGAGGAGGGCGTCACGGTGACGCGCACGCCGTCCGCGAGCTTGCGGCCGCGCAGCACGTTGGCGGCGGCGCGCAGGTCCGCGAGGGAGCCGCCGGTGCAGCTCGCGATCACGATGTTGTGCACGGCGACGTCGAGCTGCTCGTCCAGCGGCGCGCGGTTGCGCGAGTCGCCAGGGGTGGCCACCGTGAGCGGCACGTCGGCGAGGTCGACGCGCAGGACGCGGGCGTAGGAGGCGTAGGGGTCGGGGTAGACCAGACGGTCTGACACATCGAGGCCGCGGCGCTCCTTCAGGAAGTCGACGATCGGCTGGCAGGGCTCGACGATACCGGTCATAAGGCCGCCTTCGACCGTCATATTCGTGAGCACCGACAGCTCGTCCACGGTCCAGTGGGCGAGGGCGGGCCCGCCGAACTCGATGATGCAGGTGTCGGTGGGGGTCTCGCGCCACCGCTCCTCGCGGAAGTAGGGGTCGCCGATGAGGTGCAGGATGAGGTCCTTGGGCGAGAGCACGTCGCCGGGGGTGCCGCTCACCTCGACGCGCACGACCTTGGGCACCGTGACCGGGATGAGTCCGGTGCGCAGGGCGAAGGCCATGGCGGTGGAGCCGACCCCGAAGGCGAAGGCGTTGAGCACGCCGGAGGTGGGGGTGTGTGAGTCCGTGAGCACGACGATGTCGCCGGGCAGCGCGTAGTCCTCGACCACGATGCGATGGCAAACACCGGGGGCAAGCTCGCGTCCGGGGCCGTGCAGGCGGATGCCGTTCTGCAGGCAGGCCTCGACCATCTCCGCCGTGAGCTGCCGCGCGGACTCGAGGCGCGAGGCCTTGACCGAGGCGGGCACCGTGGGGTGGTCGATGAGCACGAAGTGGTCCTCGAAGGCCGCGACGAGCTCGGGCGCGTACATCGGCGCGCTGCCCCACTCCTTGCGGTAGAGGTCGACGACCATGCCGGCGGTGTACTCGTGCACGCCGCGGAAGCCCGCGCGAGCGAGCACCTGATCGCCGGGCTTCACCGCTGAGATGCCGTCGGAGAGCCCGTCTCCGCGCCAAGCGCGCGCTGCGATGACCTTCTCGGCGATGTTCATCGGGCGCGGGGTGGGCTTGACGTCGTAGGTGGGCTCGACGCCGCCCGCGAGCAAGCGCGTGCCATAGGCCATGAGCCCGCCGCCCTCGGCGACCGCGCGGAAGAAGGGCGGGAGCGCGCCGAAGAAGGAGGTGACGTCGACCTCCTCGCCCGCTTGCAGGCGGTCGATGACGCCGCGGTCGGTCGTGAACGGCATGCCGCTGTAGACCATATTCTCTTGGAAGATCCGCTGGAAGCTGTCGGCGATCACCAGCTCGATGCCGGCGCCCTGGTGCGCGACGACGGCGACCTCGCGCGAGGAGCCCGACCCGTAGGCGTCGCCGCCGACGATCACCTGGAAGCCGCCGGTGCGAACGTCATCCTTGGCGATGACATCGCTGAAGTTCTCTAAGAACCACGGCCCGAGGATGGCGGGGGTGTAGCCGAGCGTGCACGCCCGCCCCGAGATCATGCCGTCCGTGTTCACGCCGTAGACATAGCGCGCGCCCGAGACGTCCACCGCTTGCCCGCTGAGCTGGTCGCGCAGGGCCTGGGGATCAGCGAGCAGGTGAAGGATGCGACCAGTGAGCTTCATGTGGGGCCTCCGTGGTCGCGCAGGCTAACCGGTTGGCGACGGGCACGTCTTCCCATCGCGCGCGCGACGCTCGCATAGGATAGAACGGGCTCCCGACGAGGTCCTCATGCTGCTCTCTGTGCTCTCTCTGCTGCTCCTCGCGCCCCCCGCGGCCGCCGTCGATGTCGACGGCACCGTGAAGGGCGAGGTGCTCGACGGTGATGGCCTGCCGGTCCCCGGCGCGGTCGTCACGCTGATCTCGCCCGACATGATGGGCGGCGAGCGCCAAGCGACCGCCGACGACGCCGGGCGCTTCCGCTTCTTGCTGCTCCCGCCCGGCACTTACACGCTGCGGGTCGAGCACCACGCCTTCCCCACCTACACCGCGCCCGCCTTCGAGCTGGAGCTCGGCATGACGGTGCAGCTCCCCATCGAGGTCGGCCGCGTGGAGGGCGAGGTCGTCGTCATGGGCTCGGCCAAGCCGGTCGACACGGAGCGCGCCAGCACGGGCCTGGTCGTCGACCAGAAGCTGCTGCGCGACATCCCGTCGGGGCGCGACTTCCAGAGCGCGGCGCTGCTCGCGCCGGGCGTCGTCGGCGGCGGAAACCCGAATATGCACGGCGGCTTCGAAAGCTCGAACCAGTATTATATCGACGGCGTCAACACCACCGACCCGATGACCAACACCTTCTCGATGAACATGAACTGGGACGCGATTGAGAGCGTGCAGGTCATCACCGGGGGCATGGACGCCGAGTACGGGCGCGCCATGGGCGGCGCCGTGAACATCGTCACCAAAGACGGCGGCAACGTCTTCGAGGGCAACACCACGCTCGTGGTGAGCACGCCGCAGATGGGCCACCTCGGCCCGGTGCTGGACGGCGACGCCACCGGCACCGACCAGAGCGTCTCTTTTACCGCCAACCTCGGCGGCCCGGTCCTCAAGGATCGGCTCTGGTTCTACCTCAGCGCGCAGATGGACCGCTCCGTCTCCACCATCTCCTTTGACCCGACGGAGATCCCGCGCGATCTCTCGCTCTACCCCATGGAGCCCGAGCGCTGGCGCTCCACCTACCTCTTCGGCAAGCTTACCTGGCAGCCCAACGCCGCCAATCGGCTCTGGCTGCACGTCCAGGGGGACCCTACCTCCATCGACAACACCGAGCAGAGCCCGTACACGCTGCCCTCCGGCGAGGTCTACTGGGTGCAGGGCGGCGGCTTGATCTCGGTCGGCCACCAGCTCACGCCGAGCGACCGCGTCAGCCTAGAGACGCAGGTCGACGTGCAGCGCTCCTACCTGAACTACACGCCGATCCTGTGGAAGGACTGCCAAAGCTGGGACGGGCGCGTCTGCGCCGACGACTTTGGCCCCGCGTGGTTCGCCAACGACCCCGACGGCTTCAACGTCGGCGAGTACGGCTACGCGGGCTTCACCTCGCGCGGGCGCGTCGTCGCCCAGAGCGCGCTCACGGTCTTCGCGAACGCCCTCGGCGAGCACGAGCTCAAGGTCGGCGTTCAAGCGGATGTCTTGAGCGCGAAGCAGTACTACCCCGGCATCGCCGACGGCATCGCCTACTACAACCACGACGGCGACCCCGCGAACCTCGACGGCTACACGCCCGCCACCATCACCCGCTACGACAACGACGGCGACGTGTCCTTCCGCTCCTTCATCGGGAGCGCCTACGTCCAAGACGCGTACAAGCCCTTCAACGGGCGCGTCACCCTGCGACCGGGCCTGCGCTTCGACCTCCCGCGGCTCACCGACGACCTTGGCAACGTGGTCTTCAGCCGCCTCACCATCGCGCCTCGCTTCGGCGCCGCGTGGGACCTCGGCGGCGACGGCCGCACCGTGCTCGGCGCCTACTACGGGCGCTTCTACGACACGGGCTTCCTCGCCATCTCCGACCTGCTGCGCAAGAGCTCCCAGGGCTACAGCGCTTACGGCTGGGACGACCGCACCAACGACTGGTCCGCGAACCCGCAGTACACGGTCAGCGACACCTTCTTGGCGCATAACGATCTCAAGAACCCCTGGTCCGACGAGCTCTTGTTGACCTTCGGGCGCGATCTGGGCGGCGGCTTCTCGCTCTCCGTGTCCGGCATCTACAAAGAGGCGCACGCCTTCTGGGAGGACGACGAGGTCAACCTCATCTGGAACCAGGACGGCAGCGACGTCATCGGCTACCGCAACGGGGAGAACGTGGCGATCTACCGCCTGCGCACGCCGGACGACGTGTACACGCGCTACACCGGCGTCGAGGTGCTCACCAAGCAGCTCGTAGCGGACAACTGGTCGCTCATCGGCTCCTACAGCTGGAGCCGCTCGATCGGCACCAACTCCGCCGACCAGGCCACGGGCGTCTTGGATATCCCCGAGCAAGCGCCGTTTGAGTCGGGCTTCTTGGCGCATGACCAGACCCACGTCGTGAAGCTCACCGGCGCCTGGCGCAAGGAGTCGGCGATTCACCTGGGCAAGCTCGGCGTCGGCTACCGCTTCGGCTGGGACCAGGTCTTCGCCTCGGGGGCGCCCTACCGGCACGTCGTGTGGAATAACTACTACGGCGACTTCGCGAACTACGACGCCCCGAATGACGGGCGCTACCGCCTGCCGGCCTTCGCCTCGACCGACGTGCGCACCGGCCTGCTCTTCGACACCGAGAAGACCCACTTCTCGCTCGGCGTCGACGTCTTCAACCTGTTCAACGACCGCACGCTCACGAGCGTGAACGAGTCCTACGACCCGACCGCGTCGAGCGCCGACCAGACCTTCGGCACCATGACCGGGCGCCAGTCGCCACGGCACATGGACGTGATCATCCAAGGAGAGTTCTGATGCAACGCGCACTCTGGATGGCCCTCCTCGTGGGCTGCGTCGCGCCCGAGCAGGGCATCGACCGCAGCGTCATCACCGGCACCGTGCGCATCGAAGCGGTGCACGTGAACGAGACCGGCGGCGTCAACAACGCGTCCACCCAGGCGCAGTCGCTGGCGGCGGTGGGCGTCGCGATCCTGCAGGTCTCGGGCACCTTGGACGGCTTCGCCTTTGGCCTCGACGGCACCACGCCGGGCTCGCCTGACCCCGACTGGTACGCGCTCAAGGTCGAGCAGGCGGCCACCGTCGCGCTCGACCTCGACCTCGCCGCCGCCGAGGGCGCCACCGTCACGCTGCGCTTGGTCGACCTCGACTCCGCCAGCGGCGGCCGCCCTCCCACCGAGCTCGACACCACCGAGCTCTCAGCGCCCACGGCCTCGTGGGAGCTGAGCTTGGAGCCGGGCAAGCGCTACGGCCTCGTCGTGCGCGGCCAGCAGGGCGAGGGCGCGGCGGACTACACCATGCGCCTCTCGGCGGGGAGCCCCGACGACCTCGGCGTGCTCGTCGGCGCCTTCACCGGCGCCACCATGGCCGAGCGCGGCGCGCTGGTCGGCGGCGGCGCGGTGGGCGCCTTCACCCTCGGCGAGGACTTGGCGTGGGAGGGCTCGTACCTCCTGCGCGGCGTTCGCGAGGTCGTCACCGAGAGCAACACGGACGGCAGCTCCACCACCACCGTGAACGAGGCGGTGCCGACGGTCTACCTGTTCGCCGGGACCTGGCCGAACCTCGACACGCTGCCCGCGGGCACCTGGTACAGCGGCACCCCCGCTGAGGTGCGCTTGGGGAGCGGATCGATGGCGGCGGCGCCGCTGGTGCTCGACACCATCGCCCCCCTCGTCATCGGCCTGGAGATCGACGAGGTCGAGCCCAACGACGGCGTGGTGAACACCGACGCCTTCGTGCTCGACGTCGCGGGCGCCACCCCGCAGGACGTGGGTGAGCTGTCGGGCGACGGCTTCGTCGACATCTTCCGCGGCGCCATCACCTTCACCGCGGACGCGGGCTTCGAGGCGAACGACGGGGACATCTTCCAGTTCACCGTGCCGCACCCGATGACGGCCTTCTTCAACCTCGACTGGGACCTCGACGGCTCGGACCTCGACGTGGTCATCTTCGACGCCGAGGGCACGGCGCTCGACTGGGCGGCGAGCAGCGCGCGCCCCGAGGTGGACGGCGGCTACTCGGAGCTATTGCCCGGCGAGACCTACTACCTCGGCGTGCTCGGCTACGAGGGCCCCGTCGGCGGCGTCGCGACCTACGAGCTGACGCTGGAAGAGCTCGGGATCTAGCTGAAGTTGCCGTCGCCGAGCAGCTCGACGCCGCGCAGCAGCAGCCGCTCGACGCCGCCGTCCCGGTGGAAGGCGTCGAGCGCCCCCTCGGCGAAGCGGTCGACGCGCGTACACCAGGTGAAGGCGTGGGCGAGCTGCTCAAGCGACGCTTGGTCGGGCGCTTTGGCCCACTCGTAAGCGACGTTCGGCACATAGCTGGTGCGCTCCAGGCCGTGCTGACGCACCAGCGCTTGGCAGACGGCGTGCGGCGAGCGTCCGCCGCGCAGCTCGTCGAGGAGCGCGCGCCACGGGCCGGCGTCGGGGCGAAGCGTGATCGCGGGCGTGGCACCACCGCGCAGCAGCGGCCCGTCCGCGAACAGCTCGGCGTCAAGCTCCGGGAGCGCGACCGCCTGCGGGGCCCACGCGGTGGGCAGGCCGATGCCCTGCGCGAAGACGCAGTCAGACGCTGGCAGCTCAAGCGTGCCGCGGGCTGGCTGGAGCTTGTAGGCCGCACAAGGCCCGGTGGGCATGAGCAGCACGGGCAGGTCCGTTTGCCCGCGGCGCGCGCGGCGGGGGGCCGGGCTCAGGCGCGCGAACAGGTCGTCCGGGACGTCCCAGTCGAGGGCGGCAAACGGAGATGAGAGCTGTGGTTGCTCCTCACCAAAGACCACGAGGAGCTGCTCGCCCGCGGGGAGCGGGCGGGTGAACACAGGCAATCGCTAGACCTTGGAGGCGCGGGTGGCCGCCGCGACGAGGGGATCGGTGGCGGGGACGGCGTCGGCGGACTTGCGATCGGCGGGCTGCTTGCCGCCGCTACCGCCGACCTCGAGCACCGCCATCTCCACGTCGAGCTTGTGGGTCTCCAGCTCCTCGGGCTTGTAGACGGCGCTTGGGTTGGCGATGCGCTTGCCCGTGTCGGCGTCGACGATGCTGTTGATCTTGAGGCGCGTGCCCGGGGCGAACAGGGCCTCGTTCTCCGAGGCGAAGATCGAGAGCGCCGAGATGTTCTTGCCGGAGCTCGCGTTGGTGATGACGCGCTGCACCGCCATGTCCGCGCCGTAGCTGCCCTTCACGAGCGTAGTGGACATGAAGCCGGGCTCTTGGATAACGCCGCCGACGCGGTAGTCCGAGAGGAACATCGGCGTGAAGTGCGCGCTCCAGTCGTCGGCGCGGTACACCTCGTCGAAGTCGATGTGCGCGTCGTCCGCTTTGGTGGCGTCGATGAGCTCGCCGCCCTGGCTGTTGGTTGCGCCGCGCGGGAGCTTTGGCAAAGCGGCGGCGGCGCGCGCCGACCACGACCCGAAGGCGTCGAGCCAGTCGGGATGGTGAACCTGGCCGCGAAGGACAGCGTTTATGGCACAGGCGGCGTTGCTCGTGTAGAAAGCGACGGCGTCCAGGTCGTCGTCGTTCAGACCTTGGTCCGCGTAGGCGTCCCACTGGGCGTCGGTCAGGCCGTCGGTGACGGCGCGCGCTTGGTCTTCGAACTCACTGACGCGATCGGGGGTGGACTCCTTGGAGCCGAGCCAGTCCATGGTCTTTTGCTCGCGATCGCGCTGATCGGGCGTGAGCCCCGCGAGGTAGGCGTCGAGCACGCCGCCGCCGTCGTCTTCGGGTGGCGCGGCGGCCACCTTGCCCTGGACGGCCTCGTTGCCGAGGGTGCTCTGCGCTTCGTCGACGGCGGTGGTGGGCGCGTCAACGGCGCGCTCCGGGGCGGCGACAGCGGGGGACGGGGCGCGGGTGCGGCTTGACATGGGGGCTCCGGGACATGAGGATGCCCGGATTGTACCCTTGAAGTTGGCGCGCGTCGACCGCCACCTGCGCGGGCCTGTCACTCCTGAGCGCCTCGACCGCGCCCGCCGCTGCTAGGATGACGCCGATGAGCAGGTCCCGTCCCCCAAGCATCGACACGTGGAGTGGCGACGCGCCCCCGAACGTCGTGGCGCCGCCACCGGGCGACACGGGCACGTGGGCCGATGACGAGGACGGCGGCGGCGGCGGTCCAACCCGCGCGCCGGTGTCGCTCGCCGCGCAGCGCTATGAGCCGACAGGCGAGCTCTTGGGCGTCGGGGGGTTGGGGCGCGTGGACGCCGTGCGCGATCGCGACCTCGGGCGCGAGGTGGCCAGAAAGGAGCTCCACACCGACGGCCCCGCGAACCGTGAGCGCTTTCTGCGCGAGGCGCGCGTCACGGCGCAGCTGGAGCATCCCGGCGTCGTGCCGGTGTACGAGCTCGGGCAAGGGGAGGACGGCCGGCCCTTCTACACGATGCGCCGTATTCGAGGTCGAACCTTCGGTGCGGCGCTGGCGAGCTGTCGCGACCTGCGCGGGCGGCTCGCGCTCCTTCCGGCCTTCGTCTCGGCCTGCCAGGCGGTGGCCTACGCGCACGCGCGCGGCGTGATTCACCGCGACCTCAAGCCGGACAACATGATGCTCGGCGAGTTCGGTGAGGCGCTGGTCGTCGACTGGGGCCTCGCGAAGGTCCTCGGTGAGGGCGACGTCGACTACGAGATGACGGGCACCTTCCCCGCCGCCAAGCTCGGGGGCAACCAGCTCACGCGCGTTGGCGCGACCATGGGCACGCCAGCCTACATGAGCCCCGAACAAGCGCGCGGCGAGGCGGAGCTGCTGGACGCGCGCTCGGACGTCTGGAGCCTCGGCGCGATCCTGTTCGAGATCTTGGCTGGTAAAGGCATCTTTGACGGTCTTCCTGGCGACACCACCGTCGATCGCCTGCGCCGCAATGAGCTCGCGCCGATGTCGACGCCGCTGCGGAGCGCGCCGCCGGATCTTGTCGCGGTCGTGCGCAAGGCGCTCAGTCCAGACCCTCGCGGCCGCTACGCCGACGCTGGCGAGCTCGCGGCGGACGTCTTGCGCTGGGAGACGGGCGGTCTCGTCGAGGCTTACGAGTACAGCGGCCGCGAGGTGCTCCAGCGGATGGTGCGGCGCAATCGCCCCCTCGTCGTCGCGGGCGCGATCGCGCTCGGCTCGATCTCGGTCGCGGGGCTCGGGGTCGTCGGCGCCGGGGTCGTGTCCTATGGGCAGATTCGCGCCGAGCGCGACCGAGCGCTGACGGCCGAGGCCCTCGCCGGGCAGCGCGAGGTCGAGGCGCGCAGCAGGCTCGCGCGCTCGCTCAGCGAGTCGGCGCAGAGCGCGCTGCACCGCAAAGATCTGCTCAGCGCCCAGGTCCTGGCGCTTGGCGCGCTGGAGATCGAGGAGTCGCCGAGCGCTCGAGGCACGTTGTTGGCGTCGTCCTCGTCGTCCCTCCCGTCGCTCTTCGGCGCCGCGAGGCTGCCGACCGCGTGCAGCCTGCCGACGATCGCGAGCGATGGGACGTTGGCCTGTTGGCGCGACGAGGGCGTGGACGTGCGAGCGCGCCCAGGCGCACCACCGCAGCTGATCGCCGTCGACGGCAACGCCGGCTTGGTGCCGTGGAAGCTCAGGTGGTCGCCCTCGGGCACCAAGCTCGCGGCGATTCACTACGGCGGCGCGCTCTTCATCTTGGACCGGGCGTCGGGTACCGCGCGCCCCGTCGACGTCGGCGTCCTCAACACCGCGGTGTTCATTGACGAGGACCACCTCGTGGTCGCGCAGGATCAAAAGCGCCTCGGCGTCCTCGACCTACGCGACGGCCAGGTGCGGTGGTCCAGCCACCTCGCGGTCACGCGCTTCGACGACCTCGTCCCGCTGGACGATGGCACCCTGCTCGTGGGCTCTGTCGTCGATCCGATGGGGCGGTGGGATCCCGCGCGCGACTCGTGGACGCCGCTGTCGCACGGCTGGGTCGCGCCCATGGTCGCGGCATCGGAGGACGGCGAGGTCTACGTGGCGGGCGGAGGCTGGGGAGGCTCGGCGACGCCGCTGATGCTGCGCGATCACGGGGTCGATCGGCAGCTCGATGGCTCCGACGCGCACGTCGCCATGGCGGTGGCCGCTGACGGGCTCAGGGTGATGAGCGCGACCGCGGCGGAGGTGACGATCTGGGACGCGCCGAGCTGGGAGCCTCGCTTGCGCATCCCTGCGGACGCCTCCATCGTTGGCGCCGCCCTGTCGCGTGACGGCAAGTCGGCGCTCGTCACCCAGGCCGACGGCGACCTGCGCGTGTGGGTGTTGCCGCCTCGCGATGCAGCGAAGCCCTTGGACGCAGGTGGCACCGTGTGGGAGGTGCGCGCTACCGCTGACCACCAGCTGCTCGCCAGCGGCGGCAACGAGGGCGTGCTCCGCGTCTGGGATCCATCGACCGGGGACGTGATCCGCGAGCGCGTCATCGACTCGGGTGGCATGGGCTATATGGCGCTCGATGGGCACGACGCTGTCCTCGCGACGAACACGCGCGGCCTCGTCCGCGTCTCGCTGGATGACCTGAGCGAGCGCTGGTCGGTGCCGGTGCCGAACGTCTTGAACGACATTCAGCTGCTCCCTGGTGGGCGCCTTGTCCTCGCGACGACCACCGGGGACGTCAGCGTGCGCGAGGCCGACGGCACGCCGGTGTGGACGGAGCACCTGAGCGACTGGGTGGGCGTCGCGGCGCCCGGCCCGCAGGGCACGATCGTCGCTGGTGTGCGCGGCGCGATGGTGCGCTTGAACGCCCAGACCGGCGCTGAGCTCGAGCGGTCGGCGCACGAGCGCATCACCGACATGCTCGTGCCCTTGCCGGATGGCGGCGTCTACCTCGCCGAGACGGGGGCGGTCACGCGCTGGGATCCGCAGGGGCGACTGCTCCAGACGTTCGCGGGCGCCTACGAGGGCGACACCACCGCGCTCGACGTGCAGGGTGAGGTCGTCGCCACCGGCGCGAAGGGCGGCATGGTGTGCATTTGGAGCCCGAACGCTGCGCTTCGAGCTTGCTGGGCTGGCCATACGAGCGCGGTCTGGCGCACCACGCTGCTGCCCGGTCGGCTCGCGACGGCGGGAGCGGACGGCGCTGTGCGCGTGTGGGACCTCGGCGCGCTCGATCAAGATCCGCGCGCTGGCTTGGAGCTGGTGTCGGCCGGGACAGGCTTAGCGCCGGGGGACGGGCATGTGGTCGAGATCGCGCAGGACGATGCTTCGACGCTGGAACCCTGACGTGCTACTTAGGCGCCGCGAGGTGATGATGCGCTCCGTCCTGCCCGCCGCCCTGATCTTGCTAGCCGCCTGTGGATCGGACTACCGATACACCACCACGCCCGATGTGCCCGATGTGCCTGTGGACGACGGCTCCGTCGTGGACGAGTGGGACCTCGCCGGCATGAACGTGAAGGCGGACGTCATCTTCTACGGCGACACCAGCTTCTCCATGACCGAGGAGCTGCAGACGATGGGCGCGGAGATCACCTCCTTCGTGGAGCGCCTCACCACCAACGCCCCCGATTGGCACCTGATGGCGGTCACCGGACCCACGGGCTGCGCCCAAGGCGGCGTGCTGCACCCGGGCATCGCGAACTGGGAGACCCGCTTCGCGAACGGCATCCTCACCAAGCCGACCGACGACACCCAGGATGAGATGGGCCTGCAGAACACGGTCGAGGCGCTGCGGCGCTCAGGATCAGGCTGCAACGCAGGCTTCTTGCGCCCCGACGCGCAGCTGCACGTCATCTACATCAGCGATGAGAACGACGAGAGCCCGGGCTGGGAGACGTCTACCTACTGGGAGGACTACGTCAACCAGATCGTCGCGATCAAGGGGGATCCTTCGCTGGTGCGCATGTCCGGCGTCGGCGGCCCGGTCCCCAACGGCTGCAACGGCGCGGACCCGAGCTTCGGCTACTCGGACGCGGCGCTCGCCACTGGCGGCGAGTTCGTGTCCATCTGCGGCGACTGGGCCAGCCAGCTCGACGATCTCGCGGACCTGTCCACCAGCCGGGACACCTTCGCGCTGTCGGAGACGCCGGACCTCAACACGCTCGTCGTGACCGTGGACGACGTCGATCGCTTCGGCGACTGGGTCTACAACCCCTCGACCACCTCCGTGCAGTTCGTCCAGCACGCGCCCACCGGCGGGCAAGTCGTGCGGATCAGCTACATTCGGCTCTAGCAGGACGTCCGCGTGGACGCTGCTGCGGCGCGAAAGTGAGCGCTAGGACGGGGTTGGCGAGTAGGCCGGGTGAGCGCCTACGGTCGGCGGGCTCGATCGCAGCGACGAGCGACAACTGCTCGAGCGGACGCCGAAGGCTCGTGATAGGTTGCCTCAACATTGGAGCTTCGTATGACTCGCGCGATCGTCGTCGGCATCACCATGACCGTAGCTACCGCGTGCTCGCCCGAACCTGACTGCGAGGGCGCTGACTGGGACTGCCATGGCTACTACCAAGACACGGGCACCAGCGCCCCCGTGCCATGGCCTGACGGCGAGCTCGAAGTCCTCGTCACGTTCGATAACGCCGTCGTGCAAGCCGACGTCAGCGCGACGGGGCATGACCGCAGCGACACTTGGCGCTCGCCCTCGGACGCGCCGTAAGTGCTGCCCGTCGACAACTATGAGCTCGGCCTCGGCGACCCGGCGCGCACGACCACTTGGGCCACGCGCCTGAACGACGGCACAGCGATCGTCGCACCGAACGCCGCCGTCGGCGTCACGGGTTCCGGCGTCACCACCTACCGCTTCAATGCGAACACTTACGTGTCGGGGGCTTGGTCCTGCGTCAGCACCCACTGGGCCTTCGACGCGAGCGCGCCAGACCACCGCGGGGCCGTGCTCAGCGTGGCCGACCCTGTCGTGTGGGAGCTCGACGTCGAGGGAGGCGAACACCTCGTCAACCGCACCGACAGCACCTTTGGCCACCTATTCTTCGGAAATACGGCGCTCAAGGTCGTCGGCCGCGGGCTCTGGATTGACGCCCCCGCGGGTGACTATGTGATCCATCACGCAGCGCTCGTGGTCAACGACAGCGCGCAGCACCTGCAGCTGGACTTCGACCTGCTCGGAGAAGCGGTCGTCGAGCTGACCTGCGCGCCCGCCCCGAGCTAGCGCGCCGTCTGAGCCCGTCCCCTCGACGCCGCTGCGGCGCGAGATAGCGGATCGACCATGCCAACTCGCGATCGTGACCTCCTCGATCTGTCCGTACAGCGCTTGCTGCAGCCGGATGATGTCTCTTGCGGTCCCACCTGCCTCGCGGTCGTGCTTCGGTACCACGGCGTCGCCGAGGCCGACATCGCCGCGGTCATGGCGCGAACGCCGCGCAACCCCGACGGCGGCACGCTCGCGCCCCATCTCGGCCTCGCGGCGCTGAGCTTCGGCCTCGGTGCGCGGGTGTGGCCCTTTGCCGTGCGGGTGTTCGACCCGACCTGGCGCTCCCTCGGCAAGGCTGCGTTGCTCGCGAAGCTGCGCGCCCGGGTCGCGGTGCTGACGGACGAGCGCCTGCGCGACGTGCACGAGGCCTATGTGCGGTTCATCGAGGCTGGTGGCGAGGTGCGCTTGGGGGAGCTGCGCGGCGCCGATCTCGTCGCGGCGATCGACGCTGGACACCCGCTCATCACCGGGCTGTCGGTGACCTGGCTCTACCAGCACGCCCGCGAGATCGCTGAGACCAACACGCCGGATGACGTGCGCGGCATGCCGGTGGGCCACTTTGTCGTCGTGTCCGGGTACGAGAGCCGCGGCGCGAGCTTCCTCATCGCGGACCCGTGGCCGAATCATCCGTTTTCAGGGGCCGATCGGTACCATGTGTCTCAGCGGCGCCTACTTCAGGCCATCCTGCTAGGCGACGCCACCCACGACGCGGTCGTCGTCGAGATCTACGACCCAAGGAGCGAAGCCTGATGACCACGATGCCCACCTGGATTGTCGTCTCCAAGCCCGAAGACAAGCGGCCCGACACCGCGCGCGTTCGCTATGTGCTCGCGGACACCTACTTGGCGGCGAAGGACCCGTCCCTGCGCGGCCCGTCGCGGGTGATGAACCTCTGCCGCGACACGCGCTACCAGTCGCGCGGCTACTACGTCTCGCTCATCGCGGACGCGCGCGGGCAGCTGTGCGAGCCCACCGTGGACACGCTGCGCAACCTCCTGGACAGCCACGTCATCTTTCGCGCGCTGCAAGAGTCGGCGGTGCCCACGCTCCCCCCCGAGGAGCGCGTCAGCCGCGCGCGCGACGCCAAGCTGCCCGAAGATGGCCCGCCGCTCGTCTTGCGCGGCGCGAACCATCAAGCTGGCGCTGCCCGCGAAGACGAGCTCGCGACGCTGTGGCTGATCGCGGGGCAGTCGGCAGACCCTCGCTTTCGCTCGTTGGGACGCCATATTCACGACGTGTGGCCGGCGCCGTTGCTCAAGGTGTCGGTGGTGCGCGAGCAGCGGGCGTGGCGCGTGTGGGACATGAGCACGGTGAGCCTCGGCGACCTCCCGCCGGACGAGCTGGAGCGCTTGCCTGCGGCCATCGCTGGCGCGAAGCCCGCACAGGTCTCGGACAGCTCCACCACGCTCTCGCTCGCGGTGCTCTGGGAAGAGGACGCGCCGAACTCGCCCTCCACGCGCGCCACGATGGAGAAGCTCACCCGCGTCGCGGCGCGCCTCGGCGTGCACGTCGCCACCATCGGGCTCGATGAGCTCAACCGCCTCGGCGAGCACGACGCGCTCTTCATTCGCACGCTCACGGGCGTGCGCGAGCCCTCTTTCCGCTTCGCGCGCCGCGCTGAGGCCCTCGGGATGCCGGTCATCGACGACACGCGCTCGATCTTGCGCTGCTGCAACAAGGTCTGGCTGCACGAGCTGCTGGACCGTCACGGCCTCGCCACGCCGCAGACCATCCTCGCGAGCGGCGACACGCCCTTCGCGGAGCTCGCCGAGCGCCTCGGGCTGCCCTTCGTCGTCAAGCTGCCGGACAGCTCGTTCAGCCAAGCGGTGGAGAAGATCAGCGATGAGGCTGCGTGGAAGAACGCAGCGTCGCGCTTCTTCGCCAAGAGCCCGCTCCTCGTCGTGCAGCGCTTCCTCAAGACCGAGTTCGACTGGCGGGTCGCGGTCCTCGACGGCCGGCCGCTGTTCACCGCGCGCTACCACATGGCCAAGGGCCACTGGCAGATCGTCAACGCCAAGGGCGGCAACCAGCGCTTCGGCAAGGTCGAGGCCATCGCCCGCCGCGACGCCGACCCGGAGATCGTCGCGCTCGCGTGCGAAGCCGCGGCGCTCGTCGGCGACGGCTTGTACGGCGTCGACCTCAAGCAGACGCGCGAGGGCCCCGTCGTCATCGAGATCAACGACAACCCGAACCTCGACACGGGCTACGACGACGAAGCCGACGGCAACCTCATCTACGAGGACCTCGTGCGCTGGTTCGCGAGCCGCGTGGAGCGCGGGCACACCGATCTGCTGCGCCCGCAGGCGCCCGCGCGCACCGATTGGCGCCCGCTGCGCTCGCCGGTCACCGTCACCGCGCCCCAGCCCGCCGGGCCGCCCTACGCGCCGTGGTCGGTCGTGGGCTTGGAGATCGAGTACCCGATCGTGGACGCCGGCCTCAACGCCGTCCCGCTTGTCGTCGACGTGCTGCGCGAGCTCGCCGGGCGGCCCACCTCCGACGTGGAGCTCGGTGTCATCGGCGTCAGCAACGAGATCGTCGACCACCTGCTCGAGCTCAAGACGAACCTCCCGCTCGCGGGCCTCGTCGACACCGAAGCGGCGCTCTACGAGGGCGTTCGGCGCGTCGCTACCTTGCTCTCAGCGAGGGGGGCGCGCTTGATGCCCACGGGCATGCACCCGTGGCTCGACCCCAAGAACACGCGGCTCTGGTCGCGCTCGGGGCGCAAGGTCTACGCCACCTACGCGCGGCTGTTCGACGTGCAGACGCACGGCTGGGCCAATGTGCAGGCTACCCACGTCAACCTGCCCGTCGGGGACGACGCCCAAGCGGCGGCGATGATGAACGCGTCAGCGCTGCTTGTGCCCTATCTCCCTGCGCTCGCGGCCAGCAGCCCCATGTACGACGCGCGCCTCCAGTCCGCGGTGGACAACCGCCTCGAGTACATCATCGAGCACCAGTCGCGCATCAAGGCGTCCTGCGGCGACATCGTGCCCGAGTACACCACCGGCCACGCCGCCTACAAGCGCGACGTGCTCCAGCCCATGTACAACGCCCTCGACGCGCTCCCCGACGCGGGGCTGCTGCGCCACGAGTACTTCAACGCGCGCGGGTCCGTGTTCAAGATGAGCCGCCAGTCCATGGAGGTGCGCGTCCTCGACACCCAGGAGTGCGTGAAGCTCGACTGCGCCATCGCCGCCTTCGTGCGCAGCGGCCTGCGCTGGCTGTCCGAGCGCTTCACGGACATGAGCACGCTGCCGCCGCACCCGATCCTCGTCGAGGACTTCCGCGCGGTCGTGCGGCAGGGCTCCACCGCGGTCGTGCAGGCGCCCCACCTGCTGCCGAACGGCGGGCTGGCGCGCGACGCGCTGCGGGTGGTGCTCAACGGCGCGCGCACCTGCTGTCCGCCCGATGAGCAGCACTACCTCGACATCGTCGCGGCGATCCTGCGCGAAGGCAGCCTCTCCGAGCGCATGGGCAGCTTCTTGCGCCCGCACGCCGACGACCCCGACGCCCTCGCGCGAGCGACGCGCCGCTTGTACGAGGACCTCTGCGAGTGCCTCGTCGACAACCGCCCGTGGGCGGGGCGCAACCTCGACCTATGACCCACGGGTTCCGGATCCATGGCGCCATCACGCGGATGCCGTCGTCGCTGCGTCGGTCGCGCACACAAGTGCGCGTCCCTCCTGGCTCCTAGCCCTCCACGCGATGTCACTCATGGCTCCACCCGTGGGCGCGTCTTCGCCGGGACGCCATGGGAAGGACGAACAAACCTATGTTTTGTGAACCGGTTCCAGTGGGTATGAGGGTCGTGCTCAGCTGCGAGCACGCCTCGTGGGCCGCGCCCGAGGGGGTCGCGCCCGAGGCGGTGCTGCGCTCGCACGTCGGGTGGGACGCTGGCGCCGCGGAGCTCGCGCGGGCGCTTCAGGGCGCGCTCCGCTGTCCGCTTCACCTGGGCGAGCGCAGCCGCTTGTGGGTCGACCTCAACCGCAGCGCCGACGCGGCCATCCCCACCCGTTCCTTCGGGGTCGATCTGCCAGCAAATGAGCGGCTCTCAGCGGCGCAGCGCGGCGCGCGCTTGGCGGTTTGGGAGCGCTTTCGCGACGCGGTTCGGGCCGAGGTGGGGGAGGGGCCGACGCTGCACATCTCGGTGCACAGCTTTGACCCAGCGCTCGACCCCGAACGCCGAACCTACCCTGTCGGCCTGCTCTTTGACCCCGCCCGCGCCTTCGAGGTCGACGTGGCGACGCGCTGGCAGGGCTTGTTGCTCGCGCGTGGCTTCGACACCCGGCTGAACGAGCCCTACCTCGGGGTGGACGACGGCCACACCACCGCCCTGCGCCGCGCGCTGCCGGACGCGCGCTACGCGGGCTTGGAGCTGGAGCTCAACCAGGCGCATCATCGGCCTGAGGTCGTCGCGGCCATCGTCCAAAGCTTGGAGGTCTTGGTTGGTGCGCTGCAACACCGATGACAACGACCGCGGCTTGCACACCGTCGCCGCCATCGTCACCGACGACTTCTTGCAGTGCTTGCGCGAGCTCGGGAACGATCTCGTCACGCCGTCGCCCGCGAACGGCTTCCCAGGCTTGGTCGACGGCGACCGCTGGTGCGTCTGCGCCGCGAGCTGGCGCCAGGCCTACGCGCTCGGCCGCGCCTGCCCCGTGGACTTGGAGGCGACGCACCTGGCGACGCTCGACGTGGTGCCCCTGGACGAGCTGCTCGCGCTCGCCCAGGCACACGAGGCGTAGCGCCCTAGTTGTTCGGCGCGCCGGCGTCGACCCACGCTTGCAGCGTGTCGAACTCGTCCTGCGTCATGCAGCCGGGGCTGCCCGGAGGGCACGCGCCGTTGCGGGGCATGGAGCCGTCGAGGATGCGCACAGGGATGCACTCTGCGATGGTGCTGCCGGCGCAGACCGTGGCGGACGCGGCGCCGGTGAGGACCGCGTAGTCCTCGAGCCAGCAGACGCCGCTTGGGCAGCTCGTGCCGCCGTGGCAGCTGCCGCAGAAGTCGTTGAGCACGGGCTGAACGTCATTTGCCCAGCTTGGGCCAGCCATGTCGCTCGCGGTGTCGCTGCCGGTATCGGACGAGGTGTCGGTGCCAGCGCCGGTGTCGGTGTCGTCGGCGGAGGTGCCGTCGCAGGCGGCGAGGGAGAGGAGGGCGAAGAGGGCTACAAAGCGCATGAGGTCTCCTGACTTGGAAGGGTGCGTTCCACCTTATTGCGGATGCGCTGCCGGGCCGCAACGCTAGAGTGCGAATTGTGGTGCAGCCGAATGTCGCAGGGATAGCGTTCCGACCTCATCGGAGTCCTCGTGCGCATTCAGCCCTACACCTCGCTCAGAGACGAAGCGTCGCGCTTGTGGACGCTCGGGTGGCCGGTGTCTGTCGGCATGGGAGCGGTGTTTTTGATGGGCACCGTCGACATCCTCATGGTCGGCGGGCTGGGGCAGCAGCAGCTCGCGGCGCTCGCGGTGGGCAACCTCTGGTGCTTTGGCTTGAGCATCCTCGGGCACTCCTCCGCGCGCGGGCTCGATCCGATCGTCGCGCAGGCCTTTGGCGCCGGTGATCGCGACGCCGCGGGGCAAGCGCTGCTGCGCGGCTGGCTGTTGGCCGTCCTGCTCGCCCTGCCGCTCATGGCGCTGCACACCCTCGCGGCGGAGGGGCTCGGCGTGCTCGGACAGCCCGAGCACCTGCTGCCGCAAGCCGAGGCCTACGCCCGCGCACGCATGTGGGGGCTGCCCTTCGCCTTCGCCTTCGACGCCACGCGGCAGTTCTTGCAAGGGCTGGGGGTCATGAAGCCGGCGACCCGCGTGGCGGTGGCGGGGAACCTGGTGAACGCGGCGCTCAACGGCTTGTTCCTCTACGGCTTCGGGCTCGGCGTCGAGGGCGCGGGCTGGGCCACCGCCGGGTCGATGGCCTTCTTGCTCGTCGGCCTGCTCTGGCAGACGCGCGGTGTGCTCCGCGCGTGGTGGCCGGCGCACCCGCGAGTCTTCGCCGTGCGCCCCTTCCTGGAGCTGGTGAGCTTGGCCTTGCCCGCCGGCTTTCAGTCGGGCTTGGAGGTGTGGGGCTTCATCGCCGCGGGCGTGATGATGGGCTGGCTCGGCGAGGTGCAGCTCGACGCGCACGTCATCGCGCTCAACCTCGCTACCTTGGCCTTTACTCTGCCGTTTGGGCTGTCGGCCGGCGCTGCGACCCGGGTGGGCAACCTGCTCGGCGCGGGGTACGCGTGGCAGCGCAGCGGCTGGGTGGCGGTGGGCGGCACCGCGGTGCTGATGCTCGGTGGGGCGGCGCTCTTCGTGGGCGCGCCGGTGCCGCTCGCCCGCCTGTTCACCCGCGAGCCTTCCGTGGTGCTGCTCGCGGCGACGCTCTTGCCCATCGCGGGCCTGTTTCAGGTCTTCGACGGCACGCAGACCGTCGCCTTCGGCGTGCTGCGCGGCGCGGGCGATGTGCGCGTGCCCACCCTCGCGAACCTGCTCGCTTACTACGTCGTAGGGCTTCCGCTCGGCTATTGGCTCGCGTTTGAACGCGGCTGGGGGGCGGTGGGCATCTGGGTGGGGCTCACGGTCGCGCTGGGCACTGTGGCGTCGCTCTTGGTGGTGCGCCTCGCGTGGCTAGGCAGGCGAGGGGGCGTGCTCATACATACCTTGTCGCCCGATCTTCACGGGTAAAACCCCATAAGCTCATGCGACTCGCGCGCGCGACCTGCACGGCCAGGGAGGTGGCGGCGCCGATGGTCACCACCGCGCCGATCCTCGCTACGAGCGCCTTCTGAACCACCTCGTAGCCCGCGCGGCTGCTCACGAGCAGGCCGAGGTGGCTGAGGGGGAGGCGGTCGTCGAGCAGCATGCGCCCGAGCACCTTGTCGATGGCGTTGTGCCGCCCGACGTCCTCGCGGGTGAGGACCAGCGCGCCGTCCGCGGTGAACAGCGCCGCGCCGTGGAGCGCTCCTGTCGCGCCAAATCCAGGTTGGTACCCGCGAAGCGCTGCTGCTACCGCTGAGGGGATGTGGGGCGCGAGGGGCAGGGGGGCGTCGAGCGGCGGCACGGTGCTGTGCAGCTGGTCCAACGTCGTCTTGCCGCACAAGCCACAGCCGCTGCTCGCCAGGCGGTCGCGACGCCGCGCGTCGACGCGGGCGGGGTCGATGCCGGACGCGAGGCGGCAGTCCACCGTGTTGTGCAGCAGGGTGTCGGGGGCGCCCACGTGGGCGAGGGCTGCCAGGTCGTCCGGGCCGTCGATGAGCCCCTCGGTGAGCAAGAAGCCCGCGACGAGCTCGAGGTCGTGGCCGGGCGTGCGGAGCAAGACCGCGAGCGGCTGCCCCTCGACGCGAATCTGCAGAGGCTCTTCCACCGCGAGGAGGTCGAGCTCGGAGCGGCCGCTCGGCCACCGCGTGACGGGCGCGCGTTCGGACGAGCGGTGCATGGGCGCTCCAGCGGGGCTTAACCCTGGTACAACCCGATGTACGGCAGGTTGCGGTAGCGCTGGTCGAGGTCCAAGCCGTAGCCGATCACGAAGGCGTCGGGGATGGTGAAGCCGACCCAGTCGACCTGCACCTCGACCGCGCGGCGGGAGGGCTTGTCCAGCAGGGTGACCACGCGCAGGCTGGCGGGCTTGCGCACGGAGAGCGTCTTGTGCAGGAAGGCGAGGGTGAGGCCGGTGTCGACGATGTCCTCGACGATCAGGCAGTCACGGCCCTCGATCGGCACGTTCAGATCGTGGGTGATGCGGACCTCGCCGCTGGACTGCGTGCCCCGGTAGCTGGAGACCCCCAAGAACTCGACGGTGACGTCGCCCTCGAGCGCGCGTACAAAGTCCGCCATGAACACGAAGCAGCCCTTGAGCACGCCGATGCAGGTGATGGTCTTGCCGGCGTAATGCTGGCGGACTTCCTTGGCGAGCTCGCGAATGCGCTCGTCAATCTGCTCAGCGCTGATCATGACCTCGATCGTTGCCACATGACCTCCTGATCCCCAGCGATCGTTGGGGGACGAGGTGCTATCGCGCGCGGAGCAACTCCGCAGCCATCCAAGCGTCTTCCCGTCAGACCTGCGCCCTCGCGTCGGTCTCATGGGGAGGTCATTCGCGCGTGGTCTCGACTGTGGCAAGCTTCGCCTCTGGATGGCCGCTTGACCTACGCCGCTGCGTTCTCTCCCGACTACATCGCCTCGCGCGCGCGCTTCACAGCGTCAGCGCTCGCGCTGGGGTGCGACGTAGACGCGGTGGCGGTGGACGGGCGAGGCCCCGAGGACGAGCCGCTCTCCATCGAGGTCGCGCGCGTCGGCGAGCGCTCTGCGCCCCGCGTGCTCGTCATCTCCAGCGGCCTGCACGGCATCGACGGCTATGTGGGCGCTGCGGTGCAAGCGCGCCTTCTGGAGGACGAGCTCGGAGGGTGGTCGCCGCCGCCTGGCATCGCGCTGGTCTTCGTGCACGCGCTGGAGCCCGCGGGCTACGCGTGGACGCGCCGCGCCGACGCCGAGAACATCGTGCTGGAGCGCAACTTGTTGCTGCCGGGCCAGGATTTTATCGGCTGCTCCGAGTCCTTTCATCGGCTCGCCGCGCTGCTGCACCCCTCGACCCCGCGCTCGTTGGACCTCTTCCGCTTGCGGGCTGGAGTCGCGCTGGCGCGGATGGGATCCGCCGCGCTCGTGGAGGTCGTCGACGGCGGGCAGCACAGCTCTCCGCACGGCCTCGCTTTTGCGGGGGCGGGCCCGTCTGCGGCGCACCGTGCGCTCGCGTGCGCGCTCCCGAGCTGGCTGGCTGGCGCTCGGCAGGTCTTGCACCTCGACATCGGCACCGGCCTCGGCACCTGGGGCGCCGCGGAGCTGCTCGCGGCGCGCGGCGCGGACTCCCCCCGTCTGGAGCGGCTGCGCCGGCTGCTCGGGCCCCAGGTTCAGGGTTGGCGCGGCTCCGAAGCGGAGCTCGCGGCGCGCGGCGGGCTGGGGGTCTGGTGCGCCGCGCGCTTCCCTGAGGTCGACTACGACGTGGTGACCGTGCGCTTTGGTGCGCGCGGGCTGTTGGAGCTCGTCGCCGCGATGCGGGCCGAGAACCGAGCGCACCAGTACGCCGACATAACAGATCCCGTCTGGAGCGCGTCCAAGGCCCGTCTGCGCGACGCTTTCGTCCCGCGGGACCCGCTGTGGCGCGAGCGTGTCGTGAAACGGGGTGTCGACATCGTACTGGCCGCTCTGGAAGCGGTCATCGGAGGTTCGTGGTGACCGAGTGGCTGCAAGAAGGGTATCGCGAGCCTGAGCCGGAACCCGAGGTCATCCCCGAGCACGAAGCGCGGGAGTATGGCACGGCGGTCCCGTTTGAACGGGCATTTTCGCTGACCGCGCTCGCGCGCATCGTCGAGCGCCTCATCCCCGCGCGGCTGCCGGTCGTCGCTGCGTTCGGCCTCGTCCTGATCTTCACCATGAACATGCGCTTTGGCGTGTTCGTGCCGATCACGGGCGCGCTCGACGACGTGATCAGCAGCTCGGCCGCTGGCTTGGCGCTGCGCCAGGTGGTGCTCAAGGTGCACCTGGGCACTTTCCTCACCGCGTACGCGTCGGCGATCATCTGCGCGCAGGTCGCGGGTTGGGCGCGCGGCGACGCCGAGGACGACCTCGAGGCCTTCATGAACTGGGAGCTCGGGCTTCGCGGCGTGGCCTACGAGGCGATCGCGACCGCCGCGCAGCTCGCTGTCGCCGCGCCCTTCTTTGGCGGTGCGCTCGGCGCAGCCTACCTGGGCTGGACGGGCGCCGCCTCGAACCTGTCGTGGCTCGCCGTGATCGCGAGCACCGTCTTGTGGATGGCGACGCGCCCCGGGCTTTGGGCGGTGGCGATCGACGATCTTCCGCTTCGATTCGCGTTCTTACAGTCTTTGGTCCTGCCGCTTCGGTACCCGCACATCCTCGGCGCGCTCTTTGGCGTAAGCTTCGCGGCGCTCGTCATCAGCTTGGTCTTCTTGGCCGTCCCCGCGATCTTGGCGCTCGGCGTGATTCAGTGCTCGGTCGCGGTGGCCTGGGTGTTGTTCGGCTCGACCGCCGACGAGATCGATGGCAGCGACCTTCTTCGCAAGCTGGTGAAGGTTGATCGGCCGGAGCCACTCTAGTAGGTCTCCACGTCTTAGTAGGCCGCTATGACATACCGTCCCATCCTCCTGTTGCTCGCCGCGTGTACTCCCGATGCTCCGGCGCCCATGGTCACCCGCGTCGACGTTGAGTTCGCTGGGGAGCACTGCGCGAACGGAGGCCTCGTCCTGTACGAAGGCCACGATCTGAACGGCAGCGATGTGCTGGACGACGACGAGATCGAGCGCGCCACCTACCAGTGCGCGGGGGACGTGCCGGATGACTACCAAGGCGTGTGGCTCGGGGACTACTTGGTGCGCACGCAGCAGGACATCGACGCCCTCGCGGGCAGAGACACGGTCACGGGCGACCTGATCTTGGTGGGCAACGGCTTGGACGCTGCGACCTTCCCCGACATACGCGTGGTGGGCGGCGTCGTGCGGGTGGGGGACGGCGAGCAGCCCACGACCTTCGCGCGGGTCGTGCTGCCGAACCTCGCCATCCTCAACGGTGGCGTCGAGCTGCGCGGCAACCCGCTGCTCACGGCGGTCGACCTCGGCCCTCTGCAAGCTGCGGGTGAGGGCGCCGTGCTGATCCTCCACGATGATCCGCTTCTGGTCAGCATCAGCGGCGTGGACACCCTGCGAACCGTCTCCGCCTTCCAGCTCTCGGGCGATGTGCACTCCTTCCCGCTCGCCGATCTCCAGATCGAGGTCGCGGCGTCGTTTCGCGTGCTCGGGAGCTTCGCGGGCGACCTCTCGCTCCCCCCCCTGCGCGACGTGTATGGCGAGCTTCAGCTGTCGCCGCCTCCGGGTGAAGGCACGCTGGCCGTCGCGCTGCCGGCCCTGGCCCACGCCGGAAACATAGAGATTCGAGGCGGACAGCGTATCGTCAGCGCACGCTTGCCGGCCTTGGCGGTCGTCGACGACGCCTTCATCGCGCACGAGTCGCCGCTGCTAGAGACGCTCGCGTTGCCGCTGCTTCGCGACGTCTCTGGTGACCTCGAGGTGTCGAGCGTCGGCGCGCTCACCGAGCTGTCGCTGCCCGCCTTGGAGCGCGTAGGCGGCGCGGTCGTGCTCACTTACGCGACGGCGCTCACGACCTTCGAGGTGCCGCTCCTGACCGAGGTCGGCGGTGACGTGGACGTGCTCTTCGCGGCGAGCCTCGAGCAGCTCGCGTTCCCCGGGGTCGAGGACTTCGGCGGTCGGCTCAAGCTGCAGGACAGCGGCTTTCTGGACATCGATCTCCCGGTGCTGCGCACGGTGCACGGGTCGCTCTGGGTGACGCGAAACAACGCGCTGGTTCACGTCAACTTCGGGCGGTTGACCTCGGTAGGCGTGTGGAAGACGCTCCAGCTCGCCATCGAAGCCAACCCGGTCTTGGCCCAGATCGACCTCGACGTCTCCCGCCTCGACGTGGACGGCGCCTTTGTGATTCGCAGCAACACAGTCCTCCCGAGCGTCGCTGCGTTCGCGCCGCTGCGAACGGTCACCGGCAACTTCGACGTCGCGAACAACCCGCTCCTCGACCCGTGCGAGGTTCAGGCGCTGCTCGACGGGCTCGCTTCGCCAGTGGGCGGCACCACCCACACAGGAACGGGCGTCTGCGGCGGTTGACTACCGCGCGACGACGGTGACGCTGTCGCTCAAGACCAAGCCGTCCGCGTCGCGCAGGGCCACGTCGAGGCGGAGCTCGGCGCCGGAGAGCACCTCGTCCGCGGCGCGGTCGGGGTCGATGGCCGAGGTGTCGAGGTACGCGAAGAGCCCGATCGCGAGCCCCTCACACGCGGTGTCCCGCACCAAGAGCAGGTCATAGGCGCTGTCTGCGACGAGCTGCTGCGACGCGAGCTCGGTGAGCTGCAAGCCGAGGTGAACCGCGTCCGCGGTGCCCGTCGCGCCCACCGACACGAGCAGGTGCCAGCCGCCTTGGGGCCCGTGCACGAGGTCGACGGTCGCGCCTGGGTCGAGCGGCTCGAGCGCGACGTCGCCCGTGCCGAGCCGCAGGGACGGCGCCGCGTCCGCGCAGCGGTCCGGTGGGGCGGTACAGCCGCTCAGGAGCAGCGCCAGGGGGAGGTAGGACCGCATGGCTCACGCTATCCGGGCAAGTGGGACGCCCGCGAGTGGATGGCTGCGATAGTGGCAAGCCCGCTCGAGTGACCCCCCGCCCGCGCGCTGGATACGCCATGTTCCCCGCTTCGATGCTCCTCGCGGTCGCCTTCGCACAAGAGCCCCCGGTCGCCGTGGAGGCCGCGCCAGCGTCGCGCCTTCACCTTGTGTACACGGGCGCGAGCGGCGGGTTGGGTTCGGGGCGGCTGGACTTTCGTGTCCCCGACGAGCTCACCGCGGCGCTCGGCGAGCTCACCGAGGTGCGCGCGCACTACGGCGTGCTCGCGCGGGGCGACGAGCTGCTGCTCGCGAATGATCGGCAGGTGGCGACGCTCGTGGCCTACACCCAGGTGAGCGGGGTGTCGTGTGAAGATGCAGCTCCCACCTCGCTCTTTCAGCGCGGCGCTGAGCGCGTGCTCTACTCGTCCAAGTTCGCGCCCACCCTCGCGGAGGTGCTCGGCGCGCAGAGCGTGCCGCTCGTGTCGCGGCTGTGCACGGCGGACGGTCAGGTCGTGCGGTGGATTGGGCCCGAGGGCGCGCAGCCGCCCACCGACTTCACCGGCTTTGAGCTTCGGATCGCGCTGCGGTCGGTCGCTGGAGGCGAGCCCTTCGAGGTCCTGAGCCTGCCCGATGGGGATGGCGCGCGGCGCGTGACGCTCCTCCGCGAGCTGTTCGAGCAGGACCCCGACGCGCTCTGGGTCGACGCTGGCGGCTTCTTGGACGGCGCGAGCTCCCTGCGCGAGGGCTCGCTCTCGCTGCATCGGCCGACGGCGCTTGAGGTGCTGCACCGCTTCCACCCGGCGGTCCTCGTGCCCGCGGCGAGTGAGCTCGCAGGCGGCGCGGCGACCTGGGCGGCGGGCGAGGCCAAGGACCTGCCCTATGTGGCGGCGAACTGGGTCGCTGGCGAGGGCGGCCCCGCGCTCCCCGCCTCGCGCACCGTGGAGGCTGCGGGCCAGCGCGTCGCGGTCATCGGCGTCATCGATCCGGCCTTGGTTCACCTCGCGGCCTCGGAGACCGTGCGCCTCAGCGAGCCGGTCGCCGCGGTCCAAGCGGAGGTGGAGCGCCTGCGCGCCACCGCGCCCGCGCCCGACCTCATCGTCGTCGCCGCGGCGCCAGGCCGCGCGCTCTTGGAGCGCCTGCAGACGGAGGTCGAGGGCGTGGACGTGCTCATGGGCAACCCATCGCCCAGCGTGCGCCGCGTTCAGAGCTTCGACGCGCAGCTCGAGCACGGGCCGCTCCCCGGTCGCGCCGCGTGGACGCTGCCGCTCGGCGGCGTGAGCGAGCTGTGGTGGGAGCCGGCAGACGGTGCCGCCCACTTGCGCGCGGTCCCCCACGCGATCGACGCGGCGGTGCGCCCCGATCCGCACGTGCTGGAGCAGATCACAGCGGTGCGCTTCGCGGAGTACCCGGCGCTGGACCACCCGCTCCTGCCGGCGCTCGCCTCCGCGCCCACCGCGCCCCTCGACGAGGCGACCTGGTCGCGCGTCGTGTGCGAGGCGGCGCTGGAGTACGCGGACGCCGACTTCGCCTTCTTGCCGCGCTTACCGCCCGCGCAGGCCATCCCCGGCCCGCTCACCGAGCTCATGGTCGCCAGCCGCCTGGACGCGCTCGATACGCTCGAGGTGCACACCTTCCTCGGCAGCAAGCTCGCGGCGATGCTCTCGGACGCGAAGGGCGCGGTGCCGCTCGTGTGCGGCGTGGACCTCAACGCCAAGAGCAAGATCGGCGGGCGGGTCATCGACGCGGAGCGCTTGTACCGCGTGGTCACGACGCGCCGGGCGATGGAGGACGGCGGCGTCGCCTCGCTCGTCACGCGCGGCGTGCTGCCGCGGCTCCTCGACAACCCGGTTGTGTGGACGGTCGAGGACGCTGACGGCGCGCCGGTCACGCTCAACCGCGCGACGCGGGCGGTGCTGCACGATCACCTCGACCAGGACGCGCTGGCGCTGCTCACCGCGCGCTCGCCGAGCACCCTGCGCCCGCTGTGGATCGTGCGCGTCGGGCGCGCGAGCTTTGGCGCTGAGGGCTTTCAGGGCGCGAACGACGACGCCTTCTCGGGCGTACCCGAGAGCCTCGCCACCAACGCGTCGAGCTTCGCGCTCTCGAGCGCGCTGGACGTGGGCTTTGGCTACTCGGACCGCAAGATCGACTGGCTCATCACACCCAAGGCTGCGTACACGCGCATGCGCACCACCGACGGCAGCTCCGAGACCCAGGACGACCTGAGCCTCTCGGGGCGCGTCCTCTTGCCCGCGCTCGCGTTCCCAACCGGGCCGCTCACGTGGAAGCCCAGCGCTGAGGCGCTGCTGGACAGCGAGATCACGCCGACCACGGACGACACGGGCGCGCAGAACCCGCGCCAAGCGGACGTCTCGCTCACCCTGGGCTTCGCGTCCAAGGCGGGACCGCTGAGCTTCACCCTCGGCGCCTTCACCCTGCGCGACGCTACCACCTTCTCCAAGCCGCAGGAGTTTGGCGGTCGCTTGCAGGGCGAGCTCAAGCTCGACCTCGGCAGCGGCCTGCTGTGGAAGACGACGGCGGACACGTTCATCTGGGGGGACACGGTCGCGCAGGACGCGAGCGACCTGCGCTTCAAGACCGTGGGCGACTCCCGCGTGCAGGTGCCGCTCTCGCGCTTCTTGGCGATCTCCCTCTATGGTCGCGGCTTCTGGTTCTCCGGGCGGGTCCCCGAGACCAAGCACCTCGGCAGCTCCTACACCCTGGGCACCGCCATCGACCTGACCGGCGCTTTTGGGTGGTGAGCGAGCGCTGCTTTAGCGCAGCCAGATCGCGGTGGAGCCGTTGACCGCGCCGGCCCAGTACTGGGTCGCGGACGGCTCCCAGTTGTAGTACGCGGCGTCGACCCACCAGTGGTGGGAGATGTTGGGCCAGCTGTTGCAGGTGGACTCCGTGGTGTACAAGCCGTAGGCGAACTGGCCGCTGTAGGTGCCGCCGAGGGACTGGGTCCAGACGCCGGCGGTGCTCACGCCGCTCGACGGGTTGCAGTTGACGGCGGCGTTGGTCGACGTGCGATTCGGCACGGTGCTCGAGCTGCCGACACACGCGGCGTTCGACCCGTTCGGGCGCAGGCGGCGCGCCGTGACAGCCACGCAGGAGCCGGCGTTGGCGCTCGTGGTGAAGGTGACGGCGCTCGGGTTCGGGATGGTGAACGAGACGGTGTCGGTGGTGTCGCCGAGGTTGCCGGCGAAGTTGAGGCTCGAGTGGTACGCGAGGGCCATCTCGGACGAGACCTTCGCGACCGAGACCGCGCCACGCGACGCTTTGCCGCTGCGCGCCGCGGGATCCCAGGCGCCCGCGTTGATGTCCATGCGCGGGAAGCCGGCGCTGTTGTCGCCTGCGTAGGCGACGAGCGTCCAGCCGCCGCCATCGACCGTCATGTCGCAAGAGGTGCGCCACGCGAGCGCGGGGTTGCCGGAGTTTGTCGGGTCAATCCAGTACAAGCCCGACGGTGTGCCTGGGAACTGGGCGAGGAGCGTCTTGCAGCTGGTGGCGGCGCTGTCGGCGGTCGTCCCAGAGCCCGGCGCGGGTGCGTTCGCGAGCGCTTGCCAGGCGCTGCCGTCGCAGTACTGAACGCCGGCGTTGTAGCGAAGCAAACCCGCGCTGGTGCAGGTAGTGCTCGTGTTGACGGCGAGCTGCACGGTGCCCGCTTGGAGGTCGGCGAGCGTGACGCCGGCCTTCACCGCAGCGACCGCCTCGGTGTTGGTGTAGCGCGCGTGATGCGCCGCGGGCTTGGCGGTGTGGGTGCTCAGGTCAGACGCCGCCTTGGCTGCTGCGCTGGCGACGGCTGCCTGCGCCGCGGTGTCGACGGCCGCGAGGTCGGTCGCCGCTTGGGTGGCGTGCGCGCTGAGCGCGGCGGACGCGTCGGTCCGCGCGGCGGACACGTCGCCGGTCGAGGCCGCGCCGATGTCCGCGGGTACGACGCCCGCTTTGACCGCCGCGACCGCCTCGGTGTTCGCGTAGCGGGTGTGGTGCGCTGAGGCGTTGGCGGCGTGGGCGCCGAGGTTCGTCGAAGCGGTGGCGGTGGCGGTGGCGATGCCCGCCTGCGCGGCGCTGTTCACGGCGTCGAGGTCCGCGGCGGCCTGGGTGGCGTGCGCGCTGAGGTCGTCCGCTGCTCGCTGAGCGGCGGTCGAGAGGTCGGCCGCTGCTTGGGCCGAGGCCGCGCTCAGATCCGCTGAGGAGGCCGCGCCGATGTCCGCGGGCTGGAGCTGGGAGGCCTGCGCCGCGGTGAGCGTGCCCGGCAGCGTGGCGAGGTCGTGCGTGTGGTTGCCGGCGGAGATGCTGTCGGCGCTGGTACCCACGGGCAGGACCGTGGTGGAGAGGGTGCCGCTGACGATCTGCTCGGCGCCGTGCGTGTGGTCATTGGCGGCGGCGCACACCCACCCCGACGTCGCTGCGCGCGCGAGCTGGCCGTCGCTGCAGCCGAGCGCGCCGAGGACCTGAGGCGCGTCGCGCAGGCTCGCCCAGCCGATGGTGCCGTCGGCGTCGACCACCAAGGTCCCTCCGACCCGAACCTCGGTGGCGTCGACTGAGCCGCCGCGGAGCTGCTGCGCGGTGAGCGCGTAGGGCACGGAGGCGAGGGGGAGCCGGGTGGGGAGCGCGGGGCCGCTGTCCACGGCGATGGACAACCAGAGGTTATCGAGCTCGAAGGTGGTGAGCTGCAGCGGCTGAACCTGGCCGAGATCGACCGCGTAGTAGCCGCCATCAAAGCTCACGGCGAGCTGATCCTCGGTCCACGCAGCCTGGCCACCCGACGGCGCGTCCCAGAGCCCAAAGTGCAGGTCGTGTGTGCCCGTGAGCGGGACGCCGCTCGCGTCAAAGAGGCGCCCCTGCTGAGTGAAGCTCGGGGGAGCCGCGAGCGCGGAGGAGGCGAACAACAGGGACAAGAGGACGAGGTTGCGCATTGCGTAGACTCCTAGAAGCCGCAGTTTACTCCGCCTCGCTCGCGTGGTCTGCGGTCGTTTCGAGCGACACCTCTTGGCGCTCGGCGAGCGGCCGGGTGAGCTGGTCCACCTGGGCGTTGGGGCCGAGCACTACGATTCGATCGCCGAGGTGCAACTGCAGGTCGGCGTCGGGGGCGAGGCGCACATGCCGCCCTGCCGCCGCGTCCCACACGTCGACGGCGATGACGGTCACGCCATAGCGCATGGGCAGGCCGAGGTTGCGGAGCGTGTGGTTGGCGAAGGTGTCGTCGACCTCGGCGACCGCGAGGCGCTGCCCCGGCGGCAGCTCCAGGAAGTCGACCTGCCGCTCTTTGCCGGTCCCGGACTCGACGCGCGCGAGCACCGAGTCCTTGCGCAGGACCTCGCGATTGTAGGCGCCGACGACGTCGCGCTCGGTGAGGACGCCGACGAGCTTGCCCGCGTCATTGGTCACGGGCAGCTCCTCGCGGTCGTGGCGGAAGAAGAGGTGCAGCGTGTCCGCGAGCGCGAGGTCGGCGCCGAGCGGCGTGATGTCGAGGCGCTCGAGCTCAGCGACCGTGTGCTCCTCGTCGGGGGTCGCGAGCACGCGGTTCACGTCGTGCAGGTCGACGACGCCGTGCAGCAGGCCCTCGGCGGTGACGATGTAGACGCTGTCGGTGCGCTGGCGCAAGAAGAGCTTCACGAGCTCGTCGAGGGGGGCGTCCTCGCGCACCGAGGGGAAGTGGGTGCGCTGGACGTCGCCGACGCGGAGCTCGTACATCACGAGCTCTTCGCGGTTGCGGCTGAGATCGACGCCGCGCGTGGCGAGCTGGTGAATGGAGAGGGAGCTCCCGGCCACGGCGCGGTAGACGACGCTGGCGATGGCGATGGTGAGCATGAGCGGCAAAATGACCCGGTAGTTCCAAGTCATTTCGAAGAGCATCAGCGTCATGGTGAGCGGCGCTTGGTTGATCGCCGCCACCATCGCGCCCATGCCGACGATGCAGTAGGTGCCGACAGCTCCTTCGCCCAAGGGGACGATGTCGTTCACGATCGTGCCGAACATGGTGCCGGCGGTAGCGCCGACGAACAGCGCCGGAGCGAAGCTTCCGACGCCGGTGCGGCCCGAGGCAGACAGGCCCGAGCGCGGCGCGTCGAGGACATCGGACATGGCGGGGCGGGGGGGGCCTCCTAGTGGTTACTTCGTCGCTTGGTGCAGGACGGTCTGCGGGGATGAGATCTCGATATTCTCGGCGTTAAAGGCGATCGTGAGACGTCGGAAGAGCTCGCGCGTGATGGCCCACTGCTGGCCCGCGACCACCTTCGCCTGCGTGCGCACGACGACGGAGGAGTCGCCCAGCGCGGTGGATGACGTCCCGGACATGATCGAGGTCTGCGGCGTAGGATACGCCGATCTCGACCGTCGCCTTGGACCAGCCGCGCGTGAGGTTCGACACCACGCCGATCGCGCCGTTGGGCACGACGTGAAGGTCGCCGGTAGCTGCGCGAATCCAGGTGGAGCGAATCGTGATCTTCTCGACGGAGACGGTGTATCCATTGAGCGTGACCCAAATGGACAGTGCGCATGGGAACCTCGGGCACGTCGGGAGCGATGACGCTTTGAGCAGGTCGCGAGCGGATGAGCGTGTTCTTGCGGCGCTTGCGCAGCGCATCCGAGCGCGCAACAGGCTAGGTCAGGGAGCGATTCGCGCGCTCACCCAGGTGGACACCATGCTCGAGACAGGCCTCTTCCACTCGCTTCGCATCCTCGAACACACAGCAAATGGCTACGTTCTCGACGCGGACGGTGAGCGCCTGTTGCTGCCCACCGCCGAGGCGCCAGCCGCCGTCGAGGTCGGCCAGAACTTGCGCGTCTTCGTCTACACGGACTCCGAGGACCGCCCGGTCGCGACGGTGCGCGAGCCGCTCGTGAGCGTCGGCAAGATCAGCGCGCTGCAGGTCATCGACCAGAACCACTTCGGCGCGTTCCTCAACTGGGGCCTCGCCAAGGACCTGTTCCTGCCGCGCGACGAGCAGTACCGACCCGTCGCGGTCGGCCAGCGCGTCGTCGTCGCCCTCAAGCACGACAAGCAGGGGCGCGTGCTCGCGACCACCTTCATCAACAGCGCGCTCTCCCAAGAGCCGTCGGGCTTGAGCTCCGGCGACCACGTCGAGCTCTTGGTGTACGGCCGCAACGACGTCGGCTTTCAGGTCGTCGTCGCCGGGCGCTTCCCAGGGCTCATCCCCAATGAGCAGGTTCACCGGCCGCTCCACGTCGCCCAGTCGCTTCACGGCTGGGTCGCTCGCGTGCGCGAGGACCACCGCCTCGACATCAAGCTGCAGCGCGTCGGCCACGCGGCGGCGCTCGACGCGCACCAGGCCATCCTCGACGCCATCGACCGCGCGGGCGGGCTGCTCAAGCTCCACGACCGCAGCGCGCCCGAGGCCATTCAGCGCGAGCTGCACATGAGCAAGAAGGTGTTCAAGCAGGCCGTTGGCTCGCTCTACAAGAGCAAGCTGATCACGCTCAGCGAGGAGGGCCTGCGCCGGGCCTAGGCCCGCGCCCACATCTCCCAGAGCGTGAGCGCGATCTCGGCGACGATGAGCGCGACGATGTACCACTCGACGCGCAGCGAGCGGCCGTTGTGCAGCAGGTTGAGCAGCGTCTCGGCGGTCTTTCCGACGAGCTCTAGCTTGCGCTCGATGGCGCGGTGCCGCTCCATCAGCTCGTACTCGTCCTCCAAGCTCGCGTAGAGCCGCTCGAACTCGGGGTGCTCCCAGAGCGTCTCGGGCTTCTCGCTCACCTCCACGCGGCCGACCATCTTCCCCTGGATGAGCAGCACGTCGCCGATGTGGCGCAGCACATCGCGCCCGCGCGACGACACGCTGTGTCCGCGCTGGAGCGCTTGGGCGAGGGGCTCGATGCGCTCGAAGGCGCGCGCGACCTCGGCCTCGTAAAACGAGAGCACGACGGCCTTGGCGAGCGCGTCGGCGACCACTTGCAGGCGCTCGATGCGGAAGTCGTCGAGCACGAGCTGCCCGCTCCCCGGCGAGGTGAGCGCGGCGTCCGGCCGAAAGAGCTCGGCGGACTCCGTCTCGACGCGCTCGAGCGGCTCCGAGAGCGTGGGGTGCAGGTGTTCGAGGAAGGAGCGCTCCTCGTCCTCGGTCATGCCGAACATCACGACGACGCCGTAGCGAAACAGCACGGCGACGCCCTCGGCGCCCGCGTGTACGGTCAGCGGGTTGAGCGCGAGGCGTCGGCTGCGCTCCATGGCGCGAAGCTCAAGCTTTTGAGCGATGAAGTGCGCATGTCCGCTGAGGTTGGTCTTTGCGTCCAACATGGTGCGATCTCCCGCGACGTGACCTCACTCAGATCATGACACAGCGAACCGCCGATCGGCGCGTCAGCCGCGCAGCGCTACCAGCGCGCGGCGCATCTCCACGCGGGCCATCTCGCGGCGCCACTCGGGCGACCCGTGGATGGACGCCTGGGGCTTGCACTGCTGCCATGCGGCTTGCGAGAGCTTGTCGATGACCGCGTCCTCCAGCTTGGTGCCGATCGCGACCTTGAGGCGCTCGACCACCTTGGGGCGAGGCAAGAGCGCGGTCATCGCCGCGCTGAGGTGCGTCACGACGCCTTCATCACTGAACGAGGCGCACACGGCCAAGCCGAGCTGCGGGAAGTCGATGGCCTCGCGCGCGCGCACCTTACGGTAGACGCCCCGGTGACCAGGTGCGCGCGGCGGGATGCGAACCCCGAGGACGAGCGCTTGCCGACCGGGGTGCGGGTTGAGCGCGTAGCGGCCGTCTTGGGCGTAGAGCTCCGCGACGGGGACGTGCAGCGCTTCGTCGCCGCGCAGGATGTCCGCGACCGCGTTCATAGCCATGAGCGCGGGCACCGTGTCGGCGCTGTGGGCGGCGACGCAGGTGGTGGTGCTGCCGATGACGTGGCAGAGGGAGCCCTCGCGCTTCAGACAGTGGCCGAGCGCCTCGCGCCAAGCGGGGGTCTGGTTGTAGAACAAGCAGCGCGTGTCGAGGAGCAGGTTGCCGCCCAGCGTGCCTGCGCGGCGGTGCTGTGGCCCGGCGATGGCGGCGGCGGCGGCGGCGAGCGCGGGCGCCTCGCGCGCGATGAGCTCGGACGTGGCGAGCTCGTGCAGGGTGGTCGCCGCGCCGATGCGCAGGGCGCCGTCCTCCAAGAGCTCAACGCCGCGCAGCTCGGGCAGGCGGTCGACGGCGATGAGGTGCTCGGCGTCGATGAGGCGGTGCTTGAGGTTGGGCAGCAGGTCGGTGCCCCCCGCCAAGAAGACCGCGTTCGGGAGCGCGCCAGCGAGGCGGGCCGCCTCGGCTGCGGAGGTGGGGCGATGCACCTCGAAGGAAGGCAGATCAAGCATGGGGACCCTCTTGGCGGGCGAGGCGGATGGCGGCGAGCACGCGCTCGGGGGTGAAGGGCAGCGTGCGCATACGGGCGCCGGTCGCGTGGAAGATGGCGTTGGCGACGGCGGGGATCGCAGGGTGAAGTGGGCCTTCTCCCGCCTCTTTTGCGCCGTATGGTCCGCCGGGGTCCACCGACTCGACGATGAGCGCGTGAATCGCAGGGGTGTCGAGCGAGGTGGCCATCCGGTAGTCGAGCAGGCTCGGGCCCTGGTGCAGCAGCCCCTTGTCGTCGCGGTACCGCAGCTCCTCGAAGAGCGCCTCGGAGACGCCCATATAGACGGAGCCCTCGATCTGGCCCTGGACGAGCGTGGGGTTGATGGCGCGCCCGCAGTCGTGCGCGGCCCACACGTTCAGGACCTTGACGACGCCTGTGTCCTGGTCGACCTGGACCTCGGCGACGTGGGCGGTGGCGCTATAAGCGGGCGAGGCGCCGATGGTGCCACCCCGGTAGGCCGCGCCGACCTCGCGCGTGCGGTAGCCGCCAGCGGCGGTGAGGGGGGTGCCGAGCGCGGCTTCGGCCCAGCACATGGCGTCGGTGGTGCTCGCGCGGCGCTCGGCGTCGAGGGTGTCGACGTAGGCGCCGAGCTCGACGCGCACCTGCTCCGCTGGGCAGCCCCACTTGACGGCGACCGCGGCGATCATGCGCTCGCGGAGCGCGCGAGCGGCCTCTTGGCAGGCGGTGCCGGCCATGAAGGTGACGCGGCTGGAGTAGGAGCCCAGGTCGACGGGCACGAGCTCGGTGTCGGCGCTGATGACGGTGATCTGATCGAGCGGAACGCCAGTCTCTTCCGCGACAATCCACGCGAAGACTGAGTCCGACCCCTGGCCGATGTCATTGGTGCCCGAGAACACGGTGACGCGCCCGGAGCGGTCGGCGCGCAGCTGGATGCCGCTCTGGGGCATGTCGTTCGGGTAGATCGGGTAGGCGGTGCCGCTGATGTACATGCTCGTGGCGACGCCGAGGCCGCGACCGGGCGGGAGGGTGTCGCGGCGCTCCCGCCACCCACTGGCTTGCTCGACCTCATCGAGGCAGCTCAGGATGCCGCAGCTCGGCACGGAGAGGCCGTTGACGGTGGTGGCGTCGCTCGCGGGGAGGGCGTTGCGGCGGCGCAGCTCCAAAGGATCGAGGCCGATCTTAGCGGCGAGCTCGTCGAGGGCCGTCTCCAGCGGGAAGCGGGGCTGCACCGAGCCGTGCCCGCGCTTGGGGCCACAGGCGGGCTTGTTGGTGTAGGCGCGGCGGCTGCGGAAGCGGTAGGCGCCAAACGCGAGCGGCCCCGGCAGGAGCTGCCCCGAGTAGTACGTCGTGACCAGCCCGAAGGAGTGGTAGGCGCCGCCGTCGATGAGGATGTCGCTCTCGACGCCGGTGATGTGGCCCTCGGCGTCCACGGCCACCTTGAAGTGCATGTCCATGGGGTGGCGGCCGCGGTGGCTGTAGAAGACCTCCTCGCGGCTGTAGAGGATCTTCACGGGGCGACCCGCGCGCTTCGCCAGGAGCGCCGAGCAAAACTCCAGGTCGAAGGGCTCGGACTTTCCGCCGAAGGCGCCGCCGAGGGTGGGCTGCACGACGCGCACGTCGCCTTGGGGCAGGTCGAACATGCGCGCGAGCTCGCGCTGGAGGTAGTGGCTGACCTGGGTGGCGCTGTAGACCGTGAGCCGGCCGTCATCGCCCCAAGTGGCCAGGCTGCAGTGCGGCTCAATCGCGCCGTGGGTGTTGCCCGTGTACGTCCAGCTGTCGTCGACGATGGCCGCCGCTGAGGCGAAGGCGGCGTCTACGTCCCCAAAGTCGAGGGCGACCTCCTTGCACAGGTTGTCGGGGCGCGCCCGGCCCTTGTGGTCGGCCTCGTGCACGAGCGGCGCGCCGTGTGCGAGGGCCTCCTGCGCTGAGTGCACGGCGGGGAGCACCTCGTAGCGGACGCGGACGCGCTCGAGGGCGGCGCGCGCGGTGGCCTCGTCGCGGGCGGCGACCGCTGCGACGCCGTCGCCGATGTAGCGCACCTTGTCGCGGCAGAGCGGGTGCTCGTCGCGGGTCCACGGGATGACGCAGTAGGCCTTGGCGAAGTCCTGGCCGGTGATGACCGCGAAGACGCCGGGCAGGGCCTCGGCCTCGCTCGTGTCGATCGAGAGGATGCGCGCGTGCGCGTGAGGGGAGCGCAGGATGCGCCCGTGCGCCATGCGCGGCAGCACGAGGTCGTCCGTATATTGTGCTGCGCCCGTGGCTTTGGCGATCGCGTCCGCTTTGCGCCCGGGGGCGCCGATCACCTGGAAGCCCGAGGTGGGGGGGCCGGTGAGGCGAGGCGCGCGTCGGCCGGGATCTTTGGCCGCCCGCTGCACCGCCTCGTAGATCTTGGTGTAGCCGGTGCAGCGACACAGGTTGCCGCTGAGCGCCGCTTGAATCTCGGGGAGCGTCGGGTCCGGGTTGCGCTGCAGCAGCGCGGTGGCTGACAAGATCATGCCGGGCTGGCAGAAGCCGCACTGGAGCGCGCCGGCCTCGTCGAAGGCGCGCTGAAGCAGCGACGGGCCCTCGGGCGTCGCGACGCCCTCGATGGTGGTGATGGCGCGGTCGGCGACCTGCTCCACCAGGGTGCAGCAGGCCAAGCGCGGCTCACCGTCGACGAGCACGGTGCAGGCGCCGCAGTCGCCCTTGTCGCACCCCTGCTTGGTGCCCGTGAGCCCGAGGCCGTAGCGGAGCGCCTCGAGCACGGTCTGGTTGGGGGCGGCGGCCACATCGAGCGGCTCGCCGTTTACGGTCAGCGTGTACAGGCGCTTCATGGGGTCCTCGACGGACCCGGAATAACGCGCTGCTGCCTAGAGGGGCGGCCGGATGTAGAGCGAATGGCTCGCATCGGAAAACCCGCTGAAGGGTGACGTTTGCCAGGTGCTGCCGATGCCGAGGTCCTTGCAGTGGGCGGCGTAGGTGCCGTCGGGCAGGCAGGTCTGCGGGCGCGTGGTCGTGGTCGACGCCTCGGGCAAGGTGCCGCCGATGCAGTAGTCCACCTTCTTGCCGCCGGTGGCGGCGCCGTTCCAGTACACTAGGTTGGGGTAGATGGGACCGGAGAGGTTGGTCAACGTGAAGAACGAGCTGGAGACGGCCCAGCTTGTGCCGGTGTTGTTGAAGTCCAGCACGTCGTAGACCGACGGGGTGACCGGACGTCCCCCGATGATCACCGACTTGAGCGTGAGGCGGACCGTGCTGTTCATACTTCCGGGGCCAATACCGGTCGAGGTGTGGCTTAGCAGCTTGCCGCCGACCTTGCCGTCGTCCTGGGACCACTTCTGCGCGACCTGGCGCGCGAGGGCGAACGGCGGCTTGTAGCCGGTGCTGGAGACGCACCGGCTGCCGTCACCCACCCGAGCCCTCGTGGCGAGGGTCCAGCCGCCGCCGTCGGTGACCATGTCGCAGGTCATCTCGACGACGTGTGGGTTCGCGTGCGCGACGTTGAACCAGTACTTGCCGCTGGGCGCTTGGGGGAAGGCCTTCTTGAGCTCGTAGCAGTCGTTGTAGAGCGTGCACCCGCCGCCGCTGGTGGGCGTCTTGCTCTCGTCCTCGTCGTCGCAGTCCACGCCCTTGCACGCTGCGCGCAGGTAGGTGTCGTTGTCGTGGTCGTCCTCGGGTGCGCCGTCGCAGTCCTTGTCGAAGTCCTCACACGCGCCCAGCGCGTTGGGGTGTGTGGCGGGTGCGCCGTCGTCGCAGTCGTCCGTGGTGAGGGCGTAGCCCGAGGGCGGCGTGCAGGAGCTGATTGGCGCGCTGGTGACGCCGTAGCCATCGCCGTCGGCGTCCACATACCATTGGGTCTGCGGGTTGCGAGCGGCGCTGGTGTCGTCGCAGTCGTCGGAGTTGGAGACGAAGCCCGACGGCGCCGAGCAGGCGAGGGCGGAGTGGCTCGACGAGCCGTAGCCGTCGCCGTCTGAGTCGATGTAGAAGGTCTGTCGGCCCGTTGGCGCCGGGGTGTCCGCGTCGTCGGTGAGGCCGTCGCAGTCGTTGTCGATGCCGTCGCAGGTCTCGGTGGCGTCGGGGGAGATGGCGGCGCTGGCGTCGTTGCAGTCGCCGTTGATGTTGACGTAGCCCGTGCTGTCGCAGACCTCGACGAGATCGCCCGCGCCCCAGCCGTCGCCGTCAGCGTCGACGTAGAGCGAGATCTTGTTGGGATCGGTGACGCCGTCGCAGTCGTTGTCGAGCCCGTCGCAGATCTCGGTCGCACCTGGAAAGACGCTTGACTTGGTGTCGTCACAGTCGTCCGTAGTGCGCGCGTAGCCAGACGGGGGGACGCAGGACGTGAGCGGCGTGCTGGGGGTGCCGAAGCTGTCGTGATCCGCGTCGACGAACCACTGCGTGTCCGGGTTGAGGTCGGCGCTGGTGTCGTCGCAGTCCTCCGAGTTCGCGACGTAGCCGGAGGGGGCCGCACACGCCTGGGTGGTGGCGCTGTGCAAGCCATAGCCGTCGCCGTCGGCGTCCGCGTAGAAGGTGGTGCGTCCGGTGGGGGTGCTGTCCGCGTCGTCGACGAGGGTGTCGCAGTCGTCGTCGATGCCGTTGCAGGCCTCGGTGCCCACGGGGCTCACGCTCGCGTTGGTGTCATCGCAGTCGCCGGCAGAGTCGACGATTCCGGTGCTGTCGCACACCTCGACGAGCGGGCCTGCGCCGAAGCCGTCGGCGTCGGCGTCGACGTAGCCGTTCTGCTTGTCGGGATCGATGGATCCGTCGCAGTTGTTGTCGATGCCATCGCAGAGCTCGACAGCGCCTGGGTACACCGCGCTGTTGTTGTCGTCGCAGTCCGTGTCGTTGGTGGCGAAGCCGGCGCCGTCACAGCGCTCGATGACCGCGCCCGTGCCGTAGCCATCGCCGTCGTCGTCCGCGTACACCGAGACCTTCACCGGGTCGATGACGTCGTCGCAGTTGTCGTCGATGCCGTTGCAGACCTCGTCCGCGTACGGGTTGACGTCGGCGTTGGTGTCGTCGCAGTCGGTGGTCTCCGGGTAGCCGTCGCCGTCCGCGTCGATGTCGGGATCACCTGTGGACGGGGCGGGGCCTGTGCCTCCACAAGCTGAGAGGGTGGCGAGCAGTACGAGGGCGGCAGACAGCTTCATCGGTGGATCTCCTTGATTGACCCGGCGACTGTAGCGTGTCGAATCCAAGGAGTAACATTAGAATGTGCGTCCAGTAACCTTTTGGGCCGCTCAGGGCGCGCCGTTGCTTCGTTCACGGCGTCCAAGAAACGCCGCACGGGTGTCGGTCAGCGTCGAACGGGCGGCACGAAGCGCACCTCGTCTTCCGCTCAACGCCGCGCCACCGCCGAAGGCGGAGCGGGCGAGCGCGCGGTGCTGTCGCCGATCGGCGATCGCCGCTAGTTGGCGAAGTCCGCCGCGTCGCGGGGGAGCAGGCGCCACCCGTCAAAGCGGAAGCTCACGACGCCAGTGACGGGCGCAGCGCGGTGGGCCGCCCAGTCGGTGCCCGCGTACGCGCGGTTGTCCACGGCGAGCACGCTGTCGAGCTGCCACAGCCCGGTGTCGCTGCACGCGCTGTTGTCTGCCTTGCAGTCGTAGGGGTCGGCGGTCACCGAGGCGCTCGCGAGCCGCACCAGCACGCTCTCGTAGGCCTCGGAGGCCGCTTGAGCGGCGGTGAGCTCAGCGGGGGCGAGCAGCGCCGTGGAGCCGCCCAGGTCCGTCACGACGGCGCTCGCGAGCTCGGTGAGCGTGAAGTACTCGCTCTTGACGCCCGTGACGTCCACGAGGTGCCCGCGCGCGACGGTGGGCGCGCCGCCCGTGTAGACGTAGAGCCCCGACCAAGCGGGGTCCGCCGCGGTGGGATCCTGCACCGTGAAGCCGTTGGACAGGATCGCCGTCACGAGCACGCTGTGCAGCGCGATGGGCGCGCCGTCGGGGGTCGTCTCGTCCTGGGCGGCTTGGATGGAGGTGACGGCGCCGGGCGGCGGGCAGACCGACACCGGGTTTGGCGTGCCCTTGCAGGGGTCGCAGGCGTCGCCCTTGCCGTCGGCGTCGACGTCGGCCTGGTTGTCGGTGTCGAAGGGGCAGACGTCGTCGAGGTTCGCGGTGCCGTCGCCGTCGAGATCGGCCGGGATCGGCGTGGGATCGCAGGGATCACCCACGCCGTCCGCGTCCGCGTCGGGCTGGTGGCCGCCGTCGATCGGGCGCACAGGGTTGAACACGTCGGGGCAGCTGTCGGCGCTGTTGGCGATGCCGTCGCCGTCCGAGTCGTCGGCGGTGCGCTGGCCGGTGAACTCGCCTGGGCGCGACGGCACGCAGGTGGGCTCGTTGGTGGGCGTGTCGCAGAAGAAGGCGGGGTAGGCGCCGCTGACCTGGCTCTTGAGCGCGGCGTAGGACTTGCCGAGCTCGTCGGCGGCGCAGATCGCGCGCGCGCTGCCGCAGACGTCGAGGGCGTCGCAGGAGGCGCCGAGGGCCGCGAGCGTGCTCGCTTCGCCGTAGAGCGGATCGCCGCCGCGAAGGACCAAGCCGACGTCGGTGGTGCCCGCTTCGATGACGGCGCGGTAGGCGCCGGTGGCGGCGTCGCGGCCGCCGAGGGCGAAGACGCTGACGTCGCCGAAGCGATCGAGGTCCAAGCTGCCGACGAGCGAGGAGGCGCCGAGCGCGCGCGCGCCGTTGACGGTCACCATCGCCCACAGGTCGCGGTCTGGGATGGCGCCGCCGAGGTAGTCGCGGTTGTAGGAGTCCGCGCAGGCGAGCTCGCGGCCCGAGTGGATGGAGCCCGAGTAGGTCCAGTCGGTGCCAAGCGCGATGTTGCCGCCGAGCCTGTAGAAGGTCGCGACGTCGGCGGTGATGCCGTAGAGCGACAGGTTGGAGCGCGGTGACCAGACGATGGACGCCTCGTCGAGCATCATGCGGTACAGGTCCTCGGTGTGCAGGCCGATGGCGTGGACGTGCGCGGCGTTGGGCTCGGTGAAGTCCTGCGCGCCGCCAGTGGAGCGGCTCTCGCACAAGAACTCCGCGGCGGCGTAGTCATTGATGCCCTCGGCGACGTGGGGCACGAAGGCGGTCTCAAGCGAGGCCGCGTACTCGGTCAGCTTGTAGTTCCACGTGCAGTTGGCGTGGAAGCTCTCGTTGCTGTCGCCGAGCGGGAAGGTCTCGTTGTTGACCGGCGTCATGGGCAGGCCCTCGAGGCCGTTGCCGGCGTCCAGGTTGCGCACGAGGCCCGACGCGTAGCCCGAGCCGACCATGGAGGTGACGCCGCCGAGCAGCATGCGCACCTCGCCCCACGCCTTGCCGTCGTTGCCGTGGGGGCTCGTCGGGGTGGAGAGGCTCCCGCGCCAATCGTGGCGGTGGTTGTAGCGGGTGGTGCCGTGGTCGATGGGAGCGCCCTCGGCGTAGCCGATGTGGTCGTGCGGGTTCACGAGGCCCGGGGAGATGACGTTCTCGCCGCAGGCGACGACCGTGTCGTTGGGCTCGACGCAGTCACAGCCGACGCAGCCGATGCGGTGGTCTGCGCCGACGCGCACCGAGCCGGCCTGCAAGACGCCAGTGGGGGTGAGCACGGTGCCGCGCAGCACGACCGCACCGGAGCTGCCTGAGGTGACGCTGCAGAGCCCCTCAGCGGGGACGGGCACCGCTTCGGTGCAGGCGATGGGCCCCGTGTCGACGTCGGTGCCGTCGGTGGCCGTGCCGGTGTCGGTGTCGGTGTCGGTGTCGGTGTCGTTCGGTCCCGAGGTGCAGGCAGCGAGGAGGGCGAGGGCGGCGACGAGCGAACGAGACATGGCGGCTCCTAGGAGGGGGAACACCGTACGCTCTCTTACGGCCGGTCGCTATGGGTGACCGACGAATGTCGGGCGGTGACGAAGCCCTGTCCGACACCTCCACGAGCGGACGCCGAGGATGCGCTGGCACGCCGGTTGAAACGGGTATGAGCGGGAGGCGCGATGGGGCCGCTGGGTTGGGCGAGCGTGGCGTGGGTGGTGGGGCTGGCGCTGGGGCAGCCGGGGGTGGTTGGCACCCTGATCGGCTTGAGCGCCGCGGTCATTGGGGCGAGCGCGCTCGCGTGGCGGGGCCGCTGGGGGGCGGTCGTCGCGGCGCTGGGGCTCGCGCTGATGTTGGTGGGGACCACGCCGCCGGGGCCGGAGTGGGATGGGTCCGTGCGCGGGCGCGGGCGGGTCGTGGGCGCTCCCTCGGGCGCGTGGGCCGACGTCGCCATGCGTGGCGGCGTGGTGCGGGCGCGCTTTCCCGGCCGCGCCCCTGCGCTAGCGACCGAGCTCGTGCTGCGCGGGGACGCGGCGCCTGTCGACGACCCGCCCGTGCTGCCGGGGGCGCCGAACGTCGCGGGGTGGGCGGCCGGCGCGGGGGTCCGGTCGATGGTGCGGGTGCGCGCGTGGGCGACGGTCGGAGGGGCGGTGAAGCGCGTCGCGCTGCCCGACGGTCTGGCGCACGGAGGGCTGCTGCGGGCCCTAGCCACAGGGGACCGCTCCGAGGTCGCGGAGGCGGACGTGGCCGTGCTGCGGGCGACGGGCACCGCGCACCTGCTCGCGGTCTCGGGCTTTCACGTTGGCTTGGTCGTGCTGCTCGCGGGGCTCGCGGGGCGAGCGGCGGTGCGGCCTCTTGCGCTGCTGCGCGGCGAGGGGTGGGCTGAGGACGGGGGCGTCACGGCGGTGGGCGTCGTGACCGCTGCGTGTTTTGCGATGGGGGCGGGGGCCCCGGTGAGCGCGCAGCGGGCGGTGCTCGTCGCGGGGCTGTTGGCGCTCGGGCGAACCCTCGGTCGGGACGCGCAGGCTCTGGACGTGGTGGGCGCAGCCGCGGTGCTGGTGACGTTGTGGGATCCGGCTGCCGTCGGAAGCGCGAGCTTTCAGCTCTCATTTGGTGCGGTGGTTGGCATCGTCCGGCTGACGCCCTGGCTGCAGCGCTGGCTGCCGAGCGAGCTCCCCGGGCCGGTGCGGTGGGCGTCGCAAGGCGCGGCGGTGAGCCTCGGCGCCACGATGGGCACGCTCCCGGCCGCAGCGTGGTGGTTTCAGGCGGTCGCGCCGCTCGGTGTGCTCGCCAACCTGGTGGCGATCCCCGTCGTGAGCGTGCTGCTCGCGCCCGCGGCCCTCGTGGCGTGCTGGGGGCCGCAGCCGCTCGCGCGCTGGGGGGCGCTGCTCGGCGAGCAGGTCGCCGCGGCGCTGCTGTGGTCGCTCCACCTCTTCGTCGCCGCGCCGTGGACGCCCGCCTTCGGCCCCACCGCGGTCGCGCTCGCGTGGGCAGCGCTGCTCGCGCCGCGCGGGTGGGTGACGCCGCTGCTGGCGCTCGTCGCGCTCGCGCTCGCTGCGCCGCGCTTGCCCCCTCCCGACCTGCGGGTCACCTTCCTCGACGTGGGGCAGGGCGACGCGGCGCTCGTCGAGTATCCCGACGGGCGGACCTGGCTCGTGGACGGTGGTCCCCCCGGAGACGCGGTCCTGCACTGGCTCAGGCGCGAGGGCGTGCGCAGCGTGGACGTCGTGGTCTGCTCGCACGCCGAGGCGGATCACGCAGGAGGTCTGCTCCCCGTCCTTGAGGCGCTGGAGGTGGGCGAGCTGTGGTTGGGCTCGGCAGACAGTGCGGACGACCTGCTCGCGGTCGCAGCGCGGCGCGGCGTGCCGGTGCGCGCGTCGCCGACCGGCGCGGTGCAAGCCGTCGGGCGCGCCGACGCGAACAACCGATCGCTCGTGCTGGTCGCGACGTGGGCAGGGCGACGCGTGCTGTTCACGGGCGACATTGAGGCGCCCGCGGAGGCGGAGCTGGCGCGGTCGCTTGGCGCTGCGATGTCCGACGTGGACGTGCTGAAGGTGCCCCACCACGGCAGCCGGACGTCGTCGTCCGAGACCTTGCTCGCGGTGGCGCGCCCGGAGGTGGCGGTCGTGTCGGTGGGGCGCCGAAACCGCTACGCGCACCCCGCGCCCGAGGTGATCGAGCGCTACGAGGCGCGCGCGGTCCCGGTGGTGCGCACGGACCAGGTGGGCACGGTGCAGGTCGAGCTCGGCGCGACGAGCGGCCGGCTGCGCACCTTTCGCGCGCGCAGCGGCTGGTCGGCGTGGACGGCGCTGCAGCGCTCGCCCGGCGTGCTACCGTAGCGCCGTGGGGGGAGCGAACTGTGAGCAGCAGCGCAGCGTCGGCCGCGCTCGTCGGCGTCGCCGAGGTGGCCGAGAACGGTGTCCGAGCGGGGGTCCCAGGGGTGCAGGTCGCGGTGATGCGCGACGGCGCGCTCCTCCATCACAGCGCGCACGGTCAAGCGCGGCGCGACACGCGTGTGGACCTCGCGTCCCTCACCAAGCTCGTGGCGACGACGCTCGCCACGGCGGCCCTGGTGGCGCGGGGTGAGCTGCGGCTCGACGCGCGGGTCGCGGAGCTCCTGCCGGCCTTTCACGGGGATGGCAGCGCGCGCGTCACCGTGGGGGACCTGCTGCGGCATCGCTCGGGCTTCGCGGCGTGGAGGCCCTTCTTTGCGGCGCCATTCGCCGAGGATGTCGGCGCGACGCTGCGCTCCGCTCCCGGCCCCGCGCGCGCGGCGCTGCTCGCCTCGCTGCGGCCCACTGTCATCGAGCGCGTGCTCGCCGAGCCGCTCGAGCAGCCGCCGGGCGCGCGGGTCTACTCGGACCTCGGCTTCATCGCGCTCGGCGAGCTGCTCGCGGCGGTCTCGGGGGGCTCGCTCGACGCGCTCGCGGCGCGCGAGGTCTTCGAGCCGCTCGGACTGCTCAGCTTGGGCTTTCGCGACCTGCGTGGGTCGCTGGCCGACGGTCGCTTCCTCGCCACGGGGCGCACCCGGCCGCGCGAGCCCGCCCCCGGTCAGGAGCACCTCTTCGTCGTGCCTGCCCAGACGCCGGTGGAGCGTCCAGGCGAGGTGGACGACGACAACGCGTGGATCCTCGGCGGCGTCGCTGGCCACGCGGGCCTGTTCGGGAGCGCGAGCGATGTCGCCCGCGTCGGCGACGCGATCCTCGCCAACGTGTTCGGCGACGGGAGCTGGTTGCCCGCGGGCTTCTTGGGCGACTGGGTCGTGCCCGACGCGAGCACCGCGGGGGCGCCGCGCGGCCTCGGCTTCGACCGCGTGGCGGGTGATGGCTCCACGGCGGGCACCCTGCTCGGCCGCTCGGGGCCGCTCGGCGGCGCGGGGCACCTCGGCTTCACCGGGTGCAGCTTGTGGCTCGATCTGGACCGGGGGGTCTCCGTCGCGCTCCTCACCAACCGCACCCTGGCTGGTCGCGCGCAGGTGCATGCGATTCGCGCGCTTCGACCAGCATTACACGACGCTGTGATGCGCGCGGTCTAACTCGGGTCGGTCGAACGGGCGTCCCGCAGCGTGATGGCGATGAGCAGCCCGTCGCCGTCGACGTTGAGCGCCTCGCCAACGGCGGCGTCGCCACAGCCGAGCGCCTGCCCCCCGACCGTCACGTCGCCGCTGACGCCGACGACGAGCCCAGCGAGGGCGATGGGGCCTCGCACGACGACGCGCTGCACGTCCGCGACGCGCTGCCCGCGGCGCACCATGATGTTGAGGTCGCGGGTGGACCCGCCGCTCAGGCGCCCGACGATGGGCCGCTCGCCGGGGAAGGAGGCGAGCTCGCCCGGAGCCTCCAAGCGCACGCAGCTCTCGCCGGTCCATAGCTCCATGCCGTCGCCAGCGAGCAGCACGAGCACCCGATCGACGCCCGGGAAGGGCGAGAAGGGGCCGTCGGCGTCCACGTCCGCAGCGGACACGCGCCACACGAAGTCGTCGAGGGTGGCGTCTGGCGGGTCGATGGCGATGGTGCGGGTGACGCCGCCGCTGTTCTTCCAGGGTTGAGCGAGCTGTTCGGAGCGTCGAAGCAGGGTGAAGCTCATGCGGGGCGCTCGGCGCTCGCGAGGTCGACCTGACGCAAGAAGTTGTCGAAGAGCGCGCGCGCCAGCGCAGACGAGTCGCGGGCGTCGGCGAGCACCGCGGGCACGTCGAGCTCGAGCTCGGGGCAGGTCTCCGCGCGCCAGTGAACCAGCGAGACGCACACCTCCAGCGGCATCTCGGGGTGGAACTGCACGCCCCACATGGGCGCGTTGGGCACGCGGATCGCCTGGACCTCGCAGCCCGAAGAGCGCGCGAGCACGCGTAGGCCTGGCGGGGCGGGGTGAACCTCGTCGCCGTGGGAGACGAAGGCGGTGAACACCTCGCTCACGCCGTCTAGCAGTGGATCGTGGGCGAGGATCTGCACGGGCGTCCAGCCGACCTCGGGGCGCGGCGCCAGCCCGGTCGCGGCAGGGCCGGCGATCGCGGCGGCGAGGAGCTGATGGCCAAAGCAGACGCCGAGCACCGGCACCTGCGCCTGTCGGGCCTCGCGCACGAGGCCCATGAGCTCGGAGGCCCACGCTGGCGGAGGCGAGACGGTGGCCGCTGAGCCGCTGATGATCAGCGCCTCGTAGGGGGTGACGCTGCTGGGGAGGGCTTCATACGGCGCGCGAACGCTCTGCCATGGGCGGTCGCCGAGGAGCGCCGAGAGCGCCGGCGCACCGGCGTCGTTCGGGTCAAGGTAGCAGTCGGCGATGAGGATCGGGCGGGGCATGCAGCTCCAGCGGGGAATTTGGACGGCCGTCCACGCGGCTATTCAACTTGTCGGGATCGGGCCGCCCCCCTATGGACGTCAAGGCGCCACGAACGCTATACATGCGCGGAGGAGGTGGCGATGGAGACTTGGCTCAATGAGCTTCAGCTCTCGCGGGCGGAGCGCGACCTAGTGTTGCGCGCTGTCACGACATCGCCATCGCTCGCGCTGGCCTTCGTGGACGCGGGCGGGGTCATTCGCTTCGCCAACGACGCCTTTGCGCTGCTCACTGGCCTCAGCAAGCAGGCCCTGCTCGGCGCTGCGCTGCAAGACATCCTCGCCTTTGAGGTGGTCGACAAGCTGCTCGCCGAGGCCGCCACGGGCACTGCAGCAGTGCAAGCGCTTGAGCTGGCGTGGGCGGACGGCGGCACCCGGCATGTTGGGGGAGCGCTCTCGAAGGTGCCCCTCTCCGAGCGCCATGTCTACATGCTCACCCTGCGCGACGACACCGAACGTCGCGACGCGGTCGACCGATTTTACAGCTTATATGCGCATCTTTCGCACGGGGTGCTGCTCTTCGACGAGAGCACCATGCGCTGCGAAGACGCGAACGACGCGGCGCTGCGCATGTTGCGTTACCCCAACCTGCGCGCGATTCAGGGGCTGACGCCGTGGGACTTCACGGTCAACTTGGGGAAAGCGAACGAGGTCGTGGACGCTGTCTTGCGCGCCGCCCCGGCTGCCCTGCAGATCCCCGTGGAGAAGGTCCGCCGCCGCGATGGCAGCCAGTTCCCGGCCATGCTCAGCCTCGGCTGGTTTGACTCGCTCGGCGGGCGCAAGGTCTTTGCGATCCTCGAGGATCTCACCGCCCGGGTGCGCGATGAGCGCCGCTTGCGGCGGCTGCTGCGGCTCCGACGCCTCGCGACCTCGTGCAGCCAGCGCTCGGCGCGCGCGGCGACTGAGACCGAGCTCTACACCGGTATCTGCGAGGAGCTCGTGGGGGAGCGCACCTTCACCGGTGCGTGGATCGCCTCGCTCGGCCAGGGCGACGCGTGCAACGCGCGCCCCATCGCCGTGGCTGGCGAGAGCTTGACCGAAGAGCAGCTCTACGCCGTCATGCGCGACCTCGGCGCGTCGCTCGGCGTTGTGTGCGCGTCGCTGCGCGGCGGCCAGCGGCACGTTGGGCGCGACCACCCGGACGACGCCTCCTTCGTTCCTTGGCGCGCGATCCCCGACCTCGGCGCCATCGCCATGCTCCCAGTTCGCCTCGGCGAAGCTGTGCCGCTCATGCTCGTCGTGCACGCGAACGCTCCTGACGCCTTCGACGGGGACGAGCTCGGCTTGCTCGAAGAGCTCTGCAGCGACGTGGCTTTTGCGGTGCAGCGCCTCAAGCTCGAGGCGAGGCATCGCGAGCTCGGCTCCCTGCTGCGCCAGTCCCAGAAGATGGAGGCGATCGGCACGCTCGCGGGTGGCATCGCGCACGACTTCAACAACCTGCTCGCCTCGATCAGCGGGAACCTGTACCTCGCGCAGCAGGGAGCGATCGCCGACCCCGTCGCGCGCGAGCGCCTGCGCCAGGCCGAAGACACCTGCTTTCGGGCGGGCGAGCGCATCAGTCAGCTGCTCATCTTCGCCCGCAAGGGTGTGGTTCGTCGCGAGGCGAAGGACTTGGTCGGCCTGCTTCGCCAGTCTGCGTCCATGTTCGAGCTCACCATCCCCAAGAACATCGACCTGCGTCTGCGTTTGCCCGAGGACACCGAGCTCATCGCCGAGGTCGACGGGGTGCAGGTGCAGCAGCTCGTGCTGAACCTGTTGGCCAACGCCCGCGATGCCGTCGAAGCGGTGAGCCAGCCACGGGTGTCGGTGCGGCTCTCGGCGGCCGAGCCAGACGCAGCGTGGCGCACGCGGCACACCACCTGCGGCGGCGAGCGCTTCGCGATGCTCCAGGTCGCGGACAACGGCTGTGGCATCGCCGAGGAGCACGTCGATCAAGTGTTCGAACCGTTCTTTACTACGAAGGACGTCGGGCGCGGCACGGGACTCGGCCTCGCGATGGTGTACGGCGCGGTGCAAGAGCACGGCGGTGCGGTCGAGATCGCGAGCATCGTGAACGAGGGCACGACGGTCACTGTGTGGTTCCCCGTCACCGAACAGGCGCTTCGCGCATCGCCGTCCGAGCCCGTCGCTGTGCCGGTCGAGCCCGTCGCTACCAAGCTCGGCGTGCTCGTTGTGGACGACGACATCATGGTTCGCCAAGTGCAAGTCGAGCTGCTTCGGGCGATGGGCTTCGCTACCTTTAGCGCGAGCAACGGCGCGGAGGCGCTCCAAGTTTACCGCACGCACGCCGACGCGATCGACGCGGTGGTGATGGACGTGATCATGCCAGTGCTCGGCGGAGTCGCGGCCGCGCGAAGGCTGCGCGAGCTGCGGCCAGAGCTCCCCATCCTCTTTGCGAGCGGCCACGACGAGCAGCACACCCTCGCCGACGTGGGCGATATGCAGCGCATCGCCATCGTCACCAAGCCCGTGCGCGCGCGCGCCCTCGCGGCGCGCATTCGCGAGCTCGTCGGCTAGGCGCCGCGCCCTCGCTCCCGGACAAGAAACTCAGGGCTCGCGTGGCGCCTCCCCGAACCGCTCCAGCCGCCGGTAGAGCGTGGCTAGGTGTATGCCGAGGCGCTCGGCGGCCTGCACCTTGTCACCGCCGCAGGCGCTCAGCACCGCGACGATGTGCTCGCGCTCGAAGCGCTCCAGCGCGGGCTTGAGCGCGTCGCCGTCCGGGGGCCGCGCGGCCGCCGAGGGGGGGGCGAGGGCGAGGTGCTCGGGCGTCAGCCACTCGGCGTCGGTGAGCAGCAAGGCGCGCTCCAGCACGTTGGAGAGCTCGCGCACATTGCCCGGCCAGGCGTAAGCACGCAGCGCGCGCAGCGCCTCCGGGCTGAGCTGGGCGGTCGGCTTGCGTAGGTTAGAGGCGTGTCTTCGCAAGAAGGTTGTCGCGAGGGGGGCGAGGTCCTCGGGGCGGTCGCGCAGGGGGGGGAGCTGGAGCGGCACGACGCTCATGCGGAAGAAGAGGTCCTCGCGAAAGCTGCCGTCGGCGACCTTGGCGCGCAGGTCGCGGTGGGTCGCCGCGAGCAGGCGAAAGTCAACGGGGATCGGCCGGGCGCTGCCGACCGGGTGAACCTCCCGGTTCTCGAGCACGCGCAGGAGCTTCACCTGCACGGCGGCGGGGAGCTCGCCCACCTCGTCGAGGAAGATGGTGCCGCCTGCGACCGCGCGAAAGACGCCGGGGCGCGCGCCGTCCGCGCCGGTGAACGCGCCGCGCTCGTGACCGAAGAGCGTCGCGTCGACGAGGTCGGGGGGTACCGCGGCGAGGTTCACCGCGATGAAGTCACGCTCGGGGTGCTCGGACGCGGCGTGCAGCGCGCGGGCGACGAGCTCCTTGCCCGTGCCGCTCTCGCCTTGAAGCAGCACGGTGGCGCGGGTGGGACCGACGCGGCGGATGGCGTCGAGGATGGACGCCATCGCCGTCGAGGTGGCCACCAGCCCGCCGGGGTCGCGGTCGGCGTGCAGCTCGCGGCGCAGGCGCTGGACCCGGTGCTCCAGCGCGCGGTGGGTGAGCAGCGCTTGCACCTTGCGCTCGACCTCCTCCAGCACGAGCGGCTTGAGCAAGTAGTCCTGCGCACCGGCGCGCAGGGCCTGAATGGCTGAGTCGAGCGAGCCGTAGGCCGTCGCGACGAGCACCAGGGTCCGCGGGTGCTCCGCGCGCAGGCGCTCTAGGAGGCCCAAGCCGCTTAAGCCAGGCATGCGCAGATCGGTGAGGACGACGGCGTAGTCAGCCTCAGCGAGGCGCTCCAGCGCTTCTTCGGCGGTGCCTGCCTGGTCCACGAGGTGGCCAGCGCGGGTGAGGGCCTTCACGAGGTTCGCGCGCAGGACCCGCTCGTCGTCGACGATGAGCACGCGGTCGGTCATGGCTGGGCTCCGGGGGGCTTGGGCGGCAGGTGCAGGGCGCAGCGCGTGCCGTCGCCGGGGGCGCTGTGCAGCGTGAGGCGTCCGCCGAGCTGGTCGACGATGCGCTCGCTCACGAACAGGCCGAGGCCCGTGCCCGCGCCGGGCGCTTTGGTGGTGTAGAAGGGCTCGAACGCGTGGGCCGCTTGGTCGGCGCTCATGCCCGGCCCGTCGTCCCAGACCTCGAGCACCGCGCCCTCTGCGTCGGGGCGCCCGCTTAAGCGCACCGTGCCCACGCCGCCGAGCGCGTCGAGGGCGTTGAGGCCGAGGTTCACGAGCACCTGCAGCAGGCGGTCGCGGCTCGTGATCAGCGCTGGGAGCGGTTCGCCGACATAGACCACCACGGAGACACCGCGGCTGCGCGGGTCGTGGCGCAGCAGCCGCGATGCGTCCTCGAGCAGCAGGGCGAGGTCGGTGCGCGCGACGGGGTGCTCCTGGGCGCGCCCGAAGTCCATCAGCTCGCGCAGCAGCTCGGACATGCGCCGCACCTGGTCGCGCAGCACCGGCAGGGAGGCGCGCGCGTCATCGGCGTCCCAGTGGCGCTCCAGCAGCTCCAGCTCAGACGACAAGCTCGCGAGCGGGTTGCCGATCTCGTGCGCGAGGCCGGAGGCGAGGGTGCCCACGGCGGCCATCTTCTCCTGGTGGACGAGGCGGGCTTGCACCGCGCGCAGCTCCGCCGTGCGTTGGGCGACGCGGTCGTCGAGCTCGGCGTAGGAGGCGCTCAGCGCCTGGCTCATGCGGTTGAACTCGGCAGACAAAGCGCCGATCTCATCCGCTCTGGCGCTGGGCAGGGTCTCGCCGTACCGTCCCTCGGTGATGGCGCGCGCGGCGTGCAGCAGCTCGTGCAGCGGCCGGGTCAGGCGACGAGCGAGGGCGACGCCGGCGAGGGCGAGCGCGCCGCCAAGGGCGAGGGTGAGCGCGACGCTCTGCAGGACCAGCGGGCGCAGCGCGGCGGTCGTCGTCGCGACGGGCACCTCGACCCACACGCCCCATGGGAGGGTGGTGGCGGGGGCGAAGGCGAGCAGGCTGCGCTCGCCGCCGCGCCCGGTGTCGACGCCGGACCACGCGACACCGCGCCGCGCGACCTCGTGCGCGGGGCCCTCGATCGGTGCGCCGCGCTCCGGGTGGGGCTCGTCGTCGTCGAAGGCGTGGCAGACCAAGCGCCCTTGGCGGTCCACGATGTAGGCGGTGCCCCCGAGCACGCCCTGCACGCGCTCATTCATGAGGTCCTCGTGCACCGTGAACGACACCCGCGCGCAGAGCACACCGTCGTCGGCGGGCACGGCGGCGACGACCTCGTGGGCGTGGGCCTCGCCCGCGTGGGTCATCGCGCTCGCAGGCTCGGTGAGGAAGGAGCGGCAGCTCGCGAGGGTCCAGCCGTCGGTCAGGTCCTCGGGCGACGAGGCCGCGAGCACCTGCCCGTCGGCGCCGAGGCGCACGAGGCCGCGCAGGTGCGGGGAGCGGGCGACGGCCTCGCTGAGCTCCGCTGGCTGCCTAGCTCCGCTCGCGGTGAGCGCGCGCAGCAGCTCGCGCTGGGCCTCCAAGAAGGTGTCCAGCTCGGCGGCGTACAGGTGCGCCGTCTTTTGCACGTTCTCGCGCGCGAGCTCGGTCACCGCAGCGCGTCCCTGGCGGTAAGCGAGCGCGGTGAGCGCCACCATCGGCACCAGCGACGCGAGCAGCAGCCCCGCGAGCAAGCGGCGCCCGAGCGGGCCGAGGGGAGTGGAGGACGGCATCGCTGGAGTGTACTGCGGTCGCGGCGCCTTCGCCCGGGCGCGCCGCCGCACGCGTTCGCTCATCTGCGAAGCCCGGATTCGCGGTGCCGCGAATCGTTCGCAGGTGGAGCGGCGCGCGCCACGGTACAACGGCGCATATCAGCGTTTGTCGCGCTGGTCCGGTGCTTGCAGTAGTCTTGCGCGCCCGGAGGCTCTCTTTGCTTCGCGTTCTCCCGCTCCTGTTCGCGCTCCTCGCCCTCGGCGCGTGCGGTCGCACGCGCGCGCGGTTGCGGAGGGGCGCATGAACAGCCTGGCCGACCTCGAAGCGGCGCGGTGGAGCGCGTGCGGCCCAAGCTCATGACCGTCTCCACCACGATGATCGGCTTGTTGCCTGCGCTATGAGGCACGGGCGCGCGCATCGTGAAGCGCATCGCGGCGCGCGGTCGGTCGCCGAGAATCAACCCAAGTCAACCGTGGAGCTCTCATGACCCGCTGGATTCCTGTCCTCTTTCTCCTCGCCGCGTGCGGCGACAGCATCGACCACTCAAAGCACCACCACGACGAAGCGGAAGCGGGAACGGGTAGCGCCGCAGCCGCCGCGGCCGAGGACTGGACCTGCCCCATGCACCCCGACGTCCATCAGGATCACCCGGGTGACTGTCCGAAGTGCGGGATGCACTTGGAGAAGAATTAGGCTCGTCGTCGAGCGCCGGGCGAGCGCACTCACCAGCCGGCTGCGAGTGTTACAGCGTGTCGGCGGCTTGGTTGGGGGGCGCTGGCGTGCGTGTGTTCGGCATCGATCCTGGGTCTACGGTGACGGGCTTCGGCGTGGTCGAATCCTCGCGCGGTCGGCTGCTCCTCATCAGCTCGGGCTGCGTGCGCACCTCGGCCGCGGAGCCCATGGGCCAGCGCCTGGCGCGCATCCACCAGGCGCTCTACGACGCCATCGGCGCGGCTACGGTCGACGCGGTCGCGATTGAGGCCATCTTTCGGCACAAGTCGTCGGAGAGCGCGCTGCGCTTGGGCCAAGCGCGCGGTGTCGCGCTGCTCGCGGCCGCGCAGCACGGCTTTGAGGCGGTCGCCTACAACCCCATGACGGTCAAGAGCACCGTCGGCGCGCACGGCGGCGCGGACAAAGACGGCGTCGCGCGCATGGTGCGCATGCTCATCGGCGAGGTCGTGCCCGGTCCCGCCGACGTGACGGACGCTATCGCCATCGCTATCACCCACTGCCAGCACGCCCGCAGCTCGGCGCTGCTCGGAGGCGCACGTTGATCGCCAGTCTTCGCGGGCGTCTGCTCCGCCACCAAGGAAATCGCGGCGTCGTGGATGTGCGCGACGTCGGCTACGAGGTCTTCGCCACCCGTCGTTCGCTGGAGGGCTGGGCCGAGCGCGATGAGCTCCTCGAGGTCGTCGTCTCGACCCAGGTGCGCGAGGACGCGATCACGCTCTACGGCTTCACGTCGGAAGAGGAGCGCGAGGCCTTCAACGTGCTCATCGGCGTGAGCGGCGTCGGCCCCAAGCTCGCGCTCGCTTGCTTGGACGCCTACAACGTCGCCGAGCTGCGCGCAGCGGTCGAGCGCGAGGACATCACCGCCTTGGCCAAGATCAGCGGCGTCGGCAAGCGCACAGCGCAGCGCCTCGCGCTCGAGCTCAAGGGCAAGCTCCCGGCGGTGTTCGCGCTGCCTGGGACGTCGGCTTCGCCCACCCTCACGCCGGCTGAGGCCGAGCCCGAGCCCGATCCCCTCGCGCTCGCGCTGGTGCGCTTGGGCTACGCCAAGGTCGAGATCGACCGCGTGCTCCGCGAGCTGCCGGGCCTCGGGATCGCAGCGGACGCACCCATCGCCGAGCGCCTTCGCGGCGCCCTCGCCATCCTCTACAATCGCCGGTGACGCGCCATGGCTGAGCAGCCCATCAACCCAGCGCTTCGGCCGACGCGTCTCCAGGACTTCGTCGGTCAGCGGCGCATCGTCGAGAACATCGCCACCTACATCGTCGCCGCGCGCCGCCGCGGGCAGGCGCTCGATCACGTGCTCTTGTCGGGTCCGCCGGGCCTCGGCAAGACCTCGCTCGCGTTCATCATCGCCGAAGAGCTCGGTGCGAACTGCCGGACGGCGAGCGGCCCCACGCTCGACCACAAGGGCGACCTGTCGGCCATCTTGAGCCAGCTCGAGCCCGGCGACGTGCTGTTCGTCGACGAGATTCACCGCTTAAACCGCGCGATCGAAGAGGTCCTCTACCCCGCGATGGAGGACTTTGAGGTCGACATCGTGCTGGGCCAGGGGCCGGGGGCGAGCTCCATCAAGCTCCCGCTCAACCGCTTCACGCTCATCGGCGCCACCACCCGCTCGGGCATGCTCACGGCGCCGCTGCGCGCGCGCTTCGGAATCAGCGCCACCTTCGACTTCTACACCCCCGAGGAGCTGCAGACGATCCTCGCGCGCTCGGCGCGGGAGCTCGGCGTCGTGCTCACCGATGAAGGTGCCAAGGAGCTCGCCCGTCGCTCGCGCGGCACGCCTCGCATCGCGAACCGCCTGCTGCGCCGCGTGCGCGACTTCGCTGAGGTCGATGGGGACGGCACGATCGACCTCGCGATCACGCGGGCCTCGCTGGAGCGCCTCGAGGTCGACCACGCGGGCCTCACCAAGATGGACCGCCGCATCCTCGACACCATCGCCATCAAGTTCTCGGGCGGGCCGGTCGGCCTCGACACCATCGCCGCCGCCATCGGCGAGTCGCGCGACACCATCGAGGACACGCACGAGCCCTTCTTGTTGCAGCAGGGCTTCTTGCAGCGCACGCCGCGAGGGCGCGTGGTCACGCCGCGCGGCCGCCTTCACCTGGGGCTCCCACCGAGCGAGCAAGGAGATCTACTTTGAACGCTATGCTCTCGCGCGCCGCGCTCGCGCTCTCGCTCTGCGCGGTCCTTACAGGCTGTGCGCGCCACGAGCTCCCCACCGCCACGATTCAGGTCGGCGAGCTGTCGATGAAGGTCGAGCTCGCCGCGGAGCCCTCGCAGCGGAACAAGGGGCTGATGCTCCGCGACTCGCTGCCGGCCAACGAGGGCATGCTCTTCTTGTACCCGGACGAGGCACCGCGCGAGTTCTGGATGAAGAACACCCGAATCCCGCTCTCCATCGCTTATATCGATCGAACCGGCAAGATCGTGCGCATCGCGGATATGAAGCCCCTCGACACCCACACGACCAAGAGCTTGTACCCGGCTATGTACGCGCTGGAGGTGAACCGCGGCTGGTTCGAGGCGCACGGCGTTGACGTGGGCACCATGATCACGCGAATCCCCGACGTGGACGCTAGCTAGA